>ERZ1026860.461-NODE-461-length-27425-cov-13.004092_pt1 | contig 27425 bp, 25 predicted proteins | sample MGYA00380160_ERZ1026860 | MGnify/ENA primary metagenome ERZ1026860 (study PRJEB33269, sample SAMEA4719796) | human gut metagenome | biome: human-associated habitat; feature: organic feature; material: feces | place: Cameroon | collected 2013-10 ... | reverse complement strand
TCAGGAACACAGTTTTGTCCGTGGAAATGCCGTTTTTACCGGACATATTGCCATGTATCGTTGGCGGCATTTTCGCCAATCCCGGTTATGACATCATGGCCTGCATAAGCCGCTATGGCAGGCGGACATAACCGACGGGGTCTGGCAGGGGATGTCGGTCACGCCCGACGCAGTTGGAATGCGGTCAGAGACGACTACCCGCGGCCGAGTCTGACGGGAAATGCCGAGCGTACCTTGCCCTTCCGACGTCCCAGCGTCCGACCTACCCGTTCTCATTCGCTCCCGGTGGAAACGCCACCTGCCAGGCCCTCTGCGGCATCCATCTCCGCCAGGTGTGAGCCGTTTTCGCCGAATCGGCTCACACCTGCGCCGTGTGACTCAGGCATCCCGGCCCGGCACTATGGCAGCGGGCGCACGGAAACAGGCCGCCTCCTGCGATGATTTTGTGTTGAGCAGGAGGCTGCCCGCTCCCAATGCGCCGCCCATCAGAGAATCTCCGGCCTGCCTCGTCGCTAAACCCTCGCCGAACTACGGCCCGGTCTCTGGCTGAGCAGGGACTGCCGCGGCGAATTCCGACAGGCTCGGTTGGGACCATCCCATCCAGACGGCGTTCTGGCCGTGGTCGGCGTGACCGACAGGGTCTGGCAGGGAGGGTCGGTCATGAGCACACTGCGTAGAGGGCCCTGCGAGGCCTCCCGTCATGACCGAGGCTGACGGAAAGCCCCGCGCGAGTACCGGTCATGCACGCGCTATCTGCGTCGCCCCTCCGTGGGACATCCGCCAACGCGTGGAACACCGCCGTGCGCACCAGGGGCGTTTTCACTCACCGCGATAGTTTTCAGAAGCCCGTGTGCGTAGAAAGGGGCCTGGTGCGCACGGTGGGGCCGGCAGGTGCCGACGGGGCTGACTGGCGCATGAAGGCGCAAGCTGGGACAGGCGCGGGGGCGGGGCGGCTTGGGGAGACATGGTCGACGGCGCAGTCGCGGACATGGTGGCTTGGGACGATGCGCTTGGCGTGATGATGTGGGTAACGGCAACGAGCCGTCGCAAAGAGGGACTGACAGGGACCGACTGGCGCAGGAAGGGGCAAGCTGGTGACCATCGGACGGCAAACAAGAGGGGCGCAGGCACAAGCGGCAGGCGCGGGAGCGGGGCGAGACCGAGCGACGGAAACCGGAGAGGACGGAAGATGGTGGCGCGAGACGAACAGAAACGGATGACGGGCCGGGTGGCTTGGGGCGATGCGCTTAGCGTGATGCGCTTGGCGTGATGATGTGTGTAACGGCAACGAGCCGTCGCAAAGAGGGACTGACAGGGACCGACGGGCGCAGGGAGGGGCAAGCTGGTGACCATCGGACGGCAAACAAGCGGGGCGCAAGCAGGAGCGGCGCGGGGCGAGGTCTGGACGAACCAGAAAAGAGGCCGACTAAGTATTAGCCGGCCCCGGATAAAAGGTGTTGAAGTCTTTAGTAAGCGGCAAAAAACAAGTTGCCGCAGATTTGGCAAAAGTTTTTGTAGATAGATTTCTTTTTAAAGAAGGCGTGTGCCGATGGCACATGGCTGATGAAAGACTCAAAAGATTGCCAAAGGTGATGCAACTTGTTTTTGACGATTACTTATTTCGTCATATCTACAGTGAGGCGATATATCTTGCCTGACTCGAAAGCAGAATCGGACGCAAGGGTCTTGACCTTTGAGATAACACCTTGGTCGGTGTCAACGCTCACAGTAAAGGTATCTGCCGATTTAATTGGAAATTTATTTGCTGTATATCCAATCATCCATGCGGTCACGGTCCCGTCTGAAGCAGGAGCGAATCCACCCAGCCTAGTCATGATTCTCTCATAATTCGCGGCGACTACCCCACCACAACGAATCATGAAATCATCATCCACAGGAGTCCAACCGCAAACGGTTAACGAAGAAGTAGTAGAAGGAGAAGAAGGAGATGACACCACAAGTTTTACTTCGGATACAGTTGACACTGTGGAAGGCAGAGTGACTGTGGCCTTCACAATATAGCAAGTGTTCTTGAGCGTGGCCTTGACATTGCTTGAGACAAGAGCAGGGATGTCGCTTATCTTGCCCCTCATCACTACACTCTTGGCAAGAAAGGCCGGGTCCGCATTCGCTTTCTGATAATTGAGATCAGGCCCCACATTCGCGTATGGACTGCCGAGTTCGACACCGTAAATAACACCGCTTTCGCACTTCCAAGCGTTTGAGCTGCTACCGTTTCCCGCGGTAAGAGCAGGGTAGAGCACTGATACCGCTACGGCGCCATCAGGGTTGGAGTATGTACCGCTGAACTTTGTGGTAGTGCCGGCGGTGGTTGCCGTGAAGATGTCGTTGGAGAGGACTTTGCCGCCCGAGTCATAGGCTACGAGCGAAACCTTGTCTTTCGCTTCCCATGCCGCCTTGAGGGCATTGGCATCTTCCGTGTAGCTTACTTTGGTGTCAACTCCTTCGATGGCGGCGGAGAGCACCACTTCCACCGGGTTATACTTCACTCCCGACGCCGGGGCGTTGTCGCCTTTCTGGCATGATGCTGCGGCGAGTAGCGCCGCGGCGGTGATGATGAGATAAGATTTTTTCATTGCTTTCTTGGGTTTTAAGATTACCAGATTTCTCCTCCGTCTCCGAAGTCGCTTGTGGTGAAGCTCGACTGGAGCACCGTGCTGTCGAGGTTGATCCCGACCTCCTCGCAGGTCGGCTGGATGTAGTTGATGTCGTTGTACATAATCATGATTGTTGTTTATTATGGTATTAATCTTTTTGATGCTTCCCTTTGCCGCAAATATAGTCGTTTTACCCCCCCCCCTTGATATGGCTAAAGAGGCAATTTGTGCTCTTTTAGCCATATTTGGGCACTTTTTTGGCTTTTTCTTCCTCTTGCACATGGGCACAGGGAGCGGCGGACAGGCGAGGTGCCAGGCAGTCAGGCGGGATGCAAGGCAGAGCAGGCAAGGCTGGGAGTTGGCGGGAAGCAGGTGGACAGCCGGCTGGAGTCGGAAGGCAATTCCGGGTCGGAAGACAATAACGGGAAAGACAGCAATAACGGGAGGAAGACAATGCCAGGGAGAACAGCAACGACAGGGAGGACAGCAATGACGGGAAGGAAGCCCGGCGAAGCCCAAGAGAGGCCGGCTCGCACTTTGAGCCGGCCTCTCTTGGGCGCAAACGAAGCAGCGGACGGAGAGCGTCAGTGCTTGCGGAAATTCCACTTGGAATTGTCGCTGCTCATATCGAATTTGCCGAGCGTAGGGGTGCTGTCCGCGATGGAGATGAGCGCGTATTTCTCATCTGTGCCCGGAACGCTCTTAGGCATTATGCGATAGGTGCCGTCGGTGAGCTGCTCAATCCTCCAGAGCTGCTCCGGCGCCCCGGTAAACTGAGGCACCGTCACGAGTTCCGCGCCCTCAGCCGCAGCAAGCGCGCGCTCCGTGCCCTCGATCACAATCTTGAAATATGGCGCGCCGAGATAGCCCCCGGCTTCCGGAACGGCCGTGATGGTCCACTTCTGGTGCGGCCTGAACATGTAGTCGCCGATACGGACATCGATGTTGCCCTCAGGCCAGGTGTCGATCACATCCTCAAGCTTCTGGTCCTCGATGATGACCTCCGGCTCGTCGTTGTTGCGCCAGAACCCGCGCATGCCGCCGGCCATCCTGACGAAGTCCACGGCAAGCTCCAGCGCGTAGCCTCTGCGCTCGGACTCAATCTTGTAGGTGCCGTTCTTGAAGAGGTCTCCGGCCACAGGCCAGTCGTTCTTCCAGAGCAGAGGGCGGATTCCGAGCACGCTGCGGCCGCTTCTGTTGAGATCGGCCTCGAAGTGGCAGGACATCTTCTCCACGCCCTCTTCCTCTATATAGCGTCCGAAATGTCCCGGCCCGGTCACCCTGCCCTGAGCGGCGAGCACCATCTTGCCGCCGCCACGGAGCATGTCGCGTCCGACATTGTCAAGATACGGGCCTGTGACGCTGCGCGAGCGGCCCACCACGATGTTGTAGGTGGAGTTGGCGCCGTCACAGCAGGTGCCGTGCGTGCCGAGCAGATAATACCAGCCGTTGCGATACATGAGGGTGGAAGCCTCACAGTCTATCGCGATGTTGACAGGCTCGTTGCCCTCGACCCTCTTCCCGGTGGCCGGGTCAAGCTCCACGAGACGGATGAATCCGAAATAAGTGCCATAAGTAAGCCAGAGCCTGCCATCGGTCGGGTCGAGGAGAAGTCCCGCGTCAATGGCATCGCAGTCCTCGTCAACCAGCGAGCTGGCGACCTCCACCGGCTCGGTGTATTTGAAATCCGGAGAATTCGGGTCAAGGGTCTTGTTCCACATCGTCAGCACCTTGCCGGCATGTCCGCCGCCAAGTCCGCCGCCCGTGGCGCTGTAGGCGATCAGATAACGGTCACCTATCTTGATGGCGTCAGGAGCCGCTCCGCCGCCGGGGCGTACTGCGCCGCCGTTCCAGATCCAGCCGTCCTCGGAGATCAGTCCTCCGCCACCGGTGCCGAAGGTGTAGTATTTGCCGTCACAGTACATTATAGTGGACGGATCGTGGATAAATGGCTTGCCGTCGGGGGAAACGCTGCTCTGGGCGGAAGCCACACCGGACACAGAGACAAGGGAAGCAAGGGCCATGGCCCCCATCAATATTCTTTTCATCTTAAGGGAGTGCTTATTTGTTGGATATGGTTATGTTCTTGACAGGGTTGCCGGCCTCATCGAGGAAGCGCAGGCAGAAATCGCTCATCCCCGGGCCGTTGATCACAGCCCCGCGAAGGATGTTCTTTCCTTTCTTGAGAGTGATCCTCTTGGACATGCAGTCATCCATCACCATGCGCCTGTCACCGGAAAGAAGGAGCACCTCCTCCTCGTTGAGCCACCACATCGATGCGGAGTTGGAGCCCACAGAGAGCCTTACATCCGGCATGTCCTCAGGGCAGTTGACGACTGTCACCGCCCAGAAGAGCACTCCGTAGACATCGGTCTTGAGGTTGCTCGCAAAGCGGAACAGCTTGACATTGTAGAGCTTGCTGTCAAAGGCGTGCCATGTGAGGCTCTGTTTGCCGACCTTGACTTTGGACCCTGGCTTAGGCACGGCGGTGAACTGTCCCGGGAAATACTCTGTATAGAACGCCTCACGCAGATAGCTGTCCGTGAAGACGGTATTGGTGCGGTTCGGCTTGCTGATCGGTTCCAGCAGGAGCCAGCGGCCAATGAAGCCGTCGGCATCCGGGGTCACCTCCGCGGAAGTCATGAAGTAGTTCTCAAGAGCAGTGTCTCCCTCTTGGGCGAACGCGCCGCCGCAGCATAGTGCAGCGAGCAGGGAGGATGCGAAAATGAATTTTCTGATACTTGTCATCGGTATTAGTGTTTTCCACAAATATACCGTGGGCAAGTGTTAAACGCCGGTTTTGGTGTATCAGAAAGTTTTGTCTGCCGTTCTTATCGCGGCGCGTCTCATAGAAATGCACGTTTCCGCCCGGACTCCCTGCGCAGGCGGCGCAGTTCCGGGATACGGGCGCGCAGTTCCGGGACGAACCGGAGCGGGATGAGGGAGAAATTCTTGAGCGACATCCCGGCAAGTTCAAACGGATACACCAGCCTCCGCCAAAGCCAGCAACGCCCCGGGTCGCTGAGCCGCACCACCACGGCGATGCACTTCAGCCGCATCCGCTTCTCGCGAGGAGTCTTCCTTCCGGCACGGTCGTGGACAGCCGCGGCAGCCGGGACCACGCCGCAGCGAAGCCCGCGCCAATGCAGACGGTCAATATAATTGTCATCCTCCCCGTATTGGGCGAACGCCGGAGAGAAGCCGCCGACCTCCAGCAGAGCCTTGCGGGAGACGAGCCAGTGCGCCGCCATCACAAACGGCACATCGACGACCAGCCGCGGGTCCGGAGCCACCGCCGATGCGGCCTTGAGGTATCTGGAGCACTTCCGGGAAAACCACGGGTCAAGCCTGCCGGAAGCGTCGTTCTGCACGGGGCTCAGAATGCCGTAGTCCGGGCGGGCCGCAGCCACGAGGGTCGAGAGCGTGTCCTTCTCCACCCAGGCGTCCTGGTTGAGAAGGTAAACGAAATCATAGCCCCGTTCCAGAGCGAGCCGCAGCCCGATGTTGTTGGCCGCCCCGAAGCCTGGATTGCCGTCGGAGAGAATCAGTTCCGCCGCGGGGAAATGTTCGCGGACAAATTCGCGGGTCCCGTCAGCGGAGCCGTTGTCCACCACGAGCACATCCGGACGCAGACGGCTGGCGAAGAGGCTTCCGAGACACCTCTCCACCCACCTCATCGCATTATAGGTCACTACAATAGCCAATACCTTCGTCATAGGGGATGAATATTATACGTACTTATTCTTCTTCCGAAGTGTTCTCCTCCGAGGCTTCCTGCTTAATTTCAAGCAATGTCCGTTCATAGACCTCTTGCAGGGAAGTAGGACTTCCCGCTTGGCGTGTCAAGTTCCATCTGCCGACCAACATACGCAAAGCCCTTGCCCAGTTCCAAAAGAAAGCGAGTGATGTTTACGGCTAACTTATTTTCCAAATCCTTTTCGCTGAACTTGCTTGGCAATGAGAAGAAATCCAATTTGTAAGGGTCTTTTATGATTTCTGCCGCCAATGCGTTTTGCGGCCGTGGCAATGTCACATTAAAGTTGTTCAAAGTCTTGCCTGCATGCTCGTATAATTGAGCCTTAACCACATTCTCCAATTCAGTACGGCTCATGTTGCCTTCAACTACCTTGTTGAGATAGAACAAGGCTGCATTTATCGTGTCGCATTTGGAAACAATAACCGTTTGGTGTCTCCATGGAACACAAAGCAGAATTTCAGGCATTTTCATAGAGGCATTTTCCACTTCTAACAGTTTTCTACCAGCTTGGTAGAAAAATTCAGTTTGGGAAGAATAGAATATGAACCATCTTTTAATGTTATACAGGTTAGCCACAGAAAATCCCTCTGCTTGTGGAAATTCCGCTCGTAAATCAAGGCTCAACCTTTTCATAAAGCTTGCGCCCCACTCATATTGTTTCTGCTTCTCACAAATGTCCTCGCCCAAACTCCAGTAGAATTTGAGCATTTCCGTATTTACTTTGACGGCAGCTTTAAGCTGTGCCATGCGGAAGCGTTTCCTCAAGTCAGACAACCACTTGACATAGTTTTTGTCAGCCATAAAAGAATCGCTGTTCACGAACTGCGGTATGTTGTTCTTTTCTGCCATATTACTTAGAAGCTGTTTTGAAAGGAGTCAAAAGACACCTCTCCACCCACCTCATCGCGTTATAGGTCACTACAATAGCCAGAACTTTAGACATAATCTATCCGGAATATGAGATAAATATCTCCTTGGGGCTGCGGTGGGTGAAGATGCTGCGGCAGATGTTGCGGAAAGTCCTCTCCTTGATGCGGTTCTCCTCCGTAGGGCGGAGACGGCAGCGCAGCGCGGCCTTGAGGTATTTGGAGAATTCCGAGGACCAGACTCCGAGGGCCAGGACGAAGTATTTGAGCGGAGAGCCGCCGCTGAAGAAGATCAGGGAGCCGCGGACGGCCGCAGGCCGTACGGCAGGCGAAAGCCTGCCGGCGGTGGTGCGCCACTTGTGCACCACCGCCACCGCGGCATCCACATACACGCCGTATCCCCTGCTGCGGGCCAGCGTGGAGAGGGCGATGTCCTCCGGCGTGAAGAAATACCGCTCGTCGAACCAGCCGAGGCTGCGGAAGATGTCTGTCTTTATCAGGAACGCGGCCCCAGAGATGTTGGACGTCCCGTATATCCGCCCGGCGAGGGGCGTCTTCCCCACGGTATCGTCCTTGGGTTCGCTGTACAGATGCCACTGCTGAAGCAGATAATGGCGCGCCGGATACGGCGGCCTCCCGCAGAGCTGCAAAGAAGAATCGGCATTGACCAGCCGCGGAGTCACGATGGCGGCGCTCTCCGGAAGCCGGCCGAAATCCTCCACCAGGGCGCCTATGACATCCTCGCGGATTTCGGTGTCGTCATTGAGAATGAAGCAGAACCGGCCACGGGCCCGGCGCAGGGCCAGATTGTTGTTCTCCGAAAAGCCCCGTGTCTGCCGGCTCTCGACAAACTCCACCCACGGGTAGTCGGCCCGGACTTTAGAGAGATTGTCGTCGGAGAAGCGGTAAGCCACCACGAGCGTCTCATAAGAGACCGCCGCCGTGTGCTTCCTGAGGCTGTCCAGACAAGGATACAGATTGTCCAGCCTGTTCATGCAGACTATGACTATGCTCACCAGAGGGGCCGTCTCCATATCACAACAGCCCGTCCGGCAGATCAAGATCCAGGGTTCTGGTCTGCGGATCCGCCGAGATTATGAAGTCTTCGTGAAGCGGGAGAAGCGCGTCCCCCACATAGATGCAGAAATTGCCGGGTATAGGCTCGATGCCTGTCACTTCGCCAAGCCTCTCGCCGCGGCACAGCACGGTCCAGCCTATTATGTCCGTGTCGTCATCAGCCTCCTGCTCCCCTTCCGTCCAGACATCCCGTCCAGTCAGTTCCTCCGCATCCGCCAGATCCAGGACATCATTGAGATGCACTATGGCCTTGGCGGAGCCCCGGGCCTGGATGTCCTGAATAAAGAAAGGAACCGGAAGTCCATCGAATTCGATGAACACCGGTTCCTTGAGGTCGATTTCCTCTACATCGATGTCGAAAAGCCCCCAAAGGAGTCCGCCATCGGTGCCGTTCGATTTGAGAATCTTGGCGATCCTGAGCATTATGCCTCAGCCGGAGCTTCAGCGGCCTCCTCCTCTGCAGGAGCCTCTGCCGCTGCTGCAGCGGCGGCCTCTTCGGCCTGCTTTGCGGCAAGCTCCTCAGCCTTCTTGCGGAGAGCCTCGGCACGTGCCTCGTTCACCTTGACTTCCTCAGCCTTGGCAGCTTTCTTGGCCTCGATGTCGCTGTTCTTGAGAGCGGTCTTCTTGGCCTCGAGCTTGGCGTCGTGCTGAGCCTTCCAGTCGTTCCACTTCTTGTCGGCCTCAGCCTGGGTGAGAGCACCCTTGGCTACGCCGCCGTCGAGGTGATGACGAAGGAGCACTCCCTCATAAGAGAGGATGCGGCGGGCGGTGAGAGTCGGCTGTGCACCAACCTTGATCCATGCAAGAGCGCGCTCTGAGTTGAGAACGATGGTTGCAGGGTTTGTGTTAGGGTTGTAAGAGCCGATCTGCTCGATGAAGCGACCGTCACGAGGTGAATGAGAATCTGCCACTACAATGTGGAAGAATGCGAAATTCTTCTTGCCGTGGCGCTGCAAACGAATTTTAACAGCCATTGTGAATCTGTTTTAAAAGTTAAACATTAACTATTCGTCCCTACCCGAGGGACAGGGCGCAAAGATAATGAATATTTATTTATGCGGCAAATATCTGAGGCCCGGATGGTTGCGGCTGTTCTGCGCGCGCGGCAGGAGATAGTCCCTCGGGATTCCGCAGCGGCGCAGGCACGGCATGAGCGAGAGCTGGTCCCTGCGGGCCACGCGCGTCAGGCACTCCCACCACATCAGGTCCAGGGCTACGATGTCCGGATCGTTGTGGAGGCGGAAAATGATGTTGTTCTCCATCAGGGCCGAACCCCTCCTCATCCCCTGGAGGTACTGCCAGACCCAGACCCGGAGCAGCCGGAACAGAGATATATAGTGCATGTTGAAGCACATTCTGGCCTCCTGGAAGACATCCGTCCGGCTCGGATGCGCGACCCCGCTGTACTTCACGCCTGCCGATTCCTTGATCCGCACCGCTCTCCAGAGGGACTCGTCGAGGACTTCGATGTTGCCGTCAATCCAGAGCGACGCGTCGTACCCGGGAAGCAGCTCGTGGGGGTGCATCTTGGGGTAGCGCGAACGCATGGACGGATCGCCGGGGCCGCAGTCAAATTCGCGGATCTGCCAGACACCGACCCGGTCCGCCGTCTTCTCGCCCTTGCCGACGAAGCAGATATAATCGAATTCAGGATCCGGGACACGAGGCTGGAGAAGCTCATCATATCCTCCTATGATACAAGTATATACAGCTGTCCTCATCTTATCTCGAACAATTCTCCTATGCGCAGGTCCGCCTCATCGGGGTCGAACGGCACAAGCCCGCTCCAGTGATAGAAAGTGTATTCCCCGAAATACACGCGCCCGCCGATCTCATAGAAATCCACCCGCACCTGCGGGATGCCCTGCGAGAGCCTCGCCGCGAGGGTCTTCATCTGCCCGAAATGCTCCGGGCACGAAGGCGCGACGGCCGCATTCGGATGCCCGTTGCGGATGTCAAGATGGTTCCACTCCATGTCGAAGAAGTCGAACTTGGTCTCCTCCGTCCCGGACGCCCTGTCCGAAGCCACGAACATGAGCCTCGGGACACCGTTGAAACAGAAGAACTTGTAGTCCTTGATGCCTTCGCCCATATATTTCTCCGCTATGATTCTCGGGCGCACTCCCCTGTAGGCCCACTCCCTGTCACGGAGCCAATAGCGGCGGCGCTGGTGCTCGCGGAGTCTGCGGCAGGCATTGTTCCTGTCAAACTCCAGCCTGTCTGTGCATACAAGCGTGCTCCCGCTGTCATGCGTGCACTTGAGCACGAACTGCTCCGGGAGAGCCTCCCAGTCTATGTCCTCGACCCTGTCCCACACGCCAAGCGTCGGGATGACATGCTCCTCTCCCACAAGCCCCGCGACATGTGGTTTGACCGCCGCCTTGTCGGCAAGAGTGTGATACAGAGGATTGTGGTCATGCAGCTTCTGCCACTGGAGTTTCTCGGTGTAGCGGCGCGGATTGCGGAGGTCCGGCACGCGGCCCATCGCCTCGAAGTAAGAGTCCTCGACGGCAATCCTCGCCGGGAAGCGCCCGCGCCCGAGTTTCCTCGTGACGAACGCCCTCTCCCCCGGAGTGAGTGCAAACAAGAACACCGTCAGCGCCATCGAGCCCCAGGCCGCAAGGCACACCAGCAGGACTCTCAGGAAGCCCGAAGGAAGGCCGCAATGCACTAGCGCGGGGAGCGCAAGCGAGAGGACGCTGACCCCCGCAAGAGGCAGTGCCACGGCCCGCATGAACTTCCCGAGCGGGAAGCCGGTCTGCGAGCGGACGATGATGAGTCTCAGCACCAGCACCGCGAAATATATGACGACAAACACCACATACGCCCACGAAGCCGGCGCTCCCGCCCTGAAAGAAAGCCACACCAGCGGAAGGCACAGATAAGACACCAGGCCTGTGACGAGGTAATACCTGCGCACCTTCCCGGCGGCGAGCACCAGGGTCAGGACGGAATTGCCCGTCAGATCCACCAGAAGCCCGAGCAGGGATAGCCTCAAGAACGACGCGGCCATCGGCGGCACCTCCACGAGCCAGAGCCCGAGCACCGCCTCAGCCTCGAAAAGCAGAGGTATGAAGAATGCCAGTATCACCAGATACGAGAACTTCGCGCCCTTGCGCACGAGTTCAAAACTGTACTCCCTGTCGCCGGACGCCCATGACTTGGTGATCTGCGGATTGATGGCGGTGAGGAAGTTGGAGACAAACTGCCTGGCTATGTTCTCGATCTGGGCGGCAACCCCTCTGGCCGCGTTGACCGTCACCCCGAAGAAGACATTCACCACCAGATTGACGCCCTGCGTGTTGAACACATAGGCGCTCGTGCCGAAAAAGCTCCATCCGGCGAAACCGGACATCTCCCGCACGAGCGGCCAGTCCACCACGAACCTGCCACGGCTCTCCGCGAAGTGCCGGCGGCAATAGATGGAATATGTCGAGCGCACGATGAGAGCCACCGCAAGCATCAGGATGGCATAAGTCTCAAGTTTGCCGAACACAGAGACATACAGCAGCATGGCCACCGCCAGTTTCAGCCCCGCCTCCAGGATGCTCACCATGGCGAACGCGGACATCTTCTCGCGGGCGATTATCGTGGCGTTGTACGGCACCGCCAGAAGGTTGAACACCAGCACGCCCAGAGAGCAGTGCAGCACCATGGCGGCAGCCCCCTCCCTGCCCGGGGGGATGGCCATCCTCTCCCGCAGGAACCACACCCCGAGAGTCTCCGCCAGCAGCACGATGACGGCCGAGAGCAACAGCTGGATCAGCAGGCCGGCGCAGAACACGCGCCTGAGTTTCTCCTCGTCGCCACGGCCAAGCTCGAACGAGATGAATCGGCTGATGGCCGATGAGATGGATGCCGAGATGAAGGTGAACAGCGCGACGGCCCCGCCTACGGCGTTGTAGACACCATAGTCCTCCACGCCCAGCGCATCGAGCACGACACGCGAGGTAAAGAGGCCGATAAAAATCAGCAGCAGCATGCGGAAATACAGCAGAAGAGTGTTTTTGGCAATTCTCCTGCTGTTCTCCGACAATCCTGCCGCCCCGGGAGCCATCGTCAGCCGAGGACTATTGTGGTCTCGCTCTTAAGATCCTCGTAGAATGCGGCCACGCTCATCTGCATATAAGGAATAAGCCAGATGAAGCCCACGCCGCAGGTGAGGATGGACAGGATGAACCATCCTATAAAACTGAGATAGAGATAGAAAAGGTCAAACTTGTGCCCTTTCATCATCTCGCGGCTGCGTGTGCTCGCCTCCCACGGGGAGAGTTCCGGACGCTCGTGGAGGATATACGGCGTCAGCGCATAGGCGAAACTCATCACGATCCCCGGGATGAACAGCAGCAGGCACCAGAGCAGAATCTTGACGGACATACAGAGATAGCCGAGCATCTTGTGAAGATAGTTGTCCGTGGCGAATGTCCACATGTTGCGGGTCAGATCCGTGTTGCCGGTCTGGTACATCAGCAGCGTGGCGTTGACATATCCGATGCTCGCCGGGGCAAGTACAAACACTCCGAGGATAAAACATACGCCCGACATCGCGAGGACATTGCCCACAGGAGGGACTATCCCGCGCTCAGAGCTGCCTACAAGGTTGCTGCTCGAGCATATCAGGGACACGAGGATAAACACGATAGTCGCTACCACGACCGGAGACCAGTTGCCCTTGAGCCTGGCCAGCGCCGCATTCTTGTAATACTGGTTAGTTTGCATATCAATAAAGTCTAATCTGCTAATATACTAATTTCCGGAAAAGTCCGAACACCGCCGAGCCTGAACCGGACATGGAGGCATAGACCGCCCCATCAGAATAGAACCGCTCCTTCAATGCGGCCACTTCCGGGTGAGCGGCAAATACTGACGGCTCAAAATCATTCGTCAGGGTCCCCCGCCACTCCTCTACCGGACGGGACAGCACATCGCGGAGCGGCTTCCGCTCACCGGCGCGGCTGAGGTCGAGCCCTGAATAAGCCTCCCTGGTGCTTACTTTCACCCCTGCGGGCACCTCAACCCGGATTTCAAAAGAGGAAAGGTCAAGCTCGCAGGGAGTCAGTTTCTCTCCCCTTCCCTCCCCGAACATGGGGCGATCATAGATGAAGAACGGGCAGTCCGAGCCGAGCATGGCTGCACGCGAGGCGAGAGCGGCCTCGTCAAGTCCGAGCGAGAACATCTCATTGAGGGCCTTAAGCGTGAACGCGGCATCGGCGGAACCGCTGCCGAGCCCGGCGCCGACAGGGGCGGCCTTGTGCAGGACTATCCTCACCGGAGGCAGGCCGAACTCGCCGGAAAGCAGGCGGCAGGCGCGCCAGGAGAGGTCCGTCTCCGGATCCCAGTCCCCGCCGATGACCTCGATCGACCCTCTGTCCGACTCCTCGATGTCTATTCGGTCCCCCATCCCCCGGAACGGCACGAACAGGGTCTCCAGATCGTGATACCCGTCCGGACGGCGCCTCAGGATGTTGAGCCCCAGGTTGATCTTGACATCAGGATATACTGTCATACACCTCTCGGGCAAGGTCTTCAGGAAGCCGCGACACTATCGGGGCGAGGAAGGCGATCATCTGCAGATGCCGGGCCTCCTCCTCCGGGATGCCGCGCGAGCGCATATAGAACTGTTCCTCAAGATTGAGGAATCCGGATGTGCAGCCATGCGAGCACTCCACATCATCGGCATAGATTTCAAGTTGCGGCCTGGACTCCACCCGGGCCGTGTCAGAAAGCAATATGGTGTGGTTCTCCTGGTACGCCTTGGTCTTCTGCGCTCCCGGAGCCACATAGACCAGACCGTCAAACGCGGCCCGGGACTCCCCGCCCGCGATGCCCTTGAAGTTCTGCCTCGACACGCTGCCGCCGCAGTTGTGCCGCACCAGGACATTGACGGACAGCTTCTCATCGGCGCGGCACAGATATACTCCGGCCACATCCACCTCGCAGCCTTCCCCGTCTATATCCACCTCAAGCGACACCTCGGCTGACGTGCCCGGAAGCGAGAGAAGCGTGAGACGGAGCGACTCGCCCGAGGAGAGGCTGATCCGGCCGGGGATCTCATCCCGCCCTATTACAACGACTCTATCCATTGATGCTCTCGTATCCTTCTTTTTCTATCCTGTCCACCAGTTCCTTGCCGGCCGTCTTGACTATCCTGCCGTCCTTCAGGACATGCACGACATCAGGCTCGATGTATTCGAGCAGGCGGTGGTAGTGGGTGATGACAATATATGATGTCTCGGCCGTCCGCAGGGCGTTGACTCCCTCGGCCACAGTGCGCAGCGCATCCACATCCAGTCCCGAGTCGGTCTCGTCAAGGATGCCGAGCACCGGGGAGAGCATGGCCATCTGGAAGATCTCGTTTCGCTTCTTCTCCCCTCCGGAGAAGCCGACATTGACTTCGCGCCTCGCGAACTCCGGCTTCATCTTGACGAAATTCATGTTCTCCCTCAGCAGGGCGAGAAACTCGGCCGGCTTGAGCTCAGGCTGGCCCTGCGCCTTGCGGCGGGCGTTGACCGCGGCCTTCATGAAGTTGGTGATGCTCACTCCCGGGATCTCCACAGGATATTGGAAACTCAGGAAAACCCCGGCCCAAGAGCGTTCCTCCGGGCTCATGGCGAGCAGGTCCCGCCCCATGAAGAGAACCGAGCCTTCCGTCACCTTGAGGTCGGGACGGCCGGAGAGCACCGCACCGAGCGTGCTCTTGCCGGCTCCGTTAGGCCCCATCACGGCATGTACTTCTCCGCGGCGGATTGTCAGGTCGATCCCCTTGAGGATTTCCTTGCCTTCCACCCCGGCGTGCAGGTTCTTTATTTCAAGAAGTATATTATCAGACATAGTCTTGCAAATTTACAATTATTTTACGCTTTGTGCTCATAGAGCCTGCGCCAGGACACGAGCGACCAGATGCCGTTGGCAAGGTACAGGCCGCAGACGAGCGGCATGAACACATGGCCCACGGAGATGTGCATCACAAGCTGGAAGACATTGACCAGAAGCCACGCGATCCAGCAGTCCCACTTCTTCAGGGCGGAGAGCAACTGCGCGGCGAGGATAAGCACAGTCACGCAGGCGTCGAGATACGGAATCGGGTCGGAGGAGAGCTTGCCCGGGAACACCACGCTCCCGAGAAGGCTGATGAACCAGCCCCATACCCCGGCAAGGGCCAGGACAGCAAGCACCACGACAACCCGCTGAGTCCAGCTCAGCATCCCAACCTTGAGAGCCTTGTCGTCCTTTGAACTCTGCTCCCCGCTTCTCGGATGCGTCCACCTGTAATGGCCGAGCACATTGATACCCAAGGATATGGGCTGGAGAAGCAGGTTGGCGTAGAGGTTCTTGTTCCAGAACATCAGGAAGAGCAGGACGGAGTAGACATATCCCACCCAGAAGTTGTATTTGCTGTTGCGCCCGGCGAGAAACACGCAGGTCAGGCCGAAGAGCGAGGTCAGCAAGTCTATCAGCAGCACCGGTCTGTCCGGGCCGATGGTGAAAAGAGCGTAGTCAAGCCATTCCATATCAGCCTATCGCGCCTTCAAGTGAAACGGAAAGGAGTTTCTGCGCCTCGACGGCAAACTCCATCGGCAGGCGGGACAGGACCTCCTTGGCATAGCCTCCCACTATCAGCCCGACGGCATCCTCCGGGCTGATGCCCCTCTGGGTGCAGTAGAACAGCTGGTCGTCACTGATCTTGGAGGTTGTGGCCTCGTGCTCCACGGTGGATGAGGGGCTCTGGTTGCGTATCACCGGGAAGGTGTGCGCTCCGCAGGAGCTGCCGATCAGGAGAGAGTCGCACTGGGAGTAGTTCTTGGAGTTGGATGCTCCCGGGGCGATGTGCACGAGTCCGCGGTAGCTGTTCTCGCTGTTGCCGGCGGAGATGCCCTTGGAGACGATGCGGCTGCGGGTGTTGCGGCCCAGATGTATCATCTTGGTTCCCGTGTCGGCCTGCTGGAAATGGTTGGTCATCGCCACGCTGTAGAACTCTGACGATGAGTTGTCTCCCTTGAGGATGGTGCTCGGGTATTTCCAGGTCACGGCTGAACCCGTCTCGACCTGCGTCCAGCTGAGGTGCGACCCGCTGCCGCGGCATATCCCCCTCTTGGTGACCAGGTTGAGGATGCCGCCGCGGCCCTGGGCGTCTCCCGGATACCAGTTCTGCACGGTGCTGTATTTGACGTCGGCGTCTTTCTCCACGATGATCTCCACCACTGCGGCATGCAGCTGGTGCTCGTCACGCATCGGGGCGGTGCAGCCTTCCATGTAGCTCAGCTGCGAACCCTCGTCCGCCACGATGAGCGTCCTCTCGAACTGCCCGGTCCCGAGGGCGTTGATGCGGAAATAACTGGAGAGCTCCATAGGGCACTTGACCCCTTTGGGGATATAGCAGAACGACCCGTCGGAGAACACGGCGGAGTTGAGCGCGGCGTAGAAATTGTCCCCCGGAGGAACCACTGAGGCGAGGTACTTGCGCACCAGCTCAGGGTATTCCTTGACGGCCTCGGAGAAAGAGCAGAAGATTATGCCCTTGTCCGCCAAAGTCTTGCGGAATGTCGTCTTGACGCTTACGGAGTCGAACACCGCGTCCACCGCCACCTCTCCGCGTGGCTTCACTCCCGCCAGGGCCTCCCGCTCGTGAAGAGGTATGCCGAGCTTGTCGAAGGTCTCCATGAGGGCCGGATCTATCTCTGTCGGACGGTCTTCGTCCTTTTTGGGCGCGGCCCAATATATTATGTCCTGGAAATCTATCTCGGGGAGTCTGAGATGTCCCCACTGCGGGGGCGTCATCCCGAGCCAGCGGCGGTAGGCGTCGAGCCTGAAGTCCAGCAGCCACTGCGGCTCCTCTTTTTTGGAAGAGATGAGGCGGATGATGTCCTCGTTGAGACCTTTAGGCACATACTCCTGCTCGACTTCGGTCACGAAGCCGCCCTCATACTCCTTCTGCGTGAAATCTTTTAGAATATCATCCATATATAAACGGCAAATTTACGCATTTTTGAGAAGCCACCAAAAAGCAAAAATAGTTTTATCCCTCCCCTTGCACAGCCGAAATAATCTTCTATCTTTGCGGATAACTACACAACGGAAGATTCCTCGCTCCGTCCATGGAATTTGACAGGGGGGGGGGGGTACCCGCTTCTGTAACAATAACTTGCCTTCCGGGTATCAGGCAGCAACTAACAAACATTTATGAAAAAAATTCTATGTTATCTGGCTGTCGGCGCTGTCGCGCTCGGCACCATTTCTTGTGTGAAGGACCAGGAGTCCGCTTCGGTGACCGCAGTGAGGCAGGCCAAGGCAGCTCAGCTGTTGAGCGTCGCTGACCTCAACAAGGCCCAGGCGGAGGCGGCCAATATCACGGCCAACGCCGAAGCCGCCCTCATGGCCGCCCAAGCCGAGTACCAGAAGGCTCAAGCCGAGTACCAGAAAGCCCTGGCCGAGTACCAGAAAGCCCTGGCCGACAAGACAGGAGCCGAGGCTGATGCCATCCGCGAGAAGATGAAGCAGGACCAGGAGAGGTTCCAGATGGAGAAGCAGAAGATTCTCATCGAAATCGAGCGCATCCGCGCAGAAGCCGATGCCCAGATTGCCGCCTACAGGCTGAGCATCAAGAAGCTTGAGCAGGAGATTGCCGACCTGGCCGACGAGCGTGTCAAGAAGCTCTTCGCCGAGTACAGCTCCCTCGTGTCCGACCTCTCGGCGGAGAGGACCCGCCTTCTGGGCGAGCAGACCCTCAAGATCAAAGCAGAGAGCGACCTCGTGTCGCTTCAGGCCGCGGCCTCTGAGACCGAGACCAAGTACAACAACCGGATAGCCGGACGGCAGGCATACATCGAGATGCTCAAAGCCCATATGGAGCACCAGCCTGACCGCGCGACCCTTGAGCCACTCCTCCGCGCCAAGGCAGAAGAGTACGAGGAGCAAGCCTACAAGTTTGACCAGAACGAGGCCAAGGCCTATGAGCAGAGCGAGGACAATCTGATGATGAAGTATGAAGACTCGAATGCGATCAGTCCTTATATCTACTCGTGGTACGGGATGAATGTTTACATCCCTCTCGTCAGCTCCCTCTACGACCTGAATGTGGTAGCCAGGATGAACGTCGATGACGGGCCTGAACCGACATATATCAGGGGATATTCCAACCTGTTCAGTTTCCAGGTTCCCGCGACCAACAGCGCACTGATAGAAAAGGCCAAGTTCGAACTCGAGAAAGAGATTCGCTACGACAAGGAGTGGGTAGGCAAGGAAGGCGACGACAGGACATACGAAAACACCCTCCACGCTTGGCTGAAGTTCTGCGAAGAGACACTTGCAAAACGCGAGAAAGAACTCGCCGAGAAAGCTGACGCTCTCGAAAAGGCCAAGAAAGCCAAGGCTGACTCCAAGCAGGCGCACATTGATGCCGTCGCAGCTCACGAGAAGACACACGCCGCTCTGGAAGCAGCTCAGAAGGCTTTCGATGAGGCTGTAGAGGCAGAGGCGAAGGCTCTGGCCGCCTATGATGCGGAAAGCGACCCGGACAAGAAAGCAGAACTTCAGAAAGCCCTTGACGCAGCCAAGAAAGCTGCGGCAGATGCGGCGACCGCACTCGGCAAGGCCCGCGATGCGGACGATGCCGCACAGAAAGCGGAGGACGACGCCCTGACGAAGAGCCAAGAGGTGTACAACGCTTACTCGGATACCGTCACTGAGTACGAAGACGCTCAGGAAAGGAAGATTACCGCCGAGAGAATGGTTATAGCGTATCGGGATGAAATCGCATTCTACAACAAGAGAATCGCGAAAAACGAGGCACTCTACAACAACTTCGACAACGCGGTCGCAGAGGCCCTCGCCGAGCAGCAGGCATTCGTGAAGGAGATGCTCGAACTCGTCGACATCCGCGACAAGGCGGTAGCGGCATATTATGAAGCTTCCAAGGCCCTTGGAATACTGCGCGAGGAAGTCAAGGCTCTCCAGGAGCTCTACAACACCGCCACCTACGAGAGCTACGCCGAATCCATCACCGCCGCAGAGGCTGATATAGCAAGATTCACGCAGTATATCAAGGATGCCAAGAACGCGGCAAGCAGCAAGGAAGAGAGCATCAAGCTCATCGAGAAGAGGATTGCCGACATCGAGGCCCGCATCAAGGTACTTGAAACCCTGGTGGACAACGCCAAGAAAGAGCTTGACGCAGCACTCGCAGCATAGTGGTCTTTAATATTGATATTATGTTCAAGAGACTTACAGCAATATTCTGTATCCTCTCATTGAGTCTGGCGGTCGCCGCGGCGCAGGAGCACCATTGCAGCCAGGCGGATTTCGGCCCTGTCAAGGGCGACATCCTTGTCGGCGCCACCGTTGGCTACGACAGTTTCGTGGGCAAGGACGCCGTGACGAACACGGCCGCCTCACGCTACGAGCTCGGCGCGGCCTCCGCAAGCTGGCTTGACAGCAGACTCAGTGTGGGATTGGAGGGAAGCTGGTTCTTTACCGACAGCTGGGCTCTGCGCTTCGGCGGCGGGATAGGCTACAGCTACAATCCGGGATACGCGGAGAGACCGGGGACTTTCGACGGGAGTTCCACCGCCGGCGACGGGTCAATCCCGGCTTATCGCGCAGTCGGGGAGGCCTCAACGCTCAAATACAGTGTGATTCTCGGCGCGGACAGGCACTTCAAGCACCCGTCCCTGAAAAACCTGAGATTCCACGCCGGTCTCCATGGCGGATTCGCCCACGGACTCAACCAGATTCTCTACGACGAGGCCGAATCTCTCGGCAAATCCCTCGGAGAGCGCTACACGCTCAGGGCGATGCTCAACGCAGGTGCCGACTACTATTTCCTCCCGGGAATGTTCCTCGGCATCGAGTTCAATCCGTTCCAGTATGCCTACAGCGTGACGACAATCCGCCCGCAGGCAGGACTTGCAGCCTACAGCGCCGACTGCCATGACTTCTGCGGATTCGCCTCGCCTACCATCAAGATCGGATTCAAGTTCTGAGCTTTTTCGGCTCAGAGCACCTTTCTGCTGAAAAAGAAGAGGCCGGCCAAAGGGTCGGTCTCTTCTTAATTATGATATGCCGTCTATGGCGTCGACGGCTTGTCCTTGACCGGACGCACATTGCGCCCGGACTGCCTGGCCCCGCCTATGCTGGCGCTCTGCCAAGAGGAAAAGAAGAACCACGAACCCGTATCCGGATCTTTGGTCTGGAGAACAAAGGCCGCGTAGTCGATATACTCCCTCCTCGTCACACCTTCGGCGGCCGTGCAGAGAGTAGCGGTCCACAGGAACGCGTCCTCCGGGTACTCAATCGTCGAGAAGCTCTTGAACCCGCCATGCGGGATGAAGATGCAGCGGTCCTTGTATTCATTCTTACCCAGGAAAATCACGCCCTTCACGCCATTGTACTCATAGTCGTCAAGCGCTGATGTCTTGTCGAAGAGATCCTTGATATCGCTCTTGAGCGGCATCCTCCATCCGCCGCCCCACTCTTTCCTGGCGACATCGTCCGCGTCCTCAAGCACCACGAGATTATCCGGCGCACCTATGCCCAGATGTGTATGGGTTGCATCTGTCAGGTATTTGTTGACATACGTGGCGGCATTATAAGTAGTGAAATACTTGTAGCTAGGCATCGTGTAGGTGTTCTCTCCCGTCTGCTCCTCCGTCTCGCCCCACGCGTAGTAGCCGCCCGGCTCTTCGGCCTTGGTCGCCCCCACATTCCAGCTTGCACAGAGGACCGCAGTGCCGAGATCCACAGCCTGGTCTGTGCTGATGGTCACATCCGGCATCTGGAGTTCTTTGCGCGCACCATAGTATTCGATGCCGTTCTCCATATAGATTGACGGATAACAATAGTACTTGGTGCCCGGGCGCAGCCTCGCAGAGATGGAGCCGACACCCTCGAACGGTCCTCCCTTGCCGCCGCCTTTTCCACCGCCCTTGCCGCCGCCGACATAGTCCCTGCTGACGATGTTGCCACTCTCGTCCTCAATCGTTATGTTGCTGTACTGGCTGGCGAGGTAGGTCTGTCCATATTCGCAGCTGTTGGTATGCGGGCTGAACATGGCGGAGAGGGACACCTCGATGGCGTTGGTCATGTCATACCATCCGCTGTCGTCGAACCAGCACGGGTACTGGGTGTCTTTCGTGAGCCCGCTGATTGCCGGGACGGCGTAGTAACTGCCCCTGGCCGGCTTGTTCTTGATGGTCTTGGTGACGCTGTAGATGTTGTGCTTGTTGGTCTGGACTTCAAATATCCACGAGTCCGCTCCCGCGCTGATCGCCTCCTCGTCCATCATCAGGCCTATCGCCACCTTGAGCGGATTGGAGGCGTCCCAGACGGTAATGTCTTTCAGTTCGACCTGGAGTTTTTTGCACTTTTGTCCCGGCTGGATGGTGGCGTTGCCGTCCACCCAGATGCTTGACGCGAATGATGTATTCCAGCTCTTGGCGGTGAGGATGAATGCTGTCGGGTATTCTCCGGCCTCCAGGGCCGGGGCGGCGAGTTCCAGATTAAGGATCGAATTGACCGGAGTCAGTATCCCTTCGAGGTCCTCCGCCTTTACCGGAGGAGTCGTGACCTCTCTGGAGAGGACGCTGACGATGTGGGCTGTGGTGCCGTTCCCGGTCTGCTCCGCGTAGACGAGGCTGCCGCATATCGACTTCCTGAGATTGTCCCGCGTCACATTCTCGAAGGACTCCCCGGACACGTGCAGGATGCACACCTTCTCCGTGTTGTCGCTCAGATCAGGAACGCCCTTGCCGACAGCGTTGAACGTGCCTATGCCCGCAGCTGCGGTGCTTTCGAGTTCATAGATATACGCCGCGTCGCCTTTGATCACGGCGATGCGGTCTCCTGCGTTCCAGTTGACCTTGACGCCGGTGGCGCTGAAATCGAGCGTGGTCTTTGAGTTGTCCTGCTGCGCGAGTCCGAAGCACAGGGTCCGGATTTCTCCGTTGACAATCCTGTCTGACGGGCTGTCAATCTGCTTGGAGCATGCTATCAGGGCGACTGCGGCCATCGTGAGCGCCGCGAGTCTTGGCAGAATGGTTTTCTTCATAAGAGTACGGGTTTAAAAAAGATCGTCCCCTCCGGACGGATATCCGCCCGGATCCATGCCGGGCACAGTGTACAACGAGGCAGCAATCAGGACTGCGCTTTCGGGATGAATCTCCAGCACATGGATTGCCGGGGACTCATAGTTTGTCTCATGTGTCATAAAAGAAGTATTAACGGGTGCAAGATAGGAATTCCCCACAGATGGGAGATATGGCCAAAGAGGCAATTTTGGGCTTTTTAGCCATATTTGCAGGCGTCAGGCCTTGTTTTTCTGCTCACGGCGAAGAGTCCGGCCATGGTGAGCAGGGCATTTATCAGCAGCAGTTCGAACCCGATGCGGTATCCCCCGAACCACGCCTCGCTATGAGTGGAGAGCAGCAGGCATATAAGGGGAGAAGCCACGCAGATCGCCGGCACCAGGCGGTCCCGGACCTTGCGGCGCACGAGCAGGCCGAAGGCGAACAAGCCGAGCAGCGGGCCGTAGGTGTAGCTCGCCACGGTGTAGACGGCGTTAATCACGCTGCCGTTGCCGATCAGCCTGAACGAGATTATCACCAGGCCCATCACCACGGCGCCCGTGACATGAACCCTGCTCCGCACCTTCTTCAGCCTCTCCTCCCCGTATTTCCTGTCGGCGCGCAGTATGTCCACGGTGAACGAGGTGGTTAGCGCCGTGAGGGCGGAGCCTGCGCTGCTGAACGCTGCCGAGACGAGTCCCAGCACGAAGAGCAGTCCCGTCGCAGCGGGCATATAACTCAGCCCGGTGAGAGGGTCTGCCCCGCAGGCTATGGCCGGGAAGAGATCGTCCGGCTTGGCGACGGCGACCCCGCGCTCCGCCGCGAACCGGTAGAGCAGCACCCCGAGACTCAGGAAAAGCAGATTCACCGGGATGAACGCGGCACCGTATGAGAGGACATTGCGCCGGCTCTCGGAGAGGTTGCGGCAGGAGAGATTCTTCTGCATCATGTCCTGGTCCAGTCCTGTCATCGCCACGGTGGTGAACATGCCGGCGAGGAACTGTTTCCAGAAATATCTCGTGTCCTTGAAGTCGTCGAAAAACCACACCCTGCTCATCCCGCTGTCCGTCACGGCGGAGCACAGGCCCTTGAAATCAAGCCCGAGCCCCCTCCCGACGTAGAATATGCACAGCACCACGGCGGCAATCAGGCAGAGCGTCTGAAGCATATCGGTCCACACCAGGGAGCGGACCCCGCCCCTGAAGGTGTAGAGCCACACCACTATCATGGTCACGATGACATTGAGGGTGAACGGTATCCCGAGCGGGCCGAACACTATCAACTGGAGCACGGAAGCCGTCAGATACATCCTGACTCCGCAGCCCAGCACCTTGGAGAGGAGGAAAAACGCCGCCCCGCAGCGATAGCTGCACGCCCCGAAACGCTGCTCCAGATAGCCGTAGAGGCTGTTGGTGTCAATCCGGTAGAACAGTGGCAGCAGCACATACGCGATGACGAAATACCCGGCCGTGAACCCGAGCACCATCTGCATATAGGAGAACTGTGACGCCTCGACCATGCCGGGGACGGAGATGAAAGTCACGCCGGAGATGGATGTCCCCACCATGGCTATGGCGACCACCGGCCACGGGGACTGTCTGCCGCCACGGAAGAAGTCCGCGTTGCGGGAACCCTTGCGGGAACTGATGAAACTGATGGCCGTGATGACCAGAAAATATATGGCGATGGCACCAAGGGCAGTCAATGGCATGTCTATTTGATGTCGAAATTAAAAAACGGGGCAAAAATAGGCAAATATCCTGTGATATGCCACACAAAGGAGAAAGTGCCCGGGGCCGGGATCGAACCGGCACATCTTTAAGGGATAATGGATTTTGAGTCCATCGCGTCTACCAATTCCGCCACTCGGGCAAGCAGATTTGCAAAGGTATCCAAAAATCGCGATTTATCAAATATTTGCATTATCTTCGTTCTCGACAAAGATTTGACTTATATGAACAACAACATATTCGTGGTTTACGACCGCAATGTCGCCGACTTCGCGCACAAGATAGCAGAAGGCCGGCCGGCGCTGCCGATCATAGCGGACGAGGAGCATAAGACGATGGACAGCGTGCTCGACATCTGCCGCTGGCTGCTCGCGGAAGGGGCCGACCGCAACGCCATCATCTATGCCGTCGGGGGCGGGGTCACCACAGACCTGGCGGGCTTCGCCGCGAGCATCTACAAGCGCGGAGTCAAGTATGTCAACTACCCCACCACCTTGCTCTGCCAGGTGGACGCCGGGATAGGCGGCAAGACTGGCGTGAACCTCGACTCATACAAAAACATGGTAGGGCTCATCCGCTTCCCGGCGGACACGAGGATATACCCGGAAACCCTCCGGACACTGCCCTTACGTGAACTCCGCTCAGGAGCGGCGGAGCTTCTGAAGACATTCATCATCGAGGACAAGGGCAACTACGAGAAGGCCGTGGCCGCCCTCTCCGGAGAAGTGGACTTCAACGCTCTCGCCCCGCTGGTCAAGGCCGCAGCAGACATTAAGCGCAAGATCGTGGCCAAAGACCCCTTCGAGGAAGGGCCGCGTCGCCTGCTCAATCTCGGCCACACATACGCCCACGCCATCGAATGGCACCAGCACACGCACGCGGCCGCCGACCCGATGACCCACGGGGAAGCCGTCGCCGCGGGTATGATACAGGCCGCCCGTCTCTCGGAAAAGCTCGGAATAGCGCAGGACGGGCTGAGCGAGAAGCTGAAATCAGACTTCCTCGCCTGCGGGCTCCCTGTGGAGCTCCCCTGCCCCGAGGAGGAACTGGAGCAGGCGATGCGCAAAGACAAGAAAGCCGAGAACGGCATAATCCACTTTGTCCTGATCAAGAAAATCGGCAAAGTCATAATCAAAGACATACATGATCTGCACTAGCATACAGAACAAGACATACGGGCAGATACTCGAAATCCTCTCCGACCCGCTGGTCGAGATGGCGGAAATCAGGCTCGACCGCTGCGAACTCACAAAGGAACAGATTGAAGACCTGTTCGGCAACTCGGACACCCCGCTCATCGCGACCTGCCGCATAGAGGAAGTCGGAGAAGCGGCCGCCGAGAAGCTCCTGAAGATGGCAATCGAGGCCGGGGCGCGCTTCGCCGACCTCGAAATCGAAGCCCCGTCATCGATGAGCAAGGAGTTCCAGAAACTCTGCCGCCGCCACGGGACGGAAATCATCCGCTCCTATCACAACTTCACGGAAACGCCCGACGACGAGATGCTCCAGAAGGCGCTGGCCCGCTGTTTCCGATACGGGGCGGACATCGCCAAACTCGCCCTGCGGTGCAACTCCAGGCAGGATGCGGCCCGCATAGAAGCGCTGTACTCCATTGTCCTCGAAGACATTCCGTCCCTCGAAGGGCGGCTAATAGCCTTCGGCATGGGCGAAGAGGGCAAGGCCAGCAGAATCGAGTGCCTCAAACGCGGAGCGCCGTTCAGCTACGCCTCCCTGAGCGAAGACGAAGCCACGGCTCCCGGGCAGTGGACCACCGCCCAGATGCGTCAGGCCGTCTACGGAGACTTCACCGGCTACCATGCGCGCGACCTCAAAATGCCGGCATCGAAGAGCTTTGCCCAGAGGGCCATCCTGGCAGCAGCGCTCGCCTCAGGGACATCCCGCCTGAGCGGATACAGCCCATGCGGGGACACTGACGCGGCAATCGAAGCCGCAAGGCAGCTTGGCGCGACCGTCAGGAAGGACGGCGACATGCTGGAAATCAAGGGCACGGCGGCCAGCTGCGGAAGCCTGGAGGCGGACAGGATAGACACGGGAGAATCAGGGCTGCTCACCAGGCTGCTCATCCCGGTGATGGCAGCCGCCGGCAAGGGAAAGTTCGAGGTGGACGGACGCGGAACGCTTCTGCGCAGACCGCTCAACGGTGCGGCGAGCATAATGGCCGCATACGGCGTGCTGCTCTCAAACATCGGCAACAGGGACGAGCGTGAACTCTATGTCCCCCTTGAAGTGAGGGGGAAACTTGTCCCGGGTGCGGCGGAAGTCCCGGGAAGCAGCGGCTCGCAGCTGGTCTCCGGCCTGCTGATGGCCCTGCCGCTATGTCCATCCGACTCAGAACTCTATGTCAATGAACCCAAGAGCATCCCGTACATGTACATCACCCTCGATGTCCTGCGCCATTTCGGTGTCAAGACCCGAAGCGAGATGGAGGGCGACGCCGAGATGCTTGAGGCCGAAGACTGGTCATCCTGCTCCGGCATCAGGTTCAAGATAAAGGGTGGCCAGCGCTACAACGCCTCGGACTTCGCCATAGAGGGGGACTGGAGCGCGGCAGCCAACTTCCTGGTGGCCGGCGCGCTGTACGGCTCTGCGGAAGTGTCGGGGCTCGACACCAGAAGCCTCCAGGCAGACCTTGCCATAGTCGACATTCTCGTCGACGCCGGAGCCGTGGTGTCACAGCTCGAAGATGACAGCATCTGCGTCCGCAAAGCCCCGCTCGAAGCCTTCGAGAAGGACCTCAACAACGCCCCGGACCTGTTCCCCATCGTGGCCGTACTGGCCTCGTTCTGCGCTGGAGAGAGCCGCATAAGCGGTGTCGGAAGACTGTCATCAAAAGAGTCTGACAGGGCGGCTGCGATACTGGAGATGTTGGGAAAACTGGGCGTAGAGGCCCGGGAGGAAGGTGACGACATGTTCATCTGCGGCGAATCCCTGTCATCACGGCTCCTGAGCGGGAGGCTTCTGAGAGGAGGAGAATACAGTTCTCACCACGACCACAGGATGGCGATGGCTCTGAAAGTGGCTTCTATAGCGGCGGAGAGCCCGATCATCATAGACGACGAGGCCTGTACGGAAAAATCCTTCCCGGATTTCCTTGAAGAATTCCAGAAAGGACTATAATAAAGTTGTTTTGATTTATTTGTCATAAATCCAAAACAACTTCTAAAATATCAAGAAAGGGAAGCCGTCCGGCTTCCCTTTCTATTATTATTCAGCCTGTGGCTGCTCTTCCTGCTTGGCCTCGGCCTGAGGAGCCGGCTCCTCTGCGGCAACCTCCGCCTTCTTGGCGCGGCTGCGGCGGG
>ERZ1026860.460-NODE-460-length-27468-cov-11.051654_pt1 | contig 27468 bp, 21 predicted proteins | sample MGYA00380160_ERZ1026860 | MGnify/ENA primary metagenome ERZ1026860 (study PRJEB33269, sample SAMEA4719796) | human gut metagenome | biome: human-associated habitat; feature: organic feature; material: feces | place: Cameroon | collected 2013-10 ... | reverse complement strand
CTCTTATGAACTATATAATCAATCTTATTGCAAACTGCGTCAAAATAATTATTTATATCGTAATTTGAAAATCTTAAAACTTGCAAACCAATTGAATTCAATTTTTCGGTTCTTTTGCTGTCGAGAGAAATATTATGGCCATAATAATGCTGTGAACCGTCAATTTCTATAATCAACTTGGCTTTATAACAATAAAAATCAACTATAAAACAATCTATTGCTTTTTGGCGTTGAAATCTTATCGGATAAGTCCGCAAAAATTCATACCAAAGCTTGTTCTCTTGTGGAGTGGCATTGCGCCGTAGCTTTTGAGCATTCTTAATTAAATCGTGCTTATAATCTATCATATTTTAACTCCCTCAGTCAGCTTCGCTGACAGCTCCCCCGGAGGAGGAGCCCAAATATAACTTTAACGTTATAGTATTCTGTATTTTAAACATTATTTCGGTTAGACATTTTATGTTAAAAATAATATAAATATATGTTTTAGGATATTTGTGTTTTTTATAAATGAAAGTCTGAAAAGCAGTGTCTCTTTAAGACATTTGTAGAAATTTCCTTTGCATTGGGCTCCTCCTCCGGGGGAGCTGGCGGCGTAGCCGACTGAGGGAGTAAGGATCCATCAGATTTACACTTCCTCTATTACTTATTGATGCAAAGATTCAACAATCACTTAACGCGTTCATACAAATCCAGTGTGGCGGCACAGCGTGCATTGTCGTCCTTGCAGCCTGTTACAATAATTATATATGTCTTGCCGTTCTTCTCAAAAACAGATATCAGGCAATAACCTGCGCTGTCAGTCGTGCCGGTTTTTCCGCCGATGTAGTCCTTGCAATAGTAGGGACTTTTCGGGTCAATGAGCTTGATGTGATTTTTCCACATTATGCTGCCGCCTGCGGCGAAAGTGACCTTCGTCTCTGTGACGGAAATAATTTTTTTGATGCTCTGATTCTTTATTGCACATTTTGTTAAGGTCAGAAGATCGGCTGTAGTGGTGTACTGCTTCTCGTTGTCCCAGCCGTCGGGTGTTTCAAAATGACTGTCCGCCATGCCGATTTCAGCGGCGGTTTTGTTCATCAGCTCGCAGAAATATGCGACCGCCTGCTTGTCACTGAGCTTATCCTTCGGACGAAGCTGACGTGCTGTGCCGACGGCTATGGTGTAAGCCGCATCGTTGCCGGACATGATTAAAAGTCCCGTCAGCAGGTCATAAAGAGTGAGCACATTGCCCTTTTGAATCATGCAAAGGCTCGATTCAGGCTGAACCATATCAAGTTCCGAGCCTACCTTTAGTTTTGTCTCCGGTTTGACGTATTTTAGCGCAGTATAAGCAGTCAAGAATTTCGTCATGCTCGCAGGGTAAATACGTTTGTCAATATTTTTTTGCTGGCTGAATCTATCAGTGTCAACGCAGTAGGTGAGTGCGGTTTTGTATTGATCAACGGGTGTCTGCATTGTAGCTGCGGAGCTTGAGGTTATTTGCTCGGTTGTTTGAGTTATATTGGCCACAGGTATCATGCTCGATAGCTCGGGGAGGGTAGCAGCATCGTCCGGGAATGCCCTCTTTGCCTGACATGATGTAAGGATTATTATTGCCGCCGCAAGCAAAATCGCCGATAGCCTTTTAAACGCTTTCATTGAATCTTTCCTTTTTATTATAGATTATTGAATATTATAATATTGTTTTGCTTTGCAGTCAATCCAAAAACAGATTTATTCACTTATAGTACCCTGTGACGAAAACTGAAAAAATTTCAATCGCAGATAATGTTTAGCAGAAAATGATTGAACAATCGCCGAGTTCATGATAAAATAATATAAAATTCCGCAAAGCAAACCGAAATTAACATGAGGTGAATGCAAATGTATGAAAAATTTGATCCGATAAACAGTGCAAGACTTGTTCATCATTACATAACGAATATGTGCGACGAGGCTTACGATAATCTGCCTTATTGGCTGCTGCTTCCGAACAAAAAGCCGGCAGAAGCGGCTCACTGCCGTGTTGACGACGCCGAGCTTGTCGGATCGTGGTATGAGGGCTTAACAAGTGCAATGCTTATGCTTAATACAAACGAAGGCGATGACGTAAAGCAATCGCTGCGCCGTCACCTTATGAAATCGTGGGGTGAGCACGGACTGCGTTTTTGCGAAAAATATCCGTGGACGCATACGGTCCATGCGTCTTTTCATGAAATGGGATATATTCTGCCTGCACTTAACATGATTACCGAGGAATATCCCGAGGATGAGGAGGCAGAAAAACGTGCATCGGAGCTTGTCCGTGGTATGCGTTCGCTTGTGATTGAGCGAAAGGTATGTACATTCTGGTCCGGCGATTATGATGAGGATGAACCTCTTTATGAGTTCCCGAACGATGTTTATCTGAAAGAGGGCGGCTTTGACCTGACACGTCACACGGGCAGAGGAGAGCAGGTGATTCGCAATGCCGTTTCTTTGCAGGCACTTGTTCGCCGATATGAACTCAAGGGTGATGAGGTTGCGCTTGACCTTGCGAGAGGTCTTGCAAACTATGTTCTTGATTCCTCAAAGTATTTTAACTACAAAAAGGAGTTTTTCGGACATGTTCATTCGGCAATGTGGTTTGCGTGCGGAATCGTGAAGCTCGGCAGGCTCACGGACGAGGAAAGATATATTAAAGACGGTAAAGCGATTTATGATTATGTTCGCTCGCTTTCTTCGGACTTCGGTTGGGTGCCAGAGTATGCGCAGTGGCATCCGGTTGAGGAGGAGCACTGCGAGACCTGTTGTATCAGAGATATGATAGTCTGTGCCGATGAGCTTATCAAATGCGGTTATGAGGAGTATTGGAACGATATGAACCTTTTTGCACGCAATCAGCTTATGGAAAATCAGGTTAAATACACGGGCTATGTTGAGTGTGATAATTCAAGACCCGATGCGGACGGAGTGACATATCATGACATTGATAAGCGCATGATCGGCGGATTTACCGGCGGAAGTGAGCCTAATTCGATTTCGCTTTCACGTTTTCGTTCAATCGCCGGATGTTGTGTCGGTACAGCTCCCGTTGCACTGAAAACAGTGTGGGATAATGTGATGACGGAAAAAGACGGAATCATTACGGTTAACATTCCGTGCGACAAAGAAACCGAGGAGATAAAATTGGAATCATTTATTCCAAACGAGGGCGTAATTCGCTTGACGGCAAAAAAAGATTGCAAAGCAGGCTTCCGTGTGTACGGCTGGATGCGTGATTTGTCAGTTACTCTCAACGGTAAAAAAATTGACGGCACGGCCTCGGAAATGAAGTCGGGAGATGTTCTACAGCTCAATTTTAATGTCGATACAGTCGAGAAAAAAGAAAATGTGCGCGGAATCGAATTCACCGTTTGTTGGCGTGGCTGTGATGTCGTTGACCTTAAGCCGAGAGGGGAACATGTAAGGCTTTATCAGAGGGATCTCACTGTGCCGAAATATTATCCGACCCACGAGGACGTTGTGTATACAGGAGCGGCAAATTACGGCCCAACCCAGCAGAAAAAGTAAATAAATTCAAGGAAAAACTATTTCTTTTCGAACCTCCTCTTGCTGCAAGGGGAGGTCTTTTTCGAGAGATAATATAAAACGGGCGACCGTTGGCCGCCCTGTAATATCTGTTCAATTCTGCCAAAGAATGCTGCTGTCCGTGAGCATGGGATAACGAATCAGCTCGTTGCTCCAGAGATCCTCACGGTGCATATCGACCGCCGTAATTCGGCGGTTATCATACGTTGTGTAGTAATAAATTCCCTTGCTTGCATTGCAGCAGGAGGTGTAAATCGTGATTTCGTATTTGCCGTCGGCAACCTCGCAGCAGCCCCTTTGCTGTTCGACCGAGCCGAGAATGTGGAAAAACTGACTGACGCTTTCTTTTTCCGAATCGCCCGAGACGGAATTCATCTTAGTGAAGGCGACCCTAATAAATCGGGACGCCGATGAGAGATCGCCCGGCAGACCGATTGCACCCATTCCTCTGCTGTACATATCAAATGAAAGCTTGTCCGAGAAATTGTTCTCGGGCTGTTTCGGGGAGAGGTATGAGAAATCATTGAGCCGCTGTATCTGCGTTTCGAAAGGCGGATTGTTCGTCAGTACGCCGATCGGATTGTCATAGATTTTCAGCCCGTCGGCGACGGATTCGACTGTGATTGACTTGTCCTTGTCTGCGATTATCCAGTGAAGCTGTGCCGTCGGAAGCTTGTCGCTGAAAGGTGTGCCGACAAGGTTCGTCTTGCTCAAAAGCGTGCGTGCCTCGTCGACCGCAGCACATTGAGAGAGAACCCACGGAATCAGCTCAAACTGAGCGATGTTTGTTTTATCATCAACCGGCTGAGCATAGACGGCATTGCCGACAAAATTAAGCCCCGCAATGCCGAGACCCTTTTCGTTGACTGCATCGTAATAGAGAGGATAGCCGTTTGCAACGTGCGCCGTTCCGATTAACGCATGGTGGCTTTCAATCGGCTCCGTGTGCTTGAAGTTAAAAGGATAGTTCCTCGGAGTTACCGTGATTTCATCTCCGTAGGAAAACTCATAGTCCAAGGTTCTGCCGAAATAAAAATCATTTGTTTTGTATGTCGCTGCTGTGCACATGAGAATCTTCCTTTCTTTGAAACGGTCGTTGAATTTATTATATGCAGATGTTGTTTTTATTTTCGTTGTATTATGAAAATGTACTTTTAAACTATTCCGTCATATTTCACCATGTTCATATACTTGAAGCAGAAGGTGAGGGAAATCACGCCGGCTACGCACCAGCCGACAGGCCATGAAACCCAGATTCCTGTTGAAGCGAGGGCGGTTTTTGAAAGAATTATTGCGAGAACGACTCGTAGAATGAGATCCGTGAACGTACCCGTCATAAAGGCTTTCATCTGTCCCGCACCTCTGAGCACGCCGTCGGAAACAAGCTTTGCGGCTGCGAAGAAATAGAACGGAGTCAGAATCCTCAGGAAAAGCATGCCCGTGTCCATCGCCATACCCGTCGGGCTTTCAAGGAAGAAATAAATTAGATAACGGGTTGCAAGAAGATAAAGGGCAACAATCGGAATGCAGATCATCCATGTCAGCTTTACGCCTGCCTTGAAGCCCTCTTTAATTCGGCCGAATTTGCGTGCACCGAGGTTCTGCGCCGTGTAATTTGATATTCCGTTACCGAAGGTCGTGAACGAGGTTATGACAAGGTTGTTGAGCTTGATCGATGCCGAATAGCCTGCGATAACACCTGAGCCGAAGCTGTTGATAACGCCCTGAATTATAATATTGCCGACCGAAATGAAGCTTTGCTGAAGTATGCTCGGAATTGCAACGGCGGCAATTCTTTTAAGCAGTGCAAATGAGAAAGCGGCAGGCTTGCCGTCGGTTTCAATCTTTGCAAAGCGACGGAACACGAAAAATACGGCGAGTATGCAGCTTACGCCCTGACAGATAAAGGTCGCCCATGCAACACCGCTGATGCCCATTTTGAAGCCTGCGACAAAGAGAATGTCGGCCGCAATGTTTGAAACGGACGAGCAGGCGAGGAAAATAAACGGCGTTTTTGAATCACCGAGAGCGGAGAATATGCCCGAGGCGATATTATAATAGAAAACAAACGGCAGACCGATTATGTATATTAAAAGATAAAGCTTTGAATCGGCGAAGATGTTTTCGGGCGTGTTGATAAGCTCAAGCAGCTTTGTTGAGAAAATCAAGCCGAGAGCCATGAGCAAAACACACAGCACGCCGCCTGAAATCAGAGTGGTATAAACCGCCGTTTTCATGTCTCTGAAACGCTTTGCGCCGAAAAGCTGAGAGGTGATGACCGAACAGCCGATATTGCAGCCGAAAGCGAACGCAATGAAGATAAGCGTGATTTCATAGCTGTTGCCGACCGCCGCCAAAGCGTCATTGCCGATGAATTTACCCGCAACGAAGCTGTCGGCAAGATTATAAAGCTGCTGAAATATTATGCTGCCGAAAAGGGGAAGGCAGAATTTCCAAACCACAGTATAGGGCTTTCCTATCGTTAAGTCCTTATTGATAACACACACATCCTTATTGACGAATATTCTTAATTATATTATAATACAAGAAACCAAGTATGTAAATCATTTTTTGAAGCTTGGCTGACGGAGTGAGGTTACACAAACTCAAAAAGGGAGAATGAATCTATGAAGAAAATAATTCTTTTGATAACAACCTTTTTAACAGCTTTTGTTTTGGTGATTCTCGGTATTGTAGGAACACTTTCTGTTCGGTCAAAGTCCGAAACCGATTCCCAATGTACAATTGAAAAGATAGAAAATTATGAAATTAAGGATGCTTCTTACAATTTAACTAAGCTTGACGGAATGATGAAAAAATACGAGATTCAAGTAAATGGCTTGTTGACCTTTTATTTGGATGGAGAGAAGATTGAGAATAACGAAGAACATTTTTTTCACACGTCGAATGAAGAATTCTTTAATAATTTAAAGGAACATTCCGATCAATACGGGCTCTATGAAGTAAATTTTAAAATTAACAATGAATCAAACGAAATGATGTTTGACATTGATTGGAAGCTTGATAGTGAAAGGCATGCCGTCATAGAAACTGATTTCACAGTAGAAGGAAGATCAGTTGATGCAAAAAAGGAAGAACAGTCCGGTCTAGTTGTGCTAATAGATAACCCTGATATGTCTGAGGAACAGGTGAAAAATTTGCTTATTTCCGATGGATTGAAGCTCACTTATCAAACGGAAAGCGGTGCAGACATTCATAATAACGAAATACATATAAAATAAACATGTCTTTAAAATTTGAGGAAAATATCGTGAAAAGAATTTTTTGATTGTGAGGATAACCTCAGCTTGAAAGCGGGCACAGAAAAGAAAACTGTTGTTGATTGATATTTATATTTCGCAGTGACGCTACTCTGCAAGGAAGGCAAGAGTGTTCCTGCACCGAAAGCAATTTATATCGGAATTTTCAAGGCACGATGTGGGAATCGAACCAAGCTGGGAAGCTCCGGAGTAGTATAGGAGGAGACAAATGGCAAAGAAAAAATATTTGAAAGTTCTTTTGTGGATAGTTTCGATTCTTTTAACCCCTATTATTATTTGTTTAATAGTTATGAAAATGCCGATTAATGTTAATACACGTAATGACGAAGATATTTTCAAACAGAATAACCAAACTTATTCTTACAGCATTCTTTATGGTGGTAAAGAGTTTACTGATGCAAAATCCGGAAATGTTTTTAGTAGTTTAGAGGGGTCAGGAATAGAAAGCGAGATTCCGCTTGGATATTCAATGGACACGGGCGAAAAGCATAGATTTATTTCAAATGCTCACGAAGGATATGGATTGGAATACATCTACGATGGAAATATTAAAAAAATTTATCCAAGAAAGTATAAAAGAATTATAGATTATATAGATCCGATAGAATATTTGCTGATCGGAGATTACTACCTATTGATTATTGATCAAAATAGCTCATCTTCTCACGAGCGTTTACTTAAGAATTCTTCAATAAAAATGCCGGAAATGAAAAGAGAAAATATAGAGAAAATTGAACAATGTATAGGAATACCGGATTATTTTTATTCTTCGGAAAATTGCGAGAAATTTATTGATGATTTGAAATCGGAACATGATAGGTATATCGTTCAGCGAAAAGACATATTTGACAATGATTTCATTGAAAAATTGGCTGATGAGTTTAGGCATAAAGGACATATTGATGGAATCGTTGATGCGGCATCAGAGGAAAACAAGCAGATAATAAAAGAAGCTCAGGCAAAGGTTGACAGTGATCCGGAAAATGATTATAAGGTCAAAGTATATTATAAAATATACTTTAAAGATGATAAGTTCCCATTTCGACTTATTTTAACCAAAACAATGTGGAGCCGAGATGAACTGATTCCGTAAACCGCCGGTCGAGTGTTTTTTATGGTTACAATTCAAAGCAGAGAAATAATTAAATAACATAACAATTCACCAAAATGCATTATTATTCATTTATTATTCACTTCACTGCTCGCCGCTTTTTAGCAAACAACCGATTTATGTGTGCGGCAACGTGCTATCGAAGTCAAACGCCTTGTAAATTTGCATATAATATTTTATACACTTGAAAAACCGTTGTGCATATATACAAAAACGCTTGAAGTATGAAAAAATGTCTTGCATAAATATACATTTTATGCTAATATATGTGCATAAAACACAGACAATACTGTATATCGGAGGTATTATTATGAATAAGAAGGATATCAAAAAAATTGTACTCGCTTACTCGGGCGGACTTGATACATCAATCATCATTCCGTGGCTCAAGGAGAACTACAACAACCCCGAGATAATCGCTGTTTCGGGTAACGTAGGTCAGGCAAGCGAGCTTGACGGACTTGAGGAGAAGGCTCTCAAGACAGGTGCATCAAAGCTCTATGTTGAGGATCTCACAAAGCAGATGCTCGACGAGGTTGCTTTCCCGTGCGTTCAGGCAGGTGCTCTTTATGAGAACTATCCGCTCGGCACAGCTCTTGCACGTCCGATCATTGCAAAGAGGCTTTGCGAGATCGCCGAAAAAGAGGGCGCAGACGCTATCTGCCACGGCTGCACAGGTAAGGGCAATGACCAGGTAAGATTCGAGGTTGCCATTAAGGCTTTCGCTCCCGACATGACAATCATCGCTCCGTGGAGAGAGTGGGATATCAAGTCACGTGATGAGGAAATCGACTACGCAGAGGCACACAATGTTCCTCTTAAGATAAACAGAGAGACAAACTACTCAAAGGACAAGAATATTTGGCATCTTTCTCATGAGGGTCTTGACCTTGAGGACCCGGCAAACGAGCCGCAGTATAACAAGCCCGGCTTCCTTGAGATGGGTATTTCTCCCGAACAGGCTCCGGACAAGCCGACCTATGTAAAGATTCACTTTGAAAAGGGTGTTCCGACCGCTATCGACGGAGTTGAGATGGATTCCGTAGCTCTTGTTACAAAGCTCAACGAGCTTGGCGGCGCAAACGGCATCGGACTTCTTGATATTGTTGAAAACAGACTTGTCGGCATGAAGTCAAGGGGTGTATATGAGACTCCTGGCGGAACAATCCTCTACAAGGCTCATGAGATGCTCGAAACAATCACTCTCGATAAGGAAACTTCGCACTATAAGGCACTTGTAGGTCATAAGCTCGGCGAGCTTGTTTACAACGCTCAGTGGTATTCACCGCTTACAGAGGCTATCCTTGCTTTTGTTAAGGAGACTCAGAAGACGGTTACAGGTGACGTAAACGTTAAGCTCTACAAGGGCAACATCATCAACGCCGGCGTAACATCTCCGTTCTCACTCTACGATCCCGAGATCGCAACCTTTGATGAGGACGAGGTTTACAACCAGGCTGATTCGGCCGGATTTATTAACCTTTACGGTCTGCCGACCAAGGTTTATTCAAAGATGAAGAAAAAGGCCGGTCTTGACTAATCAATAACGGAGAATTATAAGCTATGGAAAAGATGTGGGCAGGCAGGTTTGCCAAGGAACTGAATAAGGAAGCCGATGATTTCAATTCGTCGATCCATTTTGACTGCAAGATGTATAAGCAGGATATAACAGGCTCGATGAAGCATGCAACAATGCTTGCAATGCAGAAAATCATCACCGACGACGATTGCGACAAGATTCTTGCCGGACTTCAGTCGATACTTGACGACCTTGACAGCGGCGCTCTTAAGTTCGATATGGACGCCGAGGATATTCATATGTTCGTTGAGTCCGAGCTGACAAAGCGTATAGGCGATGTCGGCAAGAAGCTCCACACGGCGAGAAGCCGTAACGATCAGGTTGCCGTCGATATCCGTCTTTATCTCAGAGACGAGACGGAAGAGATTATTCCGCTCATCAAGAATCTGCTTGCTGCCATTCTTTCCGTTGCCAAGGATAATAAAAACACGATTTTACCCGGATATACCCATCTTCAGCGTGCTCAGCCGATAACCTTTGCTCATCATCTTTTGGCTTACGCTATGATGTTTATCCGTGATATCGGAAGGCTTGAGGATGCCATGAAGAGGATGAATTACTCTCCTCTCGGCTCCTGCGCCCTTTCGGGTACAACATACAATACAAACCGTGAATTCGTCGCCGAGCAGCTCGGATTTGACGGAATCACGCTCAACAGCATTGACGGCGTTTCCGACAGGGATTTCTGCGTTGAGCTTATGAGCGCATTCGCAACGATCATGATGCACCTTTCCCGTTTTTCGGAGGAGATTATCCTTTGGTCGAGCTGGGAATTTAAGTTCATTGAGCTTGACGACAGCTTCACGACGGGCTCAAGCATCATGCCTCAGAAGAAGAACCCCGATATGGCGGAGCTTGTCAGGGGCAAGACGGGTCGTGTTTACGGCGACCTCTTCACAATGCTCACCGTTCTCAAGGGTATTCCGCTTGCATACAACAAGGATATGCAGGAGGACAAGGAGTGTATATTTGACAGCATTGCTACCGTTAAGCAGTGTCTTAAAGTTTTTGCTCCGATGATTGAAACAATGAAGGTCATCAAGGAGAATATGTATTCTGCGGCTCAAAAGGGCTTTATTAACGCAACCGACCTTGCCGATTACCTTGCTAAGAAGGGTCTTCCGTTCAGAAGTGCATATAAACTTGTCGGTCAGATCGTTGCTCATTGCATTGATAACGGTCTTGTGCTTGAAACAATGCCGCTTGAGGATTACAAGAAGTACAGCGATTTGTTCGAGGAGGATCTTTTTACCGAGATTTCTCTCGAAACCTGCGTTTCCAAGAGAATTTCGGCAGGCGGAACGGGTCCCGAATCCGTTGAAAAGCAGATTGCGTATGTTGAAAATTATATTTAAACTTAAAAATATTTGGGCTGTCCTGATGAACAGCCCTTTTGTTCTAATTAAGTATTTGAAAATATTGCAAAACTATTTGAAAATTTTATTAAATGATGTATAATTACAGGAGGGTGATACCGATGGTTAATTTAAAAGGCAGAGACTTTCTTAAATTGCTTGATTTCACAAGCGAGGAAATTGAGTATCTCATCGACCTTGCGGCTGATTTGAAAGCAAAGAAGAAAGCGGGAATTCCACACAGGATCCACGAGGGTAAGAATGTTGCTCTTATCTTTGAAAAGACAAGCACAAGAACACGTTGCAGCTTTGAGGTCGGTGCTAACGATCTCGGCATGGGCTCAACCTATCTTGCCGAGGGTTCGCAGATAGGTAAAAAGGAGAGCATTGCCGACACGGCGAGGGTGCTCTCGGGCATGTTTGACGGCATCGAGTACCGCGGCTACGGTCAGGATCTTGTTGAGGAGCTTGCAAAGTATGCGAGCGTTCCCGTATGGAACGGCCTTACGAATGAATTTCACCCGACTCAGATTCTTGCCGACTTCCTGACTATTAAGGAGCAGTTCGGTCATCTTAAGGGAATTAACTTCGTTTACATGGGTGACGCAAGGTACAATATGGGCAATTCACTCATGGTCGGCTGTGCTAAAATGGGCATCAACTTCATCGCATGCGCACCGAAGAAGTATTTCCCCGACCATGACCTTGTTGACACCTGCAAGGCGATTGCAAAGGAAAACGGCTGTGAAATTAAATTCAGCGAGAATCCCACGGAGGCCGTAAAGGACGCAAACGTAATTTATACGGATGTTTGGGTTTCAATGGGCGAACCGATGGAGGTTTGGAAAGAAAGAATCGACGACCTTATGCCGTACCAGGTCAATCAGAAGCTTATGGATGCGGCGGCAGATGACGTTGTGTTTATGCACTGTCTGCCCGCATATCACGACCATAAAACAAAGGTTGGCAGGGAGATCGGCGAAAGATTCGGCTGTGACGCTCTTGAGGTCACGGACGAGGTCTTTGAAAGCGAACGTTCAATCGTTTTCAGAGAGGCAGAAAACAGAATGCACACTATAAAAGCAGTTATGGCGGCGACATTATGATTAAAAAAGTTTACATTGTACTTGAAGACGGACACATTTTTGAAGGCAAAAGCTTCGGCGCAGAGGGCGAGGCTCTCGGCGAGCTTGTCTTCACAACAGGCATGGGCGGATATATCGAAACGCTCACCGACCCCAGCTATTACGGACAGATAGTCATGCAGACCTTCCCCCTTATCGGCAACTACGGCATCATGGAGGAGGACTTTGAAAGCGACAGGTCCTATGTCAGCGGCTACGTTGTCAGGGAGTGGTGCAAACTGCCGTCCAATTTCAGGACGGAGTATGACCTTGACACCTTCCTCAAGAAGCAGGGAATAGTCGGCGTTTACGGCGTTGACACACGTGAGATTACGAGGATAATCCGTGAAAAGGGCGTTATGAACGCAAAAATTGTCAGCTCGGTCGACAATATCGACTATGACGAAATCAAGGCTTACAGAATCGTTGACGCAGTCAAGAGTGTAAGCTGCAAGGAAAAGTATACGGTATCGGACGAGGGAGCGAAGTATAAGGTTGCGCTGCTTGATTACGGCGCAAAGAAAAACATCGTTCGTGAGCTTGTTGCAAGGGGCTGCGAGGTCACGGTTTTCCCGTATGACACCTCGGCTCAGGAGATTATCGAGATGAATCCCGACGGAATCATGCTCTCAAACGGCCCGGGCGACCCGGAGGAAAACATCGTTCCGATTGAAAACATAAAGGAGCTTGCCGGCAAATTCCCGATTTTCGGAATCTGTCTCGGTCATCAGCTCACCGCTCTTGCAATGGGCGGCAAGACCATGAAGCTCAAATACGGTCACAGAGGAGTTAATCAGCCGGTCAAGCAGCTTGAAACGGGCAGAACCTATATTTCAAGCCAAAACCACGGATATGCCGTTGTTGCCGAAAGCCTTGACAGGCGATATGCAAGAGAGAGCTTTATTAACGCAAACGACGGCACATGCGAGGGCATGGAATACAGAAGCAAGCAGATATTCACCGTTCAGTTTCACCCTGAGGCATGCTCAGGCCCGAAGGACACCAAGTTCCTGTTTGACAGATTTATTTCAATGATGGGAGGAAAAAACAATGCCGCTGAATAAAGACATAAAAAAGGTACTTGTTATCGGTTCCGGTCCTATCGTTATCGGTCAGGCGGCTGAGTTTGATTACGCCGGTGCACAGGCCTGCCGTGTCCTCAAGGACGCAGGACTTGACGTTGTGCTTGTCAATTCCAACCCTGCAACTATCATGACGGATAATGCGCTCGCCGACGAGATTTATCTTGAACCGCTGACGCAGGAGACCGTCAAGAGAATTATCGAAAAAGAACATCCCGATTCTATCCTTGCCGGACTCGGCGGACAGACGGGACTTACAATAGCTATGCAGCTCGCTCAGAACGGCTATCTCGAAAAGATGGGCGTTAAGCTGCTCGGCACGAATGCCGAAGCCATTGACAAGGCGGAGGACAGACAGCTTTTCAGAGACACGATGCTCAAAATCGGTCAGCCTGTCGTTCCGTCGGATATCGCAAACACCGTTGACCATGCGGCCGAAATTGCGGCGGAAATCGGCTACCCCGTAATCATCCGTCCCGCTTTTACCCTCGGCGGTGCAGGCGGCGGAGTTGTTTACAACGAAGAAGAATTAAGAATTATCGCATATAACGGACTGGAGCTTTCACCCATCAATCAGATTCTTGTCGAGCGTTTCATCGGCGGCTGGAAGGAGATTGAGTTTGAGGTTATGCGTGACAGCGTGGGCAACGTTATCGCTGTTTGCTCAATGGAAAACTTTGACCCGGTCGGCGTTCATACGGGCGACAGTATTGTTATTGCTCCGGCCGTTACACTTTCGGACAAGGAATATCAGATGCTCCGTTCCGCTTCGCTCGATATTATCACCGAGCTTGGCATCGAGGGCGGCTGTAACTGTCAGTTTGCACTCAATCCCGAGAGCTTTGAATATTCCGTTATCGAGGTTAACCCGAGAGTTTCCCGTTCCTCGGCTCTTGCTTCAAAGGCGACGGGTTATCCTATTGCAAAGGTTACGACCAAAATTGCACTCGGCTACACGCTTGACGAAATCAGAAACGATATCACGGGCAAGACCTGTGCCTGCTTCGAGCCTACTCTTGACTACGTTGTTGTCAAGTTCCCGAAGTGGCCGTTTGATAAGTTTGTCGGAGCAAGCCGTAAGCTCGGCACTCAGATGAAGGCGACCGGCGAGGTAATGTCAATCGCTCCGAGCTTTGAGATGGCGGTCATGAAGGCTGTCAGAGGTGCGGAAATTTCACTTGAAACACTCAATTATAATAAATTCCCCGATGAGATGGACGTCGTTGAACGTCTGCATGAGCAGGACGACCTGCGAATCTTTGTCGTGTTCAAGGCTCTCAAGGAGGGCGTAAGCATTGAGAAGATTCATGAAATCACAATGATTGATGAATGGTTCCTCGGAAAACTCAAAAATCTTGCCGACTATGAAAAAATGCTTGAGAGCGGCAAGCTTGACAAGGATTACTACGAAAAGGGCAAGAAATACGGCTACAAGGATTCGACGATTCTCAAAATGGCCGGCAAGCTCCCCGAAAAGACGCTTAACGCCGTTTACAAGATGGTTGATACCTGCGGCGCAGAGTTCAAGGCCGAAACGCCCTATTTCTACTCAACATATGACACCGACTGTGAGTCAAGAGAGATTGAAAGAGGGAAAAAGGAGAGAATTATCGTTCTCGGTTCGGGACCCATCCGTATCGGCCAGGGTATCGAATTCGACTATTCCTCCGTTCACTGCGTATGGACTCTCAAGGAGCTTGGCTATGAGGTCATCATTGTAAACAATAACCCCGAGACGGTTTCAACCGACTTCGACACGGCGGACAGACTTTACTTTGAACCGCTCAACGATGAGGACGTAATGAACATCATCAAGGTTGAAAAGCCTGTAGGCGTTGTTGTTGCGTTCGGCGGTCAGACGGCTATTAAACTCACAAAGTTCCTTGACGAGAATAATATCCCGATTCTCGGCACTTCGGCCGAGGGCATTGATATTGCCGAGGACAGAGAGCGCTTTGACGAATTGCTCGAAAAATTCGGCATCAGCAGACCCAAGGGTCAGACTATCATGGACACCGAGGACGCTATCAGAGCGGCAAACGAGCTTGAATATCCCGTTCTTCTCCGCCCGTCATACGTTATCGGCGGTCAGAACATGACTATTGCATATAACGACACTGATGTTAGGCGTTACATGGATATCATTCTTTCTCAGAAGATTGAAAATCCCGTTCTTGTCGATAAATATATGATGGGCACGGAGCTTGAGGTTGACGTTATCTCCGACGGCAAGGACGTTCTTATCCCCGGCATCATGGAGCATATCGAGCGTGCCGGCGTTCACTCGGGTGACTCGATTGCGGTTTATCCGCCCTATAACATTCTCGACAGCATGATTGACAAGATTGTTGATATTTCGACAAAGCTTGCACTTTCGCTCGGCACAAAGGGTCTTGTCAACATTCAATATCTTATCTATCGCAACGAGCTTTACGTCATTGAGGTTAACCCCCGTGCGTCAAGAACAATTCCTTACATCAGCAAGGTTACAGGCGTTCCGATGGTTGAGCTTGCAACAAAGGTCATGGTCGGCACAAGGCTCATCGAGCTTGGCTACGGCACGGGACTCTACAAGATTCCGCCGTATGTTGCAATCAAGGTTCCCGTATTCTCGTTCGAGAAGCTCAACGATGTCAATTCCGAGCTCGGACCCGAAATGAAGTCAACCGGCGAGGTTCTCGGTATAGGCCGAACCCTAAACGAAGCTCTGTTCAAGGGACTTATTTCCGCAGGCTTCAAGGTTGGTCACGAGAGCACATACCACGACAATAAATACAACGGCGGCGTGCTTATCAGTGTTCACGATAAGGACAAGCCCGAGGTTATATCGCTTGCGAAGAAGTTCGCAGACGTCGGATTGAAGATTTATTCAACACCGAACACGGGCAGGCTTATTCAGTCGGCAGGTATAAAAGCCGAAATTATCGAAGAATTCAGCGACGGCAAGCACGTTATCGAAATGCTCGAAACAGGCAAGATTGATTACATTGTTTACACAGGCTCAACGGCTAAATCGACGATTGAAAACTTCATCAAAATTCACCGCCGTGCCGTCCAGCTCTCAATCTGCTGCCTTACATCGCTCGATACGGCAAATGCACTTTGCGATATTCTTTCAAGCCGCTTCACACAGCGCAACACCGAACTTGTCGATATCAACCATATGCGCTCAAAACGTATGCGCCTGAACTTCACCAAGATGCAGGCGACGGGCAACGACGATATCTATTTCAACAACATGAATAAGAATATTCCGTCACCCGAGTCTCTGACAATCAACTTCACCGACCGTCATTACGGAATCGGCGGTGACGGCGTTGTTCTTGTTGAAAAATCGGACATTGCCGACGCAAAAATGGTTGTTTATAACGACGACGGAACTCAGACACTCATGGCTGCGAACAGTATTCGCTGCGCCGCAAAGTTCCTCTATGATAACGGAATCGTGCCGAAAACGGCAATGACGATTGAAACGAACTGCGGTGTCAAGAATGTTCGTCTGTATTCGTTCAACGGCGAGGTAAGATCGGCTCAGGTCGATATCGGCAAGCCCGATTTTGACCCTGCAAGCATTCCGATGAAGACCGACACCTACATGATAATCGACCAGCCGGTTGATGTCGGCGGAGAGACTATTAACATCAGCTGTGTTACAATCGGCAATCCGCATTGCATTGTGTTCATGGAGAATGTCGACAGCGTTGACCTCAATGAGTTCGGAGATAAAATTCGTAATTCGGGCATTCTTCCCGAGTATATCAACACGGGTATCGCACGAATGATCGACAGAAACACGATTAAGCTCCGCTGCTATGAGAGAGCGGTCAACGGCGAGAGTCTCGGCTGCGGAACATCGGCGGCTGCGGCAGTTGTTGTCGCAACGGAAATGGGTCTTTGCAAGAAGGGTGAGGACGTAACGGTCAAGATGCCCGGCGGCGACGTTGTTATCACCTATACCGACGAGACCATTCTTGTTAACGGCGACACAAGAAAGATCTATGAGGGCGTAGTTGAATATTAAGCATAAATTTTGATTTTTGCACCTTCTCTCGGCTCGGGGGAGGGTGCTTTTTCTTTGCTCTTCTATGTAATTTATTTTGACAAGCATGCAATAATTATGGTAAAATAATTTTTGGTGATTTAATGAAAATCGGAAATCTTGAAATAAAAGGACACGCTTGTCTTGCACCGATGGCCGGAGTTGCCGACAGGGCATTCCGTGAGCTTTGCGTGAGCTACGGTGCGGCATACGTTATCAGCGAAATGGTCAGCTCCAAGGGTCTGACGATGCAGGACAAAAAATCAAAGGAACTGCTTTTTCTCTCGGACGCAGAACGTCCGGCAGGTGCACAGATATTCGGCGATAACCCGGATATTATGGCAAAAGCCGCATTGAAGGCTATGGAGTTCTCTCCCGACTTTATTGATATAAACATGGGCTGTCCCGCACCGAAAATTGCAGGCAACGGAGGCGGATCGGCTCTTCTCAAAAATCCGGAGCTTATCAGCCGAATTGTCGAAAGCGTGGTTGATGCTTCCCCCGTTCCCGTTACGGCGAAAATACGAATCGGTTGGGATGAAAAAAGCATTAACGCCGTCGAAATAGCAAAGCGAGTCGAAGCGGCCGGTGCAAACGCAATCACGGTTCACGGCAGGACGAAAACTCAGATGTACGCTCCGCCCGTTTTGCTTGAAGAAATTGCAAGGGTCAAAAATGCCGTCTCAATTCCTGTTATAGGCAACGGTGATATAGTTGATGGAAAGAGTGCAAAAAAAATGCTCGTCGAGACCGGCTGTGATTTTCTTATGGTCGGCAGAGGCGCTTTGGGAAATCCATGGATATTTCAATGCATAAATGCATATCTTAACAACGAAGCGGATTTTGTTGAACCGACGCTTGAGCAAAAAATGAATGTCATGCTTCGCCATATAGGCACTCTTTGCGAATACAAAGGCGTGCGAATAGGCATGCGTGAAGCACGCAAACACGCCGCCTGGTATATAAAGGGAATCCGTGGTGCAGCCTCGTTCAGGCAGGAAATCGGTCAACTTTCGACGATGGACGAGTTGAAGGCTCTTGCCGAGAGGGTCGTGGCTTCTCAGGAATAAATTATTCAGTATTCATTGAATATTCATCGGAAAAATATTCCTATAAAAACTATTTAAAAATCAAGTTTTCCACATGTAAAGGCGGATACCTTTACGAATTTTCCACATAACAGGCTTAAATAGCTTGAAAATACGTTAAACTTTCCACACTTTCCACCGAGTTTTCCACAGCGACAAGTTAAAATGCTTGTCGTAAAGTAAAACAGCTTTACATTGGACAAAATATTCATTTTGGCTTTTCATATGCATTTTTTACTTTGCGAAGTCCGTAAAAAGTAAAAAATCAAACAATTTTATCAATTATTTACGAAAAGTCTATTGACAAAAGCATAAAATAACACTAATATCTTTTAGTGTATAAAATAATTAATTTTGGAGGAGTTCTATCCATGTCACTATCAGTATTTGAAAGACTGCAAAAGATAATAGCCGAACAGCTTGAAATTGACGAAGACGATATTCGTCCGGACAGCGACATCATTGACGACCTCGGTGCAGACAGTCTCGACGTTGTTGACATTGTTATGAGTATTGAGGACGAGTTCCAGGTTGAGGTTCCCGATGAGGCAGTTGAAGAAATGAGAACTGTTGATGATGCGGTAAGGTATATTGAGGATCACGAATAAAATAAAAGGCGGTAATTAAATTGGCACAGCAAAAGAAAATGGTTGAAGAAATCACGTCAATGGACGAGGATTTCGCAAAATGGTACACAGACGTTGTAAAGAAAGCTGAGCTTTGCGAATACACAAGCGTTAAGGGCTGTATGGTTATCAGACCGTACGGCTATGCAATTTGGGAGAACATTCAGCACATCATGGACAGCATGTTCAAGGCAACAGGCCACGAGAACGTATGCATGCCTATGTTTATTCCCGAAAGCCTGCTCGAAAAGGAAAAGGATCACGTTGAGGGCTTCGCTCCCGAGGTTGCATGGGTAACCCACGGCGGCAACGAAAAGCTTGAGGAAAGACTTTGCGTCAGACCCACATCCGAGACACTTTTCTGCGAGCACTATGCAAATATAGTTCATTCATACAGAGACCTTCCCAAGCTCTATAATCAGTGGGTAAGCGTTGTTCGCTGGGAAAAGACAACCCGTCCTTTCCTGCGTACAAGAGAGTTCCTTTGGCAGGAGGGTCACACGATCCATGCAACGGCTGAGGAGGCTCAGGAGGAGACAATCCGCATGCTCAACGTTTACGCTGAGTTCTGTGAGAAATATCTCGCAATGCCTGTTGTAAAGGGCGTTAAGACGGCCAAGGAGCGTTTTGCGGGAGCTGAGGATACATACACTATTGAGGCTCTTATGCACGACGGTAAGGCTCTCCAGAGCGGCACATCGCATTATTTCGGCGACGGCTTTGCAAAGGCGTTCGATATTCAGTTCACAGGTAAGGACAACAAGCTTCATCACCCGTTCCAGACGTCATGGGGCACTACGACACGTCTCATCGGTGCCATCATCATGACGCATGGCGACGATAACGGACTTGTTCTTCCACCGGCAGTCGCACCGATTCAGCTTGTTATTATTCCTATCGCTTCTCATAAGGAGGGCGTACTCGATAAGGCCAACGAGCTTAAGAATAAGCTTGCAAACGTCTGCCGAGTTAAGCTTGACGATTCCGACAACAGCGCAGGCTGGAAGTTTGCGGAATACGAGATGAAGGGCGTTCCGCTTCGTCTCGAGATTGGTCCGAAGGATATCGAAAACAACCGCTGCGTTGTTGTTCGCCGTGACAACGGCGAGAAGATTTTTGTTTCGCTCGACGAGCTTGAAACAAAGATTCCCGAATTGCTTGAGGCGGTTCGTGACGGTCTTTATCGGAAGGCTTTTGACCGCAGAGCGGCAATGACTTTCACCGCAAGAGATTATGCCGAGCTTAAGGATATCGCAGACAACAAGCCGGGCTTCATCAAGGCTATGTGGTGCGGCGACCGTGAGTGCGAGGATAAGCTCAAGGACGAGCTTGGAATCACATCACGCTGTATTCCGTTCGAGCAGGAGCATCTCGGCGACACCTGCGTTTGCTGCGGCAAGCCGGCAAAGCACATGCTCTATTGGGGCAAGGCATATTAATTCAGACTATAATATTAAAGACATTCCCGAAAAAGGAATGTCTTTTTTTAGGTTAGAAAATTATCTCACATAAGAAATTCGCTGAGCTTGGGCTCATTTTATGGATAGCAAAGTATTGTTACGGTAGTGAATGAAAGCCCGGCGGTCTGTCATATCCGTGGTGTGACAGAGTTGCAGTGAGACAGAACGGCAAGCTATCTTTTTAAAAAATAAACCTTCCGTAACAACACGAGGTCGTGCCCCCTAACAATTAGTGGAGGCCGGATAAGATATGAGCTTATTTAAACATACTGTCTATCGAAACACCAAAGATTTCACATATTCTTTGAAGAGTATTTGCGAGTGGAAGTCCGATGCCGTTTTCATATTTTGAAATAGACGAACGATTCATGCCAAGCATATCAGCAAGCTGCTGTTGTGAAAGGCCGCTGTTTTTTCTTGCTGCTTTAAAGTTCTCGGAAAAGCTCATATTAATCCCCCATAAAATAAAAAAGTGCGCAGCCGAAGCTACGCACAAAAAACGCATAGCTCAACTGTCGTCAAACAAAACCTACCACCCTAAAAAGCATGTAGAAATGAGCTTGCATTTTTATCAGGAAGATAAAAATACACGCTTTAAAGGGTTTTAGTTATGCGGTTTTGTTTGACAAGAGCTATTATAACACTTCTTATGTAAAAAATCCAGTATTTTTTTGATTTTGTGCAAAAAATTCACGAAAAAAATGACCGTTTATACTATTAAAATACTGAATTTTTGAAAGACGACAAAAGTATACTTTATAGCCTTAAATCAAAGAAAACCGTGCTTTGCATTAAGCAAGACACGGTTTTTAAAATATTCAGTTATTTGTTTTTATCTGAACATAGGGGAGAATTGCATTTGCAACATTTGAAATCGGCATGGTTTGCAGCCAAATTCTGCCCGGTCCGGTCAAAACGGTGTTAAAAAGACCTTCGCCTCCGAAAAGTTTGTTTTTAAGCCCCGGGACTTGCTGAATTTCCATCTTGACAGTTGACGTGAAACCTGCAACATTACCTGTGTTGACAATAATTCGTTCTCCGTCTCTCAGTTCATATTCAACGAGGTCTCCGTCAATCTCAACAAATGCCGTTCCGTTACCGGAGAGACGCTGCATTATAAATCCTTCACCGCCGAAAAGGCCGGTGCTGAATCTTTTGTTGAAATGTACGGAAATGTTAACTCCGGCTTCGGCTGCAAGGAATGCACTCTTTTGAACAATCATTTCGTTATAAGGGCTGATTTCAACAGCTTTTATTGTTCCCGGAAAGCTTGAACCGAAGGTTATCATTCCGTTTCCGTGCGCCGTGTAAACGTTCTGAAACATGCTTTCTCCGGAAAAGGCCTTTGAAAACATCTTTCCAAGTCCGCCACCATGGGTTTGCATCTCTATGTTGGGTGTCATCCAGACCATAGACCCTTTTTCGGTAATCATTCTTTCACCGTCGCCGAGTTGGCATACAACAACGGGAAAAGAACCGCCCTTAATATCGTATTGCATATATTTTCTCCTTTGGTCGGAAGTTTAATATGTAAACGTTGCGTCGAGAGTGTACTGACCTGAGCCTGAGCCTTCAACTTTCATAATACCGTACTTTACGGTTGCTTCAAGTTTGAGCGGCATTGTATGATTAAGCGAAAGAATATTTCCGTCCTTATCGATTTCGGCTGTGAGAACAGTTCCGGCATAGTTAAATGATGAAGATTTAACGGTTACATTGTTCTGAGCTGCAATTTCAGCAATGCCTGCGAGCGGAAGGGAAGCCTGCGTATTATACTTAGGTGCTGTTTTGTAATCAACGGTCTCGCTGACAAGAGTAATTGTTACCTTATAACCGTTTTCGGTTGCTTCAACCTTTGCTTCTTTTGCTCCATCGGGTTCAAGAGCTGTCGGCACAAGGAATTTTTCGGCCTTAGCCGGGTCGGACAGGAATGTTTCTGTTGCTTCGGTCGGAACGGCATATTTCTCGATGAGAGAGTTTGCGAGATCCTTAAAAGCCGAAAGATTATCTATTTTTACCTTAACATCGGTTTTCTTTGCGATTGTAACCTTTTCGCTTGCATAAGCTTTTTTGAGAGCATTGTTGTAATATTCAACAAGTTCTGCTTTGTCAAAGTCAACCGGAGTCTTTTCGTCCTCCTTACCGTCATCTTTAATCTCGATAAGCTCGTCGAGACCTACACTCATTCTAAGTGCTGCGAGAGCATCCGCCGAGTTAATAGTTCCGTTAGTGTCGATATCGGCTTTTTTGAGATTGAGAGTGACAGTTTCATCGCCGACCGAATGTCTGAGTATCAATAGTGCATCCGATGAGTTGACTGCGCCGTCGTCGTTGACGTCGCCCATATAGTCCGTGGCAAATGCCATTGCCGATGCCGATGCGGCGATAGCCGCTACTGTTGCGAGCGAAATACCCGCCTTAATAAACTTGTTCATTTTACTTGTCTCCTTTATTTTGGTAAATTATCAGAGTCGAATTTAATCATGCCCTTAAGAGAGAAATATGATTCGTTGACACCTGCTTTGAAATCTTTAATTTGCATGGATTCCTCAGGATTTGCGGAATGATCAGTGACCGTTACCCACTTTCCGTTAAGGAAGTAGTAATCGGTTAAAGAACCGTCCTCCGATCTGTATGTGTCGACCGTACAAGTCTTTCCGTTATAGGTTGAGAAGAATGAACCGGCATAGGTTTGATTATCATCAAAATTCATATTGCCGAAATCAAGACCGCCCAGATCTTCCTTACTCATTTCCATGTACATCTTAACGTCAGGTACAACCATATATGCCTTTCCGTTAAGAACAAGCAATCTGACATTCATGCCGCTGTACTTCATTGATGTACACATGTTCTTTCCACTGACCATAATTGTAACGGGAACGCTCTTCATCTGACCGTCCATGTCTTCCATGTTCATGATTGTCGAAATTGTAAACTTTCCGGTTTTCATTATCGGGTCAATGACTTCGGGCTTGAGGTCAACCTCGGTCGGTCCGTCGTAAAGATTGACGGATATTCTGAGTACGGTAAGTGCATCGGATGAATTTACATTTCCGTCACAGTTTACATCGGCAAGCTTTTCGTCGATTGTATCAAGTGTACCGACAGAATACATGAGTATTTTTAATGCGTCGGATGAATTGGCCGATTTGTTGCCGTCTACATCTCCGAGCGTTCTTGCCGAAGCGGATATACCGAGGGCAGAGGCTGCTAAAATCGCCGAAAGTAAAATGGAAAGTATTTTTTTCATACATATCGTCCTTTCTGTTTATGATTACTTTGATTTTATCAGCAAATTATTAAATAATCAATAGTTTTTTATTAATAAACCCTTTAAATTAATAAATTATTCATTGGTAGTTTTTGCCATATTAGTCGCAATGAGCGAAATAAGCATTATTCCGTACAAAACTGCGAGGCAATAGGGGAAAATGTCGGTCGAAAATTTTTGAGCAAGGAAGCCTGTCAATGTCGGCATGGAGAGAATTCCAATATAAGCTGCTGCCATTTGCGAGCCCATTACCGCCTGCGAATGTTGAGTACCGAAGCGAATAGGAGTCAGGTGAACCATGTTCGGATAAAGCGGGCCATTACCGAGTCCGATAAGGAACATTCCGACCGCAATCAGATTCGGAATAAACGGTTGAGACACAAGGAAAATAGCGGGAATTATAAGAATTGTGCCGATTAAAATAATCTGCTGCGGCTTGAGCTTCGAGGAGAGAATTCCCGACAGAAAACGGCCGAAGGCAATTCCGCCGTAGTAGACTGTTACAAACAATGCCGCTCTGTCAACCGTGATACCTCTTGAATTAACAAGAAACGAGCTGGACCATGTTCCGCTGACATATTCGAGTGCACATGAGCCGAAAAATACAAGCCACGTTGATTTTATTCCAGGCAGCTTTATCAGCTCGGCAAAGCTGCTTTTTTTGCTTTTTTCGTCCGAAGATTCCGACAATCGACCGTTCTTTTGCCAAAGAGGAAGAGACGCAAAGGCGATAATCGAAATGACAAGTTGAATGATAAACGCCAGGTGATATCCGCTTTGCCATGACCTGTTTTTCAGTGCAAGCGACATTAGATATGGACTGAGAGTGACGCCGATTCCGTAGAAGCAATGCAGAAAATTCATGTGCGAAGCTCTGTAGTGAACGGCTACATAATTGTTTAGCACAGCATCAATCGCACCCGCTCCGAAGCCGAGAAACAGGGTGAAGAAGAACATCATATATATGTTCTTTGAAATCGAAAAACCGAACAGACCGACAGCGGTAAGCGCAGTGCTTACCGCTGCAATTTTCGACGTTGAAAACTTTTCTGTCAGCTTTGCACTCATTAGGCTTGAAATTATCGAGCACACCGTCATTGTGACAGTGACTGCATTCGCCGCTGAAATCGGCAGACCGAAATCGCGGTTGATTGCAGGCCACGCCGCACCGAAAAGCGAATCGGGAATTCCGAGTCCGATGAAGTCAATAAAGATAACAATTAAAAGTAAAGTCGCCATAATTTATTTAATCGTAAAATTTGTTGTCATAGCTTCCGACTGTACGCCCCATGCTGTTTCTGCGGTTACGGAAACTGTGTATTCGCCTTTATCAAATTTGCCGAGCTTGAGGTGCTCTATCTTCTCAACGGTTGCCGAATAATACTTCGGAAGAACCCAGTCGGATTTAACGACCTCGCCGTCGGAGTTCATGACCTTAACCTTGTAAAGGAAGACAGGCTCGGAGCTTGTGGACTGTGCCGCATCAAATCTGACAGTTACGTTTTTAGCAAGTTTTGTGACCTTGAGTTTTGCCTCATCGCTGAAAACTGGAGCGGTCGATCTTGCTGACTGCTTTTCCGGAGTGTATTCACGGTTTGCCGGATTTGCGGGGTTGGCAAGAATATATTCGCAAAGAACCTTTTGCTCAATGAGGTCGATGCCTCTCAGACGCATGTTGCTGTCCTTATCAAGCTCAACGATCCAGAACTGAGCCTCAAGGCTGTTGCCTGTCGGGTGAACCTTGCGCTGATCCTCAACCGTAAGCTCCATGTATGCGAGAGCGCCTGTGCCTATAGCCGTGAAATTGCCCTGCCATACGGAGCGGGGGTCGTTAAGCGGATAATGAGAATGTCCGGAGAAGTCAACTACTTGCGGATACTGCTCAAGGATGTTGCTGAAATAGTCGATTCCCCAGCCGTCAAAATCTGAGCTGCCGTAGACAGTGTTGAGCACATGCTCATGCTGAGAAACGAAAATCGGCTTGTTTGGGTCATCCTTAACCGCTTGATCAAGCTGAGCCTTGAGCCATACTCTCTGTTCCTCGGTGTAGTTAACCCCCTCAACGTCCGAGGTGGAAATTCCGATAAAATGATAGCCGTTTATTACCTTGTGATAGTCGGTTTCCTTGCCCATGAGCTGTGAGAAATAAGCAACAGTCTGCTTTTTCATGTTTCTGAAATCATGGTTGTTTGCGATTATCGGAAGAAGCTCTGTTTCGCTCTTGATATACTTGTCCGCAACTACCTTGAATCCGGCAAACTGGTCAATGTTGCCGTCGTTTGTAATGTCGCCGTTTATAAGGAAAGCATCGAGATTGTTGTATTCATCATCTGCTTTTGCAATAGCATAAGCGAGCTTTGCTGTCTTTTCGAGTCTGTGACTGCCGACGCCTGCGACGGTTTTAAGATGAGAGTCGCTGCATGCGACAAAACGGATCACCGGGGTGAACTCGGTTTCATCCTCGGGAGCGAAGCCCCATACAAACAGGCTTGTCAACGACATGATTACCGTTGCTATCGCAACAAAAATAGCTGTTATCTTGTTTATCATTATTTTTCTCTCCTCAAATTATTTTATATCATATATATTGTCATTCTTGGGGGTTCTGTTCTTGTATTTGCCGTTTGTAAAGTCGGGGATTTCAACCGTTGCGCCGCCGTTCTGAATCGAAATTTCACTCAGCGGAGTGATGCACATCCACGCTGCCGCATCATAGACGTCAATCGGCGGAAGAGTGCCGTTTTTAACCGATACGATCCAAGCCCTTATAATGAACCAATCCATGCCGCCGTGACCTGCCTCGAGCATTTCTTTAGTGGTGTCGTGCCAAAGCGGATGATTGTATTTGCGTGCGAATTTCTTTCCTCGTCCCCAGAATTTTTTCTGATCCCACTCGTTCTTTCTATATAGCTTCTTGTCGAGGAAAACGATGTCGCCGTCCTCCTGATAAAGTCCCTTTGTGCCTCTTACTGTGAATCCTCTGCTGTAGAAACGGGGGAGACAGGTGTCAAGAGTAAGCTCAATAAGCTCGCCGTTTTCCGTTTTAATAAAGGTCTTGACAATATCGGTCTGATTGAATTTTGTGTTTCCGAGCGAAGGCTTCAAATCCCTGTGCTGCTTAACAAAATCCTCAATACCTGCGGCCCTGCTGCAAACCGAGGACATCGAAACGAAACGGTTGCCGTAGTTTATGCCGAGAATTTTTGCAATCGGACCTAACTCATGAGTCGGATAGTTTTCACAGTTTCTCGCAATGTAATTGCGAAGTCTGTAGTGACGGTTCTTTTCGCCGTAGGCGACCTCGTCTCGGAGATCATGAGCATACTGACCGGAGCAGAAAACGATATCGCCGAATACGCCCTCACGAACCATATTGTGAACCATCATTTCACGCTCGCCGTAGCAGCAGTTTTCCATCATCATTGTCCAAATGCCGGTTTCCTCATATGTATGAACAAGATCCCAGCATTCATCGAGGGTGTAAGCCCCGCCGACTTCCATTGCAGCCGGAATGCCTTTTTTCATTGAATCAATGGCGATTTTAATGTGACATTCCCAATCCGTTGCAATGTAAACCGAGTCGATCCCCGGCATATCGAGAACCTCGTTGTAATCAACAGTGCCCATCGGAGCGGGTCTGCCGCCGCCAACAAGTTTTTTAATAACATTGTCAACACGATCCTGATATTTGTCGCAAACGGCAAGAATGTTGACATCCTCCATCTTTGCCATTACTTCAACCATGCTTGCGCCTCTGCCTCCGAGGCCGATAATTCCAATATTAACAGAATTTTTCATATAGCACCTCTTTAAACTTCTCTGTTCATTTAACATACGGCTGTTTGAGGTTATTATACCTGTCTCTTATACACATCTGACGCTGCCGACGATCTACTC
>ERZ1026860.458-NODE-458-length-27704-cov-10.075554_pt1 | contig 27704 bp, 21 predicted proteins | sample MGYA00380160_ERZ1026860 | MGnify/ENA primary metagenome ERZ1026860 (study PRJEB33269, sample SAMEA4719796) | human gut metagenome | biome: human-associated habitat; feature: organic feature; material: feces | place: Cameroon | collected 2013-10 ... | reverse complement strand
AACAGATTGTTGCACTTGCGCAACAAATAGCGCACAAATTTGTCGATTATTTTTTATATATAGCGGGGCCTCGGACGGCGATTTTGATGAAAGAGATTTGGCGGGCGGATATTGGCGAGCGGAGCAGAAGACTCTTGATGATGAAACGCCAAAATGCGGGAGCACCCAAGCGATTTTCAATCGCAAAGGTCTCCCGCATTTGATTGTCTTCCAAACGCCAGGTCTTTAAAACAGACGGGATTTGAGACGGCGGATTAGCATGAGGACTATGCGGTCGAGAGGGACGACGGAAGAGGCGCGGCGGATGCCTTCGGCAAGAATACCTGTCGGAGTGTAGGTTTCGCGGGCTTCGTTCAGCCTGTCAAGAAGTCCTTGGTACGCTGAGTCCAATTCTTTCGAGACTTGACTACGGGCGGCCTCAAGTGTCTGGAGGTCTTTGATTTCCAAGTAATTCATTTCTCACCTCCTTCTTCGCCCTCGAAGAACAATCCGACAAACATTTTGACAAGTCCATTCATAAAAAGTTTTTTCCTCAAGAGGAAAAGAATGAACATGACAAGCAAGAAGAAAGCAGCGACAATAAACGCCCCTGCGGCATAATCCCCGATCAGTTTCCCGATCAAGAGCACGCCTCCAAACGCGAGGGCCATCAGGACAATGCCTCCCAAAGTCAAAAACATGATTGACAGGAGAAGTTTATTCAACGCCACTGACAGCCCCTTGACCGTACGTAGCTTCAGCTCGTCAATTTTCAGATTGACATAATCCGCAGTGCCGGAAACAAGGTCTTCTGCGGGTTTTGTAAAACGACTCTCCATCAGGCTATATCTATTTGTTTGCCATTCTTTTTCGAAGCATTCCCAACATCGGCAATGACTTCATCATCCTGGTCATAGTCGTCATCGTCGTTGTCAACACCATCCTCGGATTTCAGACCTGACGAAAGAGCTTTTTCCAGTTTGTCAAGTTGCTCGTAAATTTTTGTTTTGACAGATTCTTTCATTTCCGAGCCTTCTGCACTAAGAAGTTCCTTAAGTGCACTGACGTCAGATTTCGCAGCAGCCATTTTGTCAGCAGCTGTCTCATAAGCACCTCTGGCCAGGTCGCAACCATCTTGTGCCGCATTTTTAATCTTCCGCCGTGTCACTTCGCCCTTTTCCGGAGCGAACAAGATTCCGAGAGCTGCGCCCACGGCTGCCCCCGTGATGAATGAGAGTAAGGAATTGTCTTTCATATCACTTGTGTTTTAAAAACAGGACCTCTACCGGCAAATATAATGCTACATATCACAATATCACTACGATTTCTGTCTGGAACGACAATGACTGAATAGTTTTGACGAAATATTTCTCATCTGTCAAAATATAAAAAAACGAAGGTCACCAAAGAAATTTGGTGACCTTCTGGAGCGGAAAACGAGACTCGAACTCGCGACCCCGACCTTGGCAAGGTCGTGCTCTACCAACTGAGCTATTTCCGCTTGTTTTGAATGAACTTTCCCGAAATGGGATTGCAAAGGTAGGGATATTTTTTGAAAGCGCAAATTTTTTGTGAAGAAATATTGTTTTTTTTATCCGCGCAGGTAGTGAAATTGAGGGTAATTTGATTGTTTTTTTTGAGAATTTATTATATTTGTTTCTTGTTTTGACGATTATTGACGTGTAGTATATGTTTAACTGTTCGTGATTGTCGCCGTTTTGTCGGAAATCGGATGGCATAGTACAACGATTTCGGATGAACAAGGATGGTTGCGGACGTAATTTTTTCAGACAATGAAAAAGTCAATGTTTTTTGCCTTGGCGACGCTGGGATTGGTCGCTATGGCAAGTTGCAAAAAGGAAGAGGAGAAAACCCCGGAAGCTGCTCCCGAATTAACCAATGAAACTCAAATCACCGGGATTCCTTTCACAGGAGGTAAGTTTACCTATGAGTTTGACTCAAACAAGAAATGGACTGTCGCCGGCGATGCTGAAGTCACCATAGAGGGCCAGACTTATGAGTTCGGGCTGACCCCTACCTCAGGAGACGCCGGACACGGAGTTGTCACCGTCACTGTGCCTGCAAACAAAGGTGCCAAAGAAATCAGCTACAGTTTCACCTTGACTCTCCTTGGCGAAGATAAGGACACCAAGCCTCTCACAAAAACCGTGAGCCTCACCATCCCTGCACCGTCAGTGACCGACGCAGCCGGAAATACCTACAAAGTAGTCTATCTCAAGGACGGCAACTACTGGATGGCAGAGAATCTCCGCTATGTTCCGGAAGGCTTGACTCCAAGTAAAGATTTGAACAATGTTACTGCCGGTGTTTACTACCCGATAAAAGTCTCAGACGACCATACAAAAGCCGTACAGTCAAGTGACGAAAATGACATAAAGGCGTATGGCTATCTCTATCAGGCGGAAACTGCATTTGGTCTTGCAATCAACTCTCTCAAAACAGAAGAGGACGCAAAGAAAGTCGAAGGCACACAAGGCATTTGCCCGAAAGGTTGGCACATTCCGACTTCAACAGACATTATCAATCTTGTAGGAAAATCCGTTTCTCCGTTTACACTCAATGACAAAGCGCCATATTATGATGGCAAAAACTCGTCAATAAAGCAGCTCAACGAAGATAATTTTAACATTGCATCTTGGGGCGCGATAACAATACAAGACAACTCAAAGAAAACTGCAACCCTTATGGGGTGGCTGAAGGCCAAACCGGATATACTTTCATCAGGTTATATTCACGGGTCAACATACGCAAAAACATTTACGACATTCCCAGAGGGAGATACACAAACCGGTGTGAAAAATATTCAGTTTCTGGGCATTATGCCGATGGCTGGTAATGGAACAGCAAATGGTTCGAAATTGTCCTACAAATGTGGAGCATCTGTCCGCTGCGTAATGGACAAAACGGCAAAATAGTAACAAGAACGACTGTTTATAAGTCATAAGCCAAAGCGAGAAATCCAAGTGCATGAAGCACAAAGATTTCTCGCTTTCAATTTTCTCGAAGCAGCACTTCCCCTTCGAGGGGACAGGAGGGGTCAAAATAAGAATCGCAGACCGCCACCACACCCAAACCAGGCGCAGAAGGCGGGGATGCAGAAAAGGATGGGATGCAAGGCGGATGGCGAAGCCAAATACCGCAGCAACCTTTTGGTTGTGAGGATTTTGGCAAGACATCCAACGCAGCAGACCGCCTTTTCTGCGCCCCGCCTACCGATATTTCTCATACTCAGGCATCGCAAGAGAAGATAATACCTCCTTCACCTCGCTGTCACTCTTCGGGCATATGAGCAGGACATCGTCAGTGTCGATCACAATGTAGTCGTCAAGACCCTTGACGGCGAGAAGCTTGGACTTGTTAGAGCTTAGAGCGAGCACCCCATTGCAATTCTGAAGAAGCCGCGGATTTTCATAGACCACATTTCCGTCAGCGTCCTTGCCGTCGGCATAGTCATAGACCGAAGCCCAGTTGCCGACGTCAATCCAATTGAAATCGCACGGCATAATCCAAGCGTTGTCGGTGCGCTCAAGCAGCCCGTAATCGAACGAAGTCCAAGGGCAGTCCGTGTAAACCCTTTCGATGAACGACTTCTCCTGCACCGTCCCGAGAAACTTTTCCCAACCCTTGAAGAGCGCAGTCACTTCCGGATTATAGGTTTCCATCTCATCCTTGAGGTTGGCTGCGTGCGCGACGAACATCCCGGAGTTCCACAAGAACTCACCGCTGTCGACAAAGACCTTGGCAAGCGCCCGGTCCGGTTTCTCGGTGAAAGTCTTGACCTTTACCGGAGAACCTATCGTGATGTTACCCTTTCCGCCCGCAACCTGAATGTAGCCGTAGTTGCTGTCAGGACGGCTCGGAACAATGCCGAGAGTAATCAGGACGTCCGCACCCTCCACGAATTCGAGAGCGCGCCCCACAAGTTTATTGAATACATCAGGGTCGGAGATGTAGTTGTCCGACGGGGAAAAGATAATGTTCGCGTTGCTGTTGCGACGGAGAATCGTGTAGGTCGCGTATGCTATACAAGGCGCGGTGTTGCGGGTGTATGGCTCTAAAAGAAGGTTTTCCTCCGGGAGCTCCGGAATCTGCTCGCGGACCATGTCGGCAAACTTCGCTGACGTTACAACGATGATGTTCTGTGACGGGATGAAGCCCTGAAACCTTTCGTATGTGTGTCGAATGAGGCTTTTTCCGAGATAGGCGAGGTCCAGGAACTGTTTCGGGCGATTGCTGCGGCTGATTGGCCAAAGACGCTGACCAGAGCCGCCCGCCATAATGACACAATAGGAATTATTTATGTTCATATCTCTGTTTTAGTGTTTTTGAATATCTTTTGAGTCTATATTATTTTCTCAAAAATCTGATTCAAAATATTTATGTTTATAATATCTTTTGGGTCTATCTATACATAGGTATAAACGCCTGCGGGATATATTCCAAATCCGTGCCGTCATTGGAGAGAGTCACTCCGACAACATCAAAAAATGCCTCAAAATCCGAAAATCTGCGATATGCATCCCCACGGAGGAAGCGTTTCGCGGCCTCGACGACCTTACGCTGTTTCGCGGAGTTCACGGTTTCCTGCGGAAGGATTTCCGGGTTTATGCGCGTGCGGACCTCGACAAAATGAATACCGTCGTCGCCAACTGCCACGATATCAAGTTCATAGTGACCGCTGCGCCAGTTCCTTGCAAGTATCGTGAATCCCTTGCCTTCGAGGTAATCGGCCGCCATATCCTCACCGAACTTTCCCGTCTGTTGTCTACTGTCCATTGCAATTTCTGTCTATGCCGCCCCACAATCTAATCAAAGGTCACGATGGTGACTCCAGTGCCGCCGAACTGTATGTGTTCATCCTTAACCGAGGCGACTCCCGGGGTGGCGCGGAGAAGTTTCTGCACCTCCTCCCTAAGGGCCCCGGTGCCCTTTCCGGTGATGATACGCACGGACGGGACCGAAAGCATCAGAGCGTCATCGACATAGTGCATGACTTTCTCCAGGGCCTCGCCCACACGTTCACCTCTTATGTCAAGTTCCGGAGAGAAGTTCAACTTACGCTCGGCTATCGAGCTGTCGAACTTCACCTTGGAAACATTGCGGTTTTCACTGCGGGTAGCGTCTTTGAACTCGTTGGAAGTTATGCGTTCCACTTTGTCGAGCGGAAGCTTTGAAGAGATGTTGCCGATGTTCACAAAGACCGCCTTCGCTGAAACTCGGGTCACTTCTCCGACCAGCCCATTATCCTTGACGCGAATCTTCTCACCGACTTTGAGCGGAGCATTCCTGAATGCCTCCTGACGGGCTTTTTCCTCAGCCTCCGCGATGAGACGCTTCTTCTCTGCCTCGTCCGCCCTCTGGACCGAGCGTGCCGCACGCCTTTCCCGCCGCTCGTCCAACTGGCGTATTTTCTTTTCTATGTAGTCGTCCTTTTCCTTCTGTTCCTGCTCTTTCTTGGCAGCGAGCAGCGACATGAAACTCTGAAGGTCCTTGCGGGCCTCCTGTGTGCTATCTTTCTGTGCCTGATTCTCCTTGATGGTGCGTATGGTGTTCTCCACCTGGCGGTTGGCACCCTTCACGATCTCCTCGGCCTCCCTGTGTGCCTGGTCAAGCACCTCTTTCTTGAGCTGCCGGATGTTCTGAAGTTCCTTCTGGTAGCGGTCGGTGATATTTTCCAGAGTGCGGTCCGTATTCTTGATTCTCTCCAGTTTTTCGTCGAGGACCTTGCGGTTGCGGGCGATGCGACGCAGGTTGCGCTCGATGTCGACATATTCCTCTCCGGCCCTGGTCTCCGCGTCCTTCACAATCTGTTCAGGCAGCCCCATCTTTCTGGCCAATTCAAAGGCGAACGAGTTGCCCGGAAGTCCAATTTCCAGCTTGAACAGCGGCAAGATGTTCTTTGCGTCGAACATCATCGCCCCGTTTATGACCCCAGTCTGTCCTGAAGCATAGAACTTGAGGTTGGTGTAGTGGGTCGTAATCACACCATAGACTCCACGGCGGTCAAGTTCAGCAAGTATGGCCTCGGCAATCGCTCCTCCGGCCGCAGGCTCCGTGCCGCTTCCGAACTCATCAATGAGCACGAGCGTTCGAGAGTCGGCTTTCGCCAGCATCATCTTCATGTCGGAGAGGAAAGAGCTGTAGGTGCTGAGGTCGTCGTCTATGGACTGGTCGTCGCCGATATTCACCATAATCCGGTCGAAGACCATCAGTTCCGATGTCTCGGAGGTCGGAATGAGCATTCCCCATTGAAACATATACTGCAGAAGCCCGAAGGTCTTGAGGCACACGGACTTTCCGCCTGCATTGGGACCGGAAATCAAGAGTATGTGCTTCTGAGGCGTAAGCGTTGCGCTAAGCGGGACAATCTGCCGTCCTTCCTTGCGCAGGTTTCTTTCCAACAATGGATGACGCGCCTTACGCAGGTTCAATTCGCCGTTTTCGGAGACTATCGGCATCCCGCAGATGAAGTCCAGAGCGACCTGTGCCTTCGCCATGAGAAAGTCTATTTCCCCAATGAAGACCGCAGCGTCGAGAAGTTCGGGGATATAGGGGCGCAGAAACTCCGTAAATTCGTAGAGTATGCGCACGATCTCCCTCTGTTCGGCAAACTTGAGTTCGCGGATTTCGTTGTCGAGTTCAACGACTTCGGCAGGCTCGATGTAGGTCGTCTTCCCGGAGGCGGACTCGTCGTAGATAAAACCCGAAAGCTTCTTCTTGTTGGCAGCCTGGACCGGGATTAGCATCTTCCCATCGCGCATTGTTACGGAGGCGTCGCTGTCCACAAGTCCCTCCTCCTTTGCCCGGCGGAGTATGACATTGATTCGCTTGGAGATGGTTCCCTCCTTGTCTCTCAACGATTTACGTATCGAATAGAGTTCGTCGGATGCCGTATCCTTAACTTCGGAATATTTGTCGAGTATGCCGTCGATGCGTCTCTGGACTTCAGCAAAACTCATGATTCCGGAAGCCATGCGCTTGAGGTTCGGATAGACCCCATCCTTCACGTCCGCAAAGAATGCCATTAGCCTGCGGAGAGTTTCGAGCGTGGTCTTGAGCTTCCTCAGCGACAGGAGATCTATCGAGACGGAGGACTTTTCGAGCGGGCGTAGGAATCCTATGGCATCGATATAGCCGTTTGTCGGAAAACTCTCCTCGAACATCATTATCAGCCTCATCTCGTCCGCAAGGCGCAGGCGGCGGGTGATTTCGGACGCCGATGTGGAGAACTTTTCGTCGGCAACGCGGCCTGCGGCATATTCGGTCGAGCACCTCGCGGCGATAGCCTCCCTTATTTTGTCAAAACCAAGTTTTTGTTCGAGTTTAGCATACCCGACCTCGTTTTTCGTCAAGTCCTTTTCTTCCGTCATCTTTTCGCCTCCACTTGTCATTTCATCGCTTCGCCCAGCAGGAGCTTCAGCTCATTGAGGTTGTTTATTTCAGTGTAACTCCCGTCCTTAAAGAATGTTATGTGTCCGGTTTCCTCGGAGACCACCACCACGGAGGCATCGGTCAGCTCGGATATGCCGGCTGCTGCCTTGTGCCTCATTCCAAACTGCGGAGGGAGGCCGCGCTCGCTCATTGGAAGCGTACAGCGTGCCGCCTCGATGCGGTTGCCGCTGACAATCACAGCTCCGTCATGCAACGGGGAGTTCTTGAAAAACAGGTTCATCAGCAGACGGCGGTTCACAATCGCGTCTATCCGGTCGCCGGTTTCTATCACCGAATCCATCGACGACATTCCCGGAATCACAATCAACGCCCCGGTCCTGGACTCGGACATGGAGTTGCAAGCCTCGGCGATTTCCTTCACGGTGTCGCCCGACGCGGTGGAGTTGCCGCTGCCTCCGAACAGGCGTCTGAAAAAGCGGCCCCCTTTCTTGCCTATCATGTATTTCTGCCCTAAGCGCATGAGAAAGCGACGGATTTCAGGCTGGAAAATGACGATGAGCGCAAGCGAGCCGACGTCGAGTATGACCGACAGAAGTTCCGTCATCATCTTCATCCCGAACGCCGAGACAATCACCTTGGCAAAGAAAATCGTGATGATGGCGATGAGTATGTTCATCGCCGAGGTCCCCCTTATTGACTTGAATGCATAGAAAATCACCAGAGCAATCAGGATGATGTCCAGAAGGTCTGTGAACGAAAAATTCAGAAAATCGAATGCACTCAAAATCATAATAATATAAGTGTCTGGTCGTAAAAGTCAAAGAAAAAGATGGGATGCAAGGCGGATGGTGAGGATGAAACCGCAGCAACCTGATGGTTGTGAGGATTTCAGCAAGACATCCAACGAACCAGACCGCTTTTTCTTTGACTTTTACAATGAGGTCTCAAATTCTTTGAGGAACCGCAGGTCGTTCTCAAAATAGTTGCGCAAGTCTTTAACCTGCCACTTGAGCATCGCTATGCGCTCCACGCCCATTCCAAATGCGAAACCGCTGTATTTCTTGCTGTCGATTCCCGATGCTTCGAGCACATTGGGATCGACCATTCCGCAACCGAGGATTTCGAGCCAGCCTGTTCCCTTGCAGATGTTGCAGCCCTTGCCGTGGCAGATGTTGCAGCTCACGTCAACTTCGGCCGAAGGCTCTGTGAACGGGAAATAGGACGGACGCATACGGATTTTCGTCTCCGGTCCGAACATTTCGCGTGCAAAGAGGAGTATGGCCTGCTTCATATCGGCGAAAGTGACGCCTTCGTCGATGTAGAGACCCTCGACCTGATGGAATATGCAGTGCGCACGGGCTGAGATGGCCTCATTGCGGAATACACGTCCCGGGCAAATGATGCGAATCGGAAGAGGAAGCTTTTCCATTGCACGGACCTGAACCGAAGACGTGTGGGTGCGAAGAAGAACCGGATTGTGGCCGGAAGTCACAAAGAAGGTGTCCTGCATGTCGCGGGCAGGGTGCTCCGGCGGGAAGTTCAGTGCCTCGAAAACGTGGTAGTCGTCTTCGATTTCCGGACCTTCTGCGACATCGTAGCCGAATTTGCGGAAGATTTCCACAATCTCCTCTCGCGCGATGGACACCGGATGGCGGGACCCGAGAGCTACAGGGTCTCCGGGAAGAGTACAGTCGAACGATGGTGCGGATGCGGACTGCTGTGACGCTGCCGCTTCCTTAAGTTCCTCAATCTTCGCTGTCGCCGCCTGCTTGAGCTGGTTGAGTTTCTGACCGAACTCGCGCTTCATTTCCGGAGCCACGCTGCGGAATTCGTCGAAGAGCTGGGTGATTTCGCCTTTCTTGCCCAAAAGACGGACTCTCGCCGCCTCCACTTCCTGTTCCTTCAGGTCTTTCAGACCATCAATCTCTGCCAGAATTGCATCAATCTTCGCTTTCATATCATTGTCTTTTCTTGTTCACGATAACTTTGGCCGTAACATTCACAACTCCATAGTTTCAGTTGATTACGGTCCGTTTCAACCTGCAAATATAGTGAATAAATCCTTGTGTAGGAGTATTCCGCCGCAATGATTTGATTTTTGTCCCGAAGCAGGTCAGTTCACGGAGCGTTTGGCGGCACGCTTTGCGCGAGCCTTCTGCGCCTTTGCCGCACCCTGTTTGAGATAGGCGGCCCACTGCTCGTCGGTGAAGAACTTGCGGAAGGCATGGTCTATCTGCTCCATCCATTTGTCTTGAATGCCCTGATAAATGGACGAATTCGAGACCTTGTTGGCCTGGAGGCGCTGGAGGTCCTCGTTCATGGCCATGTAGTCGTGGACGAGAACGGAATCAACGTAGAAGAGCTGCCAGTCCTCCAACTTAACAGTGCGCTGGAGACGCTCGGTCTCTTTTTCTGCAAGTTCATAAAAATCAGGCTCTTCCTGCTGCTGGGCAAAAGATACAAAAGAAAGGAGCGCTGCCGCCGCAAATGTAACTGTCCTCTTTAAATTCATTGTGTTTTATATTTTTATCGTTTACGCAATATGGCAAATGTCTGCAGACAAATGCTTCGTCTTCAAAAAGCGCTGTCTCAAAAGATATAACCAATCGAGAAAGTCGCATCTGCGCGGTGGCGGCCGGGGAGAGTGCTGAGGTGGAAGCCTCGGGTGAGTGTGGCGTTTGCTCCGATGAAGAGGCCGAAACGGAAGTTGTAGCGGAGGCTGCCTTCGAGTCGGAGACGGTTTGCCGTGGCGTATTCCATTGCTGCTGCGAACCATTTGCCCTGGACATCGAGCTCATCGAGACGCTTGGGTGCCTGCGAAACGGGGACTGAGCCGTTTTGGTTGGTGAGGCTGTCGTTCCATTTGCCTCCAAGGTAGCTGATGCCCGCGCCTATGTCAAATCCGCGGATACTGTAGGTGGCGGAGGCGTAGAGTCCGGCGGTGAAGACTCCGGTTTTTGCCGAATATGGATAGACCATACGGGAGACTTCGTCGGACCAGTCAAATTTTGCTCCGGCACGGGCGTAGAGATTTGTTCCGAGATAGACATATTCGGGATTGAGCGTCCAAAGGGCAGAGCCGTAGATATTTCTTGTTCCGTAGTTTATGGTGGTTGTGACTCCGTTTTCCGTCACTTTCTCAATTATGTCCTCACTGCCGGATTCCGTTTTGGCGGTGGTTTTGAGAGTGACTCTGTGGGCATCGTGTGTCCAGCCCAAAAGAAGTCCCAAACCGCTTTCGCGGAACTGAAACCAGCGCACGTCCTTTTCACCCGCCTTGCCGCCTCCGAGGCTGCCGGAGAGTTCGGCTATGAATTCGCCTGCCGAGAGCTGGAGGGCGAGACCGTGGAAGTTTTCCCTCACCGGAAATCCGCTGACTCCCGCTTCTTTAAGATGGGATGCCCCTCCTGTCCAGACGTCGTAGCTTCCATACATAAGGCCCTTGTCGAGAAATGCGTAGTAGGACTGGTCTGAGATGCCGAGCTCTTCCGCAGAGAGAGACTCCGCAACCCTCCGGTAGGAGTAGCTCAGGCCCAGGCGGACGCGCTCCCCGAAACTGAAAAGCAGAGACGGAGTGACTTTCATATCAAGAAGATAGTCGGTGTAGCGCAGGTCTTTGCGCTTGGAGTAGTTGGAGCTCAGAAATTCCACTTTGCCTCCTATGGTGAGCAGTGGGGAAAGCCTGGCGGCTATGCCTCCGTCAACCGTGTAGCTCTGGCGGGTTTTTCGGCCCGGAGTGAACTCAAAGAGGTCTACAGGATAGGCACCCGGACGGGAGAACATTGAGCCGCAGGCTTTGTAGGCTTCTTCGTTGTCGAAGGCGAATTTGCCGGTCATCGAGACTTTCCCGAAATGGGAGAGAGTCTGGGCAAATGCTCCGACGTTCCACAGGCGCTCCGGGTCGGAGAGGTCGCGGAAACCGCCGTCGGTGTAGCGGCCGTAAAGCTGTGCCTGAGAGATGCTTACGGAGTCAGCACGGACTCCACAGACATTGGATGTCAGGTTCCACGCATTGCGTTCCACGGTTTTTTCGAAGCGCTGGGCGGCCGCCGGCAGGCTCCGGGTCGCGAAGAGCGCGAACGACAGAAGGAGTGAAGCGGCTGCGAGGTGCACGGGACGACGGAAGCTTGAATGTATATTTCCTAAAAAAGTCATATTCTGAAAAGATTTTTTCGAGTTTTAGAAATCCGGGACAAGTTATTTTTGAAGATTTCTTACTTTTTCCGCAGTGACTGGCCGTTCCGCTGGCTTTCGTAGAAGTCTGCGGAGGAGTTGTTGGTGTCCTGGAGCACCTCGTAGCCACGTTTTTCGCTCATTGCGGAGTTCTCGCGGCGGTAGAGCGCACGTCCTTGGAATGATTCGGACAGACGGACATAACCGGCGTCAAGAAGCGGATTGAGGCGCTTTGTGCTGCCGTTGATGTTGTTTGTAAAAACCTCAACCGCATCGACAACCCAGTCTAACGGGAGTTTTACGATTTTTTCGTCCGTGGTGCCCGGTTTGATTGTTATGTTTTTGTCGGTATTTTTCAGAAAGTCCTGAATATCATCTCCATCAGGAGCCTTGAAAAGCACCACTGCCGGGGAATTGATGGAGAAGGTGTAGGCGTTTGCCTTGCCGAGTTTTATCAGGAGTTCCATAATGTGATCCTGCTGAATCTTGTCGCCGGGGGCAGGGTGATAATTCGGGTTTCCAAAGGAGACTGTGTTGTGGCAGACGAAATAGGAAGGGTCGTTGAGATTGACGGAGTAGGGATATTTCGCCGTGTGGTCGATTGCCCCGAAGATAGCGAGAACAGCATCTTCGCCCGGCTGGAGAATGTGTGAGGAACCGCTGCCGGGGAATTGCCAGATAGCCTGGATGATAGGCACAAAATCCGGATAGACCACTCCTCCGGTTTCCTTGTCCGCTGAAATCCAAACATTTGCAGAGATCGAGTTGTAGGGGTCCGCCACGGCGAAACAAAGTCCGTCGAGGCTGCGTGGAACGGTGGAGTTGTTGTGCAGAACGACATACGAGTCAATCTGATATGTTCCCTCTTCCGGATACTTCTGGCAGCCGCCGCAGTAGATTTCTTTGACGATGATGCTGCCGGGAACACTTTTGGAGAGCTTCAGCTGAACGAGTTTGTCCTCTCCCACTAAAGCCGTCCTTTCGCCGCTTCCGTTGAAGATGAATTCATCCCCCGTGGCCTCGTCCACTGCAAAGTCGCTGATGCGGATGCGGTAGTTGCCGTTGACAAGACTGATTTGAGCCTCTCCCTTGGCGTCGGTAGTGGCGATGTAGCCGGTCCCGGTGAGTATGTCTTCGATTTCGACATCGACACCTTGACGGCACCATTTTTCAAAGCCCTCGGGATAGACGGCCCGGATGGTGAGGGAGTGAAGTTCGCCGCTGTAGTCGGTCTGAGGCGAGCAGCTGAGCAGGGGAAACAGAGCCCCGAAGACAAAAACCGCCTTCAAGAGCGCCTGCCCACGATTTGCCGAAAATATGCTTGTAAAATGTTTCATATCTGTCAGAATTTGAGCCGGCAAGTGAGTCCGTAGTAGAACGCCGGGGTGAATATTGCGCTGACGCCCGTAGCCTTGGATTTGACGGACATACGGGAGTTGGTGAAGTTGTTTGCGAAGAAGGAGAGGCTCACGTGGTCGCCGATTTCCTTGGTGACGCTGAGGTTTGCCGAAAGGTAGGTGCCGTAGCCGTCCCAGGCGAAGGTGTAGGCGTTGCCGGAACGGAGTATGAGGTTTGAAAATTCGGATTTGGCAGCCTCCGCAGCAGTGAAATCGTGTTCCACGCCGTTGAGGTCCATATACTTGAGAGGATACACCTCTGTGAAACCGTTGCTGTCGTAGATGCTTCCGGAGCCTTCGACAAAATGGGCGTATTCGCCGCCGTCATATTCGGAAAGATTGCGGCTGCGGGAGAAAAGGGACATCTCAAGTTTGCAGGTTATGATTATTCGGGCCTGCGGAATGTGCGTTGTGGACGTGAGGTTGAGGTCGGCGGCGTGGCTGAGTTTGCCGTTGGATGTGCCGTTGGATGTGCCGGAGTAGATGCCGACATATTGGTAGGAACGGTTTGGGAGGGATGTGTGCGACCAGCCGGTGCGATAGACGTAATAGAGATTACGGTCTATGTAGTGGGTGTAGGAGTAGTTGGCGTCGAGACGGAAACGGGTGCGGATTGGTCTGATTTCAGGAAAATCGACAATGAGTTCGGCCCCCGCCCGTGTGACTGCCGCTCCGTTGCCGGGGGTTTTGTTCTCGGCAAAGGTCCTGTCGGTGACTTTGGTTTCTGTCTTGATTGTGCCGTCGGATGTCTCGATTTCGATGTCCCCGCTTGTCTGGTCCACCTTGAATCCGTTCACCGTCTTTCCCGAAAGGGATGCTCCGGAAGGGAGCTGACGGACGTTGTAGCTGAACGGAGAGTAGCTGTTGTTGTAGCGGTAGGGGTTGATGGTCTTGTTGTAGAATCCGACTATCGAAAGTTTGACTCCGAGAAATTCCGCGTCTATCCCAATTTCCGAATTGGAGCTGCGCTGCCATTTGAGATCCGGATTGAATTCCATCTTGTACGGCTCTGTGTAATAGACGTATGCCGCCGTGTCTCCGTAAGAGACGCCGAATGTCCGTATGTCGCGGTATTGCTGCTCGGGAAAGAGAATGTAAAAGGACGGCAGTTTTTCCGAAACGCCCCAACCTCCCCGGAGTGAGAGACCGTCGAGAAGCTTCCATTTGATGTTGAATCTCGGGGAGAGGCTGCTGACATCCTTATACTCCGTACCTTTCACGAATATATTTTCCATTCTCAGTCCCGCGGAGAGGCTGAGGGACGTTTTCCCTATCGGAACCGTAAGATTGTCTTCGAGGTAGGTGGCGAGGTTGTGGAGATATGGATAGTCGCTGTATGGCCGCGGGCGGTAGCCATTGGCGGCAAGGGCAGGGTCTTCGTAGTATTCACCCTGGCCCGCATTGCCGTTCGCCTTCCACTGCAAGCCCGCCTTGACGTGATTTTTCACTCCTCCCCAGCGCCGGAACCACTCGTATTTGAACGACGCCGCAAAGTCCAGTTCGCGAGAGTCGACAATGCGGTCTGAGAAATAGGAACTCGGAAGCATAGTCGCAAGGAAGTAGCCCTTCTTTTCGGAGTGCACCGCCGGCTGTCCTGTTGCCGCAGTGGTGGTGTAGGCGTGGTCGTGGAGACGGTTGTCATTGTAGTTGACGCTGCCCTCAATCTTGAGATTGGTGACCCATGAACGGTTGAGCAGCCAAGTGAGCGATGTATTTGCCCTCACGACATTGTCCCTGCCCTTGCTCCAAGAGCCGGAGTAGGCATCGGGGTCGTCTTTGGAGTTCATTCCGCCGAGGTTGCCGGTGACTCCCACTTCGAAACGCAGGACTTTGGCAAATGTGTTGGAGTAGCTGAGCGAGAGCCCTCTACGGGTGTAGCTTTCATAAGGGGAAGTGAGCTTTTTCGTTGCCCGGGTCCACTCTCCGCTGGCATTGAGCACTCCCCTGTCCTTCCCAAGGTCGAAACCCTTGGAGGCGGAGAGCTGATAGGTCCGGGGGTTCACCGCCATAGTGACGTTCCACGGAGTGCGGCCTTTACGTGTGTGGATTTTCACCATGCCGGAATTGAGGTCGCCGTATTCTGCTGACGGGACGCCGGTTATGACTTCTATGGATTCGATGTTCTCGACCGATATGCTCCTCGTGCCGCTTCCCGTAGGCTGCGCAAAGGATGCATTATTGCCAACTCTCACGCCGTCCACTTCGAGCGCCGTTCCGAATGCCGCATTTCCCACAGCCGAGCCTCCGTCCCTGAGAGAGAGTGTGTTGTTGGTTGTGAGGTCCGGATTGACGGTTTTTCCTCCCGGCAGAAGGGTGCTGACGTCGGTGATATTGGACATCTGGAGATGTTCGAGTGCGTGGGAGCCGAAAGACATAGTGGTGTTCATATCGTCCTTTTTCCTTTCCGCGGCAACCACCACTCCGTCAAGAGCGAGGGTGTTGAGAGAAAGTTTGAAGTCCAAATCTTCGACATTACGCGTCAATTTCAGATTCATTCCCGCCTCGGCATATCCCAGACAGGAAACTTTAATCAGATATTCTCCCGGCTGGACCCTGTCGAAGACATAGCTTCCGTCCACGTCGGAAATGGTCCACAATCCCGTGCCGTCGACGTTGAAAATGACTCCGGCAATAGGTTCTCCGGTTTGGGAATCAGTGACTCTACCTTTTATGGAATAGTATTTCGGGGCCGCCTGTGCGAAAATCTGCGAGAGCAGGACAAAAAATATAAGAATGAATCTCTTCATATCAAGAGTGTTTTCCGGTTCAAAAAATCCTCCGTTCCGATAGATAACAATAAAGTTCCGTTTCATACGGGGAAACATAGGGTACAAATATAATATTTTTCATAAATTTGTAGGCTTTGATAATGTATATTAATATGAATATAAGGAAAACATTATTCTTCGGAGTCCTGTCTATGATGACGATGATTTCTGTAGACTCCAACGCTTGCAGCAACATTCTTGTGACGAAGGGAGCGAGTGCGGACGGCTCTTGTATGGTTTCGTATGCCGCAGATTCTCACCAACTTTATGGAGAACTCTACTATCTGAAGGGAGGATTCTGGGACAAGGGAGCGATGCGCGATGTTGTGGAATGGGACACGGGAAAATTTCTCGGACGGATTCCGCAGGCCCCGGTGACCTACAAAAGAGTCGGAAATATGAACGAGCACCAGCTGATTGTTGCGGAGACGACCTACGGCGGAAGACACGAGCTCTGGGATTCGACGGGCGTAATGGACTATGGTTCATTGATATACATCGCACTCGAAAGAGCAACGACGGCTCGGGAAGCGATTGATGTAATCGTTTCTCTTGCAAATGAATACGGCTATTATTCCGAAGGCGAATCATTCTCCATTGCCGACCAGAAGGAAGTGTGGGTGATGGACCTCATCGGAAAGGGAACGAAGATGGTGAATGGAAAGAATGTGAGAAAAGGCATTGTCTGGGTGGCACGCAGGGTTCCTGACGGATATATCTGTGCACACGCAAATCAGGCACGCATCAGCACTTTTCCTCTCGACGACCCGGAGAATTGTCTCTATGCTCCGGATGTGATTACATTCGCCCGTGAGATGGGTTGGTTTGACGGACAGGACAAGGATTTCAGTTTCTGCGACACATACGCACCGCTCGATTTCAGCGGGATGAGGGCTTGCGAGTCCCGGGCCTGGTCGGCGCTGAATATCCTCTGCAAAGGCAAGTTCACTTTCACGGATGAAAATGGCGGGGAAGTGACAAGGGACGCCTACGACTACATCAATTATGCGATGGGCTACGACAAAACGAAGAGGTTCCCGTTGTTTGTGAAACCTGCGGAAAGAATCTCAGTGAAGAATGTGGCTGACGCGATGCGAGACCATTTTGAGGGCACTCCTATGGATATGACACAGGATATCGGAGCCGGCGGAAACGCTCTTCCTTACAGATGGCGCCCGATGAATTTCGAAGTGGACGGAAAGACTTATGTAAACGAGAGGGCTATTGCAACCCAACAGACAGGTTTTTGGTTCGTGGGACAGAGCCGCGGATGGCTTCCGGATGTTGTGGGCGGAGTGATTTGGTTTGGTTGCGACGACGCAGCAACTTCTTGGTTGACACCGATTTACACCAACACGCAGGAGGTTCCTGAGTGTTTCCGTGAGGGCAATGGAGACATACTTCACTACTCCCCTACTTCTGCATTCTGGATGTGCAACCGCGTGGCGAACGCCTGCTACAAGGCCTACAACATTATGGCCCCGACAGTCCGCAGCGCTATTGACGAATGGGAAAACGCACAGATTGCAAATCTTGCCCGCACCGACGAGGAAGCGCTTAAGATTTTCTATAGTGAGATAAAGGTCAAGAAGATGTATGTCCGCAAGAATGAAAGGACAAGAAAAGTGGCCGACCCTGCCCCAAAGACCAAGGCGTTCATCACAGAGTTTTCCGTAAACACGGCGCAGGAGATGTTCGAAAAATGGGTCGGAATGGAGGAGTTCCTTTTGGTGAAATTCCTCGACGGCAATGTGAAGGCTCAAAATCCTGACGGAAGCTGGGTTACAAACGGTCACTCGGACAAGGTTCCGGCAAATATCGGCTGGCCGGGATATACGGATGTCTGGAAGAGGGCTGCCGCCAGCGAGAAACTTGAAGTAAGATAGTCCCGTGGGACGTTTTACTGACGGATTTTACTGACAACGAAACTGATAATTCAACATAAAATGGCTACAAAATCAAGATTTTTGCGGAACTGGCCCAAGCATCTGCTCCAGTGGGGCGTGCTGATTTCGTTGGTGCTCGTTCTTACAGGCGTTGTGAAATTCTCGGCTGACAAACCGGACCCGGAGGCTTGGTGCCCGATGGGCGGTCTGCAGGCGCTCACGACCTATCTTGCAAACAGCACCCTCCCCTGCTCGATGTCTTCGGTGCAGGTGATGATGGGAATCGTGCTCGCTGTTGCGGCGATGCTTTTTGCAAAACTTTTCTGCGGCTATCTTTGCCCTCTCGGCACCGTGGAGGACTTCCTCAGCGGAATGCGCAAGGGATTGGGCTGGAAAAAGGGAATCGCCATCCGCAACGGAAGCTGGCTCGACAAGCTGTTGAGGATTTTCAAATATGCCCTGCTCTTTGTCATCTTCTATTCAACGGCTACGGCAAGCGAGCTTTTCTGCAAGAATCTCGACCCGTACTACGCAGTTGCAACCGGATTTAAGGGAGAAATAACCCTTTGGATGTCAATCACTTCCATAACTCTCGTAATTCTCGGCGGTTTTCTCATCGACCGTTTCTGGTGCCGCTACATCTGCCCGCTGGGAGCGCTCTCGAACACGCTGAAATATTGGGTTTGGGTGATTGTGCTTTTCGGAACAGTGCTGGTGCTCGGACTCTGCAAGGTGCAGGTGAACTGGGTGGCCGTGCTCGCTGTTTTCTGCGCTGTGGGCTATCTGCTTGAGATTCTTGTTCCGGGGGCAACCTACCAAAGCCTTGCGATCATCAAAGACGAAAGCCTCTGCAACCGCTGCAAAGCCTGCACAAGACACTGCCCATACCATATAGCCATCGACAAATGCCGCAATCGCGTAAGTCACGTGGACTGCACCCTCTGCGGAGAGTGTACGGCAGCCTGCAGGACAGGAGCACTCAAAGTCGGCGTCACCCAAAGGGCTAAGGGCGGATTCTGGAAATATGTGCCTGCGCTTCTCACTGTTGTCCTCACTGCCGTCGGAATTTGGGCAGGAACGAAGTTCGAGTTGCCTACGGTCAACTTCAGATGGGGCATCGAGCAGGTGGATTCTACAGGAGCCGTTGTCGCACAGCTCGTTCCGCAGGAAAATCTTGAGACCATCCACCTCGACGGCCTGCGTTCAGTGAAGTGCTACGGAAGTTCAATGGCATTTAAAGCCAAGCTTCAGAGGATTCAGGGCGTTCACGGAGTGAAGACCTACGTCCACCATCACACGGCTGATGTGCTCGTCGACAAGACAAAACTCGATGAGGAGAAGCTCAAAGAAGCAATCTTCACCCCTTCAATGTTCCGCATCTGGACTCCGGACCCTGCGAAAATCGACTCCATCAAAGTTGTCACCATCCGCACGGAAAAGATGTACGACAAGGTGGATCTCAACTACCTCGGACTGCAAATCCGCAACACCGGAAAGAGCATCTTCGGACTTGAATCCGAGTTTGCCTGCCCGTTAATCATCAAGGTGTATATGAGCCCTGACGAGACTGTGGACGAGAAATGGTTCAAGGAGACGGTGGAACTCAAAATGCTCAAGATGCCTGTTCACGGCGGCGGCACAAAGGACACTCCGGTGGACTATAAGTTCGTGAGGATGGAGCCCGGCTTCGAAATGATGGGAGTGAGCGACTATCTCCACAGGATGTTCAACAACACAGCGGCTTTCACAGCCGAATTCCCGACCCGCGTCGCTCAGTTCGAAGGCAAGCCTCAGTTCATCTACGAGCTTCCGGACTACAACTACGAAAAGCCGATTATCAAGAGGACTGTTCCATACCTGAGCAACCACCTCTCTCACAACGAGGGCATTATCGGAGTTTACATCCGTCTGAACAAAGATCTCGTTCCGTCAATCCAGATTCGCTATGCGGCGCCGCTCAATGCCGACCGCATCTGGGAACTCATCAATCAGGATACTTGGACCATCACCTACGCCAAGGATGATGTCCGCCAGATGGACGCGAAGATGAAGTTCCGCGAAAAGGGTACGGTGCACCGATTTCTATCAGATAATCAATAAGATACACTGCTTTAAGTAATTTTATTAGGTAAACCGAATAAAATTATTAGGTTTGCCTAATAAAAAATAATAGATACGAATGAAACGGATATTTTTAACCTTGGCGCTTATGGTTTCCTCGGCTCTGATGGCGTCGGCGGACGAGGGGATGTGGATGATTAACGCGATTGACAGGGCTTTGGAGAAGAATATGAAGGCTCGGGGGTTGAAACTCGGAGCCCGGGAGATTTACGATGCGGATGCAAAGGGGACGACTCTGAGCGATGCGGTGGTGGCCCTGGATTTCGGATGTACGGGAAGCATAATCTCGGACGAGGGTCTTCTCATCACCAACCACCACTGCGCCTATGCCGACATCCACAGCATAAGTACTCCGCAGCGGAACTATCTCGAAGACGGATTTTGGGCGTTCAAGAGCGAGGAAGAGAGATATATTCCCGGAAAGAATGTGTTTTTCCTGAAAAAGGTCATCGACGTCACGGATGAGGTGAATGCTCTCGAGAAGAAGATGCTTGCCGAGGGTAAACATTTCGGAATCAGGAAGTTGAGTTTCATTCTCGAAAAGGAGTATAAAAAGGAATATCCGGAATATGAGCCTTACCTGAGTTCGATGTGGTCGGGTGAGAAGTATTATATGGCTCTCTATCTTGTCTATAGCGACATCCGTCTCGTTGCAGCACCTCCCGTGTCCATTGCGGCATTCGGTGGGGACATCGACAACTGGGAATGGCCTCAACATAAATGCGATTTCGCAATGTATCGTGTCTATGCCGATGCGGAGGGAAAGCCTACGGCATATTCCGAAAACAACCTTCCTCTGAAGCCTGTGCGCAAATTGAAGATTTCGACAAAGGGATATAAACCCGGTGATTTCAATATGGTAATCGGATTCCCGGGACGCACGGACCGCTGGTCAAGCTCGTTCAAACTCGTGCAGAAAAAAGATGTGACACTGCCGATTTCGAATGAGATTCGCGGGAAACAGATGGAGATTACTGAAAAATGGATGAATGCCGAGCCGCAGATACGCCTTATGTATTCGAACTGGTATTTCGGACTCAGCAATGTGCAGGAGTTGAACGAAGGGGAGGTGCTGTGCTACAACAGGTTCAATGTTGCGGCGGACAAAAGAGCTCAGGAGGCCGAACTTGCCCGGTGGATTGCCGCTTCACCCCAAAGGAGCGCACAGTGGAGCTCGATGCTTTCAGATTTGGAGACAAAATATAAGGCTGTGGAGGATGTGGAGCGCAACAGGACCTGGTTCCGTGAGACTTTGGTGCGTGGAAGCCGGATGTCGCTGATTACTGCGCGTCTGAAGAATTCGAAGAGTTCGCTCAAAGCGGTGGCTCCTGTCTATAAGGAGATTGACCTACGGGTGGAAAAGGAGCTTTTTGCCTATTCGGCCGAGATGTTCCTGCGCAATGTCGACAGGGAGTATTGGTCTGATTTTCAAAAGGATATCGTCGCCGAGTTTACTGATGCCGAGATCGGAAAGACTGATTACAAGGCTCTTTGCGACAGCATTTGGGCGGGAAGTTACATCGCCGGAGGATTCGAATCGTTGAAGAATTCCGGGGCGTTTGACACGCCGCACGGACGCGGAGACGGTAAAGGACTCAATGGCCCGGCACACGGAGGACCAGGCAAAGGCGGAGTCGGCAAAGGCCATGGACGCGGTGGAGAAAACTGCCGTTTTGGGGATGACCCGTTATTCCGCTTCCTTCAGGATGTGAAGATTACGGTTTTCAACGAAAAATTGAAGGCAATCGAAGGCAATCCGGACATACTCGCTCTCAGCCGCGAATACACCCACGCACTCTACGAAATGCGTCTTGACAAAGGAGAACCGGTCTATCCTAACGCCAACTCGACTATGCGCATCACCTACGGCACAGTTGGAGGGCTCAACCCCTATGACGCCATCCATTGCGGCCATCAGAGCTTCCTCGCAGGAGTGCTTGAAAAGCATAACCCGGCCTCCTACGATTTCTGTCTCAAAGACGATTGGAAGAGGCTTCTCGAAAGCGGTGAATTCGGAGTCTGGAGCGGCTGCATCAAGGCTTCCGGAAAGAAAGGCGCACTCAGTCCAAAAGATTTCCCGGTGGATTTTCTCAACAACTGCGACATCACGGGAGGCAACTCCGGCTCCCCTGTGCTAAATGCCCGCGGCGAACTCATAGGCCTTGCCTTCGACGGCAATAAGGAATCTCTCGCGAGCGACGCCAGCTACACACCGAACTACAACAAATGTGTCTGCGTCGACATCCGCTACGTCCTCTTCACCCTCGACCGCTACGCCCATCTCGACCGCATCCTCGACGAGCTGGGGTTTTAGCCCGAAAATACCGATTAAAATGCCACGAAAATACCGATTAAAATGCCACGAAAACACCGATTAAAATGCCACGAAAACACCGATTAAAACTTGCATATAAATTCGCAAATCATTATCTTTACGGTCGTTAAAGATATAATTGACTATGGCATATTTAAACAGAATAGCAGACACAGTTTTACAGGATAATCTTGACGCTTCGGGGGCAGTCCTTATAGAAGGGCCCAAATGGTGCGGCAAAACGACGACGGCAGAACAGAAGGCGAACAGCAAGATAAGCCTTCAGGATGTGGATATGAGGGAAGAATATATGGCTACGGCCGCCTCAAAGCCGTCCCTGTTGTTGATTGGCGACACGCCACGGCTTATTGACGAATGGCAGGATGCTCCTGTGATATGGGACGCCGTGCGGACAATGTGCGACAAGAGAGGAGGTGAACCGGGGCAGTTCATTCTCACAGGCTCAAACACCGTTGACAAGAGTAGGACACGGCATTCAGGAACCGGCAGGATTGCAAAGATGAGCATGCTCCCGATGAGTCTGTGGGAGTCACAGGAATCGACTGGAGAAGTTTCTCTCATGGAACTGTTCAATAATCCCGACTATGACATTGACGGGAAAAAGTCAAACATGAGCATAGAAGACCTGGTTTTTGCCGCCAGCCGAGGTGGATGGCCGGCTTCATTGACGGCCAAGACCACAAAGGCTCAACTGCTTGTGGCCAGAAACTATCTGAGAAGCGTATGTTCTGAAGACATATCAAGGATTGACGGCATCGCACGGGACGAAAAAACGACAAGACTGATTCTGCGTTCATACGCGAGAAACATATCCACACTTGCCAAGAAGACATCCATGCTGGCCGATGTTGTCGGGTCGCAGGAAGTCAGCTGCTCCATGGACACTTTCGATAATTATGTTTCGGCTCTGGAGAAACTGTTCGTCATACAGAACATTGAAGCATGGTGTCCGGCGATTCGCAGCAAGTCAAACATACGCAGTTCCGTCAAACGGGGTTTCTGCGACCCCTCCGTGGCCGTTGCAGCTCTGGGAGCGACCCCAGAATCGCTTATGACCCAGCTCAAGACTTTCGGTTTCATTTTCGAACAAATGTGCATCAGAGATCTCAAAGCTTATACGATGGATCAGGACAGCCACGTTGCATACTATCACGACAGATATGACCTCGAAGTTGATGTCACGCTACACCTTTCCGACGGAAGGTATGCCCTGATTGAATGCAAGCTTGGCAGCGGAGAAATCGAAGAAGGCGCGAAACATCTCCTTGAGGTCAGGAGTCTGATTCAGAAATACAACGAAGAAGAAAGGCAGGTCAAGATGCGCGAACCCGACCTGCTGATAATCATAACCGGCGGCAAAATGGCCTACACCCGCCCGGATGGTGTGAAAATAATCCCGCTCGCCTGTCTCAGAGACTGAGCCCAGAATCTAACGAATAAAGCCATTATCTTTGACTAACCTTCCATGAGCTTGGTTGAGCTTTTTCCAGTTCCAGCAACTTAACCTTCTTGTCAAGCCCTCCGGCATATCCCAAATGTTTCAGAGGGAAAATGCACGAAATCGGAAAATGTTGTGATAATACAATCCCCGGGAAACTACGATTTCCCCGGGGATTTGGGTTAATATCTTATAACGAAAACGCCGGACAAAATGCCACGAAAACTCCGATTGAATTGCCACGAAAACACCGATTAGAATTTGTGGGTTGAGGTGGCGAGGTCTACTCTATCGTTGTGCTTTCCGGGACGAGGAGTGTGAATTCGCGAGTGTAGGTATTGAGAACTATACCGTCGTCTGCTATATCCTTGTTTTTGACAGTCAGTTTAGCTGTGCCGCTTCCGGTCCCCAAAGGCAGTTGAACCCATAAAGAATGGTTGGTATGCCTAAATTTTTTAATCTCAGCAACATTAACAATACCCTTATCTTCTACTGTAATCTCAAACACCCCAACAGGATCAATGTGTGCAAAACCTTTGGTTTGGATAAAAATTGCAGGCTTCCCATTATACTCCTTAACTTTAGACATATCAATCGTGGCTCCGTCCTCAATTCCATCTCCGTTAAAATCCGCGCCATCAGCATTAGGAATAACATCAAATCTTCTCTTATAAGCTTTGAAATTGATAATTTTACTGCCGTAGCCGTCCTTCGGAGTCACCCTAAGCCCGCAATCTCCATCAGCCAACGGCCGGACATAAACCGCCCTATGATCCTCCCAAAGCGTAATCGTAATAATGTCCTTACTATTATCAAAGACGTACCAAATAAAGTCCGCTGCGACTGCAGTAGACGGTGTTGAAGTAAGTTTGATTATAAAATCATAGGCTGCGCCTCCCCAGATACAATCATCAGGAAAAGATAAAGCCCAGTCAGTCACCTTGGTTATAACGCGAACTTCACAAGTTTCCGAAAGAGAACCGTCGTTTGTCGCCACCCTCACAACGGCCTTGCCGCTTCCCACAGCAGTAACAAGACCTTCCTGACTTACTGTGACAACTTTATCATTATCGCTTTCCCAAACAAGTTCCGGATGTTTATTGGCATTCTCCGGATAAAATGAAACATCCAATTGTTTGGTTTCACCGATTTTCAATTCTAAACTCTCTTCGCTCAAACTGATGTCAGAAACGTTCACGACAGATGGGGATTTCTTACATCCTCCCCCCCCCAGAATCATAGCCGCAGCAAGCGCTCCGACCATAATTGTTTTGAAAAAATGATGGTTCATAGTTTTTGGTTTTTAAGGATTATCAAACAATAACTTCTGCAAAGAAAACTATTCCCCGCAACAATTCCTATACGTAATTTTACTTAGATTCCGGGGTTTTTCATCATTAATTGAATTTTCGCCAACTGAGGAAACGAAAAATAGCCAACTGAGGAAATGAAAAATAGCCAACTGGGGAAATATAAAAATAAAATCGTTATATTTGCCTGAAAAACAGGGATATGGAATTTGTTTACAAAGCAAGGATAGCGGATAGGATTCTTGAGCGCAAGTTGGAAGGAAAAGGGGCTGTGCTCATCGAAGGGCCCAAATGGTGTGGCAAGACAACCACTGCGGAGCAACGTGCAAAAAGCATTTTGTATATGGACTCTCCCGAAGATTTGGAAAGCAACCTTAGAATGGCTGACCTCAACCCGAAACTGCTTCTTGAAGGAGAATCGCCGCGTCTTATTGACGAATGGCAACTCGCTCCCAAACTGTGGGATGCCATCCGCTTTGAAGCCGACCATAGGCACGACACGGGACTTTTCATACTCACAGGTTCCGCGGTTCCGATTGACGAGGATGAGATGAAACATTCTGGGACAGGACGCTTCGGTTGGGTGACGATGCGTCCGATGAGTCTGTATGAATCCGGTGAATCCAATGGAGCAGTCAGCCTTGGAAGTTTATTCAATTCCGCAGGTGACATCGCTGTCTCAAACAGTCTCGAATTGGAGGATATAGCATTTCTTATATGCCGTGGCGGATGGCCTTTCGCTTGTAGCCTCGCAGGAAATACTGCACTCGATCAAGCATTTGATTATGTTGAAGCCGTAATAAAAAAAGACATCTCGCGAGTGGATAAGGTACGAAGAAGTCCGACTACAGCAAGACTGCTTATGCGTTCTTATGCAAGAAACATCGGTACGCAGGCAACGCTTGGAACCCTGGTCGCGGATATGGCCCCAAACGAAGAAAGTTCAATAGATGAAAAGACCGCATCGTCATACATCGAAGCCTTGAAGAAAATCTTCGTCATAGAAGACTCCGAAGCTTGGAATCCCAATCTTCGCTCAAAGGCTGCCATCCGGACATCAAACACGAGATATTTTGTGGACCCGTCCATAGGTACAGCCATACTCGGGCTTGGACCGAATGATTTAATTAACGACCTGAATACAATGGGACTTATGTTCGAGTCGCTATGTATCCGTGACCTCCGGGTATATGCGGACGCCCTTAATGGACAAGTCTTCCACTTCAGAGACAAATACGGGCTCGAATGTGATGCCGTTATGCACCTGCGAGACGGACGATACGGGCTTATTGAAATAAAACTTGGGGGCGACCGCCTGATTGAAGAGGGTGCGAAGAATCTTAAAGATCTTGCCGCAAAGATTGACACGGATAAGATGAAACATCCATCATTCCTTATGGTACTCACTGCCGTGGGCAAGTATGCCTATCGCCGCAAAGACGGAGTTTATGTCGTTCCTATCGGCTGCCTTAGGGATTAAAGGAGAGCAGGACTAGCTGACCAATTATCCGCTCTATTCGGTGGAGGCGGTGCTGAATGGTGAGGGTGAATAAGATTCACGCCGTCTAACAATGTTTTCCTTCATCACCACAAAACTATTAAACTTGGGGGGTTCTCCAACTGGGAAACAAAATGGGGGGGGAGCAATTTTGTAGTATAAGAAGGTGAAAACCCGCCTAAAGTCGGTAGTAGTCGTGCCGCAACCAGTACTCAAAAATAGGATCTTGGAAAGAGATTTCTCCGGACTTACTGTCAAGTATATCCTTTTTAATCAAAGCCTTCAGGGAGCGTGAAGCCGCTGTAGCACTGCTGATGTGGTACCGGTACATTGTCTCAGCGCTGGTAATGGACTTTTCTCCGGCAATCAGGGCGTGAAGATAACATGTCTGCTGAAATGTGAGAGTTTCCATCAGATTGGAAAACAGCAGGCTGAGCTGTTCCACCAGCGACAAATGAGCCTTGACAACAGTCTCCACATCACATTGACCGGATGTCCTTAGCCACGAAAGTTGGGAAAGTTGCTGCACATAATACGGATGATTATCGGCAAGTTTGACTATCTTCCGGCAGGCCTCTTCCGTAATGCTTTTACCCGTAGAAGAAAATCGTTCTGTTATGAATGGGATAAAATGCTCTGTGTCTATCTTGTTCAGAAAGAATATGTCTCCAAACTTATAGAATGGCATAGAAGAATCGGTGAAGACCTCCATCATCATATGGCGTTTGCTTCCATAAAGGCAATAACTTACCTTTTTGTGTCTTTGCCAGTGCGCCCTGAGTCTTCTCTGAAAGAACAGTGGATCCTCAAACTCCGCAATGTTCTGAAATTCATCAATGCAGACAACTATCTTCACACCCTTCGCTTCGGCAATGCGTTCCGAGAGGTCAAGAATCTCATCAGGATTGCTCTTCATCTCCTCCCAATCAAAGTCAATGGAAATTTCATTTCCAGGACCTGCTCCCACTGAAATCTTCGGTACGAGACGAGAGAAAAACTTTTTTGCATTTTCAACAGCCTCCTCCCATCTGCTTGACGTCCCTTGTATGAGATTTCGAGCCAATACGGTATAGAATTGCTCTTCGGTCTTTACATTGAAAAGGTCTATTGTACAGATTCTTATGTTTTTATCCGCACGCATCGCAATGTCCGCAGCCCTATGAACGAGCGAACTTTTCCCCCAACGCCGTGGAGAAATTATCACGGTATTGATGAGGGATTCGAAATTATTCACAAGATGTTCGGTTTCCTTCTCCCTATCAGTAAAGTTCTCGTCAGTGGCAATCCTGCCGAAAATGAACGGTGCTTCCATAATGTCGCATTTTTATTAAACGCAAACCTTAGATTTGCAGAGTGGTTCTGCTGCGCCAAGGTATGCAGCGCAAA
>ERZ1026860.453-NODE-453-length-27961-cov-5.237404_pt1 | contig 27961 bp, 21 predicted proteins | sample MGYA00380160_ERZ1026860 | MGnify/ENA primary metagenome ERZ1026860 (study PRJEB33269, sample SAMEA4719796) | human gut metagenome | biome: human-associated habitat; feature: organic feature; material: feces | place: Cameroon | collected 2013-10 ... | reverse complement strand
GAATGTATCAACATATCTCGGAATGTTCAGATTGTAGCCGTTCTCGATAATCTCACGCATATCTGCTACATGCGCAAACTTATCTACATCTTCACGCTTTGCATACGCATCTACAATCTTGTCGATATGCTCCTGTTCCAAGACATTCTGATTCTTTCCAGATTTGAACTCTTTGGATGCATCAATGAACAGAATGTTTCCTGAATTGTCGTTTCTCTTGCTTTTCAGCACCAGTACGCACACTGAGATACCTGTTCCATGAAACAGATTTGCAGGCAATCCGATAACAGCATCCAGCCTATTCAAATCTCTGATGATATATTTTCTGATTGCTTCTTCTGCACCGCCGCGGAACAATACACCGTGCGGCAGCAATACCGCTACACGACCATCCGAATCGTCCATGTGGTAAATCATATGTTCTACAAAGGCAAGATCAGCCTGTCCCTTCGGTGCCAGTTTTCCGGCTCCGCTGTATCGCGGATCGTCTTGAAATTTCTTATCTGCTGACCATTTCAAGCTATACGGCGGATTGCAGACCTGTACCGTCAGCTTCAAATCATCACCGTATTTATCATCTTTCAGCGTATCTCCTTTGTAGATGTCAAAATTCTGCCAGTCTACACCATGCATAATCATGTTCATTCTTGACAGGTTGTATGTTGTAGCATTCAGCTCCTGTCCATAGAAATGACCAACTTTATGTGTGGTCAAATGCTTCTGAACTTCCAACAGCATGGATGCAGAACCGCAGGTACAGTCACCGACCGTCTTTGCTTCGTCCAGTCCAAGGGATGCAAGTGTCGCACAAAGTCTGCTCGGTCCGGCAGGTGTGAAGAACTCTCCGCCTTTCTTTCCGGCATCTGAAGCAAACAGACCAATCATATCGGTACGGTCTGCCACTGTCTCTCCAAGACGTGCATCCTGTAAACGCATATCATTGAACAATCCATCAATTAAAATATCACCCGATGCATCGACACGATAATGATCGTTTGGCATCGCTTTTTCACCTCGTTTAGTCCGCTTATAACCGATGTTTTCTGCTTCTGCTACAAATAGCGAATAGTTCAGTTTCGAAGCAACTTCTCCAAAAACCCACCAAGTATTAACGAAACCCAAAGTATCCTTTGTGTCTTTATCAATAGTACAAATACTTTCTAATTCCTCAGTATACTTTTTGATTAATGTATTCGCATCCAACTCGTCATCAAGTTCTGTCAGGTAATTTTTTAACATTCTCGCCAGAACTTTTCGTTCTTGTTCCGCTGTCAGATTTTTGATTGATGGCAATCTTGCTTTTTGCTTTGTGCCATTAGCAACAGCAATCAAATTTTTTGCTTGCGTTACAAGGTGGCTATACTCCTTGCTTGCGCTATCCCAAGCATCGTTCCATGCTTTAACTTCAGCAGCAGTTTTCTTTTGTGCAAAAAGAATGCTGGTTTTTGTCGAAGTATAGGGCTCAAAAGAAATTTGAGGCAAGGAAATAACTGCCTTGATGGTAAAGTATTTATATAAGAAAAGTCGAATATACTTGTTTTCGGTTGTGTCAAAAACACTCTCAGGAAGAACAGCAGCAAGACGACCATTTTCTCTCAGCAACTGATACCAACGCTCAACAAAAAGGTTTTCGGAGTTCTTTTTCTCGCCAAACATGAAATCATGTTTTACGCTCTTTTTGGTGTCATTATCGAGTTCCACGCTAAACGGAGGATTTGCTGGTGTTAAGTAAAGACTAAAAAAATATGGGATGTACTTGGGGAAAAAGAAGCGGCGCAGCCTCTGTGTGATGAGAGGTCGCGCCGTTCTTTACTGTTCTTGAGTTGTGTTTATTGCCTCTGCAATGGCATCTGAGAACCGGTAGATAATCTCCACTCTCATTCCTGAGAAGACATTCACCCGGTCGATGAACATCAGGAGTATTTCATTGGTAAGCTGATCTGCACTGAGAATTTCTCTTGCCATATCAGCGGATTCTTTCAGCTCACGATTCTGGCTTCGAGATAGGGATATAAGCTCCTGTTCCAGATGTTGTTTGTCAGCTGCAAGTGTATCTGCCTCGGCGTTGAGTTTGTCTCTCTCTGCGAGATATATATCCCTTTCCAGTCGGCCCTCGGCATATCTTTCATAGGTGCTTACTCTGTTCACAGAGATTTGCTTCAATCGCTTTTCTGTTTGCTCCAACCGAAATCTCAGATTTTCCTCCGTGCCGTCCATACCTGTCACGGCTTTCTGATACCGGTCATCCGCATTCACAAGCAGAAGGAGCTTTTCCATCATGTCATTGCGGACAATGCGTTCCAGATCATCCTCATAGAACCTTTCACCGATTGGACACGAAGTTTCTTTATTGGCTGCGGATCTGTTACAGACATAATAGATTCTCTTGGAATGTGCGTGTCTCTGCATGGCTCGACCACATATACCGCAGCGAAGTAATTTTCGTAACAGATATTTCTCTGTGGTGCGTTCATACTTCCCGAACTTCACCATCACTTTCTGAGCCTGCTCATACTCTTCCTCAGAGACAATAGGCTCATGGCAGTCAGGTATAATGACCCATTCGGACTCGTCTCTGCAAAGCGTCTGGGGACTGTTTAACCCCTTCCAGATTTTACGATTGGATACCAGTACTCCTGTATATTCTTTGCGTTTCAGGATTTCTCTCACATTAAAGTCGTTCCAGCAGCTCTCGGAAGAAGTGTTCTTTCTGAATTTCTTGCTTTTCGGATTCGTTCGCATAAAGTATGCGCCTGGTGTCTCTATGTGTTCATCATTGAGCGTTCGAGCAATCTCACCAACCCTTTTTCCTGCAAGCGCAAGTTCAAAGATTTTCCGTACTACCGGTGCAGTATCCGGATTAGGTGTCAGCTTTCGCTTTACATTCGGGTCTTTCATATATCCGTAAGGAGTATGGGATGATACGAACTCACCCTTGCTCTTACGGCTACTCATAACCGTTTTGATTTTCTGCAAAAGGTCTTTGCTGTAATAAGAGTAAACGATGTACTTCATAACCACTTCCATTCCGGCAGTGGAACCCTTGTACTCGTCACTGTCGTAACCATCATTCACAGCTATAAACCGAACCCCAAGGAATGGGAAGATTCGTTCCAGGTAGTCTCCGATCTCCACATAATCGCGGAAGAAACGGCTAAAGTCCTTGCACAAGACTATATGTGCTTCGCCGTTTTTCAAACTCTCTATCATGCGTTCAAAAGACGGTCGATTTCCGTTTGTACCGGAATAACCATCGTCCACAAACTCCACGACATCATAGCTATCAAATTCCTTGCGTGACTTGATATACCGATAGAGCAATGTCCGCTGATTCGCGATACTTTCACTCTCCGTTTTGAATTTGAGGTCATCATCTGCATCAGATAAACGGATATACAGATATAACTTTTCCACGATCACTCACTCCTTTCCAATTCATATTTTGCGGCTTCCAAAGCCTCTTTGTCCTCCTGAAATCGGAAGAATAGTTCAATCCGACGTTGTCCATATCCGGTTTTGAATATGTTTATATGATCTATCATAGCCTCAGCCACCTGTGGGGTAAGCTTTCTGGCCTTTCTTATGTTCTGCACATTTTGCAGCCACTTGTTCTCAGAGGACAGCGTGCGGTTCAATCGCGCCAATTCCACGGAGAGTTGATTCAGCTGGGTATCAAATCTGCCTTTCAGTTCCATGTAATCTCCGGCACTCAAAATGCCATCCACATAATCTGCGTAAAGCTGCTCTCGTTTCTTTTGAAATCCTTTCAACTGTTCAGCTATGGTCTGCATTTCATTTTGAATTGTCACTTGACGCTGCGTATTGACTCCGCTGTTATTCAGTCGCTTCGTCACGGCTTCAAAATCGGCATAAAGTGCCAGTTGGTCTTGAATCGCATTCCAGACAACAGGTGCAAGTTTATCTTCCGTTATGGTTGTGACCTCAGTACAACGACCATACTGCTTATTCCGGCAAACATAGATTCCCTGGGGCGTATTTGCCTTTCGGCAGAAACCAAGATTAGAACCACAGATACCGCAACGGACAATACCACTTTTGAACATCTGTGGATGCTTTGCTCGGTAATCAGCAGAAGCAGCCAATTTCTCATCATTGATTCTGCGGCCTTCATTCAGAATCTCACGAACCTTATAAAAGTCTGCACGGCTTACAATCGCTTCGTGCATATCCGGCAGGACACGCCACTTGCTTTCGTCTGATTCATAATGATAATCCGGTTGTCCAAGGTAAAGTGCCGTAGGCATTCGACTGAAAACCAGATCTCCCATATAGGTCGGGTTCATCAGGATCTGTTTTATCCCTTGCTGTGACCAGATGCTATCCGAATAACATTTACGCTTGCTTTGCCCACGCAGGTATCTCAGTTTCCCTGGGGAAGGAACACCTTCGGCATTCAGCATCCGCACAATCGGCCTTGCTCCGTTACCTTCCAAGAAGGATGCGAATATGCGCTTCACAACGGGAGCCGTCTCAGGATCGGTATTCCTGTGTGGTCGATTTCCGATAACCATATGGTCAGCTCCTTTCTGCCCAATCAGGGCGCTTCCATTTCCTCCGGGATATAAAGCCCCAAGCTGACCTCAAGGCACTCGGCAAGCTCGTCCATCGTCTGACGGTCAACCTTGCCCAAGTATTTCCGGATTCTTCTCTTGTCGATTGTCTTAATCTGCTCCGCAATCACCATCGCCGGTCTATTCAAGCCACGCACATCATTCAGCAGAAAATGGGTTGGCTGATTCGGCTTCTTAATCTGAGAAGTCAAAGGGACAATAATGAGTGTAGGGCAGTAAAAATTACCAACATTGTTTTGTAAAACAAGAACAGGACGAACGCCGCCCTGTTCAAAGCCATAGTATGGATTCAAGTCTGCGAGGTAAATGTCCCCGCGTCGATAACTCCAATCATCACGCATTGGCAGTACCTCCAGTTCTGTAAAATCATTCGTATATGTTTTGCCTCTCATTTGTCCACGACACCCCAGAGACAAGGGAAGTCATCAGGCGGCAGTTTGCGAATCTGCCTCATAGGACTCTAACCTCCCCGCCTTCATTATGGCCGGGCCGCGAATTACGGAAGTATTATTATCCCTTGTGTGCTGTCATGGCCGCGCCGGATGCAAACCGGTTATTTCAGCAAAGATGTATCGCTCTCTGGATGAAGGAGAAATGAGAACTGCACTCTTACTCTTGTAATTGTTTTTTGCAAGTTCACTTCTGACCGCATCAAGGTCATGGCGCTCTTTTTGACGGGCTTGAGCTTTTGGCTACACACAGGAAAGTACCTGATGAAATGTATATTCAGTTTTCAAAGAACAAGTTGTAGTATCTATTTGCTACATAATAATTTTAGAGAATCTGAGGCCGGTTCTTTAGAGACAGATCAGCACAATCCCGTGCCGTTTTGACACACCGAAACTCAAAGGTATTCCTTAAACTCTCTGAGGTGCGTGATCAAGCCTTCTACGCTTCGTTTCAGTTTTTCGGAATCATGTCTCTGTATTTTTCCTACAAGCAGATAATCCAATGAAACATCGAACAAAGCCGAAAGCTGAACATATATCTCGATTGATAATCCGCGCTTGCCGGCTTCCGCTCGGCTCAATATGCTCCGATCCATATTCAGAACATTGGCTAAGCGCTCCTGTGTATATCCGTTCTGGTTGCGCAGCTTTGCTATGCACATACCGCATTCTTCCAAGTTGTATTGCATCCTAATTTCCTCCGCGAATTTGAATTTTTGAAAATCGAACTCACGGAGCCGGGAGGATTCCGGCAGTGATACTTCTTCCGAAAAAAGGGCATAAAAATACCCAGGGCAACAAAGCTCTGGGTAAAAGGCATGACAATATGACCGGTTGCGGCAACCTGTGCGGTGGTGTTCGCAAAACCACCACACAAATTCCAACTCCAGTCTAATTGCCATATCATAAAAGAAACCCCTCGGTTGCATCACTCTCGACCTTTCCAGGTCGGTGAGTTTATGCTACCAAGGGGTTCTCTCCGGTATTTCGTTTTCGGCTCTCTGTAAGACAGCTAGAAAAATTTTTATTCTATTGTATTTTATTCATTGAATATCTGTCAGCGTTTAGAAACATCTCTGCTAAAACTCTGCCAAAAGTCTACCGAACCTTTATGGTAGAACTATCATTTGATTATTTCATCCAACTCTGCACATTCTTCCTTCGTTAAGTGCCGCCGGATTCTCTTTGCGTATGTTTTCAATCCAGGCGCTTTTCCATCCTTCTTAATTTTCGCCATCAAGAGCAGCATAGCGCCATCCTCCGGATCAACCTTGTGCGCCTTGTAAACAACTTCATAAGCTTTTTCATAATCCTTGCGGGAAATATAAGTTTCAGCACACCATTGGGACATTTCCAGATACTTCATCTGCAAGTCTATAGCTTCCGTTTCAAAACGAACGCTATCGCACAAAGAGGACGGCAAAGGTCTGACATAAAGTCCAAGTGCTTTATGAGCTTTTTTCAGTTTCTCCTCATCATCCGATTCCCATCTCATATCGCGGTAAAACTGTCGGAATTTCTCAACATCCGAATCAATACTAAACTCCGGATTCAGGAAATACATGCCATCTTCGTTTATTATGAGTTCCTTTAAGCCAATCGTATCCAATTTGCTGCGAATCTTGTAAATAGCATTGGAAACTACAACGCCTTGCTTTTCATAATCGTGTTCCTCCGGGCTGAGAATGTCATGCAACTCCATTGTGCTGAAATGAACATGAGGATTCAGAACCATTAGCCCCAAGAGTGCCTTGCCTCTTGCCGTTAATGCCTTCGACGGCAGTCGCCCGCCTCTTGCCGTAATCTCCATCTGTCCAAAGAGTTTTACCTGAACCATTTTATCCGGGTATTGAGATACTCCCAGCAAAGCATTATTCTCATCCTTCAACTTAACTTCTGTCAGTTGTTCTGCCAAAAAATGTGTCAGAACTCTCAAAGTCAAAGGATCATCTTGATAACGCTTTGGGTTATCAATACCAATAAATCCACGAGCAAGATAACTGAAAAACGGAACAATAATGATTCCACGAACATCTGAGTTAATAAAGTACGCATATTCACCTGGAATTGTATCCCTGATAGATTCCATATCTTCAATGACGATAGGCTGTTGTTGAAGGAACAGTTCCCCCATCGAACATAGGAAGAAGTCGGCAAGTCCTTTAGCGTATCCTGCTGATATGGCATTCCAGGCGCAACTCGCTCATGGGTATTGATTGCACAAACAGGCTCAAAGTCGCCTTCGATGATGTACGCACGGTCTGCCTTATAAAACTCGATTGCAGCATCTAACAAAAGGTCAATATGCTTTTCAGAATCCGTTTCTTTCGATAGCGCATCAATGAAAGTCTCTACGAAAGTGCGAAATTGGGTGTCTACCGAGAATCGTTGAAATTCCTGTGTAATCTTCATACCGCTTCCTCCTTTCGTGGGATAAACAAAACAAGGATTAGCCGATCCCTTAAAAAGCAGACCGAACAATCCTTGTTCGTGACCAACCATACCACATTGTACGGTCGCGTTATTTAGTTTGTGACAGTCCCTTTGATTCTGCCTGTGCCGCAGTAATCATGCCAATAACAGCTTTCTTCATTTCAGGGCTAAGGTTCCTCCAATCGGAAATGAGTTTGCGCTCTTCCGGTGAAAAATCCGTTGTTCGTAGATCATCACAGAAGAACTCAGCAACAGAAATACCAAAAGCAGCACAACAGCGTTCAATCGTAGAAACTGTTGGATTGTTACCACGCTTCATCATGCTTGAGATCGTGGATTGAGACAAGTCTGCTTCTTTTGCGAGCTGATATTTTGACCACCCGCGTTCATCGAGAAGCTCCGAAATACGGGCTATCAAATCCATATCATTCACCACCTCGCTACACTATAATTTTATACTGAAACTACGCAACAGCGTTAGAGCGAATAGGCTATATAGTATTACCGTGCATTTGCGTATTATTCGGTATAGAGTGTAACGAAGTAGTTTTATCATCCGGTCATGATAGAAAAGATTGTTCTGTTTTTCTCCATTTTCCAGTAAAAGATACTACCGCCGCTCAAGTATCGAAATACCTGTACGGCGGTAGTATTTTTTGAAACTGGTTGCTATATTTCCTTCACAACCTTAGTGAAAACCAGATGCGTGAAAATATCATCGACTTGCTTAGCGATTTCCCTTGAATCTACAAGTGTACCAAACTCAATATTTCCTTCTTGTCCGTGATAGGATAAGTTTGCTGATGTAATCAGTGTTTGTTGTTCATCAACTGAAATCACCTTTGCGTGTAAAGCGGCCATAGAATCATTACTTCCCGCAAAATTGTATATATGCAAAAATCTTCCTTTGTACCGGCAAAGTTTATCAAAACCTTTTTGGTTCTCGATGTTATTCACAAAGAATTTCACATAAACACCCTTTTGGCTTTTCTCAATAAGAACATCAACAAGGTCAGCAAAGTATCCGGACAGCGAATATCCCGTAATCAAAACATTTCGTTTTGCTCCCCGGAGCATGCCTTCAACAGTGTTCTTTGTTGATTTTGCTCTTACAGAAAAAGACGGAGGTACCGTAGTTACTAATGAAGCAGTTACAGCCTTTTCTTCGGCAGAGGCCGCTGTAACTAATTGATATATTTCTTCTGCTTGTTTCTGAGACAAGGAAGGGTATCGTTTCATTATTTGCGGAATAGATTGTTTTGTATTCGCGATTCTGTCCGCTTCAATTTGACCAAGTAAAATATCTAAATTCACATTTCCAGTTGACATAGCTCACACACCAACTCTCTGAAATACGACTCTCGTTCGCGACTTGCAATAGGTACTACCAAGCCACGATCAAGCATACGGTTTCCATTTTCACAGGCTGTTTCAGAAATCATACAACAGGAATGGCAGGCTGCTCCGTTAAGGTTATTTCCAGCCGGAGCATTGCTCATACATTCCGGATCATTAGTGCAGAGAAGCGCCTCTTGGAATGCATCTTTCATCAAAGGAACTAATTTACCAATGTTACCAAGCTCTACTAAGCCTCCTAATGACCCTTCCTTGTCAGCACTTCCTGTGTACAGGAGAATGCCGGTCATTTTTTCACTAAAGTAGATTCTTTCTCGTATTGCCGAAGATGAATATCCAGATGCCATCGACATTTGCTTAATTAGCAAATGGGCGAAAGTGTGCATTAAAACATAGGTTGCATTTCTCTTTACATTTAATGTCCAACCTTTAGCATTGCAGAACTCTTCATAGCACTCTTCGTATCTCTGGGAAAGTGCCTTTACTGACGGAATAGCAAGCCACTTCTCTAATGTCTCTTTATTAAACTCGATGAAAACACCTTCGCCATTGACCTCGGCCGCCGGCAACCATTTTTCACTTTTTCCTTTATTAAGTTAAACAACATTAGCTTGGACATCTGCATCCGGATCAGGTGCATCTACGCGAGTAAATCCAAGCAATACTTTCACTTCACGAAGGCGAGTGATTCTGATAACCCTACTAAAATATGGTTTCAGATATGCTGGCAAACTGTCCTCCTCTGCTTTGAAGTGTTTTTTATTAGAAGCATAAGCAGGATCATTATGATGAGTGATAGCATCATACTCCATCTGCTTAATTTCTTTGAACTCTGTTATATTACTCAATCTACGAGTTAGGGCTTCATCAAACTCCGCACGAGAATAATTTTCAGCAAAATACTTTTTATATGCGGCAGTTACACCATCATCTCCCATTACATCCTTCAAAAGTTCGATATCACGAAGATGTTCATCGACTAAATTGTATAAAGGATTAACCCACGGCGGAATAGAAATAGCACTCCTGCTTACAGAGAAATAGACATTTGATGCACCTCTCTGTGATGGGATTACCTTTTTATCGCATCTTTCATTTCTTGATCTCGGACGGAAAGGATGATGACCTGAACAGCGCAATTCGCTAAAGTTATCTTCTTGCGTAGCTCCGCTCATGCTTCTTTTGGCGCCACACAGTTCACACTCAACCCACATATCCGCAAGCGTTGAAGTATTTCCTGTCGAGTACATTTTTAACTTTCCTTTGCAGTTGGTCATGCCGCGATGAACCCACCAACTCCACGGAAAATCATCCATGTGACCGTTTTCGCAAATAGTGATAAATCGAGACGGATATGCAGGTTTGTGGCAATCCGGGCAAGTAACTCCGAATCTCAAATATCGTTCCAAGTCAAAGTTATCCCGTGCATCGAAAAGACGACAACACTTCAAATTTGAACACACATGAAAGGAAGGGAAAGAAATTACCGGCACATCACCAGAATATGAAGTTCGAGGCATATAAAAGCAGTCAACACCAAGATAGGAAGCCAGTCTTCCGTCAATGATTTTTTTGCCCTTTTCTTTCCAATAGTTAATATCAAGTACCGTTACCGAATCCTTGACAGCATCAACAATCGAACCTGGGCCGAATGTTGTAATAATTTGATTAGGGCGCAGTTCGCCCAATTTATTGTTATCGTATCCTGCCATCTTACTCCTCCGTGTAATAGAACATATTTGCCGCGTTTTCCACTTCACGCATAGAGCTTAGTGTAGCCTTCTCGGTATCCTTACATGACTGTCCGTAATAATTCATAAGGCGGTTATATTTATCAGTTCCATAAACATAGTACCGCAAAGGTTTGCCTTGTGCTGCCAGCATCTTCCACCAATCAATAAACTGGTCAATTTCATTCTCAGCATCCAGTCTTACTTCTGGTTTAACTATATTAAGCCGGTCAAGGATTAAAGCCTTTATCTCGGACATTTGTATATCGGAAAGAGCAGCAATATCAGCAGCACCCTCATTAGATGCCATTTCTGGATATTTTAACCGAATTGCAGAAATTATTAGAGCGTGCATTACGCGGTCTCTTGCTCTTGCAGAGAAAGGAGTTGCCGTTGTACCTTCAACAAATCTATATAGCTGCGAATGATAGCCCGTAAAATTCTCATAATGCGACAAATCGCGAGGACGATATGGGTTATAAAGCGTAAAGACAAGCCCTGGGAAAGCGCGACCAATTCTGCTTGTTGCTTGAATATACTCGGAATTTTGCTTTGGTTGTCCGGTTACGACCATTAGCCCAAGACGGTCAACATCCATACCGACCGCTATCATATTGGTTGCAACGGCTGTATCGAGACAATCCTTTGAATCACAGGTAGCCTCCAACTGTCTTAATTTATTCGGAATCTCGTAGGAGGACATTCTGGAAGTTATCTCAACCTTCTTGTTAAGATAACGAACCTTATCCATATTGTATTTCGTTTTAATTCGATAGATTCGCTTCGGAATGTCATCTTGTAACAAACGTACTGCACCGCCAAGTTCTCGAATGCTGTTGTAATATCCTACCAAGGAATAGTACGGATCAATCACATCCTTGTATTCATCCTGCTGTGCAAGTTGATAAGAAGTCTGAAGGATAATTGCATACATTCTCAACAGTGTAGTCTTTACGGATTGACCTGGTGCGCAAACTCCTACATACTTTCGAAACGGGTCATCTTTAGTGGATATTTCATTGATGAAGAAACTGTCACCGATTTCAAAACCGTTAGGAGGAAACTGTGCAGTTGATTTTCGTGCATAAAGGCACCTTGTCTGCTCAGATGCGTTTTTAATAGTGGCAGTTGAAACCACATACTTCGGCTTAATCTTCTTATCGCCATAAGTACACATATCCTCAATAATAGTTTCGTATGCACCATAAACCGTTCCAAGAGGCCCAGTGATCAAATGAAGCTCATCTTGAATGATTAGCTCAGGCGGAAGAAACGGTCGAATCGGAGTTAATGTTGAAGTGGGAAGCTCTTGCGTCTTATTGTGTCGTTTATGTTCTTCACCAATGGCAACATACCCATCACGGCTGCAAACCCTATCAACTCTTCCAAACAACGCATTTGTCTTAACATCCCAAGGAAGGCGGGCAAATTTATCAACGGTAGACAAGATAATAGTCGGACATTTCGCATAGATTTCCTCATCAACAAGATACACTGGAATCTGAATGCGATCCTGTTTGTACTTATAGAACATACAATTTCTATCTGCGCAATAAATAGCAACAGATTTTCTGTCAGGGTCAATATAAAACTCATCTTCCGTAAGAGGTTTTCCGCAAAATGGGCAAGTCAACAGCTGCTTGTAAAGCAGATTTCGTTTTCTTTTTGCTTCGCCTGGCTTATCCGCTTTTTCTACCAGTTCATCAAATTTGTTAGGTGTTACGCCGCCACCTACCCAGAAGCCAATACTAATAGGTTCCTTTCCATACTTAGGATATGTTTTTTGACGGATAAGTTCAGCGGCAACAACCATTTTTGTAATTCGATCTCTCTGCTGTGTTGTCAAAAGGCGCAGCGTATAACGGAGTATTGCGATAACTCCACCATCAGCGTTATACTTAGATGCATCAGAGGTACGCAATCTGCGATTAGCAATCACAAACGCCATCAAGCCCAAATATGCCTCAGTTTTACCGCCGCCAGTGGGAAAATACAACAAATCGACTACATCCCGGTCTTTATGTTCCGGGTTAACAATTCCACTCAAATTCATCAGTATGAAAGCAATCTGGAATGGTCTCCAGCCAAAATCTGTATCAGGCTTTCTTGGGTCTACAAAATCTCTAAAGTTGCACTCTATGCCAGCGCCATGCTTTTTAGAATAGCTCATAATATTTCGCTGAAGTAACATAGAGCGGTTCATAAAGCAAAATGCATCAAAAGCAACTTCATCATTCGTAATCACTGCAATGCCTTCACGGATTCTATCCAACGCTTCGCTACAATGGGAAATTACTTTATCGCCAATTTTATCTTTGAACTCAGCATTGGACATTTTATCATCTGAAATTAGTTTTTCATGAATCCATTTTCCATAAGAATCAGCTAAGACATTTAATCGTTCAAAGATACCTGCTTTGTTTTTTGGATTGGACATGAACCGCATTGAGAAAAAGAACTTATCAAACCCCTTCAAAGCAGCACTTACGCCAGGAAACTCATATTCTGGGATAAAATCTGATTTTACCCAAGAGGTTCTACCTTCTACCGCATCATCCCATGTTGCAGCACAATTCCTGCCACGGCCTAAAATGGGGCGCTGTTCAAAATAGAACTCATCCTCTGCAAGTACATCACGGCAAATGTTCTCTGCAAAGAATACTCTATCCCCATTTTCCGAGTATGCTTTAAGTTCAACTTGGAACATCATTGATTCAACTTCGTTTTCGGAATTTTTCCGTCTATTCATAACATAAGCTGTTACCAAAGAATATCCCGTTTTCAAAGGAATTCTGGAAATATGGACGATGACATTTGAATCTTCCTGAAGGCGTAATTCGGTATTTTTTTCAAACGAATCGAAATCGACAACGATTTTGGATGACATTGGCTGTCGGATATAACTGGCATGATTATACTCTTTGCCATCTTTTCCAACCCGCTTCTCAACCGAACGAACATAGTCGCCCCATTTTACATCAATATTGATTGTTTTCGTATAGGAAGCAATATAGAAGCTTATGCCGATTGAAGTTGGCAACTTGAAGCTGGTGGTCATTATGGGTTCATTATCATCATCCTCGCCGGCGGTATAATCCTCAGAATCCCCATAAGCGATATCAGAATCCACCTCTTGCTCACCAGCAGTGGAAGCTTCTTTTTCTTCGGTCTGAGAAGCAAGCATTCCAATAATATATGAGCTTTTGGGGTTTTCGTCCAATATCTCATTCTCGGACTGCGGCCCCATCAGATCAGTTCTAAGTGCGTTGATAATCTCTTGCCGCACTTCTGAATATTTAAATCTATCAGGCATTCTTTATCCCTCCTCGACCTTATGAGCTGTACTCAAAGTGTACTTGCAGGTATTACCAAGTTTGATGTTGTCATCAGTAACCAAACGATACTCCCACACTTTGTGGTCTGGGTCAGCTGTAGACGCAAAATGGCACCATTTGATTCCTTCGCGAGCTTTCGCAACCACATCATCTGCCGTTACTTCGTTAGAAGCCTTTACCTCTACCATAAATTTACCGCTCGTCGTTTCTACTAAAAAATCAGGATTGTATTGTTGACCAGCTTGCCAGAAAAGTCCCAACTGATTCAGTGGCGGTTTAATCCAGCGGATTACATCTGGATCTTCTTCAAGAATGATAGAAAACAAGTGTTCGGTATCACTGTCAAAAGCATTTTCTGTGTAGTAGGCTTTTTTGTACCCTGTGAACAAATATTTCTTGATGTTCGACTTATCGGTAAACGACTTGTCAAAACGAACACGACCATCCTTTTTAACATTCTTGACAAACTTGCGGAACAGAATCAAGTCCTTCTGAACAATGTGGATGTCCTCCGTCTTCCGTTCTGTGTGTTCAAAAATCTGTTTTTTAATATCAGATACAATCAAAGAGGCATAACGACGAACGATTTTCCGTTTATCTTCTTCATTGCCATCAATCTGAGTAAGATACTGCTCTACCACATCAATGATAAAATCCGCATCTTCATAAGACAGTTCACTAATAGAATCAAGAAGCATACAAGCCAGTGTATTCAGAGCATCATCAACCTCCAGAATCTGTGCGTCAACGGCAGTCAGAAGCTGCTGATTTATAGCATCAAATCTTTCGATTTTTGCCATAGCAACCTCAAAATCCGGTATTGTTCTCTTGACTGCAAACCGCTTGAATTTCACTTCAGATGTCGTCTGAACCAAGATTTTCGGAACAGAGATTGCTTTACCAGAGTACTCTTTAATTTTCTGAACAAACTCATCCTTTGAAAGGGGCTTCTTTCCTTTGCTGATAGTTGAGGTTGTTTCCAGTGTCTCCGATGTTTCGTCATTCTTTTTATCAGGTTCACCAGTCTCCACATCGAAAAGCTGATCCAATGTCATCTGTTCATTTCCGTAAGAATCTGATTCTTTCTTCTTTGTAGCTCCAAATGCCTTCAGATAAGCCGCATACAGTTCCTTCTGTGTTTGAGTGTTGGTGTTGATTTCTGCGAAGGATTTTACACCTGCATCGGTTACAGCAAAATCGAAAATACTCAGCTGACCATCATCAACAGGACTGTTAATATCTACGGTATCCGAAGGCTCGACCACTGTTTTATCCAAGTCACGATATTTAAAAATGTCACTGTTTTTAATTTCATCAACCAACTCTCGGTAATGATCATGAGCAACAATGTCAAGGGTATCTATATCCTCATTACCCGTAGCCCGCCCAAATGGCAGACGAAGTCCTCTTCCGATAGTTTGCATCGCTAAGATGTCACTCTTTGCCGCATTTAAAGGAATAATGGTAAAAAGGTTGTTAACATCCCAGCCTTCTTTCAACTTATAGACATGCAGGACAATCTCAACAGGATTTTGTGCGTTTTCAATCGAAAGCAGCAGTCGAATATTTTCCTCTGATTCATCACCCTTCATATTGGAATGAATCTCAATAACTTTCCCTTTATATTTACCGCCCAAGAAGCTATCACTATCAATCAATGCCCTAACTTCTTTAGCATGGTTTGTGTCACGGCAAGCAATCAAAACGATGGGTTTTACACATGGTAGTGCATTATCACCGCAGAACTGTCGAATGACACCTTTACGATGTTCATGAAGCGTCAAACCATCACGAATTTTCATCTCCTCGATGTCCTCGGAACTATAACCCGCCATGTTGGATCTTCCCATCACAACAGGCGTTTTCAGATAACCCTCTACGGCTCCTCTGGCAAGATCATAAGCGTAGATTACATTATTGGTCGATTTTGGTGTTGCAGTAAATTCCAAGCCAAGCACCGGCTTCAGAAAGTTTATTGCCCTCATGGAAGCGGGCGCATAGTAACGGTGCGCTTCATCCATACAAATTACCAAGTCATCAAAACTGGACAGTACCTCAGCAAAGGACATCCCAAGAGTTTCCTTGAATTTATGGAAATTAAACTGTGAGTCCGTTTTACTATATATCTTTCCAATATTAAAGATGAACAGCTCAATCTCAGAGCTTTTTTCAAACTGAAGACTCATCTGCTCATATCTAACTGGATATGAATCATAATTCTCACCGTCATAAACCTTGGGTCGCCCCATTTCTGCCTCTAATCCCTTGAAAATGTACTTAGGGTGATTGGGGTTCGATTCTTTCCTCAGTTTTTCATAGATCGTATTTCCAGGTGCCAAAATAAAGAAATGACGATACCCCTTGGTCTTATAGAGGTAATACATGCAAGCACCCATCAGACGAGTCTTTCCAATACCCGTTGCCATGGCATAGCAGAAAGATGGGAAATCAAATTTATCATCAACCTTTATTGTCCGATGCTTCTCACAATATTCCGTTGCTACAGCTTCAATCGCTGTCTTGCTGTCCTTCTTATAATCGCAGTGAGTACTGATTGCATCAAGATAGGAAAGCGCTTCCTGCTGGGGTTTACGCAGACTCATAGCGTATCCAATTTTTGTTACAATATCAGCCATTTATCGCACCTCACTTTCAAATGTACACTTGTCCAGTAAATCTTTCGGAATACGCTTTACTTCAATATTATCCGGCAATCTCAAATCAGACTGCACCTTTGTACTATATATCAACAGCGATTGATTCTCTCCGAGGGTCGTTGCAATAGAGCGAATATACTCACCGTTCACAAATTCTTTCGTAATATGGATGAACCGTTTTTCAGACGAATGTCCGTGATACACACCATCTGGTTTGTATTTGAATCCCTCAATCTTGCAAATAGCTTCACAAAGCATATCAAAGGTGTACTCTGGGTTAATCTGATAAATCGGCAAGCGCTTATTTTTTACTAACAAGCTTGGGGCAAGTTCATAAAAATGGTAGCCACCGCCACCCTGCCAATTCACAGCTTTAGTTATACCAGAACTGTCTTGACCGGAAATAAGAGTATCCAAACGTTTTTTGCAGTGGGTATACGCTTGCTCTCCCATTTCGATTCCTATATATTTTCTATTCATCTTATGCGCAACTGCAATCGAGGTCCCTGAACCTAAAAACGAATCCAAAAACCAGTCCTGCTCATTTGATGCAATTTCAAGTACTCGCTTAATTAAGTGTTCTGGCTTTTTTCCTTTGGGAAACGATACTCCTCCTTCATTGTGCAAATTGTTTGACAATATGTCATCCCAAAGCGTAGTTAATGGTTCGGCCGCAACAAGTTCTCCATCGATTTTCCTTAATTTATCTTTGTAAAAAAGGATTCTCTCCCCTTTGATGAAATACATATCAGGATTATTCTCTCTGTGCAGATAACAAATATTGTCTTGATTGGATAAAGATTCCTTTATCTTTTCTTGAATATCCTTTCCCACGCTCTTCATGTCAGGCCGTGCAGTACGAATAACTGATGCAGCATTAGAAATAACAAAATCGTCCATTAAAGCCGGATTTTCTTTAATTTCTTTTCTCGCATCCGACAGAGACAATCGTTTTGAATTTGCATAAGCTTCCGCCAATGTAATAATATTCCAATCTGAATAAGCTGCGTTAATATTCATGATGAATTTTGTGTATCTTGTATCGCGAGTCATCCTTTTCGTATAAACTTTATTGGGCTTCCAACGTGTTTTGTCTTTTGCAACCATAATGATATAGTTTGTAGTCGTTACACAACCAGGATTAATTGCCTTGTGTCCTGTCGCAGCTCCTTGTTTGAAAGTTATCAAATATAACCGATTATGCCTTCCAAAGATTTCATCCAAAAGGATAGTAATGTATGGTAAATACGCATCATCAATATGCACAAATAAGGTACCATCATCACTCAGTAGCTCATGTAACAGCTCGATACGTTTGCGCATTAAACTCAGCCAAATAGACATTTCTAGATTATCATCGTAGTTTTCAAATGCCTGCCCAGTATTAAAAGGTGGATCGATGTAGATGCATTTAATTTTCCCAGAAAAATCCTGTTGAAGAGCCTGTAGTGCAATTAGATTATCTCCATGGATCAGCATATTTTCGCTTCGAGGGTCTCCATATGATTTCTCTCGATCCTCCATCAAAATACGAGGCTCGATTACTTTATCATCATATTTTCCGACCCAGGTAAGTTCCAGTTTTCCCTTATGTTCCATTCCTGTGTCTCCTTATCTGTTAGAACTTTAGCACGACATTGACAAGCAAAATCGGCTGTATGTCAAATTGCTGGTTAAACTCAGCAATTTCTCTTTCGGCCTCTTCTTGGATGGAAGAGACTTTCTGATGGAATGATGTTTGAACCTTCTGAAGTTGTTTTTTCTTTTCATCAACTTTTTTGCGAATATCAACCTTCTCCAAAAAATCCTTTGCGGCAGTTGCCTCAGCAGACAACTCATCAATTTCTGCATTCATCTCCGCAATCTGGATGTTCAACTGTTCTCTTTGAATATCAGCCCAGTTTTCTACCTTGCGTTTGTTATAGTCCATCACCGGCTTAGATGATGTCTGATACTTAGATAACATTTCTTGAACCAGTGTGTCATAAATATTCCTGTATGAAGCCAGCTCTTCATCAGTAGGTTTGAAAAATCTGACATCATCATCATTCACATTTTCAAGTGCCTGAACAATATCGTTTTCCGTAAAATCAATATACCGACCTTGTTCATCACAGAGAAGAAGAACAGGGAAAAGCATCTCATTGTTAGAATTACAAAATGCACCAACAAACAGTGTCCCGTGTGAACCGAAAGTTCTTTCACCCCAGTTATCGATTTCCCAGTAGTTCAGATTACCTTCGACATCCGGTTCTGCTACTTGAGTCCAAAAATCGACTTGTTGCAAATACTGATCAATATCGTTTTTTGTCTTTTCCAAAGCGGCACCCTTCGCTGCATCGCTTTCTGTCATCAAAATAGAACGGAGTTGAACAGCTTTCTTGTTGCGTTTTGCGTCAAGCTGTCTATCCAATCTGTCAAATGCTTTTTTGAATTCCGCTCTTGTTCCACAATTCTGATAAATTTCAAGAATTGTTTTTTCAAAACTTGTTCCCGATTCCAATGCACCAAGAGCAATATCGGAAGCTCCAAATACGCCATCAAATAGTTCAAACTTCTTGGATAGAATTTCGTAAACCCGGCGGTCTGCTTCGTTGCCTGTGTTTAAAAGGTTGATAGCAACAACATCATATTTCTGCCCGTAACGATGGCAACGGCCAATCCTCTGCTCAATTTTCTGCGGGTTCCAGGGGAGATCGTAGTTAATAACAGTATTACAAAACTGTAAGTTCAAACCTTCCGAACCGGCATCTGTTACGATGAGAATTTTGGAGTGTTCTTTGAAGTAATCGACAATGGCATGCTTATATTCAACACTACGGCCATAGTTTGTCTTTCCAAAATTCTTAACCTGCCATGCACGGTATATTCCTTTTGTCATAGCATCATTAAAGTCGCCATTAAACAACAGAATATCATCTTCCTCGAATCCGTCTTTGCGCAACTCAGCGGCAATGTACTTTTGAGTTCGCTTTGATTCCGTGAATACAACAACCTTTTGAGGAATATTCTGCTTTCCTTGATATTCAAAAGCCGTATGAATCGCAGTTTTCAAAGCTTTAATCTTTGCGTTGCTTTGAATACGGCTTGCTGTCTCGATGATTGCATCAACCTCGTCCATTTCCGCCTGGATCTGCTGTTTCTGAAACAGCGTGTCCTCATCATCAATTTCCTCAAAACCGGATTCGTCAATTTCATCCTCTACAAAATCCCAGAATAGATCAAACCCATCTTGGGCATTTGCTGACTTTGTACCCTCATATAACTTCTGAAGTCTGTTCTTTAACACCTCAAAAGTTTCAATCAGAGCATAGCTCGATGAGGCAAGCAACTTACGGATAACCAATACTATAAGTCCCTTATTTGCATTAGGAATCGAATATAGCACATCCCTTTTCAGAAAGTTATTCACCCTCATGTATAGTTCAACTTCATCAGGAGAAAGTACGAAGTCAATCGTTCTACATTCCCGCTTTTTGAAGTCCATATATTTTCCAACATCCCGTCGAAGTGTTCGGTACAGAACCGGGATAAGTTCTCTTTTTAATTCTGTATAATCTTGCCCCTCAATAAACCTTTTGTTAAAGACCGTCTCGCTTCCAAAAATCCGAGGATCAATGAACGAAATCAGTCCATGAAGATCAGAAAGCGAGTTCTGCAACGGCGTGGCTGTAAGCAATATTTTGGGAATGCCTCTGGAAAGCTCATACAGTCGTTTTGCTCTTTTCGTTCCGTGAAATACATTGCGTAGGTTATGAGCCTCATCAATGATAATAAAATCCCACTTCACATTAGGAAAGCGTTGCATTAACTTTGAAGAATAGTCATAAGAAGTAATTACAATCCTGACCTTATCTCTGTTTTCCAAGCAAGACTTCCAAAAGCTCAAATTGCTCTCCACCGTAAGACGATCTAATATTGTTGCCTTGAGATTAAATTTCTCTTCAAGTTCAACTTCCCATTGTTTACGAAGGGTTGCTGGAAGCGCAATTAAAACCCGCTTTGCTCCTGAATCCAAAACATACTTAAGTGTAAGACCTGCTTCTATGGTTTTTCCGAGACCAACTTCGTCAGCAAGGACAATACCGCCTGTTTTTAGAGCTTGAATTGCAGCACAAAACGCATTGATCTGATGGGGATTGATCTCAATGTTCGTATTCAACAAGCATCGGAACGGAGATTCCTCCAATTCTGCTTTTTTGAATCTACCATATTGTTCCAAAAGCAAGTTTCCCTCCATCATCATCACCCCTGTCTGTGTTCTAATTGTTCAGCTATCCCCAACGCTATCCCTTTTGCCATTAGTGGAGGAACGGCATTACCAACTTGAACAAATTGCGCTGTTCTTGGACCTTCAAAAAAATAACTATCAGGGAACGATTGAATACGAGCAGCTTCACGCACGGTAATGGAACGGTGCTGTTCTATATCCGGATGAATAAAATAGTGTCCATCCTTTGAAAGATGTGCAAGCACAGTGTGACAACAGGGCTCATCGCCTTCAACAACCTTAAATCGATCCACAAAGGAATGTCTATTCTTGTGCGTTTTTAATTCTTCAGGCAAGTCGTTGTAATTAAGGCGCTTGTGACCATCATTCCATAGCTCTATTGCTCGTTTGTATATTTCTATATCTCGTTCTTTATTAGGACGGCTCTTATGAAGCGTGAGGATATCATCCACAGTCCTAACTTCTGTCTCAGATACACACTTGCTCCATGTTTTAGTTCTGTATTCGGATGCTCCAAGACCCGGCTTTAATTTAGGGAGGTCGGACAGCAAATCATTCACAGTAAATGTGCTTTCCTTTTTCAAAAACTCCGGATATGCCATCCCGCTGTTTTTTAACCAACCAACAATTATCATTCGACGACGATTCTGCAAAACCCCAAAATTCTTTGAGTTTTGTTCATGCCACTCAATCTCATAGCCAACTCTGCGAAGATACTTTGTCAAATTCTTAAAGGTTGCTCCCTCGTTTGCAGAGGAGATACCCATTACATTTTCAAAGACAAACATTCTGGGCTGATAGCGTTTCAAAACTCTCGCATACAGTTTATATAGCTCATTTCTTGGATCTTCGGACATAGGATGATTCATGTGGCTACTCTGTGCGCGTCCAACAAGAGAATATGCTTGGCAAGGAGGCCCACCAATTACCACATCTACACTTTGAATGTTTCGGATTTTCATAATTCCGTCTATTGTCTTAAAAATGCCAGGGAGAGTAGTATCCGACATCGTCTCGCATATCACAGTTTTCTTAATGCGATTAGGAATCTTCTGAAAAAACTCTTCTTGTGTCATCTCGCCACGCAGATATTGAAAATAAATGTCCAACTGTTTAGCTTGCTTTAGATAATAATAAGAACTTCTTGTGACCAGTGTTTGAGCCGCAAACGGATTCATTTCAACATGAGCAATAGGATTGAAACCTGCTTGTATAAAGCCTTCAGACAGCCCACCAGCTCCTGCAAACAAATCTATAAAATTGTACTTGCCCTCGCCTGGGATTCTACTTGGCATAACAATTCTCCTATTCCTTCTTTATTTCTCTTGCTCAAAAGCAAGCCAACTACTTTCAAGCGGTTCGTAGTCAGCATTATGTTTGGCACAAAACTCTTTTATTTGGCGCATGGTAGACATATTAGGCTTGCTTTTTCCTGTTTCCCAACGGCTCACCGTTGTCAAATTAACACTAAGCTCTTTCGCAAATGCCTCTTGCGAGTAGAATAAGCGTTGCCGCGTCTGTTTTATATTTTCTGCAAATGTCATATTCATCGTCTCCTTGGCTCTGAATGCACATAACTACTGCATTATTTTAGCACAAATTAGGCGTTTGGTCAACGAGAGTCAAGGTTGTCGAAAATGAAATTACAGCATATTTTCTTTCTTTGGCAAGCAATGCCTTTGTATATACAAAGGCTCAAAAACAAACCGTACTTTCTGGCCACACGGTCAAAATCTCGAATGTTCTTATCGCTGATCTCGATATTCTGAACACCTTGATTCTGCCCGACAAGCTCTTGAACAGACTGTTTTCCTTTTGGGATTACAGCCTTCATTTGTTCTTTCTTGGCCTTGGACTTACTGCGGTGATTCATAAACTGATTGATTGCCCATTTGAGTGTGCGTCCAGTCAGTCTTGCACCTGAGATTGACAGTGTAACCGTTCTCTGTTCAATATCCTCCTGCATGGTGCATCACCTTCCTTTCTGCGAGAGGAACCGGAAATTATCGTTCCACACCTAGAGCGTTCTTTTCCGGCTTTGTTGCTGCCTTAGCAGGTTCTGTGGGAATCGCCATAATACTGCGCCCCATTTTGAGAAATGCTTCCGGCTTTTTGAATTTATCATCGAACTTCTTCTGAAGCTCTTTCGGCAGGGAGCCGAAGCTATCTTCTGTAAGACCGCAGACAAAGAAGGTGCCGGCAACAATATCATAGATGTCGCCATCCTCATTACGCAGCGCACGGTTCAGCGGCTTTCCGGTGAGCTTTGCTTCTTCGTCACATACAATAGCCACTTCTTCCTCAAAAGGATAAACTGCCTGAATATACCCACCGACAGCTTTTTGCATCGACTCAAGGCTGGTGCCGACCATTGCCATGTACGGGTATTGTCCCGGCTCTACCATAAGGACTTCCATTGTCTTTTCCGCTTCCTTCTCCACACCGTCGTTGCTGTTAAACTCAGCACCAACAAAGTTATCAGCGTCAAGAACAACATCACCGGACTTCCACATATCTTCGACCATACGCTCAACCTCTTCCTTAGAAGAAGCCTCTACTGAAAGCGATTTCTGCAAAGTCTCCGTTATCGTCACTTCAAATTCTTTCATAGGCAGCCTCCTTACATCAGGCGAATCGCCATATAGCTGGCACCGTCCACCTCAATCTCCGTGACATTCTCCTCAAAGAACTCCATTGCCATCGAAACTGTCTCGCCGTCGATGTTGCAGATGTCACCATCCTCATCGACCTCGTAAATCAGAACCGGGCCGACCAAATAGATGTGATCACCAAGGAATACCACATCGGACACTTCACAACGCAGAAGAAGCAGCTCGTCATTTACTGCAAACTCACAGCCCATCTCACCCAGACTGCTCTGCGCTTCGCTGACCGGCTGAATCGAAGTCCCGCCATCAGGCATCAGTACCATGCAAATAGGGTCGTTTTCTTCCATGATGTGATTCGCAACTGCTTCGGCAATCAGCGGAATGACACGCTCCATTTCTCCGAAGAATGTCTCATCACTTTCACCGGGAATCAGGCAAGTCACTTCAAATTCCGGCTTGCCCTTGTGCTTGTAGTTGAAATCCATTTTTACCTCCGTAATTCAGCGTGTTTTATCACGCTTTTGATTTTTCTGCCAGCTCTCTAACAGCTTGATAATCGTCTGCTGCATTTGAAGCGGCGTATAAGACTTAGGGAAATATTTTCTCAGGACATCTGATTTGAGGGTCACGCGGTCAAGGTCGCTTTTCTTTTCCTCGTTCATAATCGCGCACATGACTTCCAGCGAACACTGACCTGCCTGACTCAGCTTTTTGATTCGTTGTGCCTGAGAAAGTGATGGCGTTGCCTGCCCATAGTCCATAGCTTCCAGAAAGTCTTTCTGTTCCTGTGGCTTCAGCCATGACAATTCAACGGCAGGATTAAACGCTAACTCCTTGTTATCAACCATCTCCATCAGCTGCGGAATCAAATTGGTAAGGCGAATAAATCTCTGAATCTGTGAACGGCTTGACCCGGCATCTTCTGCCACCACGCTGACAGCCCAAGACGACTTCTCCCCAAGTTGGGGAGAAGTTGATTGTTCTCCCAAATCGGGGCGTTTGCCCTGGTGCCTCAAGGCTTCCAGCTTCATCTTGTACGAAAAAGCCCTCTCACTGGGCAGAATGTTTTCTCGTTGAAGATTGCTGTCCACCATGGTGATAATGGCAGTATCGTCGTCCATCTCGCGGACAATGGCTTTGATCTTGTTGAGTCCTGCAAGTTGTGATGCTCGGAATCGTCTGTGTCCGGATACTACTTCAAAGCCGCCGTTCTGAGCAGGTCTGACCAGAATTGGATTGATGACACCACCGACCATAATGCTGTCGATTGTATCCTGCATCAGCTCATCATCATCTTTTACTTTGAACAGATGATCTTTGAATGGCTGAAGTTTATTCAAGGGAAGAAGAACAACCTGTTCTGCAACCTCCAAATCCGGTTTTGATTCATGTTTGTCCTGATTCGCTATTTCGCTCGTCTTGGTTTCTTGTGTCTTAGGGGATGCTCTTGCCCTTGTGCGTCCACGGCTTTTTTACGCCGTCCCGGTTTTGCAACTGTCTTTTCGCCCTCCAATGTACCACATCCTTGAATGACAAAAGCCGCAGCAACAAGCTACGGCTTAGATATCCCGATTGGCCATATCGTGTCTGACGAGAGCATCGTAGTAACTGGATATGGTCATCGGTGCGTTATATAGGGAAGTCAGAAGATACTGCTTGATGTTGCGTACCTTGCTGACATTCTCCTTGAAAGAAGAAAGCACATACTCGATGTGCTGAAAATCCAGCTTTAGCAGCTGGCTTTTGACAACCTCTTTGGGCTTGTCATCTCCGGCAACACGGATGTATTTGCGCTTGGAACAGACTGTATCAACCAAGAGATTCAGAATTTCTTCCAGTGTCTCTTGGTCGTATGGATTCGACTGCATAAGAATATCTATTTCAAGCTGATTTTCAAAATAAGCTCGATATTCTCTTCTCTCATCCAAATCCTGATCCATCTGATCCCGCTCGTTATTTGCTCCTTGACCGGAAGGGAAAGGATAATCCTCAGTATAAATATTATTAGTCTTGATTTTATTAGTATTAGTTCCTCGTGATTCTGGGGAGTCTTGAATCGCTGTTTCAACGATTGCAGAATCGTGATTTTCACGACTCTGCAATCGTGATTCTTGTAAATCGGATTGTCTCTCCACAGAGTTATCCACAATGAAGTTTTTCACGAATATCAGATTGGGTTTTCCTAACCCCTGGCGTTTTCTCTCAATCAGCCCTGCCTTGGTGTCCAATTCGGAAAGAAGCCGTGTTGCTTTATTGTCTGCACATCCGATTGCGGTCATAACTTCTTCCAGGGTGAAGATGATATAAACGCGATTGTGTTCATCAAACCAGCCGTTCTTTTGACTAAGGGAAATTCGATCAAGCAGGATTCCGTAAAGGACTTTTGCCTCTGCTGAAATGTTCTTGAAACGAGCATCCGTGAACAAGACCTTGGGTATACGATAAAAACTGAATTGCTCGGCTTGATTCCCGTAGAAATAGTCCAGCTTCATTTGTCACACCCCCTTCCGATAGAGCTGAGTATATCTTTGGTACACCAGCCAATACACGGAAAGTGGTTTACCGTATGGACAGTCGGTACACTTGGTTTTAGGTTTCTCTCTTTTCGGTCGCTCATAGTGGCAGACCTTCTGATGGCAGCCCGTACAGCTGTACCAGTAACAATAACGGCAATCCTTTGGCTTGCCGTTTGAGTATGTGTTGCTCATATCTATTGCCTCCAGTTTATATGTGAAAATGGGTAGAAAAAAACGCACCTGCCATCCCGAAGGACATACTCCGTTTCCGGAGCGCAGATGCGCACATCACTTTGATATATTCAATTAGGCAATAAAAATAGGCTAACCACCCATGTGATTACCCCATAACAACATCAATCCTTCAGTTTTCTCCAAGCGCAAATTCAATGCCTCATGCCGCAAATTCCCTGATATATCGGGCTTTTCTGCTTGTTAGTCCATAAATCACACCAGCATTTGTCAGAATCAGATCAAACTGTCCATTCACCTCCCGGTTCTGATACAACTCATTTTTGTCGCTTCCATGCAAAGCGTTGGGAGCAGTCTCTTTTTCATATTTCGAAAAAGGCAGAAGACCATCTTTGACAAAAATATTAGTTGAACCATCACCATGTAGAATCATATTAACCTTAGCTGCGGTTCCCAGATTGAAATTGATCTCTGAGCCATAAATATAGGTTTGAGCCCACTTGTTTTCACGGTGGTTAGGATAGAACCAATCAGAGAGAACTTTGTCTTTAACGGCTCTTGCTGTGCCCAGCAGGGCATTATATCCATCCGCATTGCGATTACGATATTTCATGTTTTTGGTGATGAATTTCATGTATTCAATCAAAAATGTACCGCTACCGGCAGAAGGATCGATCATGTAAGGAAGTTCTTTATCTTCTTTGATTCGTTTAATTGCCAGCTTATCAGCCTGCATGGCGTAAAGCATAAATCTGACAATGTTGATATGAGTAAAGAACTGACCCTTACTCTGCTTGAAACCGTTGCGAATGATACCCTCAAAAAAGTCACCAAGAATGTCTTTTCCACTCAGGCTGTTCTTGCCGTCAACAAAAGAAAGACCTTCCATTCGTTGAACAGCATATTTCAGCTTAGACAAGGAAAACTTCTTGCTGTCAATGACATACGATTTTTGAAGTTCATTTTCGTCAAGAATATAGAGTTTGGACTTGAGTGCACGACGATAAAGCGCATTGATGCGCTCGAAGAGTTGCTCGTTTGTCTCGAATTCCTCGTCGCCATCTTTGGCAAAAGTCATGGACTGGAAATCGTATGTGTCCCCATCTTCTTTCTCATCTTCGTCCTAAATTTTTGCGAGAATCAAGTTTGTTAAGGAAGCGAACACTTCGTTATCGTCTGTTCCGCCACCACCCCAAAGAACATTATGAAGGTCGGTTTGCAACTGGTTTAGCATTTCGTTAGAGAAATCCGTTTCTAAGTCTTTTGCGGATGCTTTGATATACGGAGTCTTCTGGGCCTTACCATATCTGGCAGGAAGCGTATTGGAAAAGTCTCTGGACACTTCCCAATCAGTAAAGGTAGGAAACTTTTCTGTATCAATGATGATACATTCGTCCAATACTTTATCAATTGTTTCCGCTGTGGTATACAGTACCAGATAGCGAACAGAATTACCCTCGGTTCGCTCCATTCCAGCAACTTTGTACAGCTGTTCCTCAATAATCTGGTCTCTATCATCTGAAGCATAGGCATCAGGAGATTTACATTCAATAAATAAAAATGCATTTCCCTCAGCATCTCGAACAACAATGTCAATCCGACTTGTATTGGTATGTGGACGCCCGGCGGTATACTCATGTTCAATTTCAATCCGATCAGGGGAATACCCCAGCTCATTTACCAAACGGGTTAAAATAAAGGATCGAGACATTTCTTCATCGCCCTTAATTTCGTTGACAATTTGACCTTGGCGTATGCCCTGATATTCGATTTTATTTTTATCTAAGTCCATCTTTGTGACAATCTTTTGCGGTTGATTATCTATATATTTTTTAATTAGTGTACGATCCATTTTATGTCC
>ERZ1026860.452-NODE-452-length-27991-cov-14.544423_pt1 | contig 27991 bp, 20 predicted proteins | sample MGYA00380160_ERZ1026860 | MGnify/ENA primary metagenome ERZ1026860 (study PRJEB33269, sample SAMEA4719796) | human gut metagenome | biome: human-associated habitat; feature: organic feature; material: feces | place: Cameroon | collected 2013-10 ... | reverse complement strand
GATGCTCTCGGGATGCGGTTAGATGCACGCAATTTGACGAAGAACCGCAAAACCATACAGGACAAATCATTATTCCGCTCATTATCAGGTACTTATCCGCCACCGCCGAACGGACAAACCCCGCCACAGCCCCGCCTCAGGCCGCAGGCGGGTCAGGCCGTAGGCGGGTCAGGCAGGTCAGGCGCCCCAGTACTCGTAGAACTTGGCGATGGACTCCATCCCCCGGAAGAACTGGCTGAGCAGGAAGCTCTCGTTCGGCGAGTGGATAGTGTCACGCTCCAGGCCGAAACCCATCAGAAGCGGATCTATGCCAAGTATCTTCTGCACCTCGGCGAGCACGGCGATGGATCCGCCGCCACGCGACGGCACCGGCTCGATGCCATAAACCTCGCCCATGGCGCGGGCGGCGGCCTTGTAGGCGGAAGAGCTGATAGGGATGAGGAAGCCGTCGCCGCCCTCGCACTCCTTGACCTCCACACTGACGCAGCGCGGGGCCAACGACTTGAAGTAACGGGCGAAACGGCGCGTTATGTCAGCGCTGCGCTGATTCGGCACAAGGCGCATGGAAATCTTGGCGCGGGCCTCGGAAGGGAGAACCGTCTTGGCCCCTTCGCCGGTGTAGCCGCCGTATATTCCGCAGACATCAAGGCAAGGCCTGATGCCGGTCCGCTCCAGAGGGGTGTAGCCTTTCTCGCCGCGAAGCGCCCTCACGCCGAGGAAGTCTTTGTATTCCTGCATGTTGAACGGAGCCCTGGCAAGCATCCTGCGCTCAGCGCGGGAGAGTTCCACCACATCATCATAGAACCCCGGCACGGTCACGCGCCCGTCGGAGTCTATCAGACCGGATATCATCTCGCAGAGCACCTGTATCGGATTGGCCACGGCTCCGCCGTAATGCCCCGAGTGCAGGTCCTTATTGGGCCCTGTGACCTTGACTTCCAGATAGCTCAGACCACGCATCCCGCAATTGATGGACGGGACCTTGTCGCTTATCATCGTGGTGTCGCTCACCAGACAGACATCTGCTTTCAGCAGCTTCTTGTGCGCCTTGATCCAGGCGGGGAGCGAAGGGCTTCCTATCTCCTCCTCACCCTCAAAAAGGAACTTCACATTGTGGCGGAGACGGCCGCTGCGCAGCAGATACTCGAAAGCCTTGATGTGCATGAAGAGCTGGCCCTTGTCGTCATTGGCCCCGCGCCCCCAGATGGCCCCGTCGTGCACCACTGGCTCGAAAGGGTCGGAATTCCATTTCTCAAGCGGCTCCGGAGGCTGGACATCATAGTGGCCATAGACGAGCACGGTGCTCAAGGACGGGTCGATGATCTTCTGGCCGAACACCACGGGATGCCCTGCCGTGTCGCAGACTCCGGCCTCATCCGCACCGGCCTCCAGAAGGAGGTCGGCAATCGTCTCGGCGCAACGGTACATGTCAGCCTTGTGCTCCTGCTTCGCACTGACCGAAGGGATACGCAGGATGGTGAAGAGCTCCTGAAGGAAACACTCACGGTTCTGTTCGATGTATTCTTTCATTATAGTGTGACTTCAAATTCGTAACTGCCGGACTTCAGTTCGGCCATGACCTTTCCCTTGAGGCTGCGCATCGGACCGGCACCCTCGCCGCCGCGGAGAATCTTCACCTCGGACCCCCTCAGGGTGAGCGAAGCCGTGGTGTTGGCAGGGATGGTGACACGGTAGATGTATCCGCGCCTGGTCTTCTCCCAGCCGCCGTCTATGCGCCCGTACGGGCTCTCGAAGCCGCCGCTGACATATTCCAGATCCCCGCCCACGCGAGGCTGGAGGAGGATGTGCTTGTATGCAGGCCTGTCCTCATCGCGCTGGAAACCGAGCAGGTAGGCATACATCCACTCCCCTATCGCGCCGTAGGCGTAGTGGTTGAATGAGTTCATGTCCACAGGGCCGAAGCCGTTCTCGATGGTGTAGGAGTTCCATCTCTCCCACATCGTGGTCGCGCCCTGGAGCACAGGGTAGAGCCATGACGGGCAGTCCTTCTGCTCGAAGAGGGTGAACGCCACATCATCGCGGTCGTTGTCGGAGAGGGCCGGATTGAGGTACGGGGTACCGATGAACCCGGTGGTGAGCTTGTCTCCGTGCTCCTGGATGTTCTTCACCAGATTCGCCACAGCCTTGTCTCTGACTGAGCCGTCGAACAGGCCGAAGCGCAGAGGCAGCGCATAGGAGGTCTGGGTGTCCACAGGGACGAGATCCCCTTCCTTCGGGCCGCCCTCGGCAGCAGGCATCCCGGGCCACTTGACCGGCTTGTACGGAGCCACCGTAACCCCGTCTTCGCGGACATAGGTCCTGTTGAAAGCCGCCTTGATATTGTCGTAGAGGGCTGAGTATCTGGCCGCGTCGGACTTCTTGCCGAGCGCCACCGCCATCTTGGACATCATATAGGCGTCGTATGCATAATATGCCGTATTGGTCAGGCCGACATTGGTCTTCTCCACTGCGAGGTGGTCGCCGATGCCAGAGTCAGGCTGGAGGAATCCGGTGGACTTGCGCTCCAGGTAATCCATATAACGGACCATCGAGTCGTACATCTGCGCCACGGCCTTGATGTCGCCGTATTGCATGTAGACCTGATAAGGCACGATGATCCCGGCCTCCATCCAGCCCATCCAGCCAGGGTTCTCGTTGGTGAATCCGTATGGCGGGCGGCCGGTGACAGGGTAATAGTTGAAGTAGCTGCCGTCAAGGTTCTGGTTGTCCCTGATGGAGCAGAACCAGCGGTCGTAGAACTTGTCCACCCACGGGCTGAAGTAGGTGGCGGTGCGCGCGAACACCTGCGCGTCGCCTGTCCATCCCTGGCGCTCGTCGCGCTGAGGGCAGTCTGTCGGCACGGCCTGGAAGTTGCCCCTCTGGCCCCAGAGGATGTTCTCGAAGAGACGGTTGACGTTCTTGTCGGAGCTCTCGAAGCTGGCGGTGGTCTCGCCTATGGACTCAAGCACCACGGCCTTGACCGACTCTATCGGGAGAGGCTTCCCGAGGCCTGTCACGGATACATACCGGAATCCGTGGTCGGTAAACAGCGGCTGCCAGGTCTCCCCTTCCGCGCGGCCGCGCATGATGTAGTTGTCGATGGAGATGGCGCCGCGGTAGTTCTCGATATACACCTGGCCCTTCATCTTCTCGTAGGTCTCCACGGTATATGGCTCCACCGGAGCGGTAGGGATGGTCTCCGGGTATATCATCTCCCCGAAACGGAGGGTCACGGTCTGCCCTCTCTTCCCCTTCATGCCCTCAAGCCTCGGCACGCCGACCACATTCTGGCCGAAGTCATAGACGAACGTGCCCTTGACAGGCTCGCTGACGCTGACGGCGGTGAGGGTGATGTTGTTCTGTATAGGCAAACCTATATAAGACTGGAGCTTGACGCTCGGGGCCGGACGCTCGAATATGTCCGCGCCTTCCCATGCGGAGTCGTCGAATCCGCCATCGTTCCAGCCGTCCACTTCTTTGCGCGCGTCATAGTCCTCGCCGAACTGGAAACCGTTGCGCACCACCGGGCCGTCATCGTACTTCTTCCACTTGCCGTCGGTGACGATCACCTCGCTGGTGCCGTCCTCGTAGGTGAGCAGGAGTTTGGCGAGCAGTGACTGCCTGATGCCGTACGGGTCCACGAAGGCGGAGGTGAAAATGTTGAGGTCGCTGTACCAGCCGGCACCGAGCATGGCGCCGAGGCCGTTGGAGCCCTGCCTGAGCATCGCGGTGACATCATAGCTGTTGTACATGATGCGGTAGCGGTAGTCCGTCCAGCCCGGGTTGAACCAGTCGTTGCTGACACGCTCTCCGTTGATGTAGAACTCATAGATTCCACGAGCCGTGACATAGAGTTTCGCGCTCTTGAGCGGACGGGTGATCTCGACGCCGCGACGCAGCATCGGGGCGGAAACCTTGCCGTACGGCTCCCAGGTCTGCAAGCGGCCGTTGCCGCTCACGACATGCTCACGCTCCGGGTCGGTGTAGAGCACCGTGCCCCAGTTGTCCTCGGAAATCGTGATATTGGAGAACTCGGCCTTCTGCCCCTTGGGCTGGAGGAAGCCTATCGAATGCAGGCGAGCCCAGTCATGTACCCTCTCGCCCCCCGGATAAGGGGTGATCACCATCTGGAAAGGGTTGCCGGAGGAGACATTCTCCCTGGCGGGACCGCCCGGCACGCCCTCGACCGGACGCAGCATCTCCCCGTCAAGCAGGACTATCAGGTTGGACTTGAGATGGTAGCCCGGGGTGCTGACCTTGAGGGTCAGGTGGTGGGAGGCGTGACTGTTCTCCGGAGTGATCAGGCCGGAAACGTCTATAGTGGAAAGGTGGCGCCTGTCACCCTCCACGGCATAATCCACGCTGAGAGACGGCTTGCCGCTGATGTCAAGTCCCACGGTTATGTAGTTGTCCTTGTCCTTGACGCTGTAGGCGAACACCGCGCGGCGGCTGCCTTCCGGGATACGGACATCATAATCTATGTTGAAGAACGTGCGGTACTTGGAGGCTCCGACCTTCTCCGAGCCTATCCACTGCGCCCCGCTCCAGCCGCTGCCCATCAGGCCGGTTTCGAACCATGTCGGTTCGGAGTCGTGGGTCGAGCCGGTCTCGTCGGTGACGCTGACTCTCCAGAAATATCGCGTCGAGGCACGCAGTGCGGCCCCGTCATATTGAATGTTGAGTGACTCATCCGAGCGCACAAGGCCCGAATCGAAGACGAAGTCTCCGGAGGCGAGGCCCTCGCGACTGTCGGCGACGACTATCCTGTAGGCCTTCTGGGCGGCGCCGATACAGTCAGAAGACATCTGCCAGCTGAAATACGGCCGTGATTCATCGATGCCGACAGGTGTCTGCATCGACTCTGTGCGAAGATTGATTACAGCCGTACCGGCCGTGAGGGGCGCTCCCGCCAGCAGGAGGGAGAGCGACATTAGGAAAATTTTTGTCCTGGTCATCTTTATGCGGTAACAATTTGCGTAAAGTTATGAATTTTTGCTTAATTTAGTGGAACAAATAACCACACAGCAGATGAAACATTTGATTTTCACATTAAGCCTGTCCGCTTGCATACTCGCGGCCGGCTCAGCCTATGCCCAGCAGGATGTCGTCGCGGGCATCCCGGTGAACTACGACGAATCCAAGGTCGGTGACTACAAGGCCACCCTGCCTGACGCGCTCACCCTCAACAACGGCAAGAAGGTCACCACCGCCAAAGAATGGTGGCGCAAGCGCCGCCCTGAAGTCCTCAAGGCGGTCGAGGAGAACCAGTACGGCAAGTGGCCGGCCAAAAAGCTCAAAGTGCGCTACGATGTCCGGCAGGACCTCGGACTGGATGGAGACGCGGTGCGCAAGCAGGTCACCATCTACTTCTCCAAGGACAATGAAGGCCCTCGCGCCGATGTGCTGATCTATCTCCCTAAAGACGCCAATGGCCCTGTGCCGCTGCTGCTGAACCTGAGTTTCAGCCCCAACAACCTCACGGTGGCCGACCCGGGAGTCAAGCCGGGCCGCAGCTGGGACAAGAACACCAAGCAGGTCAGGCTGGCCGAGTCCAATCCGGCAGCATCCAAGTTCACCCTTGACTCCGTGATCAAGGAGTACCTCAAGGAAGGCTACGGCTTCGCCACCCTCTGCTACACCGACTTCGAGCCGGACTTCCAGGGAGGCATCTCCCTCGGTGTCCGCAGCCTCTACCTCAAGGAGGGGCAGACCGGCTTCGCTGACGACGAGTGGGGCGCAGTGTCCGCCTGGGCATGGGGAGTGAGCAACGTGATTGACTATTTCGAGAAGGATCCTGACATCAACGCCAAGAGGATCGCCCTCACAGGCTGCTCCCGCCTCGGCAAGACCACCATCTGGGCGGGCGCCCGCGACCAGAGGATCGCCGTCGTGATTCCGAGCTGCTCCGGAGAGGGCGGCGCCGCGCTGAGCCGCCGCAACTACGGTGAGACGGTGGCCCACCTCACCGATCCGACCCGCTATTCCTACCAGTTCGCGGCCAACTACGGCAAGTACGCCTCCGACGTGACCAAGATGCCGATGGACGCCAACCTCGTGATCTCCCTCGTGGCTCCACGCCCGCTGCTGCTGTCCACGGGAAGCACGGACACATGGTCTGACGCCAAGGGCGAGTTCTGCGCCGCAGTGGAGGCCGGACCGGTCTACGAACTGCTGGGCAAGGACGACCTCGGCACCAATGTGATGCCTGCGCCGGAGAAACCGATCTTCAACACTCTCGGCTTCGTGATGCATGACGGAGGCCACGGGGTGCTCCCGCAGGACTGGAAGTATTATCTTGAATTCTTAAAACTCTACCTGTAAATGAACAAGCAAATGATTCCCGCCGTCGGGCTAGGCCTGGTGGCCGGCGCGGCTATGGCCACAGGCGCTGAGCCGAAGATGAACGTTCTGTTCATCATGTCGGATGACATGCGCACGGACTGGAAAATCTACGGCACGCCGCAGATGCACACCCCTAATTTCGACAAACTCGCTTCCGAAGGGGTGCTCTTCCAACACAACTACTGCCAGTACCCACTCTCCGGCCCGTCCCGCACCTCCCTGCTGTCCGGGCACAAGCCGACATCCACGATGATCTACAACAACTCGCCGTGGTGGGGCGCCGACCATCCTGAATGGCTGAGCCTCCCGATGTACTTCAAGCAGAACGGGTATACGACCTATGTCTCAGGCAAGATCTTCCACTCCGGCATCGAGGACAGCGACGCCTGGGATTTCGGGGGATGGGAACGCCGCCGCGACAAGGGCGTGGGTGACTTCAAGCCGTCACATGTCTCCGCCGACGAGCACAGGCTCTGGGTGGAGAGCCGCGGCGGCGGCAAGAACCTCATCAAGAAGAACGGCAAGCGCGAGCTTGTGCCGGGAGACGAGTACAATGTGGGCCACGGGGCCCATTCAGACAGGTGGTTCGCCGACGAGAACCAATACAAGAGCGAGGAGACCAACACCGACAAGGCCATAGAATTCATCAAGTCGGCGGCGGCCAAGGACGAGCCGTTCTTCATCGCCTGCGGCTACTCCAAGCCCCACACCCCGTGCATCGCGCCGCAGAGGTTCTTCGACCTCTACGACATCAACGACATACCTCTCGCCGAAGACTTCTGCACCTACCCGATGGTTCCGCGCGGCTTCCCGGCCGGCTCCATCAGGGACATCAACGCCGACGTGTTCATCAACCGCCGCAGCAGCCCGGAGGACGCGAAGTCATTCACCCGCGCTTACTGGGCCTGCATCAGTTATGTAGACTGGAATGTCGGCAGGCTCATAGCCGCGCTCGACGAGGCCGGCCTGAGGGACAACACCATCATAGTGTTCTGCGTCGACCACGGCTTCATGCTCGGTGAGAAGGGCAAGTGGTCCAAGGCCGGCTCCCTCTGGGAGGAGGCCACCAACACGCCGCTGGTGGTCGTGGACCCGCGTGCCAAGGGCAACGGCAAGGTGACTTACCGCATCACCGAGAACCTCGACATCTACCCTACCCTCGTGGAGTTGTGCGGCCTGCCGAAGAACGAGCACCTTGAGGGCAAGAGCTTCGCGGCTCTCCTGGACAACCCGGAGGCCGAATTCGACAAGCCGGCCTACACCGTCTGGGACAACCACGGCAAGGGCATCACCGGAGTCGGGATCCGCACGGAGCGCTGGCGCTACGCCGAGTTCTACGGAGTCGGAGCGGGACGCATGCTGATCGATGAAGTCAACGACCCGCACGAGCTCGTGAACCTCGCCGACCAGCCGGACCTCGCCTCCCTCGTGGAGAAGTTCCACCAGATGGCCGAGGAGTATGTGAAGGGCCAGAGGGAGCTGTAAGGCGACGCCTCTGCCGCCATGACAGCGTCAGGTTTTGGGGTATCGAGCCCGAAAATTATATTGAGTTTCTTTATTTTTATTTATATTTGCGGTTGTAACTACCGCTATGGCAACTAAAATCAAAGAAATACTCGGTCTCGTACCCCAAGATTCTGTATTATTCTCTTCGTGGCTTTCCTCTCAGGGGATTGACCGCAAAGAGCAGACCCAGTATGTGCGCAGTGGCTGGTTGGAGAGAATAGCAACTGGAGTATATAAGATTGATGGGTATGCTCCTACACTATATGGTGCAGTCGCATCGTTCAACTCGCAACTCGGAAAGAGGTGTCATGTCGGCGCGTCATCCGCATTGGACTTGCGAGGGTATTCCCACTTTGTAGCTATGGGGAAACCGCTTGCATTCTTGTTCACTGCAAATGGATCACGACTGCCCAGATGGATGCTCAATTCGGAGTGGGACATGACAATCAAGTATTTCACCACATCAATATTTAAAGAAGATGTCGGCCTGGAGAAGTATGAATATCGCGGGAGCCAACTTCTGATATCAGGTCCTGAGCGAGCTTTTCTGGAATGCCTTCATCTTGCACCGTCCAATTATTCGTTGATGGATGTGTATTATGTGATGGAGATGCTGACAACCCTTCGCCCTAAACTCGTTCAGCAGCTGCTGGAGGAATGCTCGTCGATAAAGGTAAAGCGGTTATTCCTATACATGGCGGAAAAGTCCGACCATCAGTGGTTCAAGCATCTCGACATGTCCAGGATAGACCTGGGCAAGGGCGACCGCTTGATAACTGAGAATGGCAGGTACATCGGTAAATATGGGATAACCATACCAAAAGAATTGGCAGAATATGAGTAATGAGTATGCACAGAAGGTGGAAATCCTCTTGAGGATGATTCCAATCGTGACGGAAGAAAGCGTATTCGCTGTCCACGGAGGGTCAGCAATCAATCTGTTCGTACGGAATTTACCGCGCTATTCGGTTGATCTCGACCTCACTTATATTCCGTTGGAAGATAGGAGCTTAAGTCTAACTCACATAAATGAGCATCTGAGTTCTGTCGCCAAAAAGGCCAAGAAAGCTTTACGTGGAATACACATAGTCGAGAAACCTGACATCTGCAAACTCATCTGTGAGTATAAAGGAAGACAGATTAAGCTTGAAGTCAATCAGACTAAACGTGGAATCATTGGTGGAGATGTGATCCGGAAGCCGGTTTGCGAGAAAGCACAAGATGAGTTCGGCCTGTATTGCGAGACAGACATCGTACCGATGACCTTGCTATATGGCGGCAAGATTGCCGCGGCTTTATCTAGACAGCATCCACGCGATTTGTTCGATGTGAAATATATGGAATTCCCGTTTGCCCAGACACGAGAAGGGCTTTTGTTTTGCCTGCTCGGCAGTGACCGCCCCATCCGTGAATCGTTTACGCCAAGCCTGAAAGATCAGAGAATGGCTCTTGAGAATCAATTTGCAGGGATGACAGACATTGTTTTTACCTACAACGACTTCGAGCAAACTCGGGATAAACTCATCAATGATGTCAATGATATGATTACCCGGGAGGATAAAGCCTTTCTACTTGGCTTTGAATGCGCAGAGCCAGACTGGAACAGCTTTGAGTTTCCTCACTTCCAAAACTACCCCTCAGTCAAATGGAAACTTCAGAACCTCAGAAAGTTAAAAGCACAGAATCCCGTCAAATTGATAAAAGAAGCGGCGGAACTGGAAAAGGTGTTTAAGTGACAACAAGCCTAAAAATAGAGTATTATGCAGGGGTTACCTGCGGTTGGATTTGAACCAACCAGGTTTAGTGTCATGCCCGACATTTCAAAATGGATAATTTCCATCAGTATGTAACCGCGAATTGTTAAACTCATTCCACGGAACTACTCAGCTGCCCCCTCGCCGGCTTGCTTGCCTCAACACCCATACTATCGTGATGCTGTTGCAGGATCCGCCTGGGAAGAATAGGGCCGGACACTACGCATCTTACGTCTTATCTCCGCATTATTGCGAGTGAGCTGCATAGTGTAATCCGACTGCAAGCCCATAAGCAACTCCGCAGAGATACCCAGCGCAGATTCGATGAATAGGGCCGTAGCCGCAGACAAGGGCCTTCGCTCGTTCAAAATATCATTGAGCATCGTGTAGGGTACGCCAATGCGCTCGGCAAAATCCTTCTGGGAGATTCCCCGCGCAATCAACTCATCCTTGATAACCTCGCCCGGATGGGTGGGAGTGAAATTACTTTGCACCATAGTCCCTATTGATAGTGGTTTGACAATTCCAAAATGTTGCAGACAGTTACAATGGCCGCGCCATCAATCTTTTCCGTTTGGAACTCCAGACGGTATCTGTCATCGACGCGCACCGATTCAATCCCGGTCTTGTCTCCGGATAGTTTCTCATAATTGAGGGAGTTGAAAGGAAACAAGTCCTCAACCGCCCTCGCATTCTTCAAGATGTTCACAACCTTTATGTACTTCTTTACCACCTCCGGCTGAAACCTATGCTTTTTGTCGGCAGTCTGATTGTAATAGAGGCTGGACAGGTATTCTTGCTTGAAAACTATCTGCATCGCTTTGGTTTCCTTTCTGCAAAGATACAAACTTTATTTCAATATTACACTATTTAAGTGTAATTGTTTTGTAATAGATTGAAACACAACGCTACAATAGTAGACACAATTGCGGCAAAATACATTTAGCCTGATGATGCGGCACCATCCAAGAAGTATGCGAAATATATTCCGTTCCGGGCCTGCATCAGTTATGTAGACAGGAACGTCGGCAGCAACTTTCTGCCGACCTTTTTTTCGGAATATGGCAATTAATTAATACATTTGTCGACATGATCGATGCCGAGTATATACAGTCTCTCTCTGACTACCTTTTCTGGGACACAGATAAAGGCAGTATTGACCTTGAATCCAATGCACCATTTGTCGTCAAACGCGTCTTGGAATTCGGGCAAATAAAAGACTGGAACCTTATCGTAAAAAGATACGGGATGCCCCGTATCACAAACATTGTAAAAAACTTAAGAACACTTGACCCTAAGGCAGTATCTTTCGTTTCCGCAATCTCATCAATCCCAGAAAAAACTTTCAGATGTTACACTACGAAACAATCTCCCCAGACACATTGGGACTTTTGAAGAAAGCCCAATCGCTTGACATACTCCAAAATACTATGCTCGTTGGCGGCACAGCACTCGCCTTGCAAATTGGTCATAGAGTTTCCATTGACCTTGATTTTTTCGGGAAAGCAGATGCAGAATTGGAAGAACTGGCTGAAGAGTTTTCGTCTTTCGCATCAACCGTATCTCCTATATCAGCATCAAAAATGATGAGATTCTTGATAGTTGACGGCATTAAGATTGACATAGTCAACTACAATCACCCTTGGATAGATAAGCCTGTCGTTGAAGACGGTATCAGACTAGCAGGAATCAGGGACATCGCAGCAATGAAATTATCAGCGATAACGAACCGTGGAACAAAAAAAGACTTCATTGACTATTATTTCCTGCTTCAAATATACTCTTTGGACGAACTAATATCTTTTTACAGACAAAAATATTCAGACGCCCAACTGTTCACATCAATAAAGAGTCTTACATATTTTGGTGATGCAGAAACAGACCCTATGCCAAGGATGCTTGTTCCAATAAGATGGGATGACGTTAAGACAAGTATAATTACAGCTGTCAAGCAATATTTGAGCAAGTGAAGAAGAATAAAAGATGACCGATACAATATTCTACCGGTCATCTTTTATTCTTTCAGGGCAAAAGCTAATTACTCTGCTGCATCTCCTGATCCGGGATCGGCATCCACATCCGTACGATAGATTTTGCTGACCGGGCCAGCAGGCAGCTTCGGATACAAAGCCATGAAGCACTCATGACCAGGAGTGCTCTTCCCTAATCCCTCCTGTTCTATCAATAGCCCACGACTAACTCCGTCAAGGGCCAGTTTCACTCTTTGGCTACTGATTTAGGTTGACTTTTCTGTTCCACTTGTTCCGGTTGTTCCGCGCAGGGGGTGGAACGGGACAGAATATTTTACGATAATTTTGGCAATTATTTGATTTTTTGCCAAAATCATTGTACCTTTAATGCCGTATGACGAATACTGAGATCATATTGAACTATGCGGCATCTCACGGGGGCATCCTCGTGAGGAAGGGCTTTGTGGCCTGGTTTGAATCTGCCCATCCTGGCGGATCGGTCCGGAGTATGGATACCGAACTTCGGCAAATGGTCGCAGCTGGAGTGCTGGAACGGACAGGCTACGGGCGTTTCCGTCTTCATTCCGATGTCAAGCCGCCATATATTCCGGTTGTCAGTCCGGAAATGAAGACGCTGTTTTCCGGCATCAAGGAGCGATACCCTTATGCCGGATTCTGCATCTGGCAGGCCAGGACGGTGTCTTCATTTATGCAGCACGTCCCCAGCGTCGATGTCCTGATTCTGGAAGCGGAACGCACGGCGGCAGAGGCCGTGTATGAAGATGTCCGGGAAATGGCTTCCGGTCGAACAGTCCTGCTGCGGCCCACGGAGAAAGAATATCGGCTGTACGCTTCCGGTGCGCCGTCGCTGCTGGTCAGGAATTTGATTTCGGAGGCTCCCGTCATACAAGTGGACGATGTAACCACGGCCACGCTGGAAAAGATTCTGGTCGATGTCACTATCGCTCCCGAGTTTGAGTTTGCCCGGGGCTCCGAACTATTCACTATCTTTGAGAACGCCGACCAGATGTACCGCATCGGCAAAAGGACCATGCTCCGCTATGCCGCCCGCCGTGGCAAGAAAGAAGAAATTGATCAACTGATACTATCGACAATGCTATGATTGACCCGAAAAGCCGAAGCCTGGAATGGATTCTTGAATCCTGCCGCATAAACAAAGTGAGTGACCCCACGCTGATGGAGAAAGCCATCCGTGCGCTCTCCCTGCTGGAAGCCCTGGCACGCTCCGGCTGTCCCTTCCTCTTCAAAGGCGGTAGCGCATTGATGCTGCAACTTGCTTGTACCCAGCGACTCTCGGTCGATATAGACATTGTATGCCCGCCCGGAACGGACGTCATTTCCTACTTGACACCCTATGCCGAAGAGTATGGATTCGGAGAAATCAAACCATCCGACCGCGCCTCCCGGACGAATGTCCCCAAGACCCACGCCAAGTGCTTCTACCAAGTCTCCTATGTCACCAACACCGCCACGGAAAAGATTCTGCTGGACGTCTTGTTTGAGGAAAACTGGTATTCGCGCATCGAGCAGTTACCCATCGTCAGCCCTTTCCTGGCGATGACCGGCGAACCGCTGACGGTAAACCTTCCCAGCAAGGACGATCTGCTGGGCGACAAACTGACGGCTTTTGCTCCCAACACGACAGGCATCCCTTATATCAAGACAGTCATCGGTCGCAACGGACTCCCGGAAGAACGCCACTGCTCAATGGAAATCATCAAGCAACTCTTCGACGTCGCCTCCCTGTTCGACCGGATTGACGATTTGAGCATAGCAAGGTCCACCTTCGAAAAGATTGCGCCCATCGAACTGGACTACAGACGGATGGATAGCGGAGACCTCACGCCCATTCTTGACGATATCTATAAGACCTCCGAACTAATCTGCACTGGCATCTACAACAATGACCAGAGCTTCGAATATCAGGAACTGGTTCGTGGTATCAATCAGATTAGGTCCTTGATTATCAGCGAAAAGTACAACCATTACTCGGCTATAGTCAATGTATCCAAAGCGGCATACCTATCAGTCCTGCTCAAAAAGGGCATCAACGAAATCCGGCACTACGATCCCGCCATCGACTTGCGTCCCGTCAAGTTGAGCGCCCCCATCAACCCCGCCATCAACAAAATCAAAACATTCCGCCCAGAAGCATTCTTTTATTGGATGCTAATTGAAAAACTCCTGACCGAATAGCGGACAGTCATTTCTTTGTTCCGTTCCACAAGGGGAATGGAACACGCGGAACACACGGAACGGATGCCAGTTCGTAAACATTCGATAGAGTACGACTATCAGTTTGATTAAAAAACTGTCGCTCTACGTCACGATGGCCGTTACAAGATAGACGACGATATGGTGGAGAACAGCATCCGGCCTCTGGCCATAAGGGCGCAAGAACTATCTGTTCTGCGTTGACGACGACGCTGCACAGAGGGCAGCCGTGGTCTACTCCCTGCTTGCCACCTGCAAGGCACACGGCGTTAATGAACGGGCGTGGCTTGAGGATGTCCTGCGCCGGATCCCGGAATACGAACAGGCAGGGAAAGACTACGCAGACCTTCTTCCCGCAAACTGGCGCGCCTTGTCCGCAAAGTAACTCGAACCAATATCACACTCCCATAAAAAGACTGCAACCGGCATCACACTGATGCAAGTTGCAGTCAAACTTTATCGACGCACGTACTTCCTCGAATGCTTACGAGATTCTCGATTATTCTGCGTTACCGCCAGAACCAGGATCGGCAGCTACATCCGTACGATATATTTTCGAAACCGGACCGGCAGGCAGCTTCGGATATAAAGCCATATAAAAAGCATATCCAGGAGTGCACCATCCAGATCCAACTTGCTCTACCAACAGTCCCAGACTGACTCCTTCGATAGTCAGCTTCACTCTCTGGCTGATCTTATACCCTCCCGTATTGCCGGTAAGGGCATAGCCTGCAATCAGCGAATACTCTTCCAAGTCTCCGGAGATATTTGAATCCAGACCGTATTTTGTCACGACATCACTGATGACCGCTTCATCGTTGATGACGACAGCACCTACCCAAGGAATTCCTCCGGCGCCAGGGTGCTTGCTTAAAGTAATGCCGTTTTGCTCTAGCAAACCAGGAACGGTTTCGTCACAGGCATCCCACGAGAACAAGTCCACGCCGGTCTCTGAATCAAAAGAAACCGGGGCAATGGCGTCCTTGTCCGTCCAGTCAAACACATCATCCTTCGCGCAGCCTGCCAAGCCCAGAGTGAGAGCCACCACAACAAATAACTTTTTCATTGTAATAATACTATTAATCTTGATTAGCTGTTTCGTATATATTCAAATAAATCGTGCGCCTCGTCCAGTCAGGGACAGTGGTAGACGGCAGTGTCGTCTCATAAGTATTTCCTTCCGCACCGAAAGCAAACACATCGTAAAGTCCAGTATAAGGAGCATCAAAGGCAACCCCGATATCAAACTTACCGGAGAACTCTGGACAAACTGCATAGAAACTGACTTCAATATTCGATATCTGAGTTCCAGGAACAGCGCTAATGTCACATCCCCTATATTCAGGATAACCGACTACGCTGTTCTTTTCCAGACGACCACCAAACAATTCCGTCGACACCAGATATGTTAAAGTCCCATTTATATCCCCATACACGTCAAACATTATGTCCTCAAGATCATATATGGTACTGTTCCGGATTACAAAGTCGAACCCGGGAATACTATCGGTAACATTCAGAAGTTCAACCTGTTCCGAACTTGCCGGAATACTCTTGGTATTTATCGGACCGTCATCCGCGATTGATACACCCGCTGTCGATTCCGTTTCAAGATTCATATAGGAGCACCCTGAAAGCACGCCTATAATACAAGCGCTGATTATTAGTTTTACTCGTGTCATAACGTTTTTTGTTACAAGGTAGTCAAAATCCAGACAAAACGAACCTCATACACAAGAAATTATAACTCAGGTGGAGAAAAAGAGACTGAAAAGCCACAGCCCTAAGGTCTCCCCAGTTAATAGTCAGGAAATGGACACCTGAGCAGTCACCTTCTCCGCATGCTTACGGGAAAGCAGATGAAGAAGATTAAAAAGCGGGCTGGCTGAAAATCAATTCAGTCAGCCCGCATCACTTTATTCGCGACGAGATTCCCGATTATTCTGCGCTGTCGCCTAAACCAGAATCAGCAGCTACATCAGTACGATAGATTTTGCTGACCGGACCGGACGGCAGCTTCGGATACAAAGCCATGAAGTACTCATAACCAGGAGTGCACTTCCCGAATCCCACCTGTTCTATCAATAGCCCAAGACTAACTCCGTCAAGAGCACATTTCACTCTTTGGATTACCTTATATCCGCTAGTATTGCCGGTAAGGGCATAGCCGATGAGAAGAGAATACTCTTCTATCCCTCCAGGAATCCTCGACTCCAGGCCGGATTCCTTCACGACATCACTGATGACCGCCTTATCGTTGATAACAACAGCGCCTTCCCAAGGAATTCCTCCGACCCCGGGGTACTCGCCTAAAGTAATGCCGTTTTGCTCCAGCAAACCGGGAACAATTTCACGGCAATCATCCCACGAGAACAAGTCCACGCCGGCCTCTGAATCAAAAGAAACCGGGGCAATGGCGTCCTTGTCTGTCCAGTCAAACACATCCTTCGCGCAGCCTGCCAATCCCAGAGTGAGAGCCACCACAACAAACAACCTGTTCATGATGCCAAGCCCTATATGCTGAAAGCGTTAAATATATAGAAGTCGGGAGACGTAAACTCGAACAGACCTGTCTCGTAGAAGCTGTTGGCAAGTTTGAGCACACTAAACTCTGATGCCTTGTCAACCTTGACAAAAAAGATATCCTTCCCGAAGAATTCCCGCTGAGAAACTGCACATCCGAACTTGGCGGCCAGCCTCTCAAGTTCAGTTTGAGAAGTCCCCTTCCTCAATTTCACGGAGAACTCATCAGAGACACCAACAAGACTGCCCTCATATTCAAGGGCCTTAGACACAAATACTACCGACGGGTCAGCTTTAAGTTCTTTGATCAGGCCGTCTATTTCTTCGGGCGAAGAACTCTGCACCAGCAACATGTCACCTGCGCTTCCAGAGACCTGCTCTTTATCGCCACTCGGGCTATATGGCCTGAGCGTGGAGAGCCCGCCGTCTATTCTTGCGACAAAAGAATCCTTGGACTGACTGTCGCAAAATTTGATGAAAGCCAAGTCTTGACGTTCTTTCAAAGGAACTTTCTGGTCAAAATAGTAGTAGTACAACTCGCCACTTTTTCCAGTCTCAGATGACCCTTTCACGAAATCCTTGTCGGTGCACCCTGCAAGCAGCCCCGCAAAGCAGGCGACCAAGAACAATAGCTCTACTTTCTTCATAATTAATATAATTATCTCTAATATGCAAAGTTAGAAATTTCACAAAAAAACAAATACCTGCAAAGAAAATAAAACCATTTAATATCATCACTATATGCGCGACTCAGAGCATCTGTCATCCCCTCCCCGGCCATCAGCAACATAACATACCTAAAAAAGGCGGACTCCGAAGAATCCGCCTTGAATCAAATATAAAAACCCACCTTATTTGGAAGCTTGTGTAGTAGACCTGAATCCGTATCCATTGAGGACGCCGGAAGTCACGCAGACTGTCTCCTCCATAGGGATGAGATAGATAGGAGCCTTACGGGCGGCATAGTCAGCATCTGAGTATCCTCCCATAAACTTGGTGCTCCACTCAGCCTCACGATCAGGGTCAGCAGAACCATCCTTGGTGTACATTCCGATAGCCCAATCAGTCTGCTTATAGCCGCGGGCCTCCAAGGCCTGAGCCTCGGCACTGCCCGGTTCGATATACTTGAAGAGACCCTGAATGGCAAGGTTGGTATAATCCTCGACAACAATACCTTTTACCGCATTGCCACGTGAGTTGATCTGATAATCCTTGGCAGCCTGCCAGTTATCGTGCTGACCACGCCAACCAGGATAGAGAATACCATACTCGTCAGAGCCTTCAGTAAGCCCGGCAGGAGTGGTCATTGTAAGGCGGAAGCCGTAGTCCTTCTTGGCATCAACAAGCTTGGTCCAGACATAAGCCGGAAGCTGGTTGCCATTCGCAAACTCTGCATAGCCATTGGCCTTGAGCTGAGCCATACAATCAACCATCTTCTTACGGAACTCGTAAGCCACCTTAGGGAGGTTACCGCTGCGGATAAGATCCCAACGGCGGAGGTTCTCACCCTGGAACTCAAGCTGACGCTCCTTGAGAATAGCCTCGACAAGGGCGGACTGGGTCTCAGAAGCAGGAGTGGCAAGAAGTTCGGCGAACTTGGCCTCACGCACAGATGCATCGAACGCACGATCGTGAACCTTCTTAAGCTCGGTCTTGGCAGCACCCTCGTCGCCAGTCTGGGCATAAGCCTCGGCAAGCATAAGGATGATATCTGCCTGACGCATGTGAATGTATGAAATACCGCTGTAAAGCTGACGGAGATCCGGAGTCGCAACACGGTTAAGGTCATATTTATTGAGACCGATACCACCAGTCAGACGATTGCCAAGAGAGTAGGAATACAGGCGCTCCACACCATCACCGGAAGAGCCTGTAATAGTCATAGACACATCACGGCGCTTGTCTTGAGGATCAAATTCACCGTAATACACCTCCGGATAAGAGCAGATCTGGGCATTGGTCTTAGGAGGCATAGCCGGAGAAGCTCCATCAGACGCACGGCCAAAGTTGTAGGCTATGCGGGAGCCACCATTTTCCTTCATCGTGATCTCATATATAGTCTCGGTGGCCTTCTTCTGCTCATTGACCTGCTGGAAGTAGTATTGGAACGGGTTGTCATAAACACGTCCCTGAGTGTCTGAACGCGGGTCAACAGTGGTAAGTACAGCCTCGCCCGGCTGCTCGACAGCCTTCTTGAGGTAAGGAAGTGCGGCAGCATAGAACTTTTTCCAATCCTCGCGGCGCGCATACTGAGCATTCCTTTCAGCGTCGGTACCCCAAACATCAAACTTAAGAACATTGCCGTCCTTGTCTGTGTAGAAATCAGCCCCGAGGTCAGTGCGGCGGGTCTGATAACCAGCCTCAAGGAAGCACATGCGGCCGATGAGACCATCCACGAAGTTGCGGGTCATCTGGTCAGAATAATGTCCGTTCTGGCCAAGAGTGTAGAGAAGAGGCTCGATACGATAGAGGTTCTCAAGCTCACTCTCTATTATGGCATCACGGCTCGTGAGGTTCTCACCGCCGTCATCACCAGGTTTTGTCACATAGAAAACATCTCCATAATAGATCACAAGATCGTTGTAAACTGACGCACGGAGGGCATAAGCCTGTCCGAGGAGGTCAGACTTCTCGTTAGGAGCATCCTTGGTGATGTTGTCCCAATCCTTCTCAAGATACTCGATGATACTGTTGCACTTTGAAATAATTGAGTAGAAGCGATCCCAGTTCCCCTTTTGGAAATTGATGTTGAACTTATCCTGAGTGTAAGGAGCATTATAAAGCTGGGCACCGCCGATAAGGTCTGTGATATTGCCCACCGAACAACGCTCCACGTCCGAACCGATGTTGGTGAAGTTCGGAACATAGCCGTTGTTGTAGTCGTTGATGTACTGATTGTATGCGCCGAGCAATACTGTCTTGGCTGTCTCAACGCCGGAGAAGACGAAGTTGCCGTCAACAGAAGACGGAGAGGTGGTCTCCAGGCTGCATGACATCACTGCAGTACCGCAAAGGGCAGCAAACAGATATTTGATATTCTTTTTCATTATTGCAGTATTCTTTACAATGTGATGTTAAGACCGATTGTGTAAGTACGGGCGATAGGATAAGCATTGTTGTCCACGCCCGGTGTAGGGAAGCTGGAACCACCCATAGAACGACCGCTATTGGTATTGACTTCAGGGTCAAGTCCAGTGTACTTTGTCAGGGTGAAGACATTTGAAGCCGTGAAGTATGCACGGATGTTCTTCATGCCGACCTTGCTTGAAATGCTCTTCGGCAAGGTATAGCCGACAGTCAGATTCTTGAGACGCAGATATGAGGCATCCTCAACCCAACGGTCGAAGAGAAGTCCCTTCATCGAAGTCGGAGTGTGCATGGTAGCATTGGCATTCATCGCATCAAGCTCTGCCGGATCGCTTACGAGCTCAAGGTCACCATTGTTCCAACGGTATGGAGAGTAGGCCTCTGAAACGAAAGCAAGACGGTTTGCACCGAAGTAATTGTCCTTTCCTCCATACGTTGACATGAGAGACCAATAGTTAAGAAGGTGACCACCGATCACATAGTTGAAGTTGGCGGAGAAGTCGAGATTCTTCCAACGGCCGGAGAGGTTGAATGAACCGGTCGAAGGCGGAGTCATTGCGCCAAGCTCATATGTATCAGCCTCATCAATGTAACCATTTCCATCAAGATCTTTCACTTTGGCTGCACCAGGGAAAGCCAGCTGATTGGCTCCACGCTTGAGTGAGGTTGAATAAGAGTCCATAGACCAATCAACAATATTCTCTTTCAGAGTATAGATGCCTGTAGTCGGATCATAATTAAAGTCATCAGTTGTGTACCAACCATCATAAGCAAAGACCTTTATTGAGCCGATAGCAGCACCCTCGCGGAGGTAATACTCTCCGGCGCTCGGGTTATGCTCAGAGTTGACCCACTGACCATAGGTGTTGGCCGTCACGGTATCAGAGAGCTTCTCGATACGGTTGACGTTGTAGTTGTAGATAAAGTTGGCGCTGAGGGTAAAATCCTTGCTGCGGACTATATCTCCACCGATGGAAAGCTCAAGACCCTTGTTGGATACCGTACCCATATTCTGGAACTGATAGCTGTATCCTGATGCGGATTTGACGCTGACCGGCATAAGGAGGTCATAAGTGGTGCTCCAATAGCCCTCCACTGTACCATAGATGCGCTCATCAAGGAAGCCATAGTCAACACCGAGGTTGCGGGAAACGGTTGACTCCCACTTGAGGTCAGGATTCGGAGCCATTGAACCTGGCTGATAAGGGTAACCGTATCCGGTATTGGTGTCGGTCCTGTTGTCAGAGATTGTATAGTTGGTGGCGCCTGTGCTGAGGGACCATGACTCCTTCCAGAGGTTGGAGCTGATGGCGTCAGAACCGGTCACACCATAAGAAAGGCGGAGCTTGAGGTTGGAGAGCCAGTCCTTGGTGTTTGCCATGAAAGGCTCGTCAATTACACGCCATGCGAAAGCGCCAGCCGGGAAGTAGCCCCAGTGATTGTTCGGAGCGAAGCGTGAAGAACCGTCGGCGCGCATCGTGAAGGTGAACATATACTTGTCAAGCAAGGTATAGTTCGCACGGCCAAAGAATGAAAGAGAACGGCCAGGAATATCCACATTCTGAGTGAAAGCATTGTTCTTGGTGCCCTGAGAAAGCATGGCAAGAGCTCTGTCCCTGTCAAAGTATGACGGGAAGAGTTCCGCATAATACTGCATCCACTCGCTTGAGTTCTGAATCCACTCGCTGCCGACCATCACGTCTGCCCTATGGAACTCGGTGTTGAGAGGGAGTTCATAAGAGATGGTGTTGGTCCAGTGCATATCACCAGACTCGGTCCTGCGAAGAGATGCAGAGTTGGTGGTAGTGCCGTAACCGGCCACATAACCTTCAGACTTGCTGAAGTTCTTGCTGAGTCCGATCTCACTGCGGAGTTTGAGACCCTTGAGCGGAGTCCAGTTGGCGGCGGCGATACCGCGGAAGTTGTGGCTATAGTTTGTATTCTGCTCATTCCAAGTAAGTTCTACAGGATTGGCAGCATCACTGATATATCCGTCATAGCCAGCGCCGAATCCTCCGCTTGCAGTCTCATCACCAAACACAGTGTCAAGAGGTTTGTAACGGAAAGCTGAAGCCAAACGAGGGTTGGAACGGTTCTGTCTGTAGGAATAAGAAACATTGAGTTCCACATCAAAAGTATCACTGAGCTTCTCGATAGTCTTGAGAGAAGCATTGATCCTGCGGAAATAGGAGTTGATAACGGTACCGTCGTCGTTGAGGAAGTTGAGAGAGAACATGGTCCTGTTCTTCTTCGTACCGTTGCTGATGGTGAGGTTGTGGCTGTGGGCGATACCCGTCTTGTAGAGGTCCTCCTGCCAGTTGTGAGCCTTCACGCCGGCGTAGTCAGCATAATGGTTGCCATTCTCCGCACCTATACCAAAGTACTGTCTCAAAGATGCATACCTATCAGCATTGAAGTCTGCCGCATATCCGAGGGTGAACTTCAGATAATCATAAGTATCCATCACATCGCGTACGCTGGAAGACGAATCCTTGATCTGCACGAAGCCGTTGTAGGTAACCTGGGTCTGTCCCTCGACAGCGCTCTTGGTGGTCACGATCACAACGCCGGCCGCACCGCGGGAACCGTAGATGGCTGTGGCGGCCGCATCCTTGAGGACGTTGATAGACTTGATCTGGTCTGAAGGGACGTTCACGAGGCTGCTTACAGGGAAGCCGTCCACGATGTAGAGAGGGTTGTTGGTCTGGGTGATGGACTTGGCACCACGCACGCGGATCTGCGGCTCGGCGCCAGGGGTGGCATCATTGAGGGAAACAACGACACCTGCCATCTTGCCCTGCAGGGCCTCTCCGACGCTGGCGACAGGAACCTCAAGATCCTTGGAGCTCACCGCTGCGACGGATCCGGTGAGGTCACGCACCTTGACGGTACCGTAACCGATGACGACAGTCTCGTCGAGCATGGTGCTGCTCTCCTGGAGAACTACGTCATATTTATCCCTGCCGGCATGTACGGTGAACTTCTGGTCCACGTAACCGATGCAGGATACGACAAGATTGGATCCCGTAGGGACAGTGAGTGCCCAGTTGCCGTCCAGGTCGACCACAACGCCGTTGGTGGTGCCTTCAACGACAACACCGGCGCCGATCACGGCCTGTCCGGATGCATCCAACACTGTTCCTGAGATTTTCTGCTGCGCAAATGCTGTTGTGCAGACTCCGAGCAGGAGAGCGCCCGCAAGCGCGATCCTACCCATAAAAGAAATCAATGACTGACTCTTCATCTGTAGAAAACAAATTGGTTAATAATTATAAAGTATGTGTGTACTTACGTTTCAGTATTCGAATTGGCAAATATAAGGATTTTTTTGCGAAAATGTTTCAAAACCGCCAGCAAATGATACATATTGTAAAACAACGGGGCCCTTCCCGCCATCAAAAAGCAGGCCGGCGGTTTCCCGTCGGCCTGCGCCATACCGAAAATACGGTTATTTCAACTCGCGGAACTTCGCGGAAGTGATCTTGGTCGGCTTGAGGGTGATCGTCTCCTTGAGTTTCTCAATCACCTTGCGGTCCTCGACCTGCTCGGCAAGATGCTCAACCTGCTTGCGGTCGTGAAGGACATTGACAACAGCCTCGTCCACCATTTCCTTAGGCACATTGCCTATGCCGTACATGGCATACTGATATGTCACGTAAGCCTCGGCCGCCTCGCGAATGTCGGCCTCCTCCACCTTGAGCTCAAACTTCTTCATAAGGAAGCCGCGGACAAGCTGCCACTTGAAATCCTCAGCAAATGCAGGGAAGTCCTTCTCGACATCCTCCTCGGTGACCTTGCCGCCGTTGGCGGCCACAAGCCAGCGCTTCAGGAATGCCTCCGGCAGGGTCAGACCGGCCTTCTGCACGAAGAAGTCGCGGATATCCTTGTTGAGCCTCCACTCGGCCTCGTTCTTCAACTGGCCGGAGAGACGCTCGCTGACCTCCTTGTCGATATCCTCGTCGCTCTTCTCCTCCTTCTTCTCCTCGTAGTATTTCTTGAGGCTCTCGACCATGGACGCCTTATCCTTGGCGGCTATGGAGACTGTGTATGACGGTACGATGTCTGACTTCTCCACCTCGAACTCCACCTTAGGAGAGAGGGCGGCGTCGAACACGAAAGTGAAGTCATTGCCAGCCTTCCACTCGAGTTCCGGCTGCTTCTCAGAGTTGAGAGGCTCGCCGAGAAGGTTGAGACCGTTCTCCTTGATGTGTTCGTCAAGAGCCTTGGAGATAGCCTGGTTGACAGACTCGACGAGGCACTGCTCACCGTACACGCGCTGAATCATCGACGCCGGGACCATACCCTTGCGGAAGCCCTTGAAATCAGCCTTGCGCCTGCACTCAGCAAGCTTCTTCCTCAAAATTTCAGCATAATCGGAAGCCTCGATCTCGACTGTGAGCTCGAGATTGAGGTCATCAATGTTGTTCTGTAATACTTTCATATCTATTTTTTGTTCGATTTATTCTTGGGATATGCTATGCGCTCGTGGTTGAGCTGGGCGAGATACTGCTTGAGCGTCTCCTTGACGGTGTTGAGCTCACTGATGGTGATGTCGGCATTGTCGAACTGCCCCTCGTCCATCTTGCCCGCCACGATGCCCTCGACAAAGTCGGAATAGGCCTTCGGGGTGTTCTCCCTGACCGTCCGGGACGCGGCCTCCACGCTGTCGCAGAGCATGAGGACTATCTGCGCCTTGGTGACAGGTTTGCGTCCGTTGTAGCGGAACTCCGGAGCGAGCGCCGGGTCACCGCCCTCCTTGAGGAACTTGTTGTAGAAGAAACGCACAAGCGTGGTGCCGTGATGCGTGGCGATAAAGTCCACAATCAACTGCGGCATGTGGTGCTTCTGCGCTATCTCGATACCGTCATCGACATGGCGCTTGATGTCGTGTGCGCTCTGCAGAGGAGTCAGGCCGCTGTGATACTTGTGCTCCTCGTCCTGGTTGAGAAGGGATTCGTTCTCCACGAAGCACAGAGGGTTGCATGTCTTGCCTATGTCGTGGTAGAGCGCCCCGGCACGGATGAGATCCGGATTGATGCCGATCGCCCGCGCGACCGCATCGGCCATGTTCATTACCTGAAGAGAATGCTGGAAAGTACCCGGAGCCTTCTGCTCAAGCGTACGGATAAGCGGGTTGGAGGTGTCGCAAAGCTCGATGAGACGGGAATTGGACACAAGGTTGAAGATGCGCTCGAAAAGGAAAACGAGAGGATACCCCGCCACCGTGAGCAGAGAGCCGGCGAAAAGCGCCATGAGCACGCCCCAGACACTGCCGGAGACGACATCGGCCGCACGGAAGCCAAGATATACGCAGGCGAGGATGGCGAAAGTAATCATCGCGGCCAAAAACTGCTTCCAACCACGCTGGAAACGCCTGAATATCAATATCATCACAAGGCCTGCAAGCACATACATCACGAACATCACCGGACCCCGCGAAGAAGCGAAAAGCAGAGGCATCATGGACACGACATACACCGGAGCGATCTCGCGCGGCTCCATGAACGCCTGCAGCATGATGGCGGCAAGGGTGAACGGCGCGAAATACAGCACCGACGCGCCAGCCCTGCCAAGCAGGAGCGCGGAAAGCGCGGCGGCCAGATAGACCACCAATATATACGGATACCTGCTGTCCGCGAACACCGCAGGGCAGCTGAACAGGATCGCGAGATACAGCATCAGTGTCAAAGCGGCCGCGATGATGAAATTGCCGAGAAGCATAAGGGCCGGCGGCCCTATATACCCGACATTCGCCTCGAACTCCGCCTTGTACGAGTCGAGCATCTGCTCAATCTCCTGGGTGACAATCTCTCCCTTGGACACAATCACCTGGCCTGCAGAGACATAGCCGGAAGTGGGCGAGACAGCCCGGTCCGCATCCTCGTTGACCAGTTCTGTGGTCTGCGCGTCAAACAGGACATTAGGGACGATGATGTCATACACCCCGCTCACCTTGAAGAGCGAGTCAAGATTGACATCCGCAGCCCCTCCGAGATCGGCAAGGAGCTTGGCCTTCGCGTCAGTCTTGAGATAGACCTCGGTAGACGGCACCTTGTAGGCACGCTTGTCCCTCTGCACATAAATCACATCGGAGGCAGGCACGCCGGCCTTGTCGCGCTCATCAGTGTCCGCTATGACACCTTTATTATATATGGCCCGGATTTCGGACGCCACTGCGCCGCGCAGGGAACCCAGATCGAGGGCCTCCGCCGCGCTGATGTTCTTGTTGGCGATCTCCTCAGAGTACTTATAGTAAGGCACAACCTCCACAGCGGCCGTCTCACGCTCCTCCCGCATCTGGTCGGCGGTCTTGTACACCGGGAAGTCGAACTCGGCGAACAGCGTCTCATAATTCCACTGCTGACCACGACGGTAGTCGTATGGGAATTTCGATGTCCGCGGCAGCGATGCGAACACTGCGGCGAAGACCAGCACGAGCGGCAGGATGAGCTTGAGGCGAGGGAGATTCTTCATCAGGACAGACTATGCGTCAATGTTGGCGTAATGGGCGTTCTCCTCGATGAACTGGCGGCGAGGCGGAACATCATCTCCCATAAGCATGGAGAAGGTACGCTCCGCAGCGGCGGCGTTGTCGATGGTGATCTTCCTGAGGCGGCGGCGTGCCGGATCCATGGTGGTGTCCCAGAGCTGCTGCTCGGACATCTCGCCGAGACCCTTGTAGCGCTGCACTGTGTAACCCTTGTCCGAGCCCTTGCCGAGGGCCATGGCGGCCTCTTCGCGCTGAGCCTCAGTCCAGCAGTAAATCTCCTCCTTGCCCTTCTTCACGAGATAGAGAGGCGGAGTGGCCAGATAGACATAGCCGTTCTTGATGAGGTCGAACATGTAGCGGAAGAAGAAAGTGAGAATCAGGCAGGCGATGTGCGAACCGTCGACATCGGCATCGGTCATGATCACGATCTTATGGTAACGGAGCTTGCTCAGGTCCATGTGCTTCTCTCCGTTTTCGTCCTCCTGGGCCACAGTGACGCCGAGAGCCGTGTAGATGTTGCGGATCTCCTCGGAATCGAAAGCCCTGTCTCCGGACGCCTTCTCCACATTGAGGATCTTGCCTCGAAGCGGCAGGATCGCCTGGGTGTCACGGTTGCGCCCCTGCTTGGCCGTACCGCCCGCGGAGTCTCCCTCGACAAGGAACAGCTCGCACTTCTCCGGGTCGCGGTTGGCGCAATCGGCCAGTTTGCCCGGCATACCGCCACCGGACATGAAACTCTTGCGCTGCACCATTTCGCGCGCCTTGCGCGCCGCAGCCCTGGCGGTCGCCGCAAGGACGATCTTCTCGATGATCAGCTTGGCCTCCTTCGGGTGCTCCTCAAGATATGACTCCATCGCGGACGAAGTCGCCTGGGAGACGGCGGACGTCACCTCGGGATTGCCCAGCTTGGTCTTGGTCTGCCCCTCGAACTGAGGCTCGGCCACCTTGACCGAGATCACGGCCGTAAGTCCCTCGCGGAAATCCTCCGGAGAGAGCTCTCCCTTGAACTTCTCCAGGAGCTTGTTCTTCTCAGCATACTGCTTGAGCGAGCGGCTGAGGCCCATCTTGAAGCCCTGAAGGTGTGTGCCGCCTTCTATGGTGTTGATATTATTGACATAAGAGTAGATCTTCTCCGAGAACCCGTTGTTGTACTGGAGGGCTATGTCGACGGGGATGATCTTGTCGGAGTTGACGCAGACAGGATCCGGGATGAGAGTCTGCGCGCCGGCGTCGAGATACTCGATGAACTCGCTGAGGCCCTTGGTGGAGTGGAACACCTCCGAGCGGAAGACCTTGCGGCCGGTGCCCTTGGACTCACCCGTGACAGGATCCATCACGAATTCGTCCACTTGCTCACGCTTGTCGGTGAGGGTGATGCGGATGCCCTTGTTGAGGAAGGAAAGCTCACGCAGGCGGGCTGCCAGGGTCTCGTATTTGTAGACGGTGCTCTGGGTGAATATCTCCGGGTCCGGATGGAAGGTGATGATGGTACCGGAGTCGCTGCACTCCCCGACCACCTCGACTGGCCCGAGAGGCTTGCCCTTGGAGTAGTTCTGCCTGAAAATCTTGCCCTCGCGGTGAACTTCCGCGACGAGGCTGTCAGACAGGGCGTTGACGCAGGACACGCCCACACCGTGCAGACCGCCGGACACCTTATAGCTGGACTTGTTGAACTTGCCGCCGGCGTGGAGGACGGTCAGTACGACTTCAAGCGCGGAGCGGTGCTCCTTCTCGTGCATCCCTGTCGGGATACCTCGGCCGTTGTCGGCGACCCGTATGGAATTGCCCGGAAGCACCTGGACATCAATGCTGTCGCAATAACCGGCCATCGCCTCGTCGATACAGTTGTCCACCACCTCATAGACCAGGTGGTGAAGTCCCCTCTCGGAAACGTCGCCGATGTACATGGAAGGACGCTTGCGGACCGCTTCCAGTCCTTCAAGCACCTGTATACTGTTGGCGGAGTACTGCTCCTCCGCCTGCTTCATATCTTCTTTGTCTACCATCTCAGTATTGTCAAATAATCTTGCAAAGTTACTACAAAAAAGTGAAATGCGGAAGAATATGGTAATGGATTTGATTTA
>ERZ1026860.447-NODE-447-length-28359-cov-14.889415_pt1 | contig 28359 bp, 28 predicted proteins | sample MGYA00380160_ERZ1026860 | MGnify/ENA primary metagenome ERZ1026860 (study PRJEB33269, sample SAMEA4719796) | human gut metagenome | biome: human-associated habitat; feature: organic feature; material: feces | place: Cameroon | collected 2013-10 ... | reverse complement strand
GTAGAGAATTGTAAGATATTTACATAAAAGCATGTAAAATGAGCAAAATTTTTGTAAAAAATATTCACATTCAAATGGTTATATGATATACTATTCGTAAACTTGATGATTGGAAACTGTAACGGTCTACCGATTATTAAGAACAAAATATTCACAAAAAATACTGGTAAGAGGTGACAACATGATTAAAAAGGAAATGATTGCCATGTTATTAGCGGGCGGTCAGGGAAGCAGACTTGGTGTGCTCACTTCAAAAGTGGCCAAACCTGCGGTATCTTTTGGGGGAAAGTACCGTATCATTGACTTCCCGCTCAGCAACTGTATTAACTCCGGTGTAGATACAGTGGGTGTGCTGACACAGTATCAGCCCCTCCGGCTGAATACGCATATTGGCATTGGTATTCCGTGGGATCTGGACAGGAATATTGGTGGAGTCAGTGTCCTGCCGCCTTATGAGAAGGTGACAAACAGTGAGTGGTATACAGGTACCGCAAATGCGATCTATCAGAACATTGATTACATGGAGAGCTTTAATCCCGATTATATCCTGATCCTGTCAGGGGATCATATTTATAAGATGGATTATGAAGTGATGCTGGATTTCCATAAGGAAAAGGGAGCAGAGTGTACCATCGCAGTCATGCCGGTTCCGATGGAAGAAGCGAAGCGCTTTGGTATTATGATCACAGATGAGGATAAGAAGATCACAGACTTTGAAGAGAAGCCTGCCAATCCGAGAAGCAACCTGGCATCCATGGGTATTTACATATTCAACTGGAAGACATTGAAGGAAGCCCTTCTTGCCAATGCAGACCAGCCGGGACTTGATTTTGGTAAGCATATCATTCCGTATTGCCACGGCAAGGGATCACCACTTTATGCTTTTGAATTTAATGGCTACTGGAAGGATGTAGGAACGCTGAACTCTTACTGGGAAGCCAATATGGAACTGATCGATATCGTTCCGGAATTTAATCTTTATGAAGAGTACTGGAAGATTTATACCAAGAGTGAGATCCTTCCTCCACAGTATTTTGCAGAGACCAGTCTGGTAGAGAGAAGTATTATCGGTGAGGGAAGTGAGATCAGCGGACAGGTTTACAATTCCGTGATTGGTTGTGGGGTAACCATTGGTAAGGATACGGTGGTAAGGGATTCCATTATTATGAACGGAACTGTGATCGGGGATGGCTGTGAACTGAACAAGGCCATCATTGCAGAGAAGGCCATCATCGGAAACAATGTGAAGCTGGGTATCGGTGAAGAAGTGGAAAATGAAACAGATCCGCATATCTATAACCACAGCATTGCAACTGTTGGTGAAAAGAGCGTGATACCGGATGGCATCACTGTTGGTAAGAATACCTGTGTATTCGGAACCACTACTGCTGAGGATTATCCGGATAACTGCCTTGCAAGCGGTAAAACACTAATTATTAAGGCGGGTGATGAAAAGTGAGAGCGATCGGTATTATTTTAGCAGGTGGCAGCAGCTATCGTATGAAGGAACTTTCTACCAAAAGAGCAGTATGTGCCATGCCTGTGGCAGGAAGCTATCGTAGCATTGATTTTGCACTGAGCAATATGACGAACTCCCATATCCAGAAGGTGGCTGTACTGACTCAGTACAATGCCAGAAGCCTGAATGAGCATCTCAGCTCTTCCAAGTGGTGGGATTTCGGCAGAAAGCAGGGGGGGCTGTATGTGATGACTCCGTCTGTGACAGCAGAAAGCAATGCCTGGTACAGAGGAACAGCAGATGCTATTGCACAGAATCTTTCTTTCCTGAAGAACTGTCATGAGCCTTATGTGGTAATTGCTTCCGGTGACTGTGTCTACAAGCTGGATTACAATAAAGTGCTGGAGTATCACATTGCAAAGAAGGCAGATATTACAGTGGTATGCAAGGACATGCCGGCAAGTGAGAATGTAGATCGTTTCGGCATTCTGAAGATGAATGAGGAAAGCCGGATCGAGGAGTTTGAAGAGAAACCGGTAGTTGCCAAGTCCAACACGATCTCCTGCGGTATCTATGTTGTCAGAAGAAGACAGCTGATCGAGATGCTGGAGAAATGTGCAGAAGAAGAAAGATATGATTTTGTTAAGGATATTCTGATCCGTTATAAGAACATGAAGCGGATCTATGGATACAAGATGCAGGAATATTGGAGCAATATTGCAAGTATTGATGATTATTTCAATACCAATATGGATTTCTTAAAACCGGAAATCCGGGATTATTTCTTCAGACAGTATCCGGATATCTATTCCAAGGTGGATGACCTTCCACCTGCCAAATACAATGTAGGAGTCAGTGTGAAGAATAGTCTGGTTTCCAGCGGCTGTATCGTTAATGGTACTGTAGAGAATTCCGTAATCTTCAAAAAGGCTTATATCGGAAACAACTGTTATATCAAGAACTCTATTATTCTCAACGATGTGTACATTGGGGATAATACGCATATTGAAAACTGTATTGTAGAAAGCCACGGCACGATCAGAGCCAATTCCTATCATGCAGGGGAAGAGGGGAAGATCAAGGTTGTTATTGAACGCAGTGACAGGTATGTGATCTAAGCCACAGCAGCATTGATGCAGAATAAATAAACGAAACAGGGGAGAGGAATGCTATGCAGATTACAGATGTAAGGATCAGAAAGGTTGCGAAGGAGGGTAAGATGAAAGCGATCGTATCCATTACGATCGATGATGAATTCGTAATCCATGACATTAAAGTGATAGAGGGAGAAAAGGGCTGCTTCATTGCCATGCCGAGTAAGAAATCGACAGATGGAGAGTACAGGGATATCGCACATCCTATTAATTCCTCAACAAGAGAAAATATCCAGAAGATCATTCTGGATCGTTATGAACAGGCGCTGCAGGAACCGGACGAAGAGGCTTAGGCAGAGACCTGAAAAACCTGATACCAGTTACAATGAAAGCTGTCATTGCCTTTATGCGGTGGCAGCTTTTTTTGTGTGCTATTTTGCCGGTGTACTGGATGCCGGTTGCAAAAAGGTCAGAAGATATGTTATATTGAAGGCGGTACAGGGGCATATGATAAATATGGCCTTGTTTTATCATGTATATGAGGTCTGGGTCAAAAACCCCCGGCTTTGATGCCTGCGGAATGTTCCGTGTTGCGCAGGCTTCAGAAAGAAGAGGAAAAGAGAAATGTATCTGATCGCAGGACTGGGGAATCCAGGGACAAAATATGAAGGAACGCGGCATAATATTGGCTGGCAGGTTATTGATGAGCTGGCAGAGAAATATAATATAAGAGTACTGGAAAGTAAATTTAAAGGGCTTGTCGGAAAGGGCATGATTGGTTCCGACAAGGTGCTCCTGTTAAAGCCACTGACCTATATGAACCTCAGCGGGGAGAGTATTGCAGAGGCAGTACACTTCTACAAGATCGATGAGACTACAGAACTGATCGTCATTGCAGATGATATCAGTCTGGATGTAGGACAGATCAGGATCCGGAAGAAGGGCAGTGCCGGTGGACATAATGGGCTTAAGAATATCATTGCACAGCTTGGACATGAAAACTTTGCCAGAATCAAAATGGGTGTCGGGGAAAAGCCGGCAGGCTATGATCTGGCAGATTATGTGCTTGGACATTTTTCGAAGGAAGAGGAAAAGGTCATGGCAGAGAGCAGAAAGACGGCAGTAAAAGCCATTGAAACGATCCTTGCAGAAGATATTGATAAGGCAATGAATCTGTATAACTCGAAGAAAAACAAGAAGGACTGAAAGGAACAGGAATCACATGAGGGCACTGACGGCTCCTTTATATGAGCTTTCGGAATTTGAAGAAATAAGGAAACTATTAAAAAAGCCGGGGAAATATGCAGCTCTGACAGGCTGCGTGGAGTCCCAGAAGCTTCATATGGCATATGGCCTTTCGGAAGGACTCCGGTGCAGGCTGATCGTGACCTTCAGCGACCAAAGGATGAAGGAGCTGCAGGAGGACTACCGCTTTTATGACAGAAATACGACCTGCTTTCCAGCCAGGGATGTGATCTTTTATCAGGCAGATATCCATGGAAATCAGCTTACCAAGGAGAGGATCCGGTGTTTCCGCAGGATGATGGAGGGAAGGCCCTTTACTGTGGTGACGACCTTTGGGAGCCTTCTTGCACCGCAGATTCCACTTTCTGTTTTCAGGGATAATGTGATCACGGTAAGCTGTAATGGCTCTCTGGATGAAAAAAAGATGGCAGAGGAGCTCGTGAAGCTTGGCTATGAGAATGTCTATCAGGTGGAAGCACCGGGGCAGTTCAGCATTCGTGGCGGGATCATTGATATTTTCGATCTGACAGAGGAAAACCCGTACCGGATCGAGCTGTGGGGAGATGAGGTGGAATCCATCCGCAGCTTTGATGTGCAGAGCCAGAGGTCTATTGAGAAGCTTTCTTCCATAACGATCTATCCGGCCTGTGAGCTGATCCTTACAGAGGAACAGCTGAAAAAGGGCATGGAGCGGATTGAGAAGGAAAGCAAAAGGTTCTCAGAAAAACTCCGGAAGGAATTTAAAACGGAAGAAGCCCACCGGGTGGAAGAGCAGATGAATACGCTGAAGGAAGAGGTATTTGCCTATAAGAGCCTGGCCAATCTGGATGGATATGTCAGATATTTTTATGAGGATACGGTATCTTTCCTGAACTGTCTGGACGTGGAGAACAGTATTGTTTTTCTGGATGAATCGGCGAGGATCAGGGAGCATGCGTCAGCAGTAGAACTCGAATTCAGGGAGAGCATGAGCCACCGTCTGGAAAAGGGCTATATTCTTCCGGGACAGGCGGATTTTCTGTATTCCGTAGCTGAGGTAACAGCCAGGATGTCCGCTTTCCGTCTGGCATCCCTGGCTGCACTTGACCTGAAGGGCGGACTGCTGAAGCCAGACTGGAAAGCAGATATTTCTGCCAAAAGTATCTCTTCCTATAATAACAGCTTTGAAGCACTGGTATCAGATCTGCAGAGATATAAGAAAAACGGTTATCGTGTGCTGCTGCTTTCCGGTTCCAGAACAAGGGCGAAACGACTTGCGGCTGATCTGTCAGAAGATGGACTGACATCATTTTATACCGAGGATCCGGACAGGGAGATAAAGCCAGGCGAGATCATGACCTTCTATGGAAGAGTATTCCGGGGCTTTGAATATCCGCTGCTGAAGTTTGCGGTCATTTCTGAGAGTGATATCTTTGGTGCTGAAAAGAAGAAAAAAAAGAAGAAAAAGCAGTATGAAGGAAGGAAAATCAACGACTTTTCCGAGCTGTCTGTCGGAGATTATGTTGTCCATGAAAATCATGGGCTTGGTATCTATCAGGGTATTGAAAAGGTAGAGGTGGAGAAGGTAGTCAAGGACTATATCAAGATCTCCTACAGGGATGGCGGCATCCTGTATGTTCTCGCGACAGGTCTTGATGTGATCCAGAAATATGCCTCTGCAGATGCAAAGGCGCCAAAGCTCAATAAGCTTGGGACAACAGAGTGGGTTAAGGTAAAGAATAAGACAAAGGCAGCAGTTAACGAGGTGGCAAAGGATCTGGTGGAGCTGTATGCCATCAGACAGCAGAGTGAAGGCTATTCCTATGGAAAGGATACTGTCTGGCAGCGGGAATTCGAGGAGCTGTTCCCTTATGAGGAAACTGAGGATCAGCTTTCTGCCATTGAAGCCACCAAGAAGGACATGGAAAGCAAAAAGATCATGGACCGTCTGATCTGTGGTGATGTGGGCTATGGGAAGACGGAAATTGCCATCCGGGCAGCGTTTAAGGCTGTTCAGGAGGGAAAACAGGTCGTATATCTGGTGCCGACTACGATCCTTGCCCAGCAGCATTACAATACCTTTGTACAGCGTATGAAGGACTTTCCGGTGCGGGTCGATCTGCTTTCCAGATTCCGGAGCGGCAGTGAGCAGAAGAAAACAATAGAGGATCTCCGGAAGGGACTGGTGGATATCGTGATCGGCACCCACAGAGTACTGTCTTCCGATGTGGTATTCAAGGATCTTGGACTTCTGATCGTAGATGAGGAGCAGCGCTTTGGGGTCGGGCACAAGGAGAAGATCAAGAAGATGAAGGAACAGGTGGATGTGCTGACGCTGACAGCGACACCGATTCCGAGAACCCTCCATATGAGTCTGATCGGAATCCGGGATATGAGCGTCCTGGAGGAGGCTCCGAATGACAGACTGCCAATTCAGACCTATGTTATGGAATATAACGAAGAAATGGTGAGGGAAGCCATCGTCAGGGAACTTTCCCGGAACGGACAGGTTTATTATGTATATAACAGAGTCAATAACATTGCAGATGTTGCAGCACAGATCCAGAGTCTTGTACCGGAGGCTGATGTAGCCTTTGCCCATGGGCAGATGCAGGAACGGGAGCTGGAAAAGATCATGTATGATTTCATCAATGGAGATATTGACGTACTGGTATCCACAACGATCATTGAAACCGGACTGGATATCCCCAATGTCAACACTATGATCATCCATGATTCGGATAATATGGGACTGTCCCAGCTTTACCAGCTCAGGGGAAGAGTCGGCAGGAGCAGCCGGACGGCTTATGCCTTTCTGATGTATAAAAGAGATAAGATGCTGAAGGAGATCGCCGAAAAACGTCTTGCGGCGATCAAGGAATTTACTGAGCTTGGAAGTGGCTTCAAGATTGCCATGAGGGATCTTGAGATCAGGGGTGCCGGCAACCTGCTTGGGGTGAAGCAGTCCGGGCATATGCAGGCGGTCGGCTATGACCTGTACTGCAAGATGCTGAATGAGGCGGTGAAAACGCTTAAAGGGGACAGCGTGGCGGAGGATTTCAATACCACAGTAGACCTGGATGTGGATGCTTATATTCCTCCGTCCTATATCCTTAACGAAGTACAGAAACTGGATATTTATAAAAGGATTGCCGGGATTGAGAGCCAGAGTGAGTGCGATGATATGAAGGAAGAACTGCTGGATCGTTTCGGGGAGATCCCGGTACCGGTGCACAATCTGCTGCGTATCGCTTTGATCAGATCTCAGGCACACAGACTGTACATTACCGAGCTGAAAGGAAAGAACGGTGAAATAAAGCTTCTGATCAAGGCGGATGCCAGGATCCATGCGGAGCGGATCCCGGAGCTTCTTGGGAAGGTGGAAAAGCTTTCCTTCAATATCAAGCTGACAACCTTTGTGTATCATTATCAGAGATCTGGTGTGGCAGAGAAGGATGCCAGATCCCTGCTGCAGGAAACAGAGGAGCTTCTTAACGTCATGGAAGAGGTTCTTCTGTGACAGAGATCCTGCAGGATAAATATATGGAATAATTTGAAATGTGCGCTTTTGTGGCGCACATTTTGTCTTTTACACAAATCTTACATAATCCTTACCTCTCTATGATATTTTCTTATACTTTCTCATGCTAATATACAAAGCACAGACAAGGAAAGCACAGGCTCTTAAAATGTCTGCAGATGAATAACAATAAGAGGAGAAATGAAAAAATGAAAATGAAGAAGATTCTTGCACTGACATGTGCAGCAGCAATGGTGTTTGGTCTTGCGGCCTGCGGAAGCGCAGCGGCTGATACAACCGGAGCAGAAACAGCAGAGACAACAGAGACAGCAGATGCGTCTGCAGAGGAGACACAGGCTCCGGCTGAAGAAACAGCAGATCTTTCCGGAACTATTTCCATGGCAGGATCCACATCTATGGAGAAGCTTGCCAATGCAGTAGCAGAGAGCTTTATGGCAAAGTATCCTGGCGTTACTGTAACAGCAGAGTTCACAGGATCTTCCGCAGGTATTGAAGCAGTAACTGCAGGAAGCGTAGATATCGGTAATTCCTCCAGAGCATTAAAGGATGAAGAGAAGGAAGCTGGCGCTGTAGAAAATATCGTAGCAATTGATGGTATTGCAGTAGTAACAGATCCTGCAAACACTGTTTCAGGTCTGACAAAGGATCAGCTGATCAGCGTTTATAAGGGAGAGGTTAAGAACTGGAGTGAACTTGGTGGTGAAGATGCACCTATTGTAGTGATCGGACGTGAAGCAGGATCCGGTACAAGAGGAGCCTTTGAAGAGCTTCTTGAGCTGGAAGATGCCTGCGCTTATGCAAGTGAACTGGACAGCACAGGTGCAGTGATCGCTAAGGTGGCAGCTACTCCTGGAGCAATCGGATATGTATCACTGGATGCACTTGATGATACAGTAAAGGCTTTTGCACTTGATGATGTTGAAGCAACTGCAGAAAATATCAAGGCTGGAAATTATTTCCTGAGCAGACCTTTCGTAATGGCTACCAAGGGTGAGATCAGTGAGCAGAGTGAAGCTGTACAGGAGCTTTTCAAATATCTGGCATCCGATGAAGGAAAACAGGTAATTTCCGGTGTAGGTCTGATCACCGTAGACTAAAGAGAGGTAATCATCTTGAACAAGCAGCAGACTTTTTCCATCCTGGGAAACCGAAAGAATAAGTCCGCAGTGGAGGAAATCGCACAGGTTATATTTACCCTGTGCGCATTTCTTGCCATATTGGCGGTTATTTCCATTACGGTATATATGGTGATAAACGGAACACCAGCCCTGTTTCAGGTAGGTATCAGGGAAATCCTTTTTGGAACAGCATGGAAGCCAACGGCGGAAAATCCATCTTTTGGTATCCTGTATGTTATCCTGACATCTATTATAGGAACAGCACTTGCAGTACTCCTTGGCGTTCCGATCGGAATCCTGACAGCGGTATTTCTGGCAGAAACAGCACCGAGGAAGCTGGCGGCTCTTGTGAAGCCTGCAGTAGAGCTTCTTGCCGGCATCCCTTCGGTAGTATACGGACTTCTTGGACTGATGATCCTGAACCCTCTTATGTACAAACTGGAGCTTGCCATATTTAAAGGATCAGATACTCATCAGTTTACGGGTGGAGCGAATCTGCTGTCGGCTGTGATCGTACTTGCCATTATGATCCTGCCTACGGTGATCAACATCAGTGAGTCAGCGATCCGGGCAGTGCATCCTTCCCTGAAATCAGCATCACTGGCGCTTGGGGCATCCCATATACAGACGATCTTTAAAGTGATCCTTCCTGCAGCAAAATCCGGTATCATCACAGCAGTCGTTCTTGGTGTTGGAAGAGCGATCGGTGAAGCCATGGCGATCACACTGGTTTCGGGAAGCAGCGTGAACATGCCACTCCCCTTCAACTCCGTCAGATTCCTGACAACGGCGATCGTAGCAGAAATGGGATATGCATCCGGACTTCACAGACAGGTGCTTTTTACGATTGGACTTGTATTGTTTGTATTTATTATGATCATCAATATTACGCTGAACAGTATCCTGAAGAAAGGGGAAAGGGAAGATGCATGACAGTATCATGAACAGAAGGAAAAGGACATCAGATGTATTTGTAAGTGGCCTGATCAATCTTTCTGCTGCTTTTTCTGTAATCCTTTTGGCTGGAATCATTGCTTACGTGTTTATAAAGGGAATCCGGAGTGTGAATCTGCAGTTTCTGACAACGGTAACGAGTACCTTGAACAAAACTGTAGGTATTGCGGGAAATATAGTGAATACCCTGTATATTATCGTGATCACCCTTCTCATAGCAACACCGGTGGGAATCGGATCTGCTATTTATCTGAATGAATATGCAAAGCCCGGAAAGCTGGTAAGGGCGATCGAGTTTACAACAGAAACACTTTCCGGTATTCCATCTATTATTTTTGGTATGTTTGGTATGATGTTTTTTGGAACCGGACTCGGACTTGGCTACTCCATTCTGACAGGCTCTCTTACCCTGACGCTTATGGTATTGCCGCTGATCACAAGGAATACGCAGGAAGCGTTAAAAACGGTACCGGACAGCTACCGGAGCGGTGCCCTTGGAATGGGGGCAACAAAATGGTATATGATCCGCACAGTACTCCTTCCCTCGGCCATGCCGGGCATTATTACAGGTGTGATCCTTGCGATTGGAAGGATCGTTGGAGAATCGGCGGCGCTTCTGTTTACAGCAGGCAGTGGTTATCTGCTTCCGAAATCAGGGATCGGTTTCCTGAAAAAGATACTGGAATCAGGAGGCACCTTAACGATCCAGCTGTATTTAAGTATGGCTAAGGCCGAATATTCTACCGCTTTTGGTATTGCAACAGTTCTTCTTGTGATCGTACTTGTGATCAACTGGCTGACTAAGGTTCTTTCCAGAAAGCTGGATGTAACCAGAGCTGAATAAAGCAGGAAAAAGAAAGATAAGGGTATCATAATGAACGAAAACCAGAATAAAATTATCACTGAAAACTTAAATCTCTATTATGGAGAGAATCATGCGCTGAAAGACATCAACATGAAGATCCGGGAAGGGGCTATTACGGCATTCATCGGACCCTCCGGGTGTGGAAAATCCACCTTTCTGAAAACACTGAACAGGATGAACGATCTGGTAGACTGTGTCAGGATAGAGGGAAAGGTTTACCTGGACGGCGAGGATATTTATGATCCAAAGGTAGATACTACGCTGCTCCGGAAAAAGATGGGAATGGTGTTTCAGCAGCCCAATCCGTTTCCCATGAGCATTTATGACAATATTGCTTATGGACCAAGGATCCACGGGATCAAAAATAAAGCCGCGCTGGATGAGATCGTAGAAAGATCACTCAGGGGTGCTGCTATCTTTGATGAGGTAAAAGACCGTCTGAAAAAGTCTGCGCTTGGTCTTTCGGGTGGACAGCAGCAGAGACTTTGTATTGCAAGGGCGCTGGCAGTAGAGCCGGAGATCCTTTTGATGGATGAGCCGACCTCGGCACTGGATCCGATCTCAACTCTTAAGGTTGAGGAGCTGATGGAAGAGCTGAAGAAGGATTATACAGTCGTGGTCGTTACCCATAACATGCAGCAGGCAGCTCGGGTTTCTGATTATACCGCATTTTTCCTGGTGGGAGAAGTAATCGAATTTGATACAACAGATAATATCTTTTCAAGACCCAGGGATAAGAGGACTGAGGATTATATTACCGGACGGTTTGGCTGATATACTAGGAGAGGCAGAAGGAGAATAACATGTCACCCAGAACAACATTTATCAATGAATTAAACCAGTTAAAGGAAAATGTGGCTGATATGGCGACCAGAGTTGAGAAAAACTATGAAACTCTGTTCGAGGCCTATGAAAAAAAGGAAAAGGCTGCCATAGAAAAAATCGTGGCAGTGGATAAGGATATCAACAGAAGGCAGAGAGAGATTGAATCAGAATGTCTGTTCCTGATCACCAAGCAGCAGCCGATCGTCAGTGACCTGCGGGCAGTTACAGCAAGCCTGAAGGTGGTTACCGATATTGAGAGAGTAGGAGATCATGTGGCAGATATTGCAGAGCTGCTCATCCGGATGGATATGAAGGAGCTGGCAGCGTATTCTTCCCACTTAAATCCGATGATCAGGGAAACAAGAGATATGCTTCGGATGGCGGTGGATGCTTTTACCGGCAGAGATAAAGAGGAAGCGCAGGAAGTCATTCAGAAAGATGATGTTGTAGACGAGCTTTTTAATGCGGTTAAGAATGATGTCATCGAGTCTCTGAAAAAGGAAACCAGAGATGCAGATGAGTGTGTGGATATTCTGATGATAGCCAAATATCTGGAAAAGATCGGAGATCATGCTGTTAATATCTGTGAATGGGAGATCTTCAAGGAGACTGGAAATATCAGTGATATGAGGCTTTTGTAAGAAAGATAAGTCCCGGAAAAACGGCAGAATGAAAATTTTTATATCCAAATGGGAATAAATAGTGTAGAATGGGAATCAAAGCGAGATTTCTACGCATGACCCGGAGGGATAACATGGATATTTTTTCGTTACTGTCGATGATCGGAGGCCTGGCTCTGTTTCTGTATGGAATGGAGGTTCTTGGTGATGGACTGAAGAAGGCATCCGGCGGTAAACTGGAGCACATTCTTGAGAAGCTGACGAGCAACAAGCTGATGGCTGTGCTTCTGGGTGCAGGTGTGACTGCAGTGATCCAGTCATCTTCTGCAACAACTGTCATGGTAGTCGGATTTGTCAATTCCGGTATTATGAAACTCTCACAGGCTGTGGGGGTTATTCTTGGAGCCAACGTAGGAACGACAGTAACAGCCTGGATCCTGAGTCTTACAGATGTAAACGGATCCGGATTTTTCCTGCAGCTTCTGAAACCTACTTCCTTTTCGCCGATCCTGGCAATTATTGGTGTATGTCTGATCAGCATGGGCAAGAAGGAAAGACAGAAAAATATTGGTACGATCCTGATCGGGTTTGCGGTACTGATGTTTGGTATGGACACGATGTCTACGGCTGTGGAGCCTCTGGCAGAGCAGCCGGAATTTTCACATATTCTGCTTATGTTTTCCAATCCGGTACTGGGTATGCTGGTAGGTCTGATACTGACAGCGGTTATCCAGTCTTCATCCGCATCTATTGGTATCCTGCAGGCGCTGTGTGCAACGGGCGTAGTAAGTTATGCTACGGCGATTCCCATTATCATGGGACAGAATGTAGGAACCTGTGTGACAGCGCTGATCTCCAGTGCGGGTGCCAGCAAGAATGCCAAGCGGGCAGCCCTGATCCATCTGTACTACAATATTATAAAAACCGTAGCCTTTATGGTGATCTTTTATGCACTGAATGCGTTTATCCATTTTGCATTTCTGGAAGAGGCAGCGAGCGCCCTTGGTGTTGCTGTGATCCATACTGCATTTAATGTGGCAGCAGTCATTATTATTTTCCCGGTTTCCTGGATCCTTGAAAAGCTGGCTTATCTGACAATTCCCGAAACGGAAGAGGAGAGAGAGAAGGAAGCCGAAAAATCCAGAAAAGAAATCCAGCTTCTGGATACCCGCTTCCTTTCTACACCCGGTTTTGCGCTTGAGCAGTGCAAGAATGTGGCTGTGGACATGGCAGATTATTCCAGGGAAGCACTGTTTCTGGCAATCCAGATGCTGGACAAGTTTGATAAAGCTTCCGCAGACAGAGTGGTGGAGCTTGAAAATATCGTAGATCATTATGAGGATGAGATCGGTGCTTATCTTGTCAAGCTGTCAAGCCGTCATCTGACTGAAAAAGACAGTCAGCATTTATCCGTACTGCTTCACAGTATCGGTGATTTTGAACGTATTTCGGATCATGCGATCAATATCATGGAAGCTGCGAAGGAAATGCATGCCAAGGAATTGGATTTTTCCAGGAAGGCAAGAGAAGAGCTGGGTATTTATACCGGTGCGATCAAGGATATCATCAACACCTCTGTTCTGGTGTTCCAGGAGGAAGATCTGAAGCTGGCTGCCATGATCGAGCCAATGGAAGAGGTGATCGATTATCTCAGTGTAGAAGTAAAGAAAAGACATATGAAACGCCTCCGCAAGGGGAAATGTACGATTGAAATGGGATTTATCCTTTCAGATATTGTAACTAATTATGAAAGGGTATCAGATCACTGCTCTAATATTGCATTGTCCCTGCTGCAGCTCAATGAGGAAAACTTTGAAGCACATGAGTATCAGGAGGCAATTTCCAGCAAGGATAATGTTGCCTTCACAACAGAGGTAAAGCATTTGAAGGAACGTTATCAGCTGCCATAGAAAGGCGGGACTGTTATGGCATTTGTATATATTGTTGAGGATGATAAGAATATCAGGGAGATCGAGGTGATCGCCCTGAAAAATTCCGGATATGAAGTACAGGAGTTTGAAACTGCAGGAGAATTCCGAAAGGCATTTGAAGAAAGGCAGCCGGATCTGCTGCTCCTTGATCTGATGCTTCCGGATGCAGATGGTCTTGATATTGTCAGGGAGCTGCGTCAGGATAAAAGGGGAAGAGAGCTTCCCATTATTCTGGTGACAGCCAGGACGACAGAAATCGACAAGGTAAAGGGACTGGATATCGGTGCAGATGATTATCTGACAAAGCCTTTTGGCATTATGGAGCTGATCTCAAGGGTGAAGGCTCTTCTGAGAAGGACAAGCAGAGAGCAGAGCAGCAGAGTGCTCGAAATAGGAACAGTCCGTATGGATGATGAAAAGCACAAGGTTACAGCGGCAGGGGCAGACTGCGAGCTTACCTTTAAGGAATATGAGCTTTTGAAACTTCTTATGACGAATGCGGGCATTGTGACGTCCCGTGAGGAGATCCTGGAAAAGGTATGGGGTACTAATTTTGAGGGAGAATCAAGAACCCTTGATATGCATATCAAAACACTGAGGCAGAAGCTTGGAGAGACCGGAAGCCTGATCAAGACAGTGCGGAACGTCGGCTATATTTTCAGTGCATAAAGGAATATACCTATGAAGAGAAAAATATATAACAGACTATTTGCAACAGCTACTCTGGCAATTGTGGTTACCCTTTTGCTGACGGTAGCTGTTTGTTATAATCTGCTGAAAAAGCAGGTGCTGGAGGACAGTGGGCACTATGCACAGATGGCAGCAGGACTGCTGGAGGGTACCGAGGATATTGAGAAGTCACTTGCACCTCTGACAGGAGAAAACGGTGCACAGGATATCCGTATTACTGTGATAGACCATGAAGGAGATGTGCTGTACGATTCCCAGGTGCGTGCGGACAGCCTTTCGAATCATAAGAGCAGGCCGGAAGTACAGGAAGCTCTTACAGATGGAAGTGGCTTTGAGATCCGAAGATCTGCCACACTGGATGAAAATACCTACTATTATGCCATGCTTCTGAAGGATGGGACTGTCCTGCGGGTTGCCAGGGAAGCTGACAGTATTTACAAGGTAATGGAATATGCAGTGCCGTATCTTCTGCTGATCGTAGTATCGCTGCTGGTTGTATGTGGGATAGTTTCGTATTATCTGGCAGAAGGGATCATCCGTCCTATACGGCAGATCGCAGAGAGCGGCGGGGAAACAGGAGAGGTTTCTTCTTATGAAGAAATGAAGCCCTTCATTGAGGCTATCCGGAAGCAGCAGGATGACGTACTGGAAAATGCAAGGCTCAGGCAGGAATTTACAGCCAATGTTTCCCATGAACTGAAGACACCACTGACTGCGATCTCCGGTTATGCAGAGCTTGTGGAAAACGGTATGGTCGCAGAAGAGGGGGAGGTGCGTCGGTTTTGTGGTGAGATCCACAAAAATGCAGGAAGACTCCTGGTACTGATCAATGACGTGATACGTCTGTCAGAGCTGGATGATTCTGAAAATCAGGAGGCTATGGAACCTGTCAATCTTTATGAATGTGCAAAGAACTGTGTTGATATGCTGCAGCTGAATGCAGAGAAGCATGGTGTTACCCTTACGGTGAGTGGCGTGAATGTAGTGATATCAGCCAATCATCAGATGGTGGATGAGGTGCTTTACAATCTGTGCGATAATGCAATCAGGTACAATAAGGAGAAGGGAAGCGTCAGCGTGATCGTGGAAGACCGCCTGGACCTGGCAGTACTGACGGTGAAGGATACCGGTATTGGTATTCCGAGGGAACATCAGGAACGGATCTTCGAGCGCTTTTACCGGGTGGATAAAAGCAGAAGCAAATCCACAGGGGGAACGGGTCTTGGACTTGCAATCGTCAAGCATATTCTGCTAAAATTAAATGCGGAAATTGCACTAAAGAGTGAGCCGGGAGAAGGGACAGAGATCACGGTAACATTTCCTGCGATCAGGGAGGCCAGGTTCCGGCAGACGTCATAGAATAACAGGAGGCAATGAATATGGAGAAACCGGCAATCTGCGGAGGGGAACCTGTCCGCAGTACAAAAATATTTTATGGACACCAGTTTATCGATGAGGATGATATCCAGGCAGTTGTATATGTGCTGAAAAGTGATTATCTGACCTGTGGTCCCAAGATCGGGGAACTGGAAGAAAAGCTGTGTGAAGTAACGGGGGCAAAATATGCAGTTGTATGCAGCAATGGGACAGCGGCACTTCATATTGCCTGCCTGGCAGCCGGAGTTATGCCGGGAGATGAAGTGATCACTACACCGATTACCTTTGCCGCCTCTGCAAATTGTGCACTGTACTGCGGGGCAAAGCCCGTCTTTGCAGACATCAATGAAAATACCTATAACATAGATCCGGCACATGTGGAGAAGCTGACAACAGAGAGAACAAAGGCCGTAGTAGCGGTTGACTTTACAGGTCAGTCTGTGGAGCTGGACAGATTGCTTGCCCACTGCAGAGAACATAATCTGGTACTTATCGAGGATGGCGCCCATGTGATCGGCACCAGCTATAAGGGCAGGATGAACGGATCCATTGCTGACATGACGACCATGAGCTTCCATCCGGTAAAGACCGTAACAGGAGGCGAAGGCGGTGCAGTCCTTACCAACAGTAAAGAATATTATGAGAAGCTTTTATTATATCGTGCCCATGGCATTACCAGAGATCCGAAGCTTATGGAGCATGAGCCGGATGGCCCCTGGTATTACGAACAGATCACACTTGGGATGAACTACCGTATGACGGATATGCAGGCGGCTCTGATCATCAGCCAGCTCAATAAGCTTCCGAGATTTATGGAGAGAAGAAAGGCGATAGTGAAGGCTTATAATGAGGCTTTTTCCAAACTGCCGCAGCTTTTTGTACAGCAGGAGATTCCGGAATCTGATACCACAAGGCATCTGTATATCCTGCGGATCCGCCCAGAGAAGCTGACGATTGACAGAAAGCAGTTTTTTGAGGCACTGGCAGCAGAAAATATCTGTTGTAATGTGCATTATATTCCTACCTATTATTTCCCTTACTATGAAAGGCTTGGTTACAAAAGGGGACTTTGTCCAAAAGCGGAGAAGCTCTATGCAGAAGAGATCAGCCTTCCACTTTACTATGCCATGACTGATCAGGACGTAGAGGATGTGATCCGGGCAGTTACCAGAATTGCGGAGTATTTTAAGGCTTAAGAAGCTGTAAGAGACACGAAAAGGCAGACAGTATAAGGGCGGAGACAAGAAGATATGTTACTCAGTGTGATTGTACCGGTATATAATATGGCAGAGGGCGATAAGCTTTCCTTCTGTATGAACAGTCTGGTGAACCAGACCATAGAGGACTATGAGATCATAGCAGTAGATGACTGTTCGACGGACAGATCATTGGAGATCCTTAGAAGCTATGAAAGAAAATATCCAGAGAAGGTGAAGGTGATCGCCTCACCGGAGAACCGAAGACAGGGTGGAGCCAAGAACCTGGGGCTTGCGAAAGCGCAGGGCGAATGGATCGGATTTATCGACAGCGATGACTGGGTCTGTGATGATTATTATGAGAAGCTGCTGAAGAAGGCAGAAGAAACCGGTGCGGATATGGTTGGGTGTGATTATCATCTGACCGGAGAGCACAGCATGCAGATCGGCCAGATCGTACACAATAACAAGCCTTCACAGGCGGGGATCCTGAATGAGGAGAAATACCGATCCCTGATCCTGGACAGCGGCAGTCTTGTGGTGAAGATCTACAGGAGGCATATCATCCTGGATTATCCCAACCGTTTTCCCGAGCATATTTTCTATGAGGATAACGCAATCAGTAATTCCTGGATGCTGAGAGCGAAGCATTTTGAATATATCCAGGAGCCCATGTATTACTATTATCAGCACGACAGCTCTACGGTGCATACAATTACAAAAAGCCGGTGCGAGGACCGCATGGAGGCAGCGAGAGTGATGGTCAGGGAGGCCAGGGAATTTGACTATCTGGAGCAGTATTATCCGGAGATCGAAAGCAGCTTTACCACCCTGTTTTATGTAAATACCCTGTTTTCCTATATGGCTGGTGTGAAGAAAAAGGAATATGGATTTGTGAAAGCACTTTACCGGGAGATGAAAGAGACGTTTCCCGGGTTTATGGAAAATAAATATTATGGGGAGAGAGTTCATGCAGAGGAAAGAAAACTGATCCGTCTGCAGAGCAGATCCACCCTGTTGTTTATGCTGTATTACAGGCTGCTGTGGACCTACAGGAATCTGAGAAAGCGGTTGTAGATATGCTGTAAATGGGGTATACTTAAAAGGTATTTTTCCAAAAGAAAGGAAGGGCTTTCAAATGAAGAGAATCGGTATGTTAACGAGCGGCGGTGACTGTCAGGCACTGAACGCAGCAATGAGGGGTGTGGTAAAGTGCCTCGTAAACAGTAATGAAGATGTGGAAATTTATGGCTTCCTGGATGGCTATAAGGGACTGATCTATGGGAACTTCCGTATGCTTGCCGGACATGATTTTTCCGGTATCCTTACTAAGGGAGGAACGATTCTCGGCAGCTCAAGAGTTCCGTTCAAGACCATCAGGGAGCCTGATGAGAACGGCGTCGACAAGGTAGAAGCCATGAAGCAGAATTATTATAAGCTGCGTCTTGATTGTCTGGTTATCCTTGGAGGAAACGGCACCCATAAGACAGCAAACCTTCTTAGGGAAGAGGGACTCAATGTGATCACACTTCCGAAGACGATCGACAATGATCTGTGGGGAACAGATATGACCTTTGGCTTTCAGAGTGCTGTCAATATTGCCACAGAAGCTATTGACTGTATCCATACGACAGCGTCTTCCCATGGGCGGACCTTTATTGTGGAGGTTATGGGACACAAGGTAGGGTTCCTGACATTGAATGCCGGTATGGCGGGCGGCGCAGATATTATCCTGATCCCGGAGATTCCCTATGATATTAACAGGGTTATAGAAGCAATCGAAAAGAGAAATCAGGATGGCAGCCGTTTTACGATTCTGGCAGTGGCTGAAGGAGCTATTTCCAAGGAGGATGCGAAGCTGTCCAAAAAAGAATACAAAGAAAAAATGAAGAGTTATAAATATCCTTCCGTTTCCTATGAGCTGGCAGATGAGATCCAGAAGAGGACAGGTGGAGAGGTACGTGTGACAGTACCCGGACATACCCAGAGAGGTGGAAGTCCCTGCCCCTATGACAGAGTATTTGCGAGCCGCCTCGGTGCAGAAGCAGGAGAACTGATCCTGAAGGGTGAGTACGGATTTATGGTTGGATATAAGAACAGAGAAATTGTGAAGGTTCCGCTTGCTGATGTGGCAGGAAAGCTGAAAATGGTTTCTCCGGATTCTGATATTGTCAAGGAGGCCAAGCTTCTTGGTATCAGCTTCGGAGATTAAGAGAAGGAACGCTTCCGGAAGGAAATATCAGAATGTCATATACAGCTCTTTACAGAAAATTTCGTCCCACAGTATTTGAAGATGTAAAGGGACAGGAGCATATAGTAACGACCCTGAAAAACCAGATCAGGGCTGACAGGATCGGTCATGCCTACCTGTTCTGTGGAACAAGAGGAACAGGTAAGACCACTATTGCCAAGATCTTTGCCAAGGCGGTGAACTGTGAGCACCCGGTGGATGGAAGTCCGTGCGGAGAATGTGAGACCTGTAAGGCCATTGCCGCAGGAGCATCCATGAATGTGATCGAGATTGATGCTGCATCCAATAATGGTGTGGACAATATCAGGGAGATCGTGGAAGAGGTTGCCTATTCTCCGGCGGCAGGGAAATATAAGGTTTATATCATAGACGAGGTTCATATGCTTTCCATAGGAGCGTTTAATGCTCTTCTGAAAACGCTGGAGGAACCACCGTCTTATGTTATTTTTATTCTGGCTACGACAGAGGTACATAAGATACCGATTACGATCCTTTCAAGGTGCCAGCGGTATGATTTCAGAAGGATCACGATTGATACGATCGCAGACAGGATACGGGAACTGACAGGGATTGAGAAGGTTCCCATAGAGGACAAGGCGATCCGCTATATCGCCAAGACAGCAGACGGCTCCATGCGGGATGCCCTAAGCCTTCTTGACCAGTGTATTGCCTTTCATTTCGGACAGGAGCTGACGTATGATAAGGTGCTGGATGTCCTTGGAGCTGTGGACACGGAGGTATTCAGCAGGCTGCTCCGTGCTGTCCTTGAGGAGGATGTAAGCAAGACACTTGCCATCCTGGAGGAGATGGTGGTACAGGGAAGGGAACTGACCCAGTTTGTAACCGATTTTACCTGGTATCTGAGAAACCTGCTGCTTCTTAAAACAGCAGATGGGATCGAAGATATCATAGATATGTCAACAGATAATCTGAACCATCTGAAAGAGGAAGCAGAGCTTACTGACTATGACAGGATCATGCGGTATATCCGTGTGCTTTCCGATCTTTCAGGACAGATCCGGTATGCAGCGCAGAAGCGTGTTCTGATCGAGATTGCCCTTATTAAGCTGTGCAGACCCCAGATGGAAGTGGATACATCATCTTTGTCAGAGAGGATCCGGGATCTGGAGGAAAAGCTGGAAAAGGGTATTGTACAGACGATCCCGGCGAAAGGCGGCAGCAGCCCGCAGCAGAGTACGGCTCAGCCAGAGCCGCAGGCACCCCTTCCGGAAGCAGTCCCGGAGGATGTCAGGATGGTGGCAGGTAAATGGTCTGCAGCTATTTCGGAACTGCCTAATCCTATGAAAACCTATCTGAAAGGGGCATATCCCAGCCTCTCGGAGGATGGGAAGCTTATGGTTGTTCTCAGTGACGGACTTCCGTTTGATTATTTCAGGCAGGAGGGTCACAAGGAAGAGCTGGAGAAGCACCTTTCCGGTTATGCGGGTAAGGCTATGGAGGTTGTTATTAAAAATGCACAGGCTGGCAGAAATCCGGAGGCTGTATTCCCGAATCTGACCAGACTGATCTCTGATAATATTCAGATCGAGATTGAAGAAGAGGAAGAACCGGAGGAGGATCCTCTGGAAGAAGAATTTTAAAAAGAAATTTTTATGTTGAGAAAGGAAAATAAAATATGGCAAAACGTGGAGGATTTCCCGGTGGTGGAATGCCCGGAAATATGAACAATCTGATGAAGCAGGCGCAGAGAATGCAGCGTCAGATGGAAGAAAACCAGAAAGCAATGGAGACAAAGGAATTTACAGCCAAGGCCGGTGGCGGAGCTGTTGAAGTGACAGTGACCGGGAAGAAAGAGATCACAAAGGTCAAGCTGTCTGAAGAAGTAGTGGATCCGGATGATATTGAGATGCTGGAAGATCTTGTTATGGCAGCAACGAATGAAGCACTCCGTATGGCAGATGAAGCAAATGCAGAGCTGATGAACAAGATGACAGGAGGTCTCGGCCTCGGAGGAGGACTTCCGTTCTAATGGATCTTTATAGCGGATATATTAACAAATTAATTGATGAGCTGGCAGCTCTTCCGGGAATCGGAAACAAGTCTGCACAGCGTCTGGCATTTCATCTGATCAATATGCCAAAGGACAAGGTGGCCAGACTGTCAAAGACGATCCTGGATGCCAAGGAGCATGTCCGCTATTGTAAGGAATGTTATACTCTGACGGATGATGAGCTTTGCCCAATCTGCAGAAATGAAAAAAGAGATCACAGCACGATCATGGTAGTAGAAAATACCAGGGATCTTGCTGCCTATGAGAAAACAGGTAAATATGAAGGGGTATACCATGTGCTTCATGGGGCAATATCGCCCATGCTCGGGATCGGACCGTCAGATATCAAACTGAAGGAACTGATTGAGAGACTGAAAGGAGATGTGCAGGAAGTGATCATTGCCACCAACTCAAGTCTGGAGGGCGAGACTACAGCCATGTATATCGGGAAGCTCATTAAGCCTACAGGAATTAAAGTGACAAGGATTGCCAGCGGTGTGCCGGTAGGGGGTGACCTTGAATATATTGATGAAGTTACCCTGCTGCGGGCACTGGAAGGAAGAACAGAACTATAACAGGAGAGGGGTTATCAGAAAATGGCAGTAAGAACAGAAGCATTTGGCAAAATGAAAGACGGCCGGGAGATCACAAGATTTTTTATCAGCAATGGAAAAGGCATGGAGGCAGGTGTCATTGATTATGGCGCAATTCTCGTAGACCTTTTGGTTCCGGATAAGAACGGACAGACTGCAGATGTGGTTCTTGGTTATGATACACTTGAGCCTTATTTTGAAAACGGAAGCTGTTTTGGTGCGACCATCGGACCAAATGCCAACAGAATTGCGAATGCCAGCTTTGTGCTGGAGGGAAAGAAATATGAGCTTGCAAGGAATGATGGGGAAAACAATCTTCACAGTGATGCAGAGCTTGGTTATCACAAGAGGATATGGGATGCACAGATTGAAGGAAATGGTGTGAAATTTACACTGGAGGATGCAGATGGTTCCATGGGATTCCCAGGAAACAAGAGGGTTTCAGTTACTTATACTGTAACCGAAGAAAATGAACTTCAGATCCATTATCACGGGGAAAGTGACAGAAATACGATCCTGAATATGACAAATCATTCCTACTTTAACCTTGCAGGACATGATGCGGGTAGAATTGAAGGACATAGGCTGTTACTTCATGCAGCAAATTATACACCGGTACTGCCGGGTGCGATCCCTACAGGAGAGATTGCTTCTGTAAAAGGGACACCCTTTGATTTTACGACAGAGAAGGAGATCGGAAGGGACATTAATGAAGACTGCGAACAGTTAAAACTGTGCAAGGGCTTTGACCATAATTTTGTAATAGATGGTGACTATGGCACCTTACGGGAGGCCGCAAGAGTGACAGAGGAAACCTCCGGCAGGGTCATGACAGTACTGACTGATCTGCCCGGTGTGCAGTTCTATGCAGGAAACTGTATCAGCAGAACGACAGGAAAGAACGGGGCAGTGTACGCAGAAAGAAGCGGTTTTGCGCTTGAAACCCAGTATTACCCGGATACTGCCAATGAACCGGGATTTCCGTCTGCAGTATTTGGACCTGACAGGGCATATGATACAGTAACTATTTATCGTTTTGCCTGAAAGTCGAACAATAAAGAAAAAGCCGGACAGGCTATGACAGAAAGCGCATAGATTTTCCGATATGATGAAGAAAAATAGATATCATGGAGGAACTATGCGCTTACCTTGGATAGTAAGGCAGATCGGAAATGCTTCCGGAAAGGATCGGATCTACATAGAAGATTATGCCTGTTCTTTTTTGGAAAACTGCAAAAAAGAGGAATCTCTGCTTCCTGTCAGAGCTGCACTGTATGGATATGCATTGCAGAAAGGGGAAAGCCATATCTATCTGATTTATGGTGTTTCCCATATTGCGGCAGAGCTTCAGCAGGGGATGAGCCAGGAGCAGATCCGGGAAATGTTCTTTTCAGAATATGAGCTGATCGGTTACGTGAACCTGTATGCCGGTCAGACACTGTTTGAAAATCCGGCTTCTCAGGATTCTTCCGGTAAAGCGGGATTTTTTATCTTTTATGAGAATAATGAAGCCATGCAGGATTATATGATATTCTGCAATAAAAGAAAACAGAGAATGCAGGAGAACCACAGATCAGGCGTTAAAGAGGATAAACATCTGGGGGTGAAAGGTGAAAGCAGCAGGAGACAGGGGAAGTGGACTGGCTTTTTTTCAATTTTTCTTCTGGCAGTTCTCATTCTGCTGACGGCAACAGCCTCTCTTGCGATTGGAGATTATGCTGCCATGCGGGAATTTGCGCTTATGGCGGCAAAGGCATTGCAGGGAGCCGGTTAACAGGATATCTGGAGAAAAAATATGTCAAACATTCGGGACTATTTAAAAGAAAGAGAAAAACGTCAACAGACCGAAAAGACCACTGGTTACAGAGAAAAGATCAGGGGACATAAGCTGGCTATATTTTACAGGGCAGCGCTTGGAGTTATTTTGGTTGCAGCTGTGCTGTTCTTTTTTATATTTCAGTGGAAGAATAAAGTCTTCACAGAAAGCGTGATCACAGGTTCTACGCCGGTGACGATCGTCCAGGGAGCCAGTGTAAGGGCACTTGGGACACGGGTGCTGTTATACAGTAAGGACGGTGTCAGTTCGCTGGATGAAAAAGGAAATGTGCTCTGGAACCAGACCTTTGAAATGCAGAATCCCATGACCACAATCTGTGGAAACGTAGCGGCGATCGGTGATTATAATGGCAGAACAATTTATGTGGTAAGTGGGGACAAGCAGCTTGGAACTGTGAACACCAATCTGCCGATCCGGAAGATCTGTGTGTCGGAGAATGGAGTAGTGGCAGCGGTTCTGGATGATTCTGACGTGACAAGGATCCTTCTTTATAATGGAAATGAAAATACGGATACTTCTATTGTAGATATCAAGGCTACTATGGATAAGAGCGGATATCCTCTAAGTATCTCTCTTTCACCAAATGGGAAACTCCTTGCCATTTCCTATCTCCATGTTGACAGCGGTGAAATGAAATCAACAGTTGCTTTCTTTAATTTTGGTGAAGTGGGAAAAAATGAAAGTGATAATTATGTGAGCGGTTTTGATTATGTTGATACGGTAGTGCCTTATGTACAGTTCATGAGCAGCAGCAATGCATTTGCTGTTTCAGATGACAGAATTGTATTCTTTTCCGGAAGTGAAAAGCCGAATACTACGGCTGTAGCATTGCTGGATGAAGAGGTACAGGGAATTTATTACAATGAAAGCTATGTAGGACTGGTATACAGAGATCAGAGCGGAGAAGCTGCCTACCGGCTGGATGTTTATAATACAGGTGGTGACAAGATCCATTCCCTGCTGATCGATATGGACTATTCAGATATTGTATTTTCCAAAGACCAGATCATCATTTATAATGATATGGACTGCCGTATCTGTAATATCAGTGGAGTGGACCGGTTTACCGGTACTTTTGAAAAACCGGTAAGCCTGCTGATACCTACCTCTTCTGCTTACAAGTATACGGCAGTGACCAGCAGTTCGGTTGATATGATGGAATTAAAATAGAAAAGGACGAAGGAGAGGATGTATTATTTTTCACTGGTGATAGTTGCTCTGATCTTTATCTGGCGGATTGCTGCAGGAGCCAAAAAGGGAATGGTAAAGGAACTGATCTCACTGATCGCCATGGTGGCAGCGGGTTTTTGTGTGATCCTGATCATGGGAGCACTGAACAGTTATTTTGACCAGAAGATTGGTCAGGTGGTGCAGTTCATCTGTGTCCTGTTTGCAGTCTGCCTGGTATACCGGCTTATGAGCGTACTGTTTACCTCACTGAAGCTGATCTCGGGTCTGCCGGTGATCCGCTGGCTTGACAAGCTGCTTGGAATGGTACTCGGAGTGGTGGAGGCAGGACTGATCACGGCTTTTCTGGTGCGGGTCGTAAAGGAGCTTGGCCTGACATTCTTATCTGTATAACAGGATAAAAAAGATCAATCTAAAAAGTTAACAAAAAACAGTTGACATTTCAGAAAAAGGGACTAAAATAGTCCATAGTTTTAGAAATGAAATGCAGAGAGCAGGACAGGGTGCTTTCCGGGAAGCATGGACAGAGAGCCGGCGGTTGGTGCGAGACGGTGTGTGAAGGAAGAGCATTATCCCCTGAGAGCAGTTCGGGTGAAGCAGCCAGTAATCCGAAACGGAGATCCACCGTTACAGGGATACGTATTCAGCAGCAGTGCGGATATGATAAGAGAGGTCAATTTTATTGGCAATTGAAGTGGTACCGCGGAGAACAAGTCTTCGTCTTCTGAGTGAATCAGGAGACGGAGTTTTTTTGTTGTTAAGAAACGGTAAAGATTTCCTGGAGATCAACGTGCTTTTGATGTAAGGCACCGGGCTTTGGTTTATGACCAAATACAGGTGTTGAACATATATATTTATATTCAATCAAAGAGGAGATAGTATTATGAACACACTGGTTATTGTACTGGTTGCAGGCGTATGCCTGGCTGCAGGTTATCTTTTCTACGGAAGATGGCTTGCAAAGACATGGGGGATCGATCCCAATGCCAAAACTCCTGCCGTAACAAAGGAAGACGGACAGGATTATGTACCCACAAATGGCTGGACAGTATTTGCCCATCAGTTTTCATCCATTGCCGGAGCTGGTCCTGTCACAGGTGCTATTCAGGCAGCCGTATTTGGATGGGTTCCTGTATTTCTCTGGATCGTCCTTGGCGGTATTTTCTTTGGTGCAGTCACCGATTTTGGTGCGCTGTATGCAAGCGTCAAGAACGAAGGAAAATCCATGGGACTTCTGATCGAACAGTATATCGGAAAAACAGGACGTAAGCTGTTCCTTCTGTTCTGCTGGTTGTTTACCCTGATCGTTATTGCTGCATTTGCTGACATGGTTGCAGGTACCTTTAATGCCTATACCGTAGTAGATGGTGTATCACAGCTTTCTGACGCTGCGAAGACCAATGGAGCGGCCGGAAGCATTTCTCTGCTGTTTATTGTATTTGCAGTTGTATTTGGCCTGATCCAGAAGAAGTTCAAGCTGACAGGCTGGAAGCAGGTTGTAGTCGGACTTATATGTACCGTGGCAGCTTTTGCAATTGGTATGGCATGCCCGATCACAGCAACCAAGGACACATGGAGTTATCTTACTTTTGCCTATATCTTTCTGGCAGCAGTGCTTCCGATGTGGCTTCTGATGCAGCCAAGGGATTATATGACAACCTTTATGTTTGCAGGAATGATCCTTGGAGCAGTTATCGGGCTGCTGGTTGCACATCCTAAAATGAATCTGCCAGCATTTACCGGATTTCATAATGATACACTGGGAGATTTGTTCCCGATCCTGTTTGTAACTGTTGCCTGTGGTGCAGTTTCCGGATTCCATAGTCTGGTTTCTTCGGGAACCTCTTCCAAGACAATTTCCAATGAAAAGGATATGCTGAAGGTTGGCTATGGTGCTATGATACTGGAAAGTCTGCTGGCAATTCTTGCTCTCTGTGTAGCAGGCGCAGCTGCAGCTGCTGATGGTACTGCAGCAAGTGGAACACCGTTCCAGATCTTTTCATCAGGTGTTGCTGGATTTTTTGAAATGTTTGGTATTCCTGTATATGCTGCACAGTGCTTTATGACAATGTGCGTATCCGCACTGGCACTGACAAGCCTTGATTCTGTAGCCAGAATCGGACGTATGTCATTCCAGGAGCTGTTCAGTGTAGATGATATGGAGCATGCGGAAGGCTGGAGAAAGGTTCTTTGCAATAAGTATTTTGCAACAGTACTGACACTTGCCTGTGGGTTTATCCTGACCAAGATTGGATATGCCAACATCTGGCCACTGTTTGGAAGCGCAAACCAGTTACTGAGTGCATTGGTACTGATCACACTCTGTGTATTCCTGAAGGTAACCGGAAGAAAGAACAGAACTCTGTTCCCTCCACTGATCATCATGCTTTGTGTAACCTTTACTGCGCTGGTTGAACGTACAATAGGTCTTGTAAAGGCTTACAGTGCAGGAAGCGCAGTATTCCTGGTAGAGGGTCTGCAGCTGATCATAGCGATCCTGCTGATGATACTTGGTGTTACGATTGTGGTACATTCAGGAAAAGAGCTTGTTAAGAAGAAAGCAGAGAACTGATAAGAAGATGGGAAGGAGCTATATTAGTTTTATATGGCAGATAATATTGTAAAAATTGGAATGATCCAGATGAATGTTCTGTTTTCAGAACCAGATAAAAACATCCAACGCGCCTCGGAGCTTGTAAAAAGTGCAAAAGCAAAAGGCGCACAGATCTGCGTTCTTCCTGAATGCATGGATCTTGGATGGGGAAACCCTGATGCAAATTCACTTGCTGAACCAGTTCCGGGAAAAGTCAGTGATGCTTATCAAAAAATTGCTGCTGCGAATAGGGTATTTCTTGTTGCAGGACTTACAGAAAAAGAACAGGAAAAAATTTACAATACCGCGCTTCTTATTTCGGATGAGGGCGAGATCCTTTATAAGCACCGTAAGATAAATGTATTGACCGGAGTGGAGGATGTCTATGCGGTCGGAGATCGGATTGGCGTTACGGAAACTCCCTTCGGCAAGATCGGGATTGATATCTGCGCTGATAATTCATTAAACAGTCTTTCTATTGGTATTACTCTTGGCAGGATGTGTGCAGATATGATCTTGTCCCCATGTGCATGGGCTGTAAAACCGGATCGTAATATTGAAATAGAACCGTATGGTGAGGAATGGCATATTCCATATGGAAAGATTTCTAAAATGTTTGGGATACCCGTTATTGGTGTAAGTAATGTCGGACAGGTGTCAAAGGGTTCCTGGTCAGGGTGGAAAGCAATCGGCAATTCCATGGCCTACGACAGTGATGGATCCTTGATCACAGTCCTTCCATATGGGGAATCAGAAGAATGTGTCCAGGTTATCGATGTGCATGTAACAGATAAGAAAGTGACTGGCACAGCACTTTCAGAAAAAATACAGAATGAAATGTACTGTTGAGTAATTCAAAACGCCGGTAGAGCTGGTGGCCTCTGCGATTATTTATTCGCAGAAGCATCAGCTCTTTGCATTCAAGGGAGAAGAATTCATATTATATACTACTGGCGTTCATTTTTCTTGTCGGACACTATCAAAACCGCTAT
>ERZ1026860.445-NODE-445-length-28439-cov-5.676966_pt1 | contig 28439 bp, 27 predicted proteins | sample MGYA00380160_ERZ1026860 | MGnify/ENA primary metagenome ERZ1026860 (study PRJEB33269, sample SAMEA4719796) | human gut metagenome | biome: human-associated habitat; feature: organic feature; material: feces | place: Cameroon | collected 2013-10 ... | reverse complement strand
TTCAAAATCGCTGATGGTGTGCAGCAGGGTGTTCACGCTCTGGCTGTCGGCGTGGGTCAGCTCCCGGCCGGACAGCTTGACAAGGTAGGTGCCCAGCGCGTCCTCGTAATGGTCTACCTTGGATTCTTCTTCTTTGACCTTCTCGGCCAGAGCGTCGTCCCAGTGGTGGGTCAGGCTCATGGCCTGGAGCACGCCTACCCGGGCCAGCTCAGCCATTTCGCCGGTGGCAGCGCGGGCACGCTCCACCGCCATGGCGGGGGGATTCAGCAGACGGTCGTCCAGCAGAGCAAAGCTCTCTTTTTCCGCGTCGTCCGGGATGGTCAGGATGGCCAGCTTCTCCAGCAGATTGGAGAAGGGCAGGAGCACCACCGTGGCCGAAATGTTGAACACCGAATGGACGACTGCAATGCCCCAGGCAGCGATGGTCTGGTGTACAAAGCTGAACTGCAGCACACCGTTCAGGCCATAGAAAAGGACAAGGAAGAGCGAGACGCCGATGATGTTGAAGTACAGGTGCACCATGGCAGCACGGCGGGCGTTTTTGTTCGCGCCCACCGAGGAGAGCAGCGCGGTGACGCAGGTGCCGATGTTCTGGCCCATGATGATGGGGATGGCGCTGCCGTAGGTGATGACGCCGGTGGAGCTCAGCGCCTGCAGGATGCCCACGCTGGCGGAGGAGGACTGGATGATGCCGGTGACGACTGCACCCACCAGAACGCCCAGAATGGGGTTGGAGAAGCGGACGAAGAGGCTGGTGAACCACTCCTCATTCTGCAGCGGGGCCACTGCGTCGGACATGGTGGTCATGCCTGTCATCAGGATGGCAAAGCCGATGAGGATGGTGCCGACGCCCTTCTTCTTCTCGCTCCTCGTCATATAGAGCAGGATGCCGATGAAGGCCAGAAGGGGACTGAAGGACGTAGGCTTGAGCATTTTAATAAAAAGGCTGTCGCCCTGCAGGCCCGAAAGGCTCAAGATCCAGCTGGTAACGGTGGTGCCCACGTTGCTGCCCATGATGATGCCGATGGCCTGGTGCAGCTCCATGATGCCGCTGTTGACGAAGCCCACCACCATGACGGTAGTAGCGGAAGAAGACTGGATGACGGCGGTGACGCAAAGGCCAAGGAAAAAGCCCTTGAGCGGGTTGTCGGTCAGCCGACTCAGGATTTTTTGCAGCTGGCCGCCGGCCTGCTTTTCCAGCGCTTTGCCCATGATATCCATACCAAACAGGAACAGGGCAAGGCCTCCGGCCAGCGAAAAGACATTGAAGATGGTCATGTTCGTGTTTCCTCACTTTGATTTGACGTGTTGTTTTCCCTCGCTTTGAGTATAGGGCTCCAATGTAAAATCGGAAATCGGGAAAATGTAAAACTCATGTAAAGTGCTCGGAAACAATTTCTATTATAAAGGAAATGGCGCGGGATGCAAGCGGGAAGGGCGAAAAGGGTGAAAACATTTGGGGGAACAATTGTAATTTTCCTTTTGAGCCATTATAATAGAGAGAAGAATGGTTCGGAATCACCCGCCCCGGCCCGCAGGAAAATGCCGCTGGGGGCGGAAACGATACAGGAGGAAAAACGATGGGCAATTTCACTGTTTCGCTCAAAAAGCTGACGGAGAAGGTCAGCATGGAGGTGGTGTATGAGCCGCCGCAGAAGCTGGAAAACATCAGCGTTGAGATCGCGGAGGTCAACCGCCCGGGCCTGTTTCTGGCCGGATATTACGATTATTTTGATAAACTGCGGCTGCAGATCATGGGTCTGGCGGAGATCAACTTCCTCGCCGGCCTCCCGGAGGATAAGCGTCGGGAGCGGCTGGACCGGCTCTTCTGCCAGCAGCCGCCTGCCGTCATCGTCTGCCGCAGCGAGGAGCTGCAGCCGCTCCCGGAAATGCTGGAGCTGGCCCAGAAGCACAGCGTGGCCCTGCTGCGCTCCAACGAGACCACCTGCACCCTGATGGGCAGCCTCATCAGTGTGCTGAACCTGGAGCTGGCCCCCCGCATCACCCGGCACGGCGTGCTGGTGGAGGTATACGGCGAGGGCATCCTCATCTTGGGCGACAGCGGCATCGGCAAGAGCGAGCTGGCCATTGAGCTGGTCAAGCGCGGCCACCGCCTTGTGGCCGACGATGCTGTGGAGCTGCGCAAGGTCTCCAACCGCCAGATCATGGGCACCGCCCCCGAAAATATCCGCCATTTCATCGAGCTGCGCGGCATCGGCATCGTCAATGTGGCCCGCATCTTCGGCGTGGGCGCCGTCAAGGTGAGCGAGAGCCTGGACCTCGTGGTCCAGCTGGAACCCTGGGACCCCACCAAGAACTACCAGCGCACTGGTCTGGAGAGCGAGTATTACGATATTCTGGGCGTCAGCATCCCCAGCACCAGCATCCCCGTCTCGCCGGGCCGCAATATGGCCGTTGTGCTGGAAACGGCCGCCATCAACAACCGCCAGAAGAAAATGGGCTACAACGCCGCCAAGGAGCTGCTCATCCGTCTGGGCCTGGACGAAACGCTGGATTGATCTTTCCCAATGGAGGAACACTATGTTTGAACCCTTGTGCGCCGCGCTGGATGCGGCGGGCATTGCCTATACCTACAACGAGCCGCTGGCAGACCACTGCACCTTTCGCATCGGCGGCCCGGCAGACCTGTTTGTACGCCCCGAGACCGAAGAACAGCTCTGCGCCGGGCTCGCCCTGTGCAAAGAGCAGGGCGTCCGCTGCTATCTGCTGGGCAACGGCAGCAACATCCTGTTTGAGGATGCAGGCTTCCGGGGCGCTGTCATCGACCTGACGGCGCTGAAAACCGGCATTGGCATGAAAGAGGAGCCTTCCGGCGAGTGCAGTGTGACGGTGGGGGCGGGCATGAAACTTTCCACCCTCTGCAATTTTGCGCACAACCACAGCTGCACTGGGCTGGAATTTGCCTACGGCATCCCCGGCACGGTGGGCGGCGCGGTCTATATGAACGCGGGCGCTTACGGCGGCGAGATGAAGGATGTGCTGGCAAGCGTGGAATATCTCACGGCGGAGGGCAAAATCGTCGAGGTTCCGGCTTCGGCGTTGGATCTGAGCTATCGGCACAGCATTTTTGAAACAAACGGCGGCTGCATCCTGCGTGCGACGCTTCGCATGAAAAAGGGCGACCCCGCCGCCATCAAGGCCCGGATGGACGAGCTGATGCAAAAGCGGATCGACAAACAGCCGCTGGACAAACCCAGCGCCGGCAGCACCTTCAAGCGGCCGGAGGGCGCATTCGCTGCGGCCCTCATCGACCAGTGCGGGCTGCGGGGCTACCGCCACGGCGGGGCCGCCGTCAGCGAGAAGCACTGCGGCTTCGTCGTCAACCTGGGCGGAGCTGCCTGCGCCGACGTGCTGGCCCTGTGCGAAGAAGTGCGCGCCATCGTCAAAGAAAAAACGGGCTACGACCTGGAAAAAGAGATTCGGGTCGTGCCTGCCGAGTGAGAAAGAGGCAAGAACACATGGATCTTCTGATCGTCAGCGGACTTTCGGGCGCGGGCAAATCCGTCGCCATGAATGCGCTGGAAGACATTGGTTTTTTTTGCATTGATAACATCCCGGCCAGCCTCCTGCCCAGCATCACGGCCTTCTCTAAGGCAGGCGACAACCAGCTGAAGCGGGTCGCCCTCTGCATGGACGTTCGCGGCTGCCGCAGCAAAGAGGAGATCGAAACGGCGCTGGAGCAGCTGGACCAGCAGGGCATCGGGTATGAGATCCTGTTCCTCGACGCCCCCGACGATGTGCTGATGCGCCGCTACAGCGAGACCCGCCGCCGCCATCCCATCAGCATCGCGGAGAATGTCTCCACCCGGGAGGCCTTTGCCATCGAGCGTCAGATCCTTCAGCCCCTCAAAGAGCGGGCCAACTACACCATCAATACGGCACTGCTCTCCACCGCCCAGAACAAAGAGCGTATCTGCGATCTGTTCCTGCGGGACGGCGGAGCCAAGCGGGCCATGCGGCTCACCATCATGTCCTTCGGCTTCAAGTTTGGTGTGCCGCCGGAGGCGGACCTGGTGCTGGACGTCCGCTGCCTGCCCAATCCGTTCTATGTGCCGGAGCTCAAGCATCAGACCGGCCTGGATCAGGAGGTGGTGGATTTTGTCATGAGCCACCCGGAGGCACAGGAACTGCTGAAACGCTACGAGAGCTTTTTGGAGTATGCGCTGCCGCTCTACGTCAAGGAGGGCAAAAGCCAGCTGACCATCGCGGTGGGCTGCACCGGCGGCAAGCACCGCTCCATCACCTTTGCGCGGAAGATCGCCGAATACTGCGAGCAGCTGGGCTACCACCCCGGCGTGCAGCACCGGGATTCCACCCGCAAATAAACCAGAAGAAAGAGAAACGACATGAGTTTTGCATCCCAGGCACGGGAAGAAATTGCCCGGCGCAGCCTGCAAAAGGATTGCTGCGTCCGCGCGGCGGCCTACGGCATCGCCTGCTTTGCCAAATATTTCGATGCCAAGGGCCTCGTGCTCCAAACGGAACAGGCTCTGACGGCCCGTGTGGCCGAGCAGCTGTTTGCCCGCTGCGGCGTACAGGGCACCGTGCTGGAAAAGCCCCGCCCCAGCGGCGTGGTGTATGAGTTTGGCATCCGGGAGCCGGAACAGGTGGCCCGGATGCACGAGCTGTTTGGCACCACCGGCTTTGAGACCAGCTTGCAGATCGACCCGGAGCTGATCCGCTGTCAGACGTGCGTCAGCGCTTACATCGGGTCGGCTTTTTTGTGCAGCGGCACCGTTACCGACCCGCAAAAGGAATACAATATCGAGTTTTTGACCAGCCGCACCAATCTTGCCAAGGACTTTGAGGCCTTGCTGGCCGAGCACGAGTTTGCACCCCACCGCACCCGCCGCAACGGCGTCAACCTCATCTACGTCAAAAACAGTGCCAATGTGGAGCGCCTTCTGGCCTTTTTGGGGGCGGCTGAGGCGGCGGCGCAGATCAAGGCGCAGAAAGCCGTCAAGCAGGTACGAAACCAGATCAACCGCCACACCAACTGCGACACCGCCAACCTCGGCAAAACAGCTCGGGCCAACGCCCAGACGCTGAAAGCCATCCGCTTTTTGCAGGAGCAGAACGCGCTGGAAACTCTGCCGGAAGCGCTGCAGCTGGCCGCGGCCAAGCGGATGGAAGCGCCGGATTTGTCGCTGACGGCACTGTGTGCCTGCTTTGACCCGCCCATGAGCAAATCGGGGCTTTCTCACCGCATGAAAAAGCTGGAAGCGCTGGCCGACGCCCTGCGCCGGCGCCTTGAGGAAGACCGCAAGAAGGAGGAGACAGCATGACCGAACCCAGCGAGAACAACAAGCAGGGGAGAGACTTTGTCCACCTCCACATCCATACCGAGTACAGCCTGCTGGACGGTGCCTGCCGCATCGACCAGCTGATGGACCGGGTGAAGGAGTGCGGACAGACTGCCATTGCCTGCACCGACCACGGGGTGATGTACGGGTGCGTGCAGTTTTACAAGGCAGCGAAAAAAGCAGGCATCAAGCCCATCATCGGCTGTGAGGTCTACGTTGCCACCCGCACCCGTTTTGATAAAGTGAACAAGATCGACGGCAACAACCACCTGATCCTGCTGTGCAAAAACGAAACAGGCTACCAGAACCTCTGCAAGATGGTATCGGCCGCTTTTGTGGAGGGCTTTTACTCCAAGCCCCGCGTGGACAAGCAGCTGTTGGAGCAATACCACGAGGGGCTCATCTGCCTTTCCGCCTGCCTGGCGGGCGAGATTCCCCAGGCCCTTCTGGCGGGCGATTACGACCGGGCCAAAAGCACGGCTCTCTGGTATCAGGACCTCTTTGGCAAAGGCAATTATTACATGGAATTGCAGGACCACGGCCTCGAAGAGGACAACATCGTCCTGCCCCAGCTCATCAAGCTGGCACGGGAGACGGGCATCCCTATGGCGGCCACCAACGACTCTCACTATCTGCGCAAAGAGGACTCCAAGATGCAGGCCATCCTGCTCTGCATCCAGACGGGCAAGACCATGCAGGACGCCGACCGCATGGAGTTCCAGACCGATGAATTCTACGTCAAAACGACGGATGAAATGTATGAGCTGTTCGCCATGGTGCCGGAAGCCTGCGAGAACACGCAAAAGATCGCCGACCAGTGCAATTTCGATTTTGAGTTCGGCCACACCAAGATCCCTTATTATAAGGCTCCCGGCGGCATGGACAATCAGGAATTTTTCGAGAAGCTCTGCTGGGAGGGCCTGGAGCGCCGCTACGGTGTCAATGTGCCGCAGGCCAACAAAGATCGCCTGAACTATGAGATCGGCGTCATCAAGAAGATGGGCTATACCAACTACTACCTCATCGTTTGGGATTACGTCAACTACGCCAAAAGTCAGGGCATCCCGGTAGGCCCGGGCCGTGGCTCCGGCGCGGGCAGCATCGCAGCCTACAGCGTCGGCATCACCGACATCGACCCCATCCGCTACAACCTCATCTTCGAGCGCTTTTTGAACCCCGAGCGCGTCAGTATGCCCGATTTCGATGTGGACTTCTGCTACGAGCGGCGGCAGGAGGTCATCGACTACGTCAACCGCAAATACGGCGCGGACCATGTGGCCCAGATCGTCACCTTTGGCACCATGGCTGCCCGCAACGCTATCCGCGACGTGGGCCGTGTGCTGGGGATGCCCTACCAGAGCGTGGATGTGGTGGCAAAGCAGGTGCCGATGGAACTGAAGATGACGCTGAAACGCGCATTGGAGGTCTCGCCGGAACTCAAGAAGATGTACGACAATGACCCGCAGGTGACGGAGCTCATCGACACGGCGCTGAAAGTGGAGGGAATGCCCCGCCATGCTTCCACCCATGCGGCGGGCGTCGTCATCACGCCGGAACCCACGGACGATTATCTGCCGCTGGCCACCAACGACGGCCTGCCTGTGACCCAGTTCAACATGACGGAGATCGAAGAATTGGGCCTGCTGAAAATGGACTTTCTGGGCCTGCGCACCCTGACCGTCATCCGGGACGCCGAGCTGGCCATCCAGAAAAAAGATCCGGCCTTCTCCCTCGCCAAGCTCGATTACGACGACCCGGAGACCTATAAAATGCTCTCCCGGGGCGAGACGGAAGGCGTGTTCCAGCTGGAATCTTCGGGCATGAAGCAGGTGCTGATGGGTCTGCAGCCGCAGAATCTGGAAGACGTCATCGCTCTCATCAGCCTGTACCGCCCCGGCCCCATGGACTCCATCCCCACCTACCTGCGCAACCGCCACGAGCCGGATAAGATCCGCTATAAAACGCCGCAGCTGGCCCACATCCTGGATGTTACCAACGGGTGCATCGTCTATCAGGAGCAGGTCATGCAGATCTTCCGCGAGCTGGCGGGCTTCTCCTTTGGCCAGGCCGACAATGTCCGCCGCGCCATGAGCAAAAAGAAGCATGCCGTTATGGAGGCGGAACGGGAGCATTTCGTTCATGGCTGCACCGACCCCGGCAACGAGTGCCCGGGCTGCGCGGCCAACGGCATCCCGGAAAAAGTGGCCAATGAGATCTACGATGAGATGTCCAGCTTTGCGTCCTACGCATTCAATAAGAGCCATGCGGCCTGCTACGCCTATGTTGCTTTTCAGACAGCCTACCTCAAGTGCCATTACCGCAGCGAGTTCATGGCCGCCCTGCTCACCAGTGTGCTGGACAACACCGATAAGGTCATCGAATATTCCGGCGAGTGCGCCCGTCTTGGCATCAAGGTCCTGCCGCCGGACGTCAACATCTCCAATGGCGGCTTTACCGCCGATGCAGCCGGACAGATCCGCTTTGGCCTCAACGCCGTCAAAAATGTAGGGCGCAACCTCATCGACCGCGTGGTGGAGGAACGGCAGGAGAAGCCCTACGCCAGCCTTTACGATTTCTGCAAGCGTCTGTACGGCGGCACCGAGATGAACCGCCGTTCCGTGGAAAGCCTCATCAAGGCAGGTGCGTTCGACAGCATGGGCGTCAACCGCCGCAGCCTTGTGGAAGCAGTGGAGGGCATCCTCAAGAGCATCGAGAGCGACACCAAACGGAACCTCGACGGTCAGCTGGATCTCTTCTCGGTGATGATGGGGGAGGACACGGGAGCGTCCGACGATACCTATGAGATCAAACCCTTCCCGGAGTACACCCATGCCGAGCTGCTGCAGCAGGAAAAAGAGGTCAGCGGCCTGTATCTTTCCGGCCATCCGCTGGACGCCTACCGCGAGCAATCGGCCCGCATTGCTTCCCACAGCATCAAGATGCTGACGGGAGAGGATGCCAACAAGTTGGACAACTCCACCGTCCGCATTGTCTGCACCATCGTCAAAAACCGCATGATGACCACAAAATCCAACACCCTCATGGCCTTTACCAGTGTGGAAGACCTGACGGGTACGATGGAGGTCATCGTGTTCCCCAAAACGCTGGACGCATACCGTGACGCCATCCACGAGAACGCTGTCGTCGTCATTGAGGGCCGCCTTTCGGTCCGAGAGGATGAGCCTGCCAAGCTGATGGCCGAAAGCATCCTGCCCATCGAGGGCTATGACCCCAGGTGCCCCCAGGCCAACAAGCCCAATCGGATGCGGGACGCCGCCCAGCGGCTCTATATCCGCCTGCCCTCGCGCAGCTGCCCGGAGTACGCCAAGGTCATCAACCTGTTGGAGATCTTCGATGGCGATATGCCCGTCATCTTCTATCTGGAGGACACCAAGCAGAAGCTTGCCGCACCCCGGCGGCTGTACACCTCCGGCCATCCGATCTTCTTCCAGGAGCTCAAGCGGGTAGTGGGTGAGCACAATGTTGCAACAAAATGACATTTCCGTGCACGAATCCCGACAGATAAACGGTTTCCAAATGCCGGGGATTGTGGTATAATTAACAAGGCAAGGAATCGTAACAGTACGAAACGCAGCGGCTGCTCTCTGGAAGAAGGGGAGGGCGGCCTGAATGGCGAAAAACAAATTGGAGGGAATCTCTCTATGGAAAAGCAAATCAAAACCATCGGTGTTCTGACCAGCGGCGGCGATGCCCCCGGCATGAATGCCGCTGTCCGTGCCGTGGTGCGTACCGGCCTGCACAAGGGCTTCCGCATGATCGGCATTCAGCGCGGTTACAATGGCCTGCTGAACGGCGAGTGCTTTGAAATGAACCTGCGCAGCGTCTCGAACATTATTTCTGCCGGCGGCACCATCCTGTACACGGCCCGCTGTCTGGAGTTCAAGACCAAAGAGGGTCAGGACAAGGGTGCTGCCAAATGCCGTGAGCTGGGGATCGACGCACTGGTGGTCATCGGCGGCGATGGCTCCTACCGCGGTGCCCGTGAGCTGGCTCACCGCGGCATCCCGATGATCGGCCTGCCCGGCACCATCGACAACGATATTGCCTGCACCGATTACACCATTGGTTACGATACGGCTATGAATACCGCGCTGGAAATGATCGATAAGCTGCGCGACACCACCCAGAGCCACGACCGCTGCAGTGTTGTCGAGGTCATGGGCCGCAACGCAGGCTACATTGCCCTGAACGTTGCCATTGCCTCCGGCGCGATGGCTGTTCTGCTGCCTGAGAAGGAATTCGATATGCAGCACGACATTCTGGATAAGATCACCGAGACCCAGCGCACCGGCAAGCGTCACTTCATCGTCATCGTCGCCGAGGGCATCGGCCACTCTCAGGAGATCGCCAACGAGATCCAGGCTCGCACCGGCATCGATACCCGTGCCACCATTCTGGGCCATGTCCAGCGCGGCGGTTCTCCCACTCTGCGTGACCGCGTGAACGCTTCCGCCATGGGCTACCATGCCGTCTGCCTGCTGGAGCAGGGCAAGTATAACCGCATCGTCGGCATGAAGGGTGAGCATCTCGTGGATTACCCCGTGGATGAAGCCTTGGAGATGACCAAAGCTCTGGACCCCGTTCTGGTGGATGTGTGCAACACGATTTCCATCTAAAAATTCCATCCCAACAAATTCGGCACGGTTTGGCTGTCTGAGTGACAGCAGGCCGTGCCTTTTTGTTTGCCTTGCTGCTCGGCACCGCGCAAAAATCCATGTTACAATAATCAACGAATCTTCGATTGAAAACGGAACAAATAAACGTCCTGTATTTTGATAAGTTGACCTTAAATCAACAGATGCTCCGGCGAAGTTGCGTTGGGTAAATACAAAGCGTATAAACCTTCACTTCCTCTCGCACTGGGTCGGAAAATGTGGTATACTAAGCAGGAAAACGAGAGTATGGGGGATAATCAAATGTTGGATTTGGAACAGGCCAGGCAGCGTGTGCAGGAGCTGCGCACGGTCATCGAGAAGAACAACCGTCTTTATTACGATCAGGATGCGCCTGAGCTGGAAGATTTTGAGTACGATGCCCTGACCCGGGAGCTGAAGGAACTGGAAGCAGCCTACCCGGAATTGATCACGCCTGCATCGCCCACTCAGCATGTCGGCGGTACGCCCAGCGGACGCTTTGCCAAGGTGACCCACACCGTTAAAATGGAGAGTCTGCTGGATGCGTTCTCCTACGATGAACTGCGGGATTTTGACCGCCGTGTACAGGAAGCCGGTATCGAGCCGGAGTATGTGGTGGAGATCAAGATCGACGGTCTTTCCTGCAGCCTGGAGTACGAAAACGGCGAGCTGGTGCGTGCTTCCACCCGTGGCGATGGCGTTGTCGGCGAGGATGTCACCGCCAATGTTCGGGCCATCAAAAAGATCCCAAAACATTTGAAGAACGCCCCCGCATTTCTGGAAGTGCGGGGTGAGGTGTATATGCCGCACGAGGCGTTCCAGCATCTCTGCGCCGAGCAGGAGCTGCAAGGAACCGCGCCTTTCAAAAACCCCCGCAATGCGGCGGCAGGTTCGCTGCGCCAGAAGGACCCTAAGATCACAGGAAGCCGCGGCCTCTCCATCTTTGTGTTCAATGTGCAGCAGATCCGCGGCAAGGAGCTGACGACCCACGCCGAAAGCCTCGATTATTTGAAGAGCCTTGGCCTGCCCGTCTCGCCGCGCTACCACATTGTTCACAATATGGAGGATGCCATTGCCGAGATCGAGCAGATCGGACAGAACCGTTCCAAACTGGATTTTGATATGGATGGTGCGGTCATTAAGGTGAACCGTTTTGCACAGCGCGATTTGATGGGCTCCACCAATAAATTCCCGCGCTGGGCCATTGCGTTCAAGTATCCGCCGGAAGTCAAAGAGACGACGCTCCGCAGCATTGAGGTGGCTGTGGGCCGTACGGGTGTGTTGACCCCCACGGCCTGCTTTGACCCGATTTTTCTGGCAGGCACCACCGTTGCCCGCGCCACCCTCCACAATGAGGATTTCATCCACCAGTTTGGCCTGCGCATCGGCGACACCATTCAGGTGCGGAAAGCAGGCGACATCATCCCAGAAGTGATCGGTGTCACCCACCACGCCGAGGACGCCGACCCCTATGAGATGCCCACGGTCTGCCCCTCCTGCGGCGCACCCGTCGTACATTTGGAGGACGAGTCGGCCCTGCGCTGCATCAACCCGGAGTGCCCGGCCCAGGCGCTGCGCAACCTCATCCACTTTGCCTCCCGCGATGCCATGGATATCGACGGGCTGGGCACAGCTGTGGCCACCCAGCTGGTGGAAAAAGGACTCGTCCATTCTGTGGCCGACCTTTACACCTTGACGCAGGAACAGCTGCTCACGCTGGACAAGTTCAAGGAGAAGAGCGCCGACAATCTGTACAAGGCCATCGAGCGCTCCAAGGAAAACAATCTGGACAAGTTGTTGTTCGGCTTTGGCATCCGCAACATTGGCGATAAGGCAGCTGCCCTGCTGGCCGAGCACTTTGGCACGCTGGAAGCCATCCGGGAAGCCAGTGTCGAGGCCATCAGCGAGATCGATGGTTTTGGCGGTGTAATGGCCCAGAGCATCGTGGAGTTTTTTGCCAAGGACGGCACGGCCGACGTGATCCACCGCCTTGCCGACGCGGGTGTGAATATGAAATGGAAGGGCGAACCCAAAGGGGATAAGCTGGCGGGCAAGACGCTGGTGGTCACCGGCACGCTGGAAACTCTTTCCCGCAGCGAGGCGGAGGCACTCATTGTACGGAACGGCGGCAAGGCCAGCGGCTCCGTCTCGAAAAAGACGTCCTACGTCGTGGCAGGCGCGGCAGCAGGCTCCAAGCTGACCAAGGCACAGTCTCTCGGTGTGCCTGTGCTGACAGAAGAAGAATTTCTCGCCCTGCTGCGGGACGAATAACGGGCTCTAAAATCAAAAATATGTCGAATCCAAGCGGCTCATTCGGTGGGAGTTTCCTGCCGGCGGGCCGCTTTGTTTGTGCCGTTCTAAAATCACAGCCGCCGCATATCCTGAAAGCAAAAGAGCAACCGGGATGCGGAAAGGGGAAGCAAAATGGACGAGTATTATCACGCCATCCGCGCACTGCCCAGCTGGCTGGCAAGACCTCTGGCCGAGCTGCCCATCGGCACGGCCGAACGGGTGCATGAAGTGCGTCTGCGGGTGGGCTGCGGGGTACGATTGACGCTGGATGGTATGCCGGGCCTGCCGCCGGAGCTGGAAGCACTGGGCAGGCACCCGCTGACGCCCCTGCAGATGGAGGAAATCTTTTGTACCCTCTGCGGCGGGTCGGTGCACACCCATCAGGCGGAGGTGGCGCAGGGCTTTGTCACCCTGCCGGACGGCTGCCGTGCCGGGCTGGGCGGGCGTTTCTTTTTCCACCCGACGCAGGGCGTGGTTTTGCAGGAACTGCGCTCGGTGAATCTTCGCATCGCCCGCCGTAAGCTTGTCGCGCTGCCCGAGGAATTGCAGCAATTGCTGGGCCGAAAATTCGGGGGACTCCTTCTCGTCGGGGAACCCGACAGCGGCAAAACTACCCTTTTGCGCAGTGCGGCGCATTTTCTTGCCCTGCAAAACAAAACGCTCTGCATCATCGATGAGCGGCGGGAACTCTGCCCGGAGACGACAGACGCCTGCGGCCCCATCCGCGCCGACCCCATCGACTGCATTGCAGGCCTGCCCAAGGGGATGGCTGTCCAGATGGCCCTGCGCACCCTTTCGCCGCAGGTGATCCTGCTGGACGAGCTGGGCGGCATGGACGAAGTGCAGGCGCTGGAGCAGGGAATGTTCAGCGGGGTGGATTTTGTGGCAACGCTCCACGCCGCCAGTTGGGAAGAAGCATTCTGCCGCCCCCAGCTGCGCGCAATGCAGCAAAACGGCGCCTTGCAGGCCGCTGTCCTGCTCAAAGGGCGCTCCCATCCAGGACAAGTGGCCGCGGTGCGCCTGCTGTGAGCGCTCTGCGCTGGGCGGGTGCGCTGATGCTGGCGATCTGCGGCTGGTGCGTCGGGGACGCGCTTGCGCAGAAATTGCAGGCCGAAGTGGACGCGCTGGAAGACACGGTGCATTTACTGGAAGACATTCGGGAAGAGATCGCCTTCCGACGGCAAGATCTTGGCCGGCTCTGCGAACGCCTGACCCGGGAAGGGCGGCTCCGCACCCAAAACAGCAAAATCCAGACGGCTTTGCCGCCGCCCGCACTGGGCAAACGGGAAGCGGCATGGTTCCATGCCTGCTTTGCCGGGCTGGGCCGTACGGAAGCCGAGCAGGAGTGTCAGCGGCTGGAGCAATATGCCGACAAATTCCGCACGGCCTTGGCCCAGTGCCGCGCCGAGCTGCAGCAGCGGCGAGCGCTTTCCCGCAGGCTGGGCCTTGCCGCCGGGTTGGCGCTGGGGGTGCTGCTGCTATAACTGCCGGGAGGAAACGACATGGACATCGATTTGATCTTCAAGATCGCGGCCATTGGCATCATTGTGGCGGTGCTCAACCAGCTGCTCATCCGTTCCGGCCGGGAGGATCAGGCCATGATGACCACCCTCGCCGGGCTTGTGGTGGTGCTGTCGATGCTGGTGCAGCAGATCAGCCAATTGTTTGTTACCATCAAAACGCTGTTTTCATTATGAGTACGCCGCTTTCGATCCTTTGTGTAGCAGTCATTTCTGCGGTTTTGGTGGCCCTGTTTGAAAAGCAGCAGCCTGCCTTTGCGCTCTTTGTGTCGGCGGCGGCATCGCTGGTTCTGCTGGCCAAAGCGGGCGGCGCGGTGCAAAATGTGCTGGCAGGCCTTGCCCGATTGGAACAGTCGGCAGGCGGCGACGCCTACGGATGCCTTTTGCGCTGCACGGGCATCGTGCTGCTGACGGATTACGCCCGCGCCATCTGCGAGGAGGCCGGGGCCGAAGCTCTGGCCTGGTGCACGGGGTTGTCCGGCCGGGTCCTGGCGCTGGCGGCAGCATGGCCGCTGCTGGAAGAGATCGGGCAGCGGATCGGGAGCTTACTGGGATGAAATACAGACAGAAACTTGCGGCGCTCCTTCTCGTGTGGACAAGCCTTGTGTTCTGCGCGCTGCCCGCCTTTGCGCAGAGCCCGGACGCGCTTTCGCTCCTGCCCGGGGCGGAGCAGTGGCAGCCTTATCTGGACCAAAGCCCTCTCGACCCCGCTGCCTTTGCCCGGGACCCGCTTTCTGCTCTGCGGCAGCTGTTCCCATCCTCATTCTGGGAGACGCTGCGCTTGTCCATCCGCAGCTGCGCGGATACGCTGGTATTTCTGCTGCTGGCGGCAGTGCTGTCTCTTCTTATCAGCGGAACAGAAGGGCGGGAGCTCTTGGAGCTGGCCGCCGCGGCCGGGTGCGGCGTTCTGCTCTGGGGCAGGCTCTTCACACTGGCCGATGAGCTTTGTGCGCAGTTGGAGGAATGGAGGGGCTTTTTGCTGGGGTTTCTGCCTGTTTACGCCGGGGTGCTCTGCATGGGCGGCGAGACAGAGGCCGGGAGCGCAGCCAGCGGTTTTCTCCTCACAGCCCTCTGCTTTCTGACCCAATGCCTGGCGGCGGTGCTTCGGCCCCTGCTCCAATGCTATCTGGCCCTCAGTATGACCAGCTGCCTTTGCGCGGGCGACGGTCTGCCCTCTTTTTGCAAAGCGGTGGGGAAGGCCCTTCGGCAGGCGCTGAGCTGGGCCGGGAAAGCCTTTGGATTCCTGCTGGGACTGCAGCGCGCCGCAGCGTTTCAAATCGACCGCGCCACGCTGCGGGCCGGGCAGCTGGCGGCGGGCAGCGTACCCATTGTCGGCGATACACTGAGCGATGCTTCCGGGGCAATTTTGACGGCGGTCCAGCTGCTGAAAAGCGGACTGGGCTTCGCTGCCATCGGTTTCCTGACGTTGGAGTTTCTGCCGCTTTACCTGGGGATGCTGGCCCAGCTGGCTCTTTTGTATGGGTGCAGTCTGTTTTGTGATCTCACGGAGATCCATCGCTGCCGGACCTTGTTCGATTGCTTTGCTGAGGCAGTGCGCTGTATGGCGGCGGCTACGGCACTGTTTTTCGGTTTGGCGGTTTTGGGCACGGCATTGCTGTTCGTAGTAGGAGGAGGCTGACCTCAATGCAAGCACTGACTCATGCGGTGGCGGTTTTCTGCATCGCCTGCCTGTGTGCCGAGCTGCTGACGCTATTTGTGCCGCCCACATCGTCCGGCTGGGTGCGGCGGTGCATAAAAGCGGTGGCAGGGCTATATATTCTAGTAGTGTTCGCCCGCGCTCTTCCAAAGGCCGGGGCACAGCTGCAGGCGTTCTCTCTGCCGAAGGCCCAGCCCGCCTTTTTCGGCACGCTGGATGACCTCATCGCGTCGGAGGCAGCCCGCCTGGCAGAAGAAGCAGGGGAGGCGGTGCCATGAAAACGCCCATGCTGCCCGGCTTTTGCAAGGAGTTATTCGCCAAACAAAACCGGGCCAAACTTGCGGTGGCACTGGGTGCGGCAGCCATGGTGCTGATCCTGCTTTCGGAACTGCTCCCGGCACCCGGCGCACCGGCCGCCAGCACACCCGAAACCACGTCCGCTGCCGCGCAGTACAAACAACAGCTGGAGCAGCAATTGGAGCAGCTGATCGGCCAGGTGGCCGGGGCCGGGGAAACCACTGTTATGCTCACACTGGAAAGCGGGGAGGAGACCATCTATGCCTTGGACACGCTCTCGGGACAGACCCAATCCCAGCAGACCCACGTTTTGCTGGAGGACGGCACCGCGCTGGAAGAAACGACCCATCTGCCCACGGTCTGCGGCGTGGCCGTCGTCTGCGAGGGCGGCGGAGACATCCGGGTGGCGGCCCGCATCACCGAGCTGGTAGCGGCCTTGCTGGATGTGCCCACCAACCGTATCTGCGTAGAACAGCGGGGCCGCTGAGCACTCCTGCCCGACCCCTGAACCGCGAAAAGGAGGAACCCAAGGATGAGAAGCATTGCCAAACATACCCGCCGGGCCACGGCCATCACACTGGCGGCGGCGCTGGTGGTTGCCGTTTACCTCAACTGGCAGTATGCCCGTACGGGCGTTTCCCTGAATGAGGATGCCGTGAATGTTTCGGCGGCGGTGGAAACGCAGGCCGAACCCACGGCAGAAGTCGTCACCGACGGACTGATGACTGAAGCGGAAGCGGTTTCCAGTGCCGGCAAAAACTATGGCGAGGCCCAGCTGGTGAGCGTTGCCAATGACAGCGGCGCAAAGTTCTTTGAGGAAGCTCGCCTCAAGCGGCAGAAAGCCCACGATGCCGCACTGGATACCATCCAGAAGACCCTCAAATCCTCTGGCCTTTCTGCTGAGGAAAAGAAGACCTACGCCCAGGAGCTGACGGGCAACCTGGAGGACCTCCATGCCGAAAACGAGATCGAGACCCTCGTCAAAGCCAAAGGCTTTGCGGACTGTTTGTGCTTTTTGCAGTCCGGCCGGGCCGACCTTACCGTGATGACGGCGGGCGATGCGCTCACCGCAGCCCAGGTGGCGCAGATCCGGGACATCGTGCTGAGTAAAAGCAGTGTGACGGCCCAGAATATCACCGTGGTGGAAGTGAAGTAAAAAGTGCTGTCAAGTGTTGTGAAAATGCAAAAAGGATGGTATAATAGAATCAAATCTTCATAGGCAAAGAGGAAACTTTGCCCGAAGCAAAACAAAATGGAATGAGTCTTCGCTCATTTTGGATGGAGGACCATAGAATGGAATTACAGAATATGGATCTTAGAGGCGGGAGCTTACAAATTTCGACGGAGGTGCTGGGCAAGATCGCACGCTGCGCGGCGCTGGAAGTGGACGGCGTGGCCGAGGTTTCCTGCGGCAGCCAGAACAAAAAAGTGAAGGATCTGCTGGAGCGCGCCAACGTCCAGCTGCCCGTTGTGGTCGAGATGAAGGACGGCACCGCCGAGATCACCCTGCATCTTGTGGTCGCCTTTGGCGCACGCATCCCTGCTGTGGCAGAAAAAGTGCAGGAAAACGTCAAGAGTGCGGTGCAGAGCATGGCCAACATCACCGTCAGCCGGGTGGACCTTGTGATCGCCGGGCTTGCTGTGCCTGCCGAAACGAACGCCTGAATTTTAATCGAAGCAAAACAAAAAGCGACAGCGGCCAAGGGTGTATTGCGCCCGGCGCTGCGCTGTGAGAGGAATACTATGGAAAACATTTTGCCCCGCCGTGAAGCACGCGAGAACGCCTTTCTGCTGGCTTTTTCCCAGACCTTTGGTGACCTGCCGCTGGAGGAAGCACTGGACAATCACCGCGAGAGTGACGAAGAGCACCCTGTGGATGTGTTCGGCCAGCGTTTGCTGCGCGCTTATTACGGCCACTCTGCCGAGGTGGATGACCTCATCCGAGACCATCTGCGCAACTGGACCATGGAACGCCTGCCCCGCGTCAGCCTGACGGTACTGCGTCTGGCTCTGGCCGAGATGCTGTACGGCGACGAGAAGAAGCCCGGCGTCGTCATCAACGAGGCGGTGGAGCTGACCAAGAAGTACGGTGCCGACGAGGACTACCAGTTCGTCAACGGCCTGCTGGGCGCTGTCGCTCGCGAGAAGGGCCTGGACACCGATGCAGTGGAGCCCGACGAGCAGTGAGCACGTACACGCTGGGCATCGACACAAGCAACTATGCAACCTCTCTGGCCGTTTTTGATACAGCCGGAGAGGTTGTTTGCGCAAAGAAGCGATTCCTCCCCGTCAAAGAAGGACAGCTGGGCCTGCGCCAAAGCGATGCACTCTTCCACCATACCACCGCCCTGCCCGAGATGCTGGACGAGCTGGCCGGGGAGTTTGATCTGACGCGGATCTCCGCTGTGGGCGTATCCCAGAAGCCCCGCCCTGTGGAGGGAAGCTACATGCCCTGCTTTCTGGCAGGCGTCAGCGCGGCCAAGGCTTTTGCGCTGGCAAAGGAGATCCCACTGGTCCTGACCACCCATCAACAGGGGCACGCCGCTGCCGCGCTGTTTGCCGCCGAAGGGGAGAAGCTCTTCCGCCAAAAAGTGCTGCTTTTCCACATTTCCGGCGGCACCACAGACCTGCTGCTCTGCGATGAGGGAAAGCACATCGAAACGCTGGGCACCAGCTCCGATCTTTACGCCGGACAGGCTGTGGACCGGGTGGGCGTCAAGCTGGGCTTCAGGTTCCCGGCGGGAGTGGAAGTTTCCCGCCTTGCCGCCCGGTGCGACGAGCCCATCCGGCCAAAATCCAGCGTCCGGGGGATGCAGTGCAGCCTTTCCGGGCTGGAAAACCAGTGCAATGCCCTGCTGGCAGCAGGCAAAAGCCCGGAATACGTCTGCAAATACTGCCTGCTCTGCGTGGCAGACACCGTTGTCAAGATGACGAAGGCCGCTCAGAACGAATACCCCGGCCTGCCGGTGGTCTGCGCGGGCGGTGTGATGAGCAGCGATATCATCCGCGCCTGGGTGCAGCAGCGCCTGCCTGGGGTCTACTTTGTGCCCGGGCAGTATTCCAGCGACAACGCCATCGGCGTTTCCATTCTGGCTGCACGGGAGGCGGGCTTATGGCTGAAGTGATCTCCGTCTCAGCGCTGAACCAGTACGTCAAAACTCTGCTGGATGCCAACGATCTGCTGTTCGATATCGCTCTCCGAGGCGAGATCGCCAACTTTGTGCAGAACGCCCGCAGCGGCCACTGCTATTTTTCTCTGCGGGACGCCGCGTGCAGCGTCAAGGCGGTCATGTTCCGTTCGGACGCACGGCGGCTGAGCTTTCGCCCCGAAGAGGGAATGAAGGTCGTCGTCCGCTGCCGGGCCACCCTTTACGAACGGGACGGCGCGTTTCAGATCTACGTCAATGATATGTTCCCGGACGGCATCGGCGCGGCACAGCTGGCCTTTGAGCAGCTGAAAGCCAAGCTGGACGCCGAGGGTCTCTTTGCACCCGAGCACAAAAAGCCGCTGCCCCAATACCCCCGGTGCATCGGCCTCGTCACCAGCAAAACGGGCGCGGCGCTGCAGGATATCCGAAACGTCATTTCCCGGCGCTGGCCTGCCGTAAGGCTGCTGCTCTGCCCGGTGAGCGTGCAGGGCTTTGAGGCGGCGCAGGACGTGGCAGCGGCCATCGACCGGCTGGACAAAAGCGGAAAGGTCGATGAGATCATCGTAGCCCGCGGCGGCGGCAGCCGGGAAGACCTCTGGGTCTTCAATGCGGAAATCATTGCCCGGGCGGCGTATCGCTGCAAAACGCCCCTCATCAGCGCTATCGGCCACGAGATCGACTTTACCATTCTGGATCTTGTGGCCGACCAGCGGGCTCCGACCCCCTCGGCAGCGGCGGAGCTGGCCGTGCCGGACCGTGCAGAGCTGGCGCGAAAATTATACAATTTGGAAGAAAATATTCAAAATAATATCCAAAGTCGCTTGAATGTATGCTATAATGAGCTTATGCAAATGGACGAGGCGTTTTCGGGCGAGGTGACCCGCCGCACAGCAGCGAACGGGGAAGCAAGGCTGAACGCATACCGCCGGCAGCTGCAGGCGGCTGCCACAGCCGCACAGCGCACCCGGCAGCAGCGCCTGCGCCATGCCGCTGCGCTGGCAGCTTCCCTGAACCCTTATCAGGTCCTGGCCCGGGGCTATGCGCTGCTGTATGACGAAAAGGGCCGCGTCAGCACCGCCGACGCACTCCGAGAGGGAGAACATATCACCCTGCGAGGCACAGGCCATACCGCTCAGTGTACGGTAACAAGCGTGGAGGAGATCAATGAGAGCACCCAAAAGCTTTGAGGACGGCATGAGCCGCCTAGAAACGATTTTAACGCAGATGCAGAGCGAGGAGACCACGCTGGCCGAATCGGTCAAGCTGTATGCGGAAGCGGCCTCTCTGATGGAATACTGCAAAGCGACGCTGGATAAGGCAACGCTGCAGCTGGAAGAGATCGACGCCGCCCGCACCCCAAGTGCTGCGCCCGCCGAAGATTGAGGAGGAACGATCATGGATTACGAAAAGCAGTATCAGGAGTATCTTGCCCGCGTGGAAAAGGCGCTGGAAGCTGCCTGTGAGACCTATCTGCCCGAGGGATCGGATGTGTGCAAAGCGGCCCGCTACAGCCTGATGGGCGGCGGCAAGCGGATCCGTGCTGTGCTGGTGCTGGCTGTCTGCGATATGCTGCACGGCAATGCGGAGGCCGCCGAGCAGTTTGCCGCTGCCGTGGAGATGCTGCACTGCTACTCTCTCATCCACGACGATCTGCCCTGTATGGACAACGATGACCTGCGCCGGGGCAAGCCTTCCTGCCATAAGGCCTTTGGCGAAGCCACGGCCATGCTGGCGGGGGATGTGCTGCTGACGGAGGCTTTCAACACCATCGCCCATGCGCCGGCCTCTCCTTTGGTTTGTGTCCGGGCCGCACAGGCGCTGGGCATGGGCGCAGGCAGCCACGGCATGGTCTACGGGCAGGAGCTGGACCTCAAATATGAGGCCATCGCAGCTACCGAGGAGCAGCTGCGGCTCATCCACCGCCACAAGACGGGTGCGCTCATCAACGCTGCCGTCCAGATGGGCGCTGCCGCCGCTGAGGCGACTGAGCAGCAGTGCAAGGAGCTGGAAGGCTACGCCTACGGCATCGGCCTCGTGTTCCAGATCGTAGACGATGTGCTGGATGTGACCGCTACGGAGGAGCAGCTGGGCAAGCCCATCGGCAGTGACAGCGAGAATGGAAAAACCACCTTTGTCACCCTGTTTGGCACCGACGGTGCCATGAAACTGGCAAAGGAATTGAACGACGCCACCTGCGCTTCGCTGCGCAGCGAGTTTGGCGAGAAGAGCGCATTTCTGGAGCAGCTGGCCCAAAAGCTGCTGGTGCGCTGCAATTAAAAGAACGTAAAAAGGTGGAATGTACACGATGCAACTGATCAAAGAGCTGTTCTCGGCAAACGAGATTTTGACCGTATCGCTGCTGGGCTGGTTTGTGGCGCAGGTGCTGAAAACGATCATCAATTTTATCCTGCTCGGGAAATTTCAGCTGGAGCGGATGTGGGGCGACGGCGGTATGCCCAGTGCCCACAGCGCTACCGTCTGCGCTATGGTCATCGCAACGGCGCGCAGTGTCGGCTTCAGCTCTCCCATCTTTGCGGTTGCCAGTGTGGTCGCCATCATCACCATGCACGACGCCATGGGCGTCCGCCACGAGACCGGCGAGCAGGCCAAGGTGCTCAACCAGATGATCGAGCAGTGGATCGACATCAGCGAGAAGAACGCACCCTTTTTGCAGAATATGCACCTGAAGGAAATGGTAGGCCACACCCCGCTGCAGGTGCTGGCAGGCGTTTTGGTCGGCGTCGTGGTGGGGTGCGTTTACCCCATGAGCGGCGTATAAAAATCTGAAATTTTGGATAAAAATGGGAGAAGGACGTGGAGCTATGAGTTTCCCTTTGCTCGAAAACATTTCACAGCCCAGCGATCTGAAAAATTTGTCGGATGAGCAGATCGGGCAGCTGTGTTCCGAGATCCGGCGCTTCTTGCTGGATCATGTATCGAAAACGGGCGGCCACCTGGCCTCCAATCTGGGCGCAGTGGAGCTGACCGTTGCCCTGCACCGGGTGTTGGAGACCCCCAAAGACGAGATCGTTTTTGACGTCGGCCACCAGTGTTACACCCATAAATTGCTGACGGGCCGCCGGGAGGGGTTTGATCAGCTCCGCCAGCTGAATGGCCTTTCCGGCTTTCCGAACCCCAATGAGAGCAAGCACGACGCTTTCATCGCGGGCCACGGCAACACGGCTCTTTCGCTGGCCATCGGCATGGCGTGGGCCAAAAAGCTGCGGGGTGAGCCGGGCCATGTCGTCGCCATCATCGGCGACGGTGCCTTCACGGGCGGCATGGTCTATGAAGGCATGAACAACATCGGCGGGCTGGACAACCTGCTGGTGATCCTCAACGACAACAAAATGTCCATCGGCAAAAATGTAGGCGCGCTGGCCCGGTATCTGAACCATCTGCGCACCACCAACCGCTATCTGGATGCAAAAGAAAATGTGCGCACTTTTCTGGATGGCGTGCCCGTGGTGGGTGTCCCCCTCAAAAATGCCATCCAGAGCGGCAAGAGCGTCCTGCGCCGGGCGATGTACCACTCGACCATGTTCGAGGATATGGGGTTCCACTACTTTGGACCCATGGACGGCCACGACGAGGCGGAGCTGGAGCGGGTGCTGCGCAACATCTGCCGCCAGCAGGGGCCCTGTTTCCTGCACATCGTGACCAAGAAGGGCAAGGGCTATGCCCCTGCCGAGAACAACCCCGGCAATTTCCACGGCGTGTCCACCTTTGATCTGATCCAGAGCATCCCGGACCCCGAGGTGGCCCCCAAGGAGTCCTTCTCGACGGTCTTCGGCAATCTGCTGAACAAAGAAGGAAACGCGAACCGAAAGATCTGCGCCATCACCGCTGCCATGAAGTACGGCACAGGCCTGCAGTTCTTCGCCCACACCCACCGTGACCGCTTTTTTGATGTGGGCATGGCTGAGCAGCACGCTGTCACCTTTGCGGCAGGCCTTGCCAGCCAGGGGATGCTGCCGGTGGTCTGCATCTACTCCACCTTCCTGCAGCGCTCCTACGACCAGATCATCCACGATGTGAACCTGCTGCAGGAGAACGTCGTCTTCGCAATCGACCGCGCCGGTTTTGTGCCCGGCGACGGTGAGACGCATCAGGGCATTTATGACCCGGCCTTCCTCAGCCAGGTGGGCATCCCGGTCTATTCGCCCTCCAACTATGCAGAGCTCAAGCACTGGCTGCCCCTCCTGCTCAGCAATGAGATGCAGGGGCCCCGGGCCATCCGCTACCCGCGCGGCGGCGAGAGCAAAGTGCTGGCGCAGTACGGCTGCTCCGGCAAGGAGTACGATCGGCTCTACACCGCTCCCGGCGCAAAAATGGCGATCGTCAGTTACGCCGACGAGGTGGAGGATGCGCTGGAAGCCGCAAAGCTTCTGGGCACCGAAAACACGCCCTGCGACGTGTTCAAGCTTGTAAAGGTATATCCCTTTACAGAAGAGCTCGTGGCTGAGATTCGATCTTACAGCGTGATTTTGTTTGCCGAGGAGTGCGTTGCCCGGGGCGGCATCGGCGAGCATCTGGAGGCAGCCCTCCAGAAAGCGGGCTGGAACGGCAAGTACATTCATCGGGCTGTGGAGAACGTGCGCCTGCCCCACGCCACGGTGCCGCAGATCAAGACCGTGGAAGGGCTGGACGCCGCACAGCTGGCGCAGGCCCTGCGGGAAGCGAAAGGAGAAGCAACGCTTTGAAGATTCGGTTAGACCAGTATCTGGTGCAGCACGGCCTCATCCAGAGCCGTGAACGCGCCAAGGCCATGATCATGGCCGGTGTCGTCTTTGTCAACGAGCAGAAGGTGGACAAGGCCGGCGAAATGATCAAAGAGGATGCCAAGGTGGAAGTGCGCGGCCACGATATCGGCTATGTCAGCCGGGGCGGGCTCAAGCTGGAAAAAGCCATGCAGTGCTTCCCGCTGACGCCCAAAGGCAAGGTCTGCATGGACATCGGCGCTTCCACCGGCGGCTTCACCGATTGTATGCTGCAGAATGGTGCGGTCAAGGTCTACGCTGTGGACGTGGGTTACGGCCAGCTGGCATGGAGCCTGCGCACCGACGAACGGGTGGTGAACATGGAGCGGACGAACATCCGCAATGTCACCCTTGACCAGCTGCAAGAGCCAGTGGAATTTTTCAGCGTGGATGTCTCCTTCATCTCGCTGCATCATATTTTCCCGGTGGCACAGGCCATCACCACGCCGGACGCTATGGGCGTCTGCCTTGTCAAGCCCCAGTTTGAGGCGGGCCGCGAGAAGGTGGGCAAAAACGGCGTCGTCCGCGACCCGGCCACGCACCGCGAGGTGCTGCACAATGCCATGGGCTACGCTGCCGCCAACGGTTTTGTGGTGCGGGGGCTCGATTTCAGCCCCGTCAAGGGCCCCGAGGGCAACATTGAGTATCTGATGTTTGTCCAGAAGAGCGACGCCCCCGGCGTGCTGGACGACTCCGTTGCCGAACAGGTGGTGGCGGCCAGCCATACCAAGCTGGACAAATAAGCGCAGAGGCGGAGGGACCGCGTATGACCGTTTACATTTCGCCAAACTCCGGCAAGCCGCTGGCCAACGGCATCGCACAGCGGGCAGCGCAGATCCTGCTCAACCACGGGGCCAATGTTTTGATGGCCGATGCTCTGCAAAAAGCCTGTCCCACCATGGGAGTGCAGTATCTGCCGCCGGAGGAATGCCTGCAGGGCGCCGACGTCATCCTGACCATCGGCGGCGACGGCACCATCCTGCATGAGGCCAACCTTTCGATGAAATACCAGAAGCCCATTCTGGGCGTCAATCTGGGCCGCTGCGGCTTTTTGGCCACCTGCGAGATCGATGAGATGGAGGCAAAGCTGGCCGCCGTAGCCCGAGGCGATTTTTCGCTGGACAGCCGGATGCTGCTTTACGTCCGGGTCATTGGGGACAACCAGTGGAAGGGCCACGCCCTCAACGATGTGGTGGTCACAAAGGGCCGCTTGCAGCAGGCCATCGATTTCAGCATCTACTGCGACGACATTCTGGTGCAGCATTACCGCGGCGACGGCGTGATCGTCGCCACGCCCACGGGTTCCACCGCCTACTCGCTGGCGGCGGGCGGGCCCATCCTGGACTCCAAGACCAAGGGTTTTGTGGTCACCCCCATCTGCCCCCACAGTCTGGCAAACTCTGCCATGGTGTTTGCGCAGGAGCGCAAGATCAACATCTGCGTGGGCCAGGTGGCAGACGATGAGGTCTTCCTCAGCTGTGACGGCGTTTCGGGGTATCCGCTGCGGGCGGGTGCGACCGCGGAGGTGCGTCTTTCCAACGAGACTGTCCAGCTCATCACCTTCGGCAATGCCGACCAATTTGAAGCCATCGATCAGAAACTGCGCAGCAGACGATAACGCATACAGGAGGAAATGCCTATGAGCCGCAACAATACGGGCGACGCCAAGAGCAAGGCGGAACGCCAGCAGACCATCCTCCGGCTGATCCGGGAGCACTCCATCAGCCGCCAGGAGGTGCTGCTGGAGCATCTGCGGGACGAGGGCTTTGCCGTGACACAGGCCACCATCTCCCGCGATATCCGGGAGCTTTGCCTTGTCAAGGCCGCTACCAGCGACGGATACCGCTATGTGTCCAGCCACAACGAGAGCCTGAACCCCAAAATGCAGGGGCGCTTCGATACCATTTTCCGCGAGTCGGTGCTGGGCGTGGATTACGCCGGCCATGTGGTGCTGGTAAAGTGCTACTCCGGCATGGCCAACGCCGCCTGCGAGGTTTTTGACGCATTGAAATGGAAAAATGTCGTCGGCACCCTCTCGGGCGATGATACCTTCCTCATCGTGGCCCGTTCGGAGCGGGATGCCAAAACCATCTGTGCGGAGCTGACCCATCATCTGGGCCAGAGATAAGACAGGAGAAACTATGCTGAGCAGCCTCCAAATTGAAAATGTGGCAGTCATCCAGAAAGCCAACGTTCACTTTGAAAAAGGCCTGAATGTGCTGACAGGCGAGACGGGTGCGGGCAAATCCATCCTCATCGACTCCATCAATGCCATTTTGGGCAACCGCACCTCCAAGGACCTTGTGCGCACCGGCGCGGCTAAGGCCGTAATCCGGGCCGCCTTTGACGATGTGCCGGAGGCAGTGCTGGACAGTCTGGAAAAGGCCGGGTACGAGCGCTCCTCGGCGCTGATGCTCAGCCGCGAGATCACCGCCGAGGGCAAGAGCAGCTGCCGCATCAATGGGATGCCCGCCACGGCGGCGGTGCTGCGGGAGCTCTGCGGCGGTCTCATCAACATCAACGGCCAGCACGATTCGGTGGGCCTTTTGAACCCCGCCCACCACGAGGGCATTCTGGACGCCTACGCGCAGAACCGCGCAGAATATCAGGATTATTATGCCGTCTACCGCGAGCTTGTAAAGGTGAAGCGGGAGCTGGACGCCCAGATCACCGATGAGAGCGAAAAGCAGCGCCGGATCGATCTTTTGAGCTATCAGGTGCAGGAGATCGACGACGCCGCTCTGACGGCAGGCGAAGAGCAGACGCTGGAAAGCCGCCGGAAGGTGCTGGCCAATGCCTCCACCATCCGGGATAAAATCGCGCAGTGCTACGCGCTGCTTTCCGGCGACGACGAAACGCCGGGAGCGGTGGATCTGCTGGGCGAAGCCTCCAATGCCGTGGATGCAGCCGCCCAGCTGGACGGGGAGCTTTCTGCCAGTGCGGGCCAATTGCTGGACCTCTACTACAACGCCAAGGATGCCGCCGCCGATCTCATCGGTCGGCTGGACGCCTACGATACCAACGACGCCGAGCTGGACGAGATCGAGCAGCGCATCGACCTTATTTACAAGCTCAAGCGGAAATACGGAGATACGGTCGAGGACATCCTCGCCTTTGGCGAAAGGGCCCGGCAGGAGCTGGGCCTCATCCAATCCTCGCAGGAGCGGGTGGAGCATCTGCACGCCGAGCAGCATCGGCTGTATGTGCTGGCCCGGGAGAAAGCGGAAACACTGACCCAGACCCGCCTGAAGGCTTTTGAAGAGCTGAACAAGCGCATTTCCGGCACGCTGGATTTCCTCAATATGCCGGGCGTGCGGATGGCGCTGCACCATGCCCGCGGCCCACTGGCAAGCCATGGGCAGGACAGCATTGAATTTTATATTTCCACCAATCCCGGCGAGGACCCGAAACCCCTGGCAAAGATCGCTTCGGGCGGCGAGCTGAGCCGCATCACGCTGGCCATCAAAAATGCCATGGCCGATAAGGACGCCGTGCCCACCGTCATCTACGATGAGATCGACAGCGGTGTTTCCGGCAAGGCGGCCAGCCGCATCGGAGAGGTGCTGCGCCAGAGTGCCGAGGGACATCAGATCCTGTGCATCACCCACACAGCGCAGATCGCTGCGCTGGCGGATTGCCATCTGCTCATCCAGAAGAACATTGCAAACGAGCGGACCTATACCGAGATCCACCCGCTGGACGAAGAGGGGAGAGTGGATGCGCTGGCGCACATCATCTCTGGCGACCATGTCACCGAGCTTTCCCGCGCCAACGCCCGCGAAATGCTGGCGCAGGCCCACAAAGCCCGTTGACATCTGTGCCCAACTGTGATACACTAACTTTTGTTGAAAGGCGAAGATGGGAACAAGTACCCTGACGCGCTCTGTCCAGAGAGACCCCGGTTGGTGCAAGGGGTGTGCAGAGCAGCGGGCGAAATACCTCCCGGAGCTGCAGGCTGAATGGAGCTTTCTTCTAGTAGGCTGTGCCGCGTGCGAGCGTTACAAACGCAGGAGTGTCCTCCTACTCTGAGGAGCGCACTCGTGAGGCCGTTTCTGTGAGGAGGCGGCAAACAGAGGTGGTACCGCGATTTTTCTCGCCCTCTGCCAAATTCACGTTTGGCAGGGGGCGTTTTGTTTTCCCTCTGCCCACAAAACAGGAGGATCTTTTCTATGACTCTGTACGAAGAACTCAAGGCCCGCGGTCTGGTGGCCCAGATCACCGATGACGAGATCATCGACCTCATCAACAACGGCAAGGCCACCTTCTACATCGGCTTTGACTGCACCGCCGACAGCCTTACCGCAGGCCACTTTATGGCACTGACCCTGATGAAGCGGCTGCAGATGGCCGGCAACAAGCCCATTGCCCTGATCGGCGGCGGCACTACCATGATCGGTGACCCCTCCGGCCGCACCGATATGCGCAAGATGCTCACCAAAGAGGACATTGCCCACAATGCCGCCTGTTTCAAAAAGCAGATGGAGAAGTTCATTGATTTCTCCGAGGGCAAGGCACTGATGCTGAACAATGCCGACTGGCTGCTGAACCTGAACTACGTGGAGCTGCTGCGCGACGTGGGCGCCTGCTTCTCCGTCAACAATATGCTGCGCGCCAAGTGCTACGAGCAGCGGATGGAGAAGGGCCTGTCCTTCCTCGAATTCAACTACATGATCATGCAGAGCTACGACTTCTACTATATGTTCCAGCATTACGGCTGCAACATGCAGTTTGGCGGCGACGACCAGTGGAGCAATATGCTGGGCGGCACCGAGCTGATCCGCCGCA
>ERZ1026860.442-NODE-442-length-28455-cov-8.638556_pt1 | contig 28455 bp, 44 predicted proteins | sample MGYA00380160_ERZ1026860 | MGnify/ENA primary metagenome ERZ1026860 (study PRJEB33269, sample SAMEA4719796) | human gut metagenome | biome: human-associated habitat; feature: organic feature; material: feces | place: Cameroon | collected 2013-10 ... | reverse complement strand
AATAAATAAAATAATTTGAATATTCATGATGTAGTTTGCCCGTGTCAGTACTATATCTGTAACGCATAACCCAATAAATCGTGTTATTTACAATACAAGAATAATCCATAGATGCGTAGTAATAATCCATCCAATCACCAAATGAATCTTCCCCATTGATTGACAACTTGTATTCTTTTATTTCATACCCGTTTCCATTCTTAACCGTCTGAGTTGTGCAGCCGATCGTTACATATTTTCCATTCAGCAACATTACATTGGGACTAATCGCTTTGAATCCGGTTTTGAACGTCTGGGTTTCTATCGCGTTTCCATCAAAATCTTTTTTTACAATAACAGGATCTCCTACCACACTCAAACCTCCATGTGATAACTGAATAATGCCATCAGAACACAGGATGCAGATTTCGTTACTAAGCTTTCTGTATATCGTTGTTTCTTTTGCTATATCTCCATTCTCAATTTTTTTAATTTCCGAATCATTATCTATGTCGTACCTTATTATTGAGAGAATTGTTTTTGCGGTTTTTGACTGATAATAGTCTATGATCAATCCATATTCTGTGGCATACATCGATTCTAATCTGTTATATATACTTGATATTTTTTTGACCAGTTTCATCTGCCGATTATCCGGAATCCATTTTCCTATGTAATATCCACTACTTCTTGATCCACTATTTCTTTCCGTTTTCCTAAAAATTGCAGCTACATATACATCATTGGCTATCGATGTCCATCTTTGAACCGGCAGACTTGTTTCAGAATAACTGGTATGTACTACTTCCCATATATATTTTGATAAATCTTTCAGTTTCTCCCAAATAAGTTGACTTCCTATATATACTGCTTTTGTATATTTTCCCCAAAACACATCTTTATGGTCTTTTGAGCCCCAATAAACTCTTGATGATTGTCTGCTCATTTATGTCACCGTTACCTCTCCTTGAATAAAGTACACAGTGTTCGGATCCGGATTATCCGGAAGTGCTGTGACAGATACAAATTTCATACCATTTTCCGCTGCATCTTCCAGACTTTTGATCCTTTCCTCCTGTTTATCCGTCTGCTCCTTCAGTGCGGACGTTGACACATCTTCCCGGACTCCTAGATCCGATACAAACCGTCTCTGCTTTTCTTCGCCCTGCGCTGTCAGGGTATCTGTCAGAGACTGGATTCCTTTCAGAGTTCTTGAAAGCACATAAAAGCTTTTCAGGACAAATACATCCTTTTTCTGCTTGTCAGATTGCTCAAAATCATATACATAGAATTGCACCGGATCCCCTACTTCCAAGTATGGCAGCCCTGTACACTCTGCTGAAAACGGTGTATAGGTCACACCCTGCACCTTATTCAGAATTGCTGTGGCAATCTCTCTTTTTTCCTCTTTGGTGGTGCCAAGCGTAAAGCGGTTTCCCTGCACTATGTATTTGTATTTCTTATCAGCTCCGGCATATCCGGCTTTTGTATCTTCCGACTGTCTTACATATACCTTAGTGATCCCATGTACGTCATAATCTTCATAAGTAACGCTTTTATAGGATGGATAGAAGGTCGAATCTGTAATGATATCCGTAACGCCGATTCCCGGTACAAACGGCAGATACAGTCCATTCGTCTTATCATCCGGATCCACGCCTGGATATGCACCATCATCTTCATCATCCACGCCTAAACGTCTGTAGTCCATTTCTCCATTTCTATTGATGATGCCAAACACACCATTGATCTGACAGATCGCTTTGATCAGATCAAGCGCATAGATCTTTTCCTGTTCCTCCTCATCAGCATCTTCCTCATCGTCTTTATCTGCCATATTTACAAGCTGCTTGATGGAAAAACTGTCATTTGCCAGTGTCCGCTTTTTCTGCGTGATTCCAAGGAATTCAAACAGGTCATTTCTGAACTTCTTAATAGTTATTTTTTTTCCGATCTCAAGTAAAGCCACCTGTGTTCTGAACCAGTCTGTAACATCTTCATCCACAAGACTGTACATCATGTCATAGGCTATGATCTCTTTTGATCTCTTGTTCCCTGTCCGTTCATCAGAATCTACAAAGCCACTAAACAGCTTTACAGGCTTATCGGATGTTGAATCAGTGTATATAGATACCTCTATTTTCTTGCCCTTCAGCTTTTTCTTGATGCTGCTGATCTGAAGCTTGAATTGTGATGCAATACAGCCGACAAATTCAATGCTTTCCTGATCCAGAATAGCTTCCTTGATTTCCATGGATTCTTTTCTGATCTGACTGTGTTTTAATGTCAGATTGATCTCCGGGAATGTAACTACAAGATGTTTGTTCTCACTTTCATCAAAATATGCACTTTTTACTTTATTCCATACTTTTAACATAAGATCACCTTAGCATTCCGTAAGCTCTATTTCTGTTTCGCTATAGCGTATGGTTTTATCGGTTGCCTCTTCATGTTCAAATGTTACTTCTTTCATTCGGAATGTACCGGTCAAATATAACTGCGTCTGATCATCGTAATACTCAACCGGTACATTTAATGTATTTTCTGTCAAAGCTGCAAATGCGGCATGCTCTGTCAAGTCATGCTCACGCAACTGAAGTGTAATGGTCACACGTTTATTTTTCATGGCAACAGTGTGCTGCACATCATCAGCATCATTCCATTCATCTATAACACGATCTGCTTTCTTCTGGGAATAACTCCCCTTTGCAATCATGTTATTTGATACAATATGTCCATTGATCTTTACCCGATATCCGTTATACATCCTGACCCTCTTATGCTAATGCCGACTTTCCGCCATGCATCTTTTTAAATTCATTATTCTTTACAGTGATTTTTCTGAACAGTGCATCACTGTCCGCATCCATTTCAAGTATCAATTGCAGCCCATAATTTTGAAAAACATAGATCATTGCTTCTACCACTGCCTTATAGATCTCCTGTGATCCGTTTCCGGCGGTAGCCTCCTTAATCATTCCCATCAGGGTATCCGTACCACTCACCACTTCCGAGCCGGTTTCTCCACCTGCTAAGATCTGACCTGCTCTGTTGATCCCAAATGCTGTTGGCTTATCCATGATAACAGGCTGGTTCATCGCCTTAGCATACCATTTGACATCTATGTCCGGTACAGATGGCGGATTCAGAGAAAAGGATCCCAGCATAGAAAAATGAGGCAGCTTTATGCTGGGTAAGTTCCACTCGAAATTAAAAAATCCCTTGATATTGTCTATCTCACCTTTGACAAAATCTCTTGCAGCTCCTATCTTTTCTTCTATCTTGAGCTTAATCTCATCAAGCTTTCCTCCCGTCAAGGCATTCAGCGCATCATACCCGGCAATCCAAGCCTGTCTCTGTGTTTCCTGGTACGCTGCAACCACTCCAAGAATACCGCCGCCGTTATCCTCATATGCCTGCTTGATCGCGCCAAAGCGTTCATTGATCTGTGTTTCGTCCGCAAAGTCAGACATTTTCTCTTTGACCTTATCAAATGTTTCTGACGTTTTTTCTTTTATATTGTCCCAATGCTCTCCTATACGTTCTTTCAATAATCCCGCTGCTTCTTTGATAGAATCCCAATTCTTATATAAAACAACGCCTGCTGCCACAACGAGACCGATTGCCAGTGTTATAGGATTAAACAGTGCAGGTATTGTTTTTAACAGCCCTGCTGCCTTTGATATCCCTCCTATTGCCTTTGTGACCTTCCCAGCTCCGCTGATCAGCTTCCCACCTACTGTTATTGTCTTACCGACAATACTCAGTACCGGTCCTGCTGCTGCCACTATCAAGCCAATTTTTACGATCATATCCTTTTGCTTATCATCAAGACCTGCGAACCATTCAGAAAACTCCTTTACTTTTTCAGTTCCTTTTTCAATATACGGCATTAGATTTTTCAGAATAGAACCGCCAAGATCTATCGCTGTATTTTTCAACTCATTCAGAGCTTTTTTCAGTTCAAATGACGTTGTTTCCATTTTTTCAAAGGATTCCTGTGTCGTAGCTCCATCCTTTGCTGCATTATTCATATCTTTTAAAGAACTGTTAAATCCATCTGCACCATCTTTTAATAATACAAGGGCTGCCTTTCCCGCTTCAGCACTTCCCCAGAGATCACCCATAGATGCTCCTGTCTCGTCTGCATATTCCTGCATGATTCCCAGCACATCACCAAGAGACTTCCCTTCACTGATCAATTCTGCAAAGCTCTTTCCTGTTTTTTCTTCTATAACCTTCGATGCACTTGTTCCGGATTTTCCAAGCTCATTGATCATGCTGTTCAGGTATGTAGTCGTCTCAGCTGTTGCAATACCGTTTGCAGTCATAATTGCATAACTTGTACATAACTGATCCAGCGATACTCCGTATGCGTTTGCTGTTGGAATTACTTTACCCATTGAAGAAGCAAGCTCTGATACAGTCGTTTTACCTTTATTCTGTGTCTGAATAAGCATATCTGAAACATTACCAACCTCTGTTGCCTCCAACCCATACGCATTTAAAATGGTTGATAATACATCCAATGTATCAGCAGATTCTGCAAATCCAGCCGTGGCAAGTCTTGTTGCATTCTGAACGAAATTCACTGCATCCCCAGTAGACTGTCCGGCCGAAATCGCATTATATACATTGTCAGCGATTTCCGAAGAAGCAATTCCTGTCTCATTTGAGAGATCCAGTATTGATTTTTTCAGATCTTCCAGCGGTACTTCTGTTGTATCTGCAATCGTTGACACCTTAGCCATTGCATCTTCAAAGTTAAGTGCCCCTGCGACTGCTGCCGTTCCGATTCCCATAATAGGTGCTGTGACTGCAGCAGACAATTTCTGCCCTACTTTTGATACATTTCCACCAACTTTAGCAACCTTATTTCCTACCTTTTCAAACCCGGATTCCGTTTTTGCAAGAGATTTCTCTGCCTGCTCTGTATCAACATGTATGCTTCCAAACAGATCAAATATCTTCATGATCCTCTACCTCGTATGTTCCGTCCAGAATTGACTCTACCTTCTGCATGATTTCTTCTACACTTTTTCCGTCATCTTCCGCTTCCGGTTTCTCAAGCTCTTTCCTGAAGTCTTCAAATGACATAAAATGCTGTGGTCCTGCTACCCATCTCTGCCACAGCCGTTCTTCATATCGTTCCCTTGATGCTCTTTCGACAAGTGTGATCGCATCCTTATAAGGCATGTCCAGCACAAGTCCAGCTGCTCCCTGATAACGAGAAAAGAGTAAATCAACTATTCCTTCCGGGTCTCCAGCAGCTGATTCACTCTCTTCCAAAAATTTGCGATATCATTCTCATTTACAAGCTTCTCTATATCATCAAGCAGCGCATCCAATGACTGCCCGCTTATTTCCTCTTTTGTCTTTTCAAAAATACCGGCAAACAGATCATACACCTGCTCTTCCACTACGTCATTTGCCGCCACATCGATCAATAACATGACAATATCGATCCCAAGCGTATAACCGGCTTCAGATCTTGCCATTGCCAGCTGTTTTGCATAAAGCTCAAGCTGTGCATTGTACTGATCCATGCTTTCTTCATCACTTCCGGTTTTCACCGGAATATATTCTTTAATTTCTTCTTTTACAGATTCTGTATATTCCTTTGACATGCGGCGGATCTCCTCCCGGAGATTCGCCTTTTTGATAATCTTTGCTGTCTTAACGATGTCTTTTAAACATAACTTTCTCATCCTGTACCTCCTGTTTCTTATAATGTCTGACTGCTCTTTGCTTTCGGATAGTAGATCTTAAACGGCGGATTATCATCATCGTCATCATAATGTCCTGTGAATGTCGCCGCGATCACAGTCTCTGACTTATCCTGCATACTGAGGGAAAGACCTTCTGTATTGATCGAATTCAGTACCTGAATGATAACCGGTTTGTCCGATCCGCTGATCGTACCGACATATGTAATATTTTCGATATAGTCATCATCTACAATATAATCCTTGCCCTGGATGATGTAGTAATCTTCATTCGAACTTTCATCTACCTCAGCAGCACACAGTGATGTTGATACGGTATCCTTTGTTACCTCAATGAGGTTGGCTTTCAGTGTCACATCCCAGGAATCGATCACTTCCATTCCTTTTGCTTTGCCCTTTACGCCATCAATTTCGATATTACGGATATTTGGCTTTGCACTGAACTCCCCGCCGCCCTTTGTGGCACCGATACATTTCCCGCCTGCCTTAGCCGTCTCATAAGTGTCTTCTCCCACGGTAAAGTTCTTGAAAAAGGCACCTGCATCAAGCATCAGATTCTCTTTGGTCTTTTTTGTCAGACCATTAAAGCTTTTTTTCTTATTCATGGATTTCCTCCTACTCTTCCACAACTCTGACCTCAAATGTCAGTTCTATTTTCTTCAGTTTCTTGTCCTCTACAACAATAGGCTCGCAGGTATCTTTATAGATCATACCGGCGCCGCCTTCAAATTCAAACCGCATACGGTCTATCCGCTTTTCAAGTTCCATTGCAAGCATTTCAGCCCTGTTCCATGTATCTCTCATATCCCATACATTGACGGTCATGCGATACTGGCTGACTGTATCTGCTATAAGGCGCTTTGTGGTAAATACGGCATAAGGATAGGCATCTTCTTTTTTCGCTTCATTCACATATACCGGTAACTCATCACAGGTCATTACATCCTGCAGAGCCTCATTCATTCTCATCTTCCATCTCTCCTTCTGTCTCGATCATGGAAAGCGCTCTTGCTTCATCCTCCAGTCCACTCAGATACTGGCTTTCGATTGATACAATATCTGCAATGCTTGCATCCACTATATCCTGAAACATTCCTCGCGCCTTTATATGCGTTCCTCCCGGATTTTTCTTGGAGTGTTTACCGTTGATCGTGCCTTTTTCCTGAAATCTCGCATAAAATCCCGGTACCGTTTTTTTACGGCTTGAATGTTCATATCCACAGTCCACTCTTGGAAACTTGATGTAATCCTTGGCATATACATTGTATGTCATTGCCTTTGGTGCCTGTCTGGTCACTCTGTTGAATATGCTGTAATACTTTTCACGGAACCTTTTTTTAACAAGCTTTGCAACGTCCCGAAGGGCAGCCCTCGACAGCTCATAGAGGAAATAATTGGCTTTATCCACATCCGACTTGAATGTCACGCCGTTTTTACTGAGTTTCGTTACACTCTTCGGTACTGGCATCTCTCACACCTCCATAGCATATGATCTCAAGCGTTGAAGCTTTTGTCTCGTAAGTCCTCAATACCTTGTACAGCCTGCCATTGTACTCTACCTCAGGCTGATCGCTGTAGTCTTCCCGGTCAGCGATCTCAAACACAATTTCCGGCTTATACCCGGATGTCTGCGCCTGATAAAATTCAGAGCGTTTTACTGATTTCTTTTCGCCATATACCTCTGTCTTTTCCAGCACATATACCGGATCACCGTATTCATCTTTCTGATCCGTTTTCTTTTTATTCACGAAAAAAAGCACATCATCATACATCTTCCTGTGTTCCTTCCCTGTATGTATCGCAAAGGCTCATTGCATCACGGAGTTTTTCGTAATTCTGCATATACTGCTGCCCTTTTCCCTGAAAATCGAAATCTGCTTTGCAGTATAAAATAACTGCGCTGTCTGTCAGCTTATTTTGTAAGCAAATGCCCACCCGCTCCATATCGAGCAGGCAGGCATCCTTTGTTCTTTCGATCTCATCATCCAGATTTTTATGGGATATTCTCAAGGACTTTCTGATTTCCTCAACTGTTACCATTTACTTACCTCATGCGTTTGCCGCTGTCTGGGCATCTAAAAAGCTCGTGATCTTTTCCGCTTTGTTTGAACCGCTGATAGAATAGCCAAGCTCTGCGGCCAGAGCGGTGATCTCTGCCACAGTCTTAGCTTCTAATTCTTCCCTTGTATAAGTCTTAGCTCTATCAGCGTTTATGCGTTTTTTACCTGCATCACTACAAGCGATCCGAGATCTACCGGTTTTCCGTCTACCAGCATGATTGCTTTCTTGATCTGGTCGTCTGTATCATGGTCTTCATATTCTTTGATCGTAACCTGCAGATTTGTGTTCAGAATATAGTCTGCAAAGTTGAACATACATGCAAATGGTGTATCTTTCTCAACGGTCTTTGCAAATGACGGTACATAATCCACAAAGTTTACCTTTCTGCCAAGCAGTGATGGTTCAGGTCTTCCGCTTACGCCGATGTTGACTCTTGCGATAGGCTGACCGTTTTCATCAGTCATTGCTACAAATTTGTTGTAGAAGGTAGCCTTTTTCATATACCACTCTGTTCCTACCTCATAAGCATCCGGGAGTGCTCCTTCCGCTTTGCACAGATCCTGGTAAGATGGATCGCTGCCCTCTGTAATGTCGATTGTCTGTCCCTCCGGTACTTCCTTTGTCAGAATACCTTCCGGCTGGTTAGAAGCAGCTCCTGCGCCATTGAAGGCAGCATCCTCGATTGCTTTTACCATTGCGTCTGCGATATTCTTCGCAAGTGTTGATTCAAAGACCTCAAGTGTCACCGTATCAACCGCAATCGATACCGCTACCACACATCTGAGCTTGTGATAGGTAAATGTGATAGAACCAAGTGCCTTTTTCTGCTTATCCGATCCGCCTCTTTCTGTCGTCCATGTAGCTACCGGCTTTGCAGCTGATGTTGGAACAGATACACCGCCTTTGTAGAACGTCTTTGTCAGCTTCGCATACACGCCGCCGATATTTTCCAGCTTCTCAATGATCTTATTGATGATCGTATTTGGAATAGCTGCTCCCACATCGGATGTTGTTGTATAGGCATCTCCATTCCGGAAGTCTGCCGGGATCTGTGTTCCTTTCAAGACAAAGTTCATGAAAGCCTTCCGGTACTCCATGTCTTCCTGATTACCGATCACACCTGCTGCCGTCAGTACACCTTCTTTTGCATCCGGTGTCATTACCTTTGCAGCACCTCTGAGTGCTTCGATATTCGCCATACTTTCTTTGTACTGATCGTATTCTGCATCAAAGGTCTTCACATCTTCCATTTTTGCATTATACTCTTCCATTTTCTCGGCTCCGAGAAGTTCTTCTGCTTCATCCAGCATCTGATTGCGGTATGAAAGCATCTCTTCTTTGCTGCCAAACTTTTTGATTACGCTCATAAATTTCATAATCGTTCTCCTCTCATTCTTTGGATTGTTATTTTGTTCTTTGCTATTAAAATATCCGTGCTTTCCGCAATCGGATTTGTAGCCTTTTTATACTGATCTCTGATCTTTTCTTTTACCTCATCACTTATAATATTGGCATATCCCACGTTATAGATCGTTGGCTTCTTTCCGGACAAAATCCCGCTTTCATCACCGATGATTTCATCCACAAAGCCATATTCCTTAGCCTGTGCTGCATCCATCCATGACTCTTTATTCATAAGATCCAACAACTGTTTTTCTGACATGCCGGTCTTCAGCCTGTAGGTATTGGATATCGTTCTATTTGCATTCAGCAGGACATTTTTGGCATGGTCCATTGCTTTATAGTCTCCGCTGGCACTTCCTGACACATTATGGATCATATACTGTGCGCCTGCTGCCATCCGTACGGTATCAGCTCCACAGCATATCACTGTTGCAATACTTGCTGCAATTCCTACGATATCCGCAGTCGTAGCTCCTCTGTATTGTGAGATCAGATAATTGATCTCATTTCCCGCAAACACATCACCGCCACCGGAATTTACAATAAACGTGATATCCTCTCCATCTGCTTCCCTGATCTCCTTTTCGATTTCGGCCGGAGCAGTCGCTTCAATTCCAAGCAGATCATAAATCCACTTATCATCTGTCGATACGATCGTACCTTTCACATTTACATTTTTCATTCGTCATTACCTCCTGCACTGATCACACCGGTGTCTTTACGAAGCAGCGCATCATCTCCGCCCGGCATTGGTGCCATTGACAGATATGTTCTTACTTCATTTCTTGTCATAATGCCACGATCCACAAACTGTACCAGATTGAGCTTTGTGGCCATGCTTGCATATGTCAGATTACTGCTTTCAAATATGATCTTGTTTCCATGTGCTCTTTCTTTTCTGGTAAACAGCTTTCTTGTGAACTCATTGGAAAGCTGTTGTGCAACCGGTTCGATCACAGACTCGTAGTAAGCGATCCACTCATCTTCCGAATACGTGGAATTTACTATTCTCTCATTTGTATTGAAGAACTCATACACACGCTTGATCTGTCCGGTTGTCTGAGCCGCATTTGGCACATAATCATTCGGTGAGATCTGCTGTGCTTCCGCTTTAGAGTCCACTGCAGCCACACCCTTTGTCTTACTTGACATTGACAAAAAGCTTTCTGCAAATTTTTCTGCATTCGTTTCCAGATCTTCCGGCCGCATGGAATTTGAAAATTTCAAAAGCCAGCGGATCAGTGCGCCATTCTTGATCGCATTCACGATCCCCTGATCTGCAGTGCCGATCACATTCATGACTCCCTTCAGCGCATCAACCGGACTCTCACCAAACAGATCATTGTTTGTATAGTCATCCCGCAGATGGATAATATCCGTATACGGTACTGTCATCATTTTCCCATTCATCAGATAAAATTTTAAGAACAGCTCATTTGCCTTGTAAATCGCCTCCACACCCTGACAGGTAATCGGATATAATCCGATCGGGCTGTCGAATGCATTCCGCAGGATTAAAATAAAAGCATTGTTGTTGAGTGCAAGCTGGTTTGCCACCTTTTCGATCATGACCTGAAAGCTCATGAATTCATTTGGTTCTTCCAGCAGCATCCTGATATATACTACCGGGTTGATATCCAGCTTCTTTCCCTCTTCTGTCTCTGATTCCCTGATATGCTTTGCTACCAGTTTCCCAAGTGCCTTAGTTTTTGGCCGGATGCATGCCCGGATGATATCTGACTGATACATATTCCCATTCCAGGAATAAAAACCATTGCCCGCTTCCACAACCATTTTGTAAATGACATCTGGTGCAGCATTATTCTGTTTTTTTCCAAATAGTCCCATGGTCTTCCTTTCTGTTGCACCGGTGCAACTTTCTAAATTACGCTCAAATAATCTTCCAGATTATTCTCATATGTCACATAAGCATCCAGCAGGCTTGCCAGCCCGTCAATTCTTCTCGTTCCGACATTTCCCTTGCATGGCTGGATGTTATCATTCTTATCTACATCAACAGACGTATTTCCCATGCACCACTTCAGGATCGGATGGTTATTATATACAATCAGCTTCTTTTCCAGATCAGCTCCAAGAGACTTCATCGGTGCTGATAAGGTTTTCTTGCCTTGAATCACCGGCTCCATTACATTCTTACCGAATGTGTTCTCCATATCCTCTACAAAGTAACTTGCTGACCAGCTGTCATAACCACCTTTATAGAGATAAATATCCATATCGTTCTGCACTTCTGAAAACCACTGTACAATATACTTGTAATGCACTTTGTTCCCCGGACACGTCCGGAGCAGTCCCTGTGATTCCCACAAATCGTAAGGTATCTTATCTTCCCTTACTCTCTTTTCAAGCAGATCCTCCGGAAGCCAGTACATCTGCAGCACATAAATATGATCATCACCCGGTACCCTGAAAATAATAGTTGCACATGTCAGGTCTGTTGTACTGGATAAATCGCATCCTGCAATTCCATATCGCGGCTTTAATGCCTTGATATCAAATTTTGCCTGATTGTCCAACTGTTCAAAGGTCAGCCACGCTTCCGAGCTGGTCTCTCTGATATTAAATTCCTTGCAGACAAGGTTCTTTACCTGTGTGGCATCGGACAACGCCTTTGCAGCCTTACTCTTTAGATACGACAGTTTTTTTGTGACACCAAGGTTCGGATTCGCTTTATACCATGCTCTTTCATCCGTCCATTCTTTCCTTTCATCCAGTTCATAGATAAACGGAAATACATGGATATCTTTATAGCCGGACGGATCATACAAACCATTGATGATCCGTTCTGATTCATCATATTTCTGATCATAGATGTCTTCCCGGATTGTTCCGGCTGTTGATGTAACATAAATTAGCGGCTGGGTTCTTGCCGAAACACCATCCGCTAAAATATCATAAAGTGCTTTTCCTGCTTTCCATTGATGGATCTCATCCAGCAGGGCACAGTGTATATTAAGTCCATCCAACGAGTCGGAATCACTCGCCAGTGGCTTAAAGGTACCATTGTTATACTCCTCTGAAGATATATCACCCACACGGCATTTTGCCCTTTTTAATAATGCCGGTGATTTTTTGACCATTCTGGTCGATTCTGTCCAGATGATCTTCGCCTGATCTCTCTTAGTTGCCGCAGAGTATACCTGCGGTCCTTTCTCGCCATCTGCCAGTAACATATACAGTCCTACGACTGATGCAAGCAGCGATTTCCCGTTTTTCTTCCCAACAATCAGTATGCTTTCGCGGCAGATACGGTTTCCCGCATCATCTACAAAACCAAAGACTGCTGCCAGATGCGCTTTTTCCCATAATTCCAATACAACAGGTTTCCCTGCTCCCTTTCCACTGCTGACACAACAGAAGCTTTCTGCAAATTCGAGAATATGATTTCCCCTTTTTGCATCGTAGTGCATTTCTTTTGTCGGATGATCAATACATCGTGCAAGATACTTGTACCACAGGCGCGTCTTGCGACACACTGTGATCTGTCCCGTCTGTATCTTCTCCCAGTACTCCAGCACCGGATTGTATGAAAGCGGATACCTTACCATATATCATCGCCCCGCTACAAACGCATCAAATCCATCATCCTTCACTTCCGTCAGTTTTGTTTTTGGCATACATTCAAGCAGGACCTTCATTGCCTGTGTATGTTTCTGGGACATCTGTAGATATAACTGCGCATCCGGGCTCTGTTTGTTTCCATACTGGTTTTCTCCATTCTTGTATTCGACTGTGGTACCATCCCTGATAATGTTCTCACGCAGATCCTGCATCGTAACACGTAGGAAAGCCACATCTTCCATCGTGGATTCTACTAATTTTTTCTTATTTTCATCAATTTCTTTGAAAATTCTTTTAAGTCTTGACAACTCTTTCTTAATCCGTTTTTGTTTTTCCAAATATGCGGAAACACTGTCATATTCGGCTTCTCTCTTGATTTCTTCCTCCCAGATTTTTTCATCTTCTGTCATGTATACCACACCCCCTTTATGATAACCTGTGTATTTTTTCAACCTGGCGTAACGGTCAGCTCGGACTCCGCCGCGATCCTTCTGACAGGGGGGATATTACATTTTGTTTTTCCCTGCGATCAATCTCACGCATCGAAACCGGCTGTCCCTCTTCATCAAATGCAAACAAAGGCTTGACCTTATCATTACCCAGACCATGTCCTTCAAACAGATCATGGCACTCTTTACATACATACTCCATATTCCCAAAGTTTAGAGTAATGTCCGGATCTGTCACATTGCTTTCCGTGATCGCTGTCTTGTGATGCACGATGTATCCCAGATTCTTATGACACTCTTCACAAAGACCGCCATCTATCATGATTCTATTGTCTATATAGCTTTTCCTGCACTGCTGCCAGCGGCGTGATGCATAGAAAGTCTTTGCATATTCTTTTGCCATTTTCTTTCCCTGTATGCCAGAACGAAAAAAGGAAGCTCAGCATTTCTGCCTGCTTCCTTTCCCGTACATTTTAGGAGGTACATTCTTCACATCCATCGACACTATCATATTACCACATTTAAATGTCCCATAACGTCCCATCTTTAATTTTTTTCTGCAAACTCCCGCATCATCTTTGTAATCTGTGCAGCCTGACTGACTCCGGCTCTTTTGCATGCCTGTTCAAAAGCTTCTGCATCTTCCCGTTTTATCTTAAATCCTTTCGTCATATATCCTGCTTTTCTCTGATATTTTTCTGTCGCAATCGTCTGCTTGCTCGGTTCTCCCTTTGGCATTATGATCTTCTCCTTTTCCAGTTGATAAGCTTTAATACCAGCCATACCAGCGCAAGCAGGATAATGGCATAGTCCAATATACCTAGGTTGCTAAAGTCCATTGTCTTAATGACCACTAACGCTATGATGATTGTTGTGATTTTTCCTGTTTCATCTTTCATATCTATCTCTAACATGATATAATCGAGTATCCTCTTTTGAGGAAGGGGAAGCTTCCTTCCCCTTTCAAGCTTCTTACTTGTCGTAAAAATCTTTGATCTGCTTTACGACGGCTATCAGAAGATTTGCGATAGTGAGAAGCTTGATCATATTATCGATTATCTTATCTATCATGTTTTACCTCCTTTCCTTTGATATATTTATTATATCATAGGGTTAACCATATTGCAAGCCTTTTTTTACTTTTCGCAAGGAATTTCTAATTTTTCTAACGCTTTCTCATGGATTCTGTATAACTGCGTTTTTTCATATCCCATCAGCTTTGATATTTGCTTTATCTTCAGTCTATCAAGATATTTATACTCAAGCAGGCTTTCCATATCTGCATCTCCTATCTCATGTATTGCCTGTCTTATTTCCTCTTTCTTTCTGATGTATTCCTCTTTTAGCTTCCACTTTCTTTCAACCGCATTTTCCAACAAAGTCACATATGTTTCCTGTGGGCTTTGTAAATTCATTGATCCCTTAGGCATATCTGAGTACTGAATGGCTCTTGCTCCATCTGCTTCCAGCTTTAGGCGTCTGATATCATCCTCAATCTGTCGGATGCGGCGTTCTATTGGTTTGTATGAATATAGATAGTCTTTCTTCTTTTGGATTAGTTCTTTACTGGTCAATATGTCACCTCCTGCTGACCGGTGCATAAACCGGTCAGCTATAATATGTTCTGTGATATAAAATGTGAGGTAAACTTGTTTCTTTTAGGTCTTGCCCCGGTGTTTCAACCTTTTTTCTGTGCAACGGCAACAGCTTTTTCCTGCTTTCTTTTCCGCCTCTCCCGCTCTATTTCAATCGCCTGCTGCCGTAGTGTTTCTTCAATCTGCAGTTCTGCATAGGTCTTTCCATGTTCCTCTGCTTCCGCTTTAAACGCCGCAATAGCGCTCATCTTTTTCCTGCTCATGCTTCCTTTACCTCCACACGCTTTGTCTCCTTTTCGATCTTTAGCGTACCGTCTGCTTTTCTCATCAGTTTATACGTCACGGTATTATGCTTGACTGTCAGCCGATCCAGAAGATTTTCCGCAACCGGTCTGGCTGCTGCCATAAGCAGATCCTGCGCTGCCGGATCCGATGCGTACTCAGTCTTTATGATGCTTTCCGCAATGTCTATCGACTGTTCAATTTTCTTAAACTGCTGTGCATCACCGCACGTGCACAGCTTCGTGGCTTCTCTGTTCTTTTCTCCTTCATCCGCGACCTCCGGTACTCTGATCACCTGTGACTGTCCGCAATAGATGCAGGTTCCATATGTTTCTATCATGCTTTTTCTCCTTCCTTCATGTATGTATCGAGTTCTTTCAGCTCTGCTGTTGCCCGGTCGATTTCTTCTGTCAGCCGGATCATCCTTTCTGTGATTGCTTTTTTCACGCTATCCGGCAGAGGCTTTACAACCAGCTGTCTGATTTCCTTTGCCTTCGGTCCCGGTCTCTTTTTTTCTGCTGGCTCTCCGGCCGCGATCAGGATCTGCCTGATCTGCTCCGGGCTGCTGCCATTTAGATCTGCAAGAATCTGTATCTGTTTTTCTTTGTTCTTGGCTTCTCTGTAACTTCTTACGATTTCGCTCTGATCCATTTCTGTACCTCGCTTTTGAAATAACGCCTATTTAACATCAATATCCGGAACAATCCTCTCCGGATAGAATACTAACTGATAATGGTATTTATCTGTACTTGTTGGCTCTGTCTGTTCCATCACATAACAGGTCCAATCATTCAGATAAATATAATCTTTGTAATATGTATCCTCTCCTGTCTTAATCGTGATTACAAGCTCATTGTTGCTGTTATTGCTAAGATCCATATATCCTTCTGCCTGCAGCATTATGGTATCTGTTCTCGCATTTGTTACAGTGATCTTTCTGTACAAATTAAATTCATTCGCATCTTTTGTAAGGTTATAATTGACTGTATCCGCCGTAGTGCATCCCACCAGGCTTACAGCAATGCATACAAGCATAATCAGTGACATAATTTTCTTTTTCATATAATTTTCTTCCTTTCTATTTCTGAATAGTTTCCAGTATCCAAAAGATCATTTCCGCATATACTATTATCGGGGTGATAAAATGATCGCTTGGATTCTGTTTTTGTTGCATATTGCTAACTCTTAACTCCATCTTTCAGTGTATCCGTCATAGATATGTTTGTTGCATTTGGGAATAAAGGCATCTTTCCGTTCTTTTCCACCAAACCGATCTTGATAGATATAATGTTGATACCCCAAATCTTCCATTTTGGTGATATCATCCTCAACAACTTGGATAAATCCCAGCATTCTACCATGTCCGCAACAACAACCCATAGTCCGAATCCCTTTCTTCCAAAGATCATGTACCTCATACGATATACAAGCGTCCATTGTGATTTTTTCTCTATACCCCTTTCCTATATTCACAGGGATCAATTTTTCCGGGCACTTGAGCGTAATCTGTCTGCAATTATATGCGCTCACCTTCTTACATCTCCTTTACATCAATTGAATTACACGTATTTTCTGTGGCTCTGTTCCAGTTCATTTTCCGATATATCCAGATAGATCTGCGTCGTTTCAATGCTCTCATGCCCCAAAAGCTTAGATACAAGCTCTATTGGCATTCCCCGGCGCAGGGCAAAGGTGGCACCGGTACGCCGGAATCTATGTGGATGCGTTTTTTCAACACCTGCTCGTTTTCCCAGTTTTCTGATGTTTGCTCCAAAACTGCTTGTATCCATCGGCTTATCCTTTATCAGTTCCGGTACCTTCCACCAGTCACGTGGTTTTACTTTTGCTTTTTTTACCCGCATTGAAAAGGTTTCTCCAGAGTTTACCTGGATGTTGCAGCTTGGAAACAGGTATGTACCATTATCTTTCCTTTCTGCCAGATAGGTGTTCAGATATATCTTGGCTCTCTCTCCAATGTAGCAGTACCGGTCTTTTTGCCCTTTTCCATGTACAAGTACTTTGCTCCTGTCCTCTGAAAAATCTGTTATTTTCATATTGCAGATTTCCTCGGCTCTGCACCATGTTGAAAGCAGAATCTCTAAAGCGCATGTCATTCTTAAGTCATCTCTTGCTGCAATTCTCATTTTTTCAATGTCTTTTTCCGAAAATGCCTCTTTCTTCACTTTCGGGATCTTGATATTGTTCACTTTATTCATTGGATTCCTTGTGATATATTCTTCTTTTGTCATCCATGTATAAAAGGATCCGACAACTCTCAAAATATCAAGCGCATATGTTTTACTTGCATGATCCCGCACTTCTTTCACTGCGAGATACAGTTTTATATCATCTCCTGTAATATCCAGCGGTGACTTTTGTACCTCTCTGAAAAACCGTATCAGCGTATCCTTGTATTGCCCGATCGTCCTGTCTGTACATCCTGCGACCCGTTTATTCATGAGAAATAATCTGATATATTTTTCCGTATCGTCCTCGTTGACTACGGCGACTTCCGTACATCTTGCTGTTATCTCATAATCATTCATTGCTATGATCAGCTTCGGCTTTATTCTGTCTGTATCTATTCCTTCGCTCTGCAATGCTATGATTATTTTCTGCAGAAGTTCTTCTCTCATAACAATGCCCCCATTTCTGCAGGCGTCCGCAGCACTCTGTAACTATCATATCCTTTCCGGTATGGCTCCCTGAGTGTATCTCCCTGCACAACAATTGCTTTTACTCCTAGCAGTGACATCTGTATGTACGTCATATACACACCATTCCAGTCCAGATCCTGTGCCACCACATGCAGTTTTCTTTGATAGTCAATGCCTTTTTCTTTCAGCACCTGCGCAAAAGCAATTAAAAAGCCTCCTCCGCCGGTTGATGGCTCATTCAGTTCAATTTGATCATTTTTCATAATTTGATCAAATTGACTTTCAATGACTAAATTGGCACTCAGGTAGGACAAGTGATATGGTGTGAAAAACTGTCCTGTCTGCCTGCTGCCGCAACCTGACTTCATATAAATTTCTCCAAGGATATCTCCGAATCTCTCTTCCATCACTTCCGTGAGAGCTCCCGCCATATCACATAGCATTTTTATTTCTTCGCTGCTGTACTTCTTTGCTGTTGTTATATACTGGTCTTCTCTGTCTTTATACAGTTTGCCGTGAATGGGCTGGCATGAGTTCTGGATTGCAATTGCAAGCATCCTGATCCAATCAGTAAAAATCTGATATGGCGTATATTTTCCGGAGAGCATTGTGATTGTGTCAATTATGAATTTTTCATAGTCCATTTACTGTATACCAGCTCCTTCCTGTTCCATCCCGGATAATGTGTCTTTAAGTGCTCCTCCATCATCGCCAGCATCTCGTTTCTCAGTCCCACATTGCCGTTATCCAGCATCTGATGATGGTATCTGCATCCGATCACGCCATTCCCTTCTACTCCGAGACCGCCCTGTGACCTCGGAATAAAATGCATGATGTCTTTAATCTCATAGGCAAGCTGCGAAGTGCTGGTACAATGATAGTCCAAACTGCAGAAGAGGCACTGACCGTAGTCGCGTTCCCAGATGGCTTGTCTCGCCTTTTTGGAGAACTGCAAAGCCTTTGTCCTTTTGTTCATCTTCTACCTCCGTGCATCCCCATCATCCATACTGCCGTGTCTTTCGCCTGCTGCCATGTTGATCGCAATAATCTCACTGATTTCATTTACGACATCCTGCGCGGCAAGCTGTGCCGTTACCCAGCGTTTAGCCTGAAGTGCTCCATCGATCTGCAGCATACGGTCTTTGATATTCCCGATCCGTAGATTGATCCTTGCTTCATCTGCCGGATCTGCGTCGTACTCAGTATTTTCAACGATTTCTCCGGTTACAACCTCGACTTTTTCTTCTGTTTTCTCTCCGGCTGCTGCCATCGGATCATCTCCTGGTGCATTTTCTACCGGCACAGGCATGATTTCTTCCAGATCCGGTTCATTTTCTATCGGTTCCGTTTCATTTTGGACTGTTTCCGGTTCATTTTTCCCTGTTTCCGTTCCGTTTTGGGCTGTTTCCTGCTCCATTTCCGGCTTGACCGGTTCGGCTGCTGCCACAGGCTCGCTCTCAGTCTTTTTGGGCTTTTCAGGCTTTTTTGTCTGTACCTTCGAAGGCTTCTTTTGTTGCACCGGTGCAACTGCCGCTTTTTCTGCTTTCGGAAATGGCTGACAGTAGATTTCTGACCAGTTTTTCTCAGGATGATCGCAGTCTTTGATAAGCTTCGCCCATTCCTCTGTGATCTCTTCTATCGTGGTTTCCGTTTTTTCGCCTGAGCGGGTATTTACCATTCTGCAGCTATCCTGTGAAAGCATCAGCATGATACGTCCTTCCGCTGGCACACGCACGGAATATGTCTTTTCTCCGTCCGGTGCCATTGTCTCCATGACATCATCCTGTGTTCCTCCCTTGATAACCTTTGCCATCTCTACGAACAGCTCCGGATCGTCCTTGCCGATTTCCTCGATGACTCTCTTGAGCAGGCTTCCTCCCGGCTCTTTTCTGTTTTCCATCATTACCTCAAGGTCTGAGATTTTCCTTTCTTCGTCCACTTCATCCTTGATCTGCTGGATTTCTGATTTTGTATATTCCGGGGACAGCCCTTCATTGATCGCATCCGGGAGCTGCAGCATCAGTGTGAGTTTTGCATAACCGAATCCTTTGTACTGATCCTGAAGCCGGTCGGAATATCCGCTTTCCGAAAACTTATCATTGATGGAAATAAATCTGCTGACCTGTGTCTTGTCGATCCCGTATTCTGCCTGTGCAAATTCTGCAACCGTTTTATATCCGGATTCCGCAAGGACATTGGTATCCCTTGCCACTTTAAGCAAATAACCAATTCTGACGAATCCCTCTGCAGTCCTTTGAAGCTCCTGTGTGAGCTCCTCTTTGTATTCCTGATATGATTTCTGATATATGATCTCGTTCATTGTTCTTTCTCCTTATAACTCTCTATATAGTTCACGATCTTTTCTACTGTCTTGTCATAAAATTTTTCAAACAATGACTGCAATACGCACATCTGACCTTCTAAATCTTCTGCTGCCATTTCATCCCAGTCTCCTATTCCTCCGAGTTCTTCTATAGCTTCCAAAAATGAACAGTGAACCATATCCTGCGTAGCAGAATGCTCACATCCTCTTGACAATTCCTCTCTTAATCTTTCTATGCTTATTCCGATTACCGTCTTCTCGCATCCAGCCTCGCACGGTCTATTGTATCCGTCCTCTTCAGACGGAATCCACATACATTCTTCTTCTACTGTTTCAGGTGCATCCGCTGCCTTTCCGTAGTAATAACATCTTTCACAATTCATTACATTACCTCCATAAAATCCGCTTCCAGGACATCAGCCAGAAGCTGACCCGCTAATTTTCCATGCCATACTCGGTTTCCGTTTTTTCTGAGATTTTTATAATTATCTATTCGCAACTTATTGGCTTTTTCTCCCAGCTTCTTTTCTTCTTTTGTGAGCTGCTTTGTAAAATATTTCTGCCATTTCTTCAGAAAACCGACTGCTGCCTTAAAATCCTTATTCTGATTGTCGCCGGTCGTACGCTTCTGCCGGATGTTTCCTGACGGCTCTACTTCAAGCGTATACCACGGCATATCCGGGCTTTTTGCTTTCCGCAGGAAGAAAAGATAACTTTCATCCGTCTGGATGCGGGAAAAATAATAATCACAGATATGTACACAGTGCTTCAGGATCCGTCCCTCCATCACAATATCCTCGATGCTCTCAGGTGCTACGATCGTATACCCATCTGCCGTATACTCGAATTTTTTAAGCTTCGGAAGCTGTTTATTGACTTTTGGCCACTTCTTGGCAAGCATCTGCGCCTCTTTCTTTGCATCTCCCTTTTCTCTCAATAAGACACATTCATCATGTGCTGCTTTCAGGTCCTTTGGTCTTGCGATCTGATCCAGCTTTGTGTTCATTTTGAGCTGATCTGCCATGTTGATGTAATCTCTCCATGTCGTAATTGTCTTCCACGGCGTTCCACAGCTTATCTGCATCTGCTTTTTAGTGTAATTCCAGCACTTCACAAAACTGAGCGGGGTTGGGAGGAAATTGAATGCGCTTGTGGATAAACCAGCCTCTCCAAAATCTTTGATCATATCATCCGGCCAGATTGTATTTGCAATCTTTTCGTACTGCATCCACCGGAGCATAGCAATGTTGCCATCCATTGCCTTTAGGCGTTTCAGCCTGCTGCCATCGATTTTTAACAGTTTTGCAAGCTCTGTCTGCTTCTGGTCTATGAGCTTTCTATCGTAATCCATTCTGATAACATCACGTGCCATACGGAACATTCCGATCCTTACCAGTTTTTCCACAAGTGGATTGCCGCGCTCTATGACTATATATTTGACCACACCACATGGCAGGACATCCCACAGATCTATAGTGCTGTGTTTTAAGAATGTCTCATTCTTCAGATAAGACCAGTTACGTTTATACAATTTTGACCGTGTCGACCAGTAAAGTGTTTCGCTCTTTCCGGCAAAATAATCTTTATCCCGGATCCAACGCTGATATTTATTTTTGTACATGTCGTAATCATATTTCCGTGTTATCCCATCGTCCCATATAAGGATCCTTTTGTATTCATGCGTAAATACTCTTGGTTTTTTATAATCTCCTCTGAAATTCTGCGTCTGATAAAATGTCCTAACCACAAGGCCGCCCGGCATTTTCTGTATGATTTCCGCATAGTACGCTTTTGTCGCAAGTGTCTTACATTTCCCGGATGCCTTATAAACAGCATCTGCCTTGCAATGCGGACAGATAGCTTCTGCATTATGCCTCGGCGACTTAACCGGTACCATCCGCTGGCATTTCGTACACCAGCCTTCTTTTGATCCATAATCGTATATGATATATACCTCATCTGCCGCGTGTCTCTGCATCCACTTTGGAAAGCTTGTAGGGAGATGGGGGACAAGCTGCATATCTTCATCCCATGGTCTGACTTCTCTTTCCTCCCTGAGCTTTATCTGTTCTTCCTTGATCCTCCGCTGCCAGACTATCAGCCTTTCCCAACCTTTTTGACCAGCATCCGGCTCCAAGATCAACAGATTCTGCAGTGTCTTCAATCCATCCGGATTGATATATATTCTTTGCCGCCTGGTATAGTCAGAAAAATCTTCTCCCAGATTGACTGCCATTGCAGTAAGCCATCTGGTTTCATTCCCCTTTTTATCCAGCTCCCTTGTGATGTACTCTTTTCCTTCCGTGTTTATGAAGATTTCATAGGTCGGTGTTCGAATCCCCTTTTGTAGCAACTTGGGATAAAATACCGCGATCTTGATATATGCGCCAAGCTGCTGGATGCGGGCCAGTCTGTGATATTTGTTCGTTACAACGTGCTTTGTTCTTACCATGCAACCATACCCATATTGTTCATCATACTCAATCTTCTGGGCTGCCGCCTCTATTATTGCCGGTGTGGCGGGCAGTGCACGGAGCTTCCGCAGTTCCGCTTTTATCATCTTGCCCGCCTCCCATCTACCCGGTAATACACATCCGGCTTATACCGCTTGCCGTCGATCATGTAGGCACCGGCGGTGAAACCGTCTCTGCCTTTTTTTACCATACAGATCAATGATCCTATACCGCCCTGCGCTTTCGGTGATCGACCGTAAACCACCACAATGTCTCCCGGGTCTGCGGTGCCAATATCCTTTTCCACCTTGTCACTGTACTGCCTGTCCGGATGCTCCATCATCCACTCACACTGAAGCATTGCAAGTGTCTTCTTGTTGATCTCTTTTAAAATCCGCATCTGTGTGCATGCGATCTTATCATTACTTTCGTTGATATCTCCCTCCGCCGCCACGATACAATAGCGGCCATCCGGATACCATCTGAGTACTTCTATCGGTTCCTCCACACAGTGCAGTCCTGTGTTTGCAGTCTTAGCGGATTCTGCCGTATAGGTCTTTCCTACCTCATACTGCATGGTTCCTCTTCCCATCGTGCAGCACAGATTTTGGTTAAATCCTTTGTAACAGATCATTTTTTCACCTCCCGAGATAATATTCCCTGGCAAGCTCTCTTCTGGTTTTCTTGTCAGGGATCCCGATGGAAAACTCATGACTGCCTACTATTTTCCTGACCTGTTTTGTCTTTTCCACGATTCTCCTATCTACCACAGCTCTGTGTTCATATCCGCTATCTGCAGTTACTGCGATATACCCTGCAAGATCTTTTCCTTTTTTCCTGATGGCACCTGCCATACCGGGAACCTCTGTTGCCATAGTCTTAATCTCTTCCACCCAGTCCGCCAGCACGCCTTTCAGCTTCAGATCTTCCGCTTCTACTTTCAGTTTCCCGATCGCAGCAGAAAGAGTTGTTGCAAGGGTCGAAATATAGTCATCCATATAGTCCTCTGCGTCTTCTTTATCCAGTCCGTTTTCCAGCGCAAGCTCTACCAGCCTCTTTTCTTCCCCTGCTGCCTTCAGTTCTTCCGCTTTTGCATTCAGTTCTTCCACGCTGTCAAATTCTCCAAATTTATCAAACATACCTTTATCCTCCAATTTTCTCTTTTTTCTTTCTGATTTCCGTTTCCAGCCATCCACTAAAACTGCCGGAAATGCCGAATTTTACTCTGTGCCGCAGGATCTGACTGTTGTACTGCTGCCACAGGTCCTTATGAGCTATCTCCTGTCCTTTCGCGTTCTTCCAGCCGTTTTCCCGCCACCTACTTAGCCACTGCTCCGCACTACTTAAGTAGCTGCAGCCTATGATCTCAACCTCACACGGTCTGTTCAGGGCTTTCAGGGCTTCGACTGCTGCCATGAGGTCAGCTTCGTGCGGTGTTGCCTCGGCTTCCCGGAATACGGTCTTTGTGGCTTCCCGCCCCTGCGGATCGTGGTAAACCAATATGTAACCGTATACACCTTTGGTCTTACGTGGCGCTCTGTAAGAGTGGCTTATGTAGATCTGTACCTGCATCTTTTCCACCTCCCCTTAACTTCGCCGGTCTCAGTTTTCTCAGTGTATAGTATTGATATCTGTACCCCGTCACCGGATTGATACCGGTGTACAGCGTGTCCTTGTCTATATACCACCCTTTCGGTGGATGAGGATCTTCCCGGAACGTCCCCGCTCTGATGATCCGCTCCGATACTTTTGGCTCCTTCAGATTGCGGGAGCAGGAATACCTCTTTTTGTTCGGGTTGTCCGGGAATCGGAAGCTCTCGGCGGTTTCCTTTACGAAATACTCCGCAAGCTTTCTATAGTCTCCCTCGTCGTCCAGTGGCACAAACTTTGGGCGACCTCTTGGCCAACATTCCCGGACTGCTGCCACCACATTAAACTTGTCCGAGCTGTTTATAATTATGTGGTGGTGGATCGCCGACCTTTTATATTCTGTCACGACGATATATTTCAGTTCTTCACCGTATTTTCGGTATCGTGATTTCACAGAACGGAAGAACCTTGCAAGCTCTTTCCGCGCTCCACCCGGATCCGGTCTCTCTTCCGGCCGGTATGTAAGAATCAGATGATAATCATCTGCCCCAAAATTCGTGCTGATCTTACGTCCAAGCTTCTTGCTTGCCAATCTCTCATTCTGCTTTGCGATTTCTTCCTTTGTTGGCTTTCGTTTCTTCTGCCTCTTTTGACCGGGTGCTCCATATCTGCCTGTATGTTTTTTCTCTACCTCGATAATCTCCCCGCAGTAGTATGTGATCTTTTTGTATGGCATCTTGTTCTCCTATTTGTCACAAACTTAATATCTATATCAAGTCAATAAAACAGGCTCAAAAGCCCTGTTTTCTTGACTTCATAGTCACAAAATGCTATACTGTATTTGGGTAATTTATTTAGCACTTTGTGATTTGAGCCGGTCGTCAGCCGGCTCTTTTCTTTTGCTTTCTTTTCTTCCTCAGGTCCTGCATTTCTTTCTCGAAATTGATCTGGCTTTGCGTATTGAAATAATAATTTCCATCATCGTCCATAAAGTAAAAATATGTATCTCCAGCCTTTACTTCCTTATAGACCAGTTTTGCAGAATTCGGAGGAGTCAGTCCCTCAAATGTCCTTGCATTTTCTTTGATCGTATTAATATCACTCATCCTACGCCCTCCACAAACACAACCAGCACATCCTTGCGTCCGAACTGAATGCACTCCTCGTAAGTGGGCATCCAAATATCCAGAACCGTTCCATTCTGGATCCCTTCATTTCCACCTGTGTCAAGGATCTCATACCAGCCGAGGAATTTTCCCGGCTCGCCGCCATTGTTGATATACACCGCGGCGGTCATTCCGTAGTACTCCGGCGCAGCACTGGCGATCCCGCGTCTGACTGCTCCGCCGTCACACCGCTGACCGGTCAGGCAATAGGCTGTCGCTTGCATTTTTTTATATTCCGGTTGCACCGGTGCAACTTCCTCTATTTCTGCAGCCTGTGCAATCATGATCTTTGCCATGAGCACGCACAGAAGTGCTGCTACAATCGCTATCTTCACTTTTCTTCCTCCTACCACATCCAGAACCCTCCACGGATTGCATGCCATGCTACGATTCCCATACCAATCAGGCACAAGACTGTACCTGTGAGTGGTACACTGTCCCAGATCAGCATTCCCGCTCCCATAACTGCGGCTCCAAAACCCAAACCAAGTTCTTCTTTTTCCATAGCTTGTCCTTTCTTATCGTACCCTCCATGCGGTGCGCAGCTGAGGGGTGTAAGCTGCGCACCTGTATGAGGGGGTTATGTATGCGCGGTGCCTGTGCACCGCATGCAGGGTACGATTTTTCTTTCTTTATGCGTTATCCTGCTTTGCTTTCACCTCTGCGACATGTCGCAGGAACCGGGCTGTTGCTCTTTCCAGCTCTTTATGTCTGCGGTCATATTCTTCCGGTGTCAGTACCGGATGATAGGCTGTCACCTTGCAGCCATCCGGGTATACCGTCGTATGTGATTTGTATTCCATATCATCAGCCTCCTTTTAGGTAAGATATGTATTCATTGGTTGTCTCTATCCTTCTTTGCTTGCTTTTCTTTGCATCCTGTTCTATCCTTTCCTTACAGGCTCCCGGCAGAGTCAAATATAAGAAAGGAAGAAACAGGCATAGTTGATAACGCAAACTGCAGAGCTCGCAAGAGTTCTTATGGATGTCACTGATTAACATCCTTGCCATCGCCATCCGTGGCGGTGGCTTCTTCAAATACAAGAGCTCCCATTCTCTCCAAATCCCAAATGCATTTCTGAAGCTCCAGCTTTGCGGCTTCGAATCTGGCCAGGATTCTGTCTAACTCTCCTTCTTTGCACTGAACTTTGATCATGTACTGTTTCGTTTTCTCTCGCCTCCTTCCTGATCTGCTGTCTCGACATGGTATGGTGGTATTCCCGTCCTATAGTTAAGAAAATTGTTATCATTTGGCGTTAACCCCCTTCTGTAATCAGCGATAGCTGATAACAGCGCAGCAAATGCTGTTGCTTCTTCCGGCGTTATCATCAGCTTATGATTCAGCTGATCACTGTACTTCTTTAGCACCTTGTTGATTTCTTCCATTGCATTCATTTTTTCTCCTCTTTTCTATTTTCGTATATAATGTGTCTTTTTAAGACACTTTTTCTGTAAAAAAAATGTTCACAACTTCTACAGGCGTCAGGTTGTACCTATTTATAATTGCACCAATCTCTTTTTTGTTAAATTCTGCACCATTCTCGTTTATTTTAGCTGAAAACGTGCTTCTTGCAATTCCTAAATATTTAGATAGTGATGTTCCCGTATCTCCGTTTTTCCGCATTACTGACTCCAATTCGTTCTTTTTCATCGTATCACCTTCCTTTCTTGTGTCTTTTTAAGACACTTTTGTTATAGCAAATATATCATCGTGTGTCTTGATTGTCAATACTCTTTTTATCTTTTTAGGACACTTTTTATGATTTTTCTTGCGTTTATCATATAAGTGTAGTAAAATTAGGACACCAAGAAAGTGAGGACTTCAAATGGATACATCTGAGAGAATTAAAAAACGACGATTAGAACTTGGACTTACACAGGAAGAATTAGCGCAAAGACTTGGGTTGAAAAAATCGGCAATTGCGAAATACGAAAGCGGCAGAGTCGAAAATATTAAAAGAAGTGTACTTATGAAAATGAGTAGCATCCTTGATTGTTCACCTGCTTGGTTACTTGGAATGTCGGTTCCGATGGAAGGGCTTCCTTCTGAAGGCATTGCCGAAAAAATGACCGCAGTATATAAAGATGCTTCATTGCAAAATTTGATCGACATTTATGTAAATTTGGATGATGAACATAAAAAGGCACTCATTACATATGCCTTGTTTTTAAGCCAGAACGAATAATGATTTACTTTTCATTTTGAATCATAAAGAACATAATTGTTTGTAGGAGATTTTCATCTTCTATCTTTTCAATTTCTTTAATTATTATATTTTTGCATTCATCTTTAGTCATTATTTGTCTCCCCTTTATGTTTTTTATTTATTATCTTACTGCTTCAATTAAAAGTAAAGGGGAATGCAAATATTTCCACATATGTGGAAATCACTTATACGATGATTCGAACAGATCAGTAATATGTACGTTCAATGCAATAGCTATTTTTTCCAGATCTTCTAATGTCGGAGATCTCCTGTCATTTTCATAGTTGTTAAGAGCACTTTTACTGATCCCGGTAAGTTCTGCCAGTTGTATCAATGTTATTTTCTGCTGCTGCCTAATCTGCCATATGTTCGATTTCATAATAATAACTTTATACAACCATTTTGAAACATTCTACATGTAAATAATGGTAATTACTTTAAGGAAGGGGACTATATGTTTACTCAAAAAGACTCAAACTATGAAACATATGGTGTTGTCGGAATGTCACACCATGTTCAAGAATTCATTTCCTGTGCTAAAGCAAACCCTAACTATTCTATGTCTGATCAAAAATTATTAGATTCAGGACAAGAAAATAAAAGGATCATGGAATACGAATATAATTTCAAAAATATTGAACTTGTAGAAGAACCTGATAATCCATACGATCCTAATGCCATAAAAGTATTAGCAGATGGACATATGATAGGCTATATTCCCAAAGATGAATGTTCTCATATAAAACAAATGATACATGATGGTCATTATGATCATACAGAGTTGAACGTGTTTTTATTCGGAAAATATAAAGGGGTTTTTGGTAACAAGGATACCGGATATTACCCTGACTCTGGCAGCTACGATCAAGGCTTTTGTAGAATTAATATATATACTCGGGATACGCATGATAATGCCAATATTTCAGATTCTCCACAGTATAAAAGCGGATTATCTAATCTTTGTTTTTTACTTCTCATTAT
>ERZ1026860.441-NODE-441-length-28473-cov-11.258498_pt1 | contig 28473 bp, 26 predicted proteins | sample MGYA00380160_ERZ1026860 | MGnify/ENA primary metagenome ERZ1026860 (study PRJEB33269, sample SAMEA4719796) | human gut metagenome | biome: human-associated habitat; feature: organic feature; material: feces | place: Cameroon | collected 2013-10 ... | reverse complement strand
TTTTTGCGCTGCATACCTTGGCGCAGCAGAACCACTCTGCAAATCTAAGGTTTGCAATAGAAACGGTGGCTGCTGCAAGATTTTGTAGCATGAAAGTTATACCGTCCATAGCATTCAACGAGTTCTCCGGTTCTGCAGGAGACGTAACCGCACGAAGCGTAAAAGGTCGCACGCTTCTCAACCACAAAGCATATCAGCCGAAAACGAAGACACCCGCTCAGGCGTCTTCACGAAATAGTTTGTCCAAGATCTCCCGGGCATATAAGCAGCTCACCGATTCCCTAATGCAATCCTGGGAGATTTTGGCCAAGCATCTCAAAGGCATATCTACCTTCGGTAAGGCTGCCGAACTCACAGCCCACAATGCATTCGTATGCATCAACACCAACCGCCAGATGGCCGGTGAGGATTTGCTTGTTGATGCTCCTTCCTATCTGTCTGATATTCCGGAAGTGGATTGGGAATCAATCTGGGTGACTCCTTCAAGAGTTCTTCTCACTGGGATTGCCAATCCAACCGGTACTTACAAGCTGGTGGCCAAGATGTCAGCAGGTCAGGGAACCGGAGTCACAAGCGGCTGGAGCAAGATAGTGGTCATTACTCCGGGTATGAAGGATGACTGGGGCGATGCCGGCCTGATTGAACTCTACACCGAGAAGATCGGCTATATGCCTTCCATTGGAGAGAAAGTATTCATCGAGCTGTACTGGCTCGACCCTGCAACCGGACTTGTGGGAGAAACGATGCGCACGACTGCCATCTGTATGTCTGAGGCTCAGGCAAAGGAGGAAGGATTCACGCCACGTGTTCAGTTCTTCAATGATATGTTCGAAGATCCAAAGGCGCACCTTGTATCCGCCGATGTCGAGATGCCGGGAGGTACTTCCCAGATGGTAGTCGAAGGTGTCACGGACATCAAGGGCTTTGGCTCATACTTTACCCTGTATTCGGAAGATACTCCAGAAGAGTTCTTTGAGGGTGACACGATGGTCTTCAGCCGCTCGACTGCAAGACCGGATTTCAAGCCAGGTATATTCTCCGTATCATTCCGCAAGAAGTATAAATCAGGCAAATATCGTCAGGCAATGTCATTCTCCCTCAGGGCCGGTGGATATGACAAGAAGAGTGAAGTATTCGGCTCCAACCCTATAATGAGATAGAGACTATGACTACAATAACCGCAACAGGAAACAACTTCGGAGCAGGCGATATCCGCTTCAAGGCTTTCATTGAAGAGAATTATCTGATTCTCAATTCAGAAGTCACCTTCGATCCATCAAACGCAGCCTATCAGGCCGCTTCACAGCTGGAAATCAATGTCCCGGACCTGCCGATAGAGAAGAGCGCTATCACAGGTATGCTTATGTTCGGAACTCTCAATGGAGAGAAGAACGGCACGGCCATCAAGGCGTGGATAAAAGATAAGAACACAATAGCCTTGGAGAAGGTCACAGCTTGGGATGACAATGAGTCAATAACCCTGGTATTCTCTAACTCATTCGTTCCTCGAAATGTCAAAGGCAGCGTTGGAGTACTCAAGTGGAATTATATCTCACTTCTGGAAAAGGTCGGCAACATCAGCACCTACCAGAGCTATTGGACCTTTACCGATGATTGGGTGTTTATGGCAATCACATTCTCCAGAATTGAGCAGGCTGATGCTGAAACCAAGATTTCATTCAGGATCAAAGACCTGCCGGAGATTGAGGACTTTGACGGAATTATTATGGATGACCAGTCCGTATCTCCGTCAGTAGGAACCAAGATGTTCCGTTTCGAGATTCGGGATAACGTGTTCACCGTAGAAATCATCAATCCGACTTACTCCTGGCATTCATCCCAGCATTGTGGATTCATCTGCTATGTTCCAAGAAAAGTAACTGTTACAGAAGCATAACAACCTATGAAAAACTTCACCACCATCCTCGCTTCCCTGTTGTGTGTGGCCTGCGCTTCCGCTAGGCAGGTCACACCTTCAGAAAACACCAAAGTGGAAGTCCGGACGGAAACGGTCTTCCAGAAGGACACAGCCTTTCTTGAACTGCCGGTCCTCGTGGAGAAAGTCCAGACTCTCGACACGATGTCCGTACTGGAAAATAGATACGCCAAATCCGAGGCTGTAGTCACCGATGGAGTACTCCTACACTCGCTCGCCACAAAGCCTGTCAAAGAGCCCGTAGAGGTCGAAACAAAGGTCGTTTACCGTGACTCGCTCGTTTATGTGGACAAGATTGTCAAAGAGATTGTTGAAGTCACAAAACCGTTGTCACGATCAAACAAGTTCTTCCTCGAATTCGGGAAATGGGTATCAGTAATCCTGCTTGGATTCAGCTTCTGGAAACTCTTCAAACTCACTCGCTTTTCAAAATGATAATAGCAACAGCTATCATATACTTTTTGTTTCACACCTATAATCTTCAAGCTATGAAGTACATTCCATCAATCGCCTTTGAGGAGATGTCAGGCTCCGCCAAAGGAGTGACCGCAGCCAAGGTGCGCGGTCGCAAGTACATCCGTAACCGTGGCTACGGCGGCGGATTCAAGTCCAGTGCCCAGGGCGCAGTTAAAGCCATTTTCAAGCAGCTCAGCCAGAACTAGAGGTCGCTCACCAACGCACAAATCCTCGCCTGGAATGCCCTCGCAGGCACCCAAAAAGGAAAGAGCGTGCTCGGAACTTCTTCCAAGATTTCCTGGGCGAACCTCTATTCGAGGCTGAACTACTGGATCGTGAAATGCGGTGGAGCCGCACTCAGTGCTCCTCCTACCCTTGTCGGAGTAGAGGCTCCGTGCGAAGCGGAGCTCGCACTTTCCGCAGACAGTTTCACCTTCCAACTGCCTGATCCTCCGGCAGAGACCGCCGACCTCAAGCTCGTCATTATGGCATCCGCTCCGCAGAGCAACGGTGTCACCAAGGCCTACTCTAAGGCTGTGATGATTGGCGCTCCTCGCACAATCGTAGAGGAAGCCATCGATATCAAGGCCGGCTACGAGGCAGTCCACGGCACAGTCACCGCCGCAGCTCCGAAAGTGTTCCTCCGCTACTTCTTCGTCAACACGAAGACTGGCGAGAAATCCGGAGAGATGCTCGGACAGATCAGCCTGTAGGCCTGTACCCTTCTTTCGGTTATCCCCGTCCGCCATTCGGCTTGCGGGGATTTCTTTTTACCAGAACACCCTCAAATCCGACAACCTATGAATACCGAACTCATAATCCAGATACTGACTCTCCTCCTGGGCGGAGGAGGAGTCATCGCCCTGTTCTTCATCACAGAGCGAAAGATGAAGGCACAAATTGAGAACATCAACCTCGCCATCAACGAATGGCAGAAGATTGTGGAGAGATGCCGTGCCGAGCTCAAGGAAGCCCGTACCAGCGCAAAGGAATTTCAGGACTTGTATATGGTCCAGTTCGACATCAACACCAAGCTCCGGCAGGAACTCGACGATAAGAACACCCGCATTGCCGTACTCACTCTCCTTCGCTGCAAGAAGCTCAAATGCATAGACCGCGAGCCACCTTATGGCTCTGAAATCAATGAGGAGATTGAGCAATGAAGTACGAAGGACAAATCACCGAAAACTTCAGCTGGGAGGAATTCCAGCGCAGCAGCAAGGCAGAAGAACTCGGCATAGACAACAGCATCCCGGACGAGAGCATCGCTTCCCAGATTCGCTCCCTTGTCGTGACTGTTCTTCAGCCGCTGCGCTCTGCATTCGGAAAGCCATTGCACATCAACTCCGGCTACAGATGTCCTGTCCTGAACAAGGCTCTCAAAGGAGCGAAGAACTCCCAGCACACCAAAGGCCAGGCAGCAGACATCGCTTCTGACAATCCTCACGAACTTGCAGAGCTCGTCTTGCAGAAGAAGTTGCCTTTTGACCAGATGATTCTTTACGGCACTTTCGTGCATATTTCTCACAAGCATCCCGGACCGCAGAGAGGGGTGGTGCTGTATGATGAGGGATATGAGGGAGAAAGAATAGCAAAAGGACAAAAATAGAAGCCAAAACATTAAAGGTCGAAAAGATTCACTATCTTTGCAGATTGGGATAGCATACGGTTGCAACCCATTATATACTCACAGTTTATAAGTTCTTTGAAGGGGATTTGCAAGTTACATCGCCAGTTGCACCAAAACAAAAGGGAAAAACAACAGAAAAAGCCGAAGTAACTTACACATTTTTGGATGCGGTTTTTAGCCAAATAACACGAAATTTTTGTTACTCGTTTGTTACTTTTACCAATCCTACAACCGTCAAAGACTACTTAATACATTGATTTACAATAAAGTATGGCAGGCAGCAATTTCATAGACTACGTCAAGATTTTCTGCGCTTCGGGAAACGGGGGCGCGGGGTCGATGCATTTGAGGAGGGAGAAATATGTGCCTAAAGGAGGGCCGGACGGAGGGGACGGAGGACGCGGAGGGAATGTCATTCTGCGGGCAAATTCTCAGTTCTGGACATTGATTCATCTTAAGTATCAGAAACATATACGCGCGGAGCACGGAGAGGCCGGAAGCGGGGCACTTTGCAACGGCAAGGCTGGGAAGGATGTCTATCTGGACGTGCCGCTCGGGACTGTGGCTAAGGACGCGGAGACGGGCGAGGTTCTGCACGAGATGGTGGAGCCGGGAGAGGAATACGTGCTTGTCAAAGGCGGGCGCGGAGGATTGGGCAACGCCAATTTCAAGAGTCCGACCAATCAGACACCAAGGTATGCCCAACCGGGGGAACTCGGTTCAGAGGGCTGGTATATCCTTGAGTTGAAGCTGCTTGCGGATGTGGGACTTGTAGGCTTCCCTAATGCCGGTAAATCCACGCTGCTTTCGACAGTGTCGGCGGCAAAGCCGAAAATCGCCAACTATGCGTTCACAACATTGGAGCCGAGCGTCGGAGTGGTGCGCTACTATGACGACCAGTCGTTCGTTATGGCCGACATTCCCGGAATCATAGAGGGGGCGCACGACGGCAAGGGGCTGGGAATCAGGTTCCTCCGGCATATTGAGAGGAACTCCGTGTTGCTGTTCATGGTTTCAGCCGAAGAGGAGGACATAAAGAAAAGCTATGAGATACTTCTCGATGAGCTGCGGGAATACAATCCGGAACTGCTCGTGAAGAACCGCGTACTTGCCGTGACAAAATCGGATATGCTTGACGAGCATCTTGAGGCCGAGATTGAGCCGATGCTACCGGAAGGAGTGCCGCACGTGTTCATTTCCTCATTCACCGGAGAGGGGATACAGCGACTGAAGGACCTCCTGTGGGAAAGCTTACATAAATAACGGAGGGGCACTCCATCCTTTTATGCATCCCCTCCCCGAACTGCTTACATAAGAAAACAAAGATAATTATGACCCAACACCTTACTACGATGCTCGAACAGCTTGAGATGCTTGACAAGGAAGCGACACTCGCAATCAACACCAGTGGCGGAGCATTCACGGATGCCGTGATGCCCGTGTTCTCGCACGTAAAGGTGTGGATTCCGCTCTACATTGTCGTGCTCGGGATTGTCATCTACCGTATGGGCTGGAAGGCCGGGCTTATAGTCACGCTCGCTCTCGTGCTGAACGTTGTCTGCGCAGACCAGCTTGCAAACATTGTCAAGCACACCGCAGCGAGGTTGAGACCATGCGTAGATCCGTGGATGACGGCGCATGGAGTCAGGGTGCTTGAAGGCGGAGGTGGATACGGATTCTATTCAGGACATGCCGCAAACGTGTTCTCCTTCGCGATATGCTCGATGCTCTGCTTGTCCTTCATAAGAAGCCGCAAAGGGGCGATGGGGCGAGAAAGCAGCCGGAACAGAAAAATATTTCTCGGGATATACGGAAGCGTGATCTTTCTTTGGGCAACGGCAGTCAGCATCAGCCGAGTCTATTGTGGTAAACACTTTCTCGGAGACATCACTGTCGGAGCATTCTCCGGCCTCATCACAGGAAGCCTTCTGGCCCTCGCGGCGATAATGACGGTCAAGTACATAAAGGCAATCCGCGAGTCCATCCGACCAGGAATAGCATAAAGAACTCTGCAGTTTTGCCCTACAGGATCGGAACTACCTTTTCCATCCTCGTGCCGCGCGACCCCTTTATGAGTATTGCTGCGGAAGAGAACTCGGCCTCATGAGAGGCAATGTAGGCAGCAAGTTCGTCCGACGTGCGAAAACAACGCTCCGCTCCGGCCTTGCAGAACTCCTCTCCTACAAAATAGCCTTCAAAGCCATAGTCCGCGACAGAATGAAGAACCTTTGCATGTTCCGCCACTGACTCATCTCCAAGTTCCAGCATATCTCCAAGCAGGACGATTTTCCTCGCCGCGTCAAAACCGGAGAAATTGTCCAGCGCCGCCTTCATGCTCGACGGATTGGCATTGTAGGCATCGACAATGAGAATGTTACGACTCGTGCGCTGCATCTGTGAACGGTTGTTTGAAGGCACGTATGACGCGACCGCTGCGATGGCTTCCGTTTCAGGAACACCGAAGAAACGTCCAATACAGAGAGCCGCGAGAACATTGTCGGCATTATAGGAGCCAACAAGGTGCGTGTCCACCTCCCGTCCGTCGGCAAGAAGGAGACGGAGATAGGGATGTGCGGCATCGGACTCCAAGACGCGGGCTCCGGAAAAATGAAGCCCGTATGGGACAGCACGCAGCTTTTTGGAAGCGCTTTTCCGACAATCACGCCCGAGAAAAGCCGCCCTGTCAAAGGCGCAGTCCTCCGGCATAGTCACGAAGCCCCGTGAAGTTGCCATCTCAACCAGCAGCGGATTGTCCTGATTTATGAAGACAGTTCCAGCTCCCCCGCCATTTTCTGCGATGAAGTCGTACATTTCTCCTTTCGTGGCTTTCACGCCCTCAAACGACCCGAACCCCAGAAGGTGTCCCTTGCCGACATTTGTGATGAGTCCGAAATCAGGAGCCGCGATATCTACAAGTTCCTTTATGTCACCGGGATGGCTCGCACCCATTTCGATAACGGCGATTTCCGTATCGGCCGGCATTCCCAAGATGGTAAGAGGAACACCGATGTTGTTGTTGAGATTGCCGCAGGTCGCATGGGTGCGAAATCTTGCGGACAGTACGGCTTTGATGAGTTCCTTAGTCGTTGTCTTGCCGTTCGTTCCTGTAAGTCCCAGAACGGGAATGGCAAACCGGTCGCGGTGGTAGCGGGCAAGTGCTCGGAGCGCCAGAATAGCATCCGGAACAGGGATGAGACGAGAATCGTCCGCGGCCGCAGCCGAAACCGGAGAGTTACTGTCAACGACAGCATAGGCAGCACCTGCTTCAAGTGCCTTGAGAGCATACTCGTTGCCGTCAAAATTCTCTCCCTTTAGTGCAAAAAAAAGCTCTCCCCCACTGATTTTTCGACTGTCGGTCGCAACCTTGCCCCCGCAGGTGGCGAATATATTATATAACTTGTCTATGTCCATATCCAAAAGTCTTTAGAAACCTTCAAAAAATAACCTGCATCATCTTTCTCATTCTTTTAGGTCTATATTTCGATTTCATCGCCCTTTTCTACGTTCGGCATAGCCCAAGCAAGCTTGGCTCTGCTCTCACTTATCGAAAAGATTCTTTTCTCATCAGTCGTGTACATCCAGTACACTCCTTCTTCCAAAAGAAATCTATACTAGAAAATAATTGACAAATCTGACACAGTTTATTTTTTTTCATGTTTCTTAGCCGAGACGAAAAATCGTCCACAAATGACAATGACGCGCCAAAAATGAAAATCAGCGTCCCGTTGAACCGAGTCCACCTTCACCGCGGGACGTACTGTCAAGCTGCTCAACCTCCTCCCACTCAAAACGCTCATAACGCGCGAGTACCATCTGCGCTACGCGCTCTCCGGGATTGATAACAAAGTCCTTGTCAGACAGGTTTATGAGTATGACTCCAACCTCACCGCGATAGTCTGCATCTATTGTTCCCGGTGTATTGAGAACCGTGATGCCATGCTTCGCCGCAAGACCGCTGCGCGGACGCACCTGAGCCTCCGTGCCCTTGGGAAGAGCGATGCGAAGACCTGTTGGCACAATCACTCTCTGAAAAGGGGCGAGTGTTATTGGTTCTTCGATGTTTGCCTTCAAATCGACCCCGGCGGAGCCTTCTGTCGCATAACCCGGAGCATCCCAGGGCGAATCGTTGATAATCCTTACTTTCATATCCTATAATTTGGAAATGCAAAGTTAACAAGAATTCCCGGCTTTGTGCAAAAGCAAGAGGCAAAATCATCCGTCCCCTATAGACCCGCAAAGAGAAGCGCAAACTAAGCGAACTCCACCGAACGAAGCTCAAGACCGAGTTCACTGACCATTGCGTTCACGCTTTCGTATGAATTGTCCGATGAAATGAAAACATTCATAAGGCTGATGATTGAATCTGTACGCATATCTCTTGATTTTTAATATTTTACATCCAATTTTCAGAATCTGTCCGAAGAGTTTTCCTTCTGAATTACGATGCAAAAATAAACCGAGCTTATGCAAAACCATTGCACAAGCTCGGATTTTTATCAAAAATCTTTATTTTTTTTCAAATCAATCATTTCCCCTGGTTGGTTTGAGATTCAGCAGCGCCTCGACAACATTGACGATGTAGTCCCCTATTTTCTCGCACTCGACAATCAAATCCATATACGCGGAACCTGTCGCATACTCATATTTCCCTTCATTGAGGTCGATAATATTCTGTTCCTTGAGAGCGTTGCGCATATCGTTGATGTCCTGCTCGGTCTTGAGAGTGAGTTTAAGCTCGCCCACATCCTGTCCACCATCCTTGAGCACTGCCGCCATTCGGTCATAAGCCGTGCGGACGAGAGCGAACATTGATGCAAAATTCTCGTTCATACTCTGGGTGAAGACTATCTTGTTTTCGTTTCGTCTCTGAAGTATGCGCGCCATATTGTAATAGCTGTCGCCGATACTCTCGATTTCCGAAATCTCGCGGAGCTTCGACTGAATCGAGTGCTTTGAATCATCACTCAAACGACCGTCAGCCACCTTGCTGAGGTAGGTCGCAATCTCCACCTCCATATTGTCGCTGATGTTTTCATATTTCTGAACCCTGAGGAACAGCGACGAAAACTCGTCCTGATCCGACTCCAAGAACATCTGCTGAATCATCTCGTGCATCCTGTACGTCCTGTCGCTCATAAGGACTATTTCCTTGTGTGCCTGAAGGATGGAAAGCTCGGAAGTGGACATAAGACCACCTGAAATAAACTCGAGATGCGACTTGCCGTCATCCTCAAGGTCATCGCTTCTGCGCGACGGCACAAGGAAGGTCACTGCCTTGACGTAGAAATTTGTGAACCATATCATTATGGAGATATTGGTCACCTTATATATAGTATAGAATATTGACAGACCGAAAGACACAACATCCCTATCATTGGCGAACTGCGCTGCAAGAGCGGCGTTCTCCGGAGTGCTGCGGTCAAAAGTCCCGTCTGCAAGGGATGCCACGAGGGCTGGGTCAGCCGTGCATGTGAAATTGTAGAGAGCGTGCGGGTCGCCGAAGCAGGCGCCTGTTATAAATGAGATGAATTTCAGGAAAGGGCCGTAGAGCGCAAGCATCCAGGTTGCACCGATGAGGTTGAAGAGCAAGTGTCCCGCAGCTGCCCGTTTTGCCATCACTCCTCCCGAGATTGAAGCGAGAATCGGGGTGATACAGGTTCCGATGCTGCCTCCAAGAACAAGTGCGCAGGAGAGTTCGAAAGTAATCCAACCTTTACTGCACATAATCAAGGCTATGGCGAACATAGCACTTGAGGCTTGAACAATCATCGTGAGCACCATTCCGACAAGTGCGAAGACCACAATCGACCAGAATCCCATATCGGACCACCGGCGCAGAGCATCGAATACCGCAGGGTTGGATTGAAGGTCAGGCACGGAGTTGTTAAGATAGTCGAGTCCGAGGAAAAGGAGTGCAAAACCGATGAGGAACTCTCCCCAGTTCGCATAGACGGACTTTTTCATAAAAAGAAGCGGCACGCCGAACGCAAAAAGCGGTACAGCGAATGCCGCAATATTCACCTTAAATCCGAAAAGTGAGATGACCCAAGCTGTGAATGTCGTACCCACATTGGCACCAAAGATTACGGCCATTGACTGCTGGAGGGAAATAAGTCCGGCATTAACAAACGAAACAATCATCGTTGTCGTTGCCGATGAAGACTGGACAAGTGCGGTGATGAAGATACCGGTCAAAGCTCCGAGGAACTTGTTGTTGGTCATCAGCGCCAATATGTCTCTCAACTTGTTTCCGGCCGCCTTCTGGAGACCTTCGCTCATAAGTTTCATCCCATACAGGAACATCCCTACGGCTCCTATAAGGGTAAGAATTTCCAAAAACCCGAAATTCATATAATATTCAGTTTCTCTTGCTTTCCGCCGAGTAGACGAATGCGTACAAGACGTTTTAGACCGCGAATTTACAATCTGATTTCAAAAAAGACAATGTTTCGAGCACATTATATAACGAAAAAATTACTTTTTTGTGAATATTTTCCGCTTTCTCAAAAAAAATATACTCCAACGAGGATTTTTTTTGTAAAAAAGCAAAAGCAATCCTAAATTTGCAGGATTTTACGGAGATATGTTCATCCATAATTATTTATACGACAAATGGCAGACAACAACACATTGCTTGCAAAAGTTCTCGGACTTAAGGACAAATATGAGTCGCTTCAGAACCAGCTCGCTGATCCTGAGGTGATTTCGGACATGAAGAAATATGTGCAGCTCAACAAGGAATATAAGGAGCTGTCGCCAATAATCAAGGCTGGAGAGGAGTACCGGAAACTCATCGAATCCTACGATATGGCTAAGGAAATCATCGCGGAAGAAAAGGACGAGGAGCTAAGGGAGATGGCGAAAGAGGAGATTGCGGAGATTGAGCCGAAACTTCCGGAGATGGAACAGAAAATCAAGCTCCTGCTCATCCCGGCCGACCCTCAGGACAGCAAGAACGCGATTCTTGAAATCAGAGGAGGTGCAGGCGGTGACGAGGCGGCAATATTCGCGGGAGACCTCTTCAGGATGTACAGCAAGTATTTCGAGCGTCGCGGCTGGAAGATGGAAATCAACAGCCAATCGGAGGGAGCTGCCGGCGGATTCAAGGAAATCGTCGTAAAGGTCATCGGAGAGGGGGTCTATGGCGTGCTGAAATACGAGTCCGGAGTTCACCGCGTGCAGCGCGTGCCGCAGACAGAGACTCAGGGCAGAGTTCACACCTCGGCAGCGTCGGTAGCAGTGCTTCCCGAGGCGGACGAGTTCGACATCGAGTTGAATATGAACGACATCCGCAAGGACACCTTCTGTTCATCAGGTCCGGGCGGACAGTCCGTGAACACGACCTACTCGGCAATCCGGCTCACCCACATCCCTTCTGGAATCGTGGTGCAGTGTCAGGACGAGAAGTCGCAGCTCAAGAACTTTGACAAGGCTCTTGCAGAGCTCCGCACGAGGCTCTACAATATGGAGTACGAGAAGTATCTTAACGAGATTTCCGCAAAGAGAAAGACCATGGTCTCAACCGGAGACCGTTCGGCAAAAATCCGCACTTACAACTACCCTCAGTCCCGCGTGACCGACCACCGCATCAACTACACGATGTACAATCTGCCGGTTTTCATGGACGGAGACATACAGGAACTGCTTGATCAACTGCAGATTGCGGAGAATGCTGAAAGGCTTAAAGCCGCAGGCGAAGAAGAGTGACGGGGCGCCTAAAAGGCGGTCTGCTTCGTTGCATCCCATCCTTTTATGCTTCCCCTTCGACTAAGACGCTTGGTTCAGATGCTTAATAAACACAAAATTTAAAGGGGCTGTTTCACAGTCCCTTTTCTTTTGCTTCGTCCCAGATTGCATCCATTTCCCGTAGAGTCATGTCGTGGAGATCGCGGCCTTCGCGGATGGTGTGTTCTTCAAGGTAGGTAAAGCGACGACGGAACTTGGCGCAGGTGCGTTCGAGAGCCGTGTCCGGGTTGAGTTTGTAGAGGCGGCCGGCGTTCACGAGAGCGAAAATCATGTCCCCGAGTTCCTCTTCGGCACGATCCTTCGCTGCAGCCTTCTCCTCATCTGAGACGGCGGCGTCAATGGCATTCAGCTCCGTCTCAAGTTCAGATTCCTCCTCCTTAACCTTGGCCCAGACATCCTCTTTCTTTTCCCAGTCGAAACCGACTCCACGGGCCTTGTCCTGGATTCTATAAGCCTTTATCATTGACGGAAGAGAATCAGGGACCCCGCTCAAGACACGCTTATTGCCGTCCTTCTCCTTGGTTTTAAGCATTTCCCAGTTGCGCATCACATCCTCGGCAGAAGCGGCCTTCGTTTCTCCGAACACATGCGGATGACGATATATAAGCTTCTCGCACAGACGGTTGCACACATCAGCGATATCGAACTCCCCTTTTTCGTCGCCCATCTTCGCATAGAACACGACGTGAAGCAGCAAGTCTCCCAACTCTTTGCAAATTTCGGCATGTTCGTCCTTCAGAATAGCATCGCTCAGCTCATACACTTCCTCAATCGTCTGAGGCCTCAGACTTTCGTTTGTCTGTTTTCTGTCCCACGGGCATTTCACCCTAAGTTCATCCAGGATGTCGAGCAGCCGCCCGAACGCATCCAATTTCTGTTCCCTTGTATTCATCGTATTTTCGTTTTATCCGATTTCATCAATATACCTTCCCTTTCGGGTCCAATGGATATATCCGTAAATCGCGGAAAGGGCGTATATTATATATAGGAGTGCCATTGCGGTCATTCCCTGTGTCAGACAAACCATGGCGGATACGGCGTCGGCGAAAATCCAGAGAATCCATTGTTGGGGATATGATTTCGCGAGCCACCATGTAGCTATGCAACTCAAAACCGTCGCACTCGCGTCTCCTATGGATTTCGGGTCATTGACCAGGCGGAGGACGAAATACAGCGCCGCAGTGCCGGCAACAAATGTCAATGCACTGACGAGAGCCGTCTTCAGTGACAGATGCCGCAGATGGATTTCAGCACTTCCCTTTGGCGTTTCAATCGCAGCCGAGACATCTTTGTCATCACGCTTCCATTGAACGAAGCCGACAAACGCCATCACAACATAGTAGAGGTTCAGCGCAGACGATGCGTACAGCCCGCCCATAAAGAAAGACACCATTGCGGCCGCAGCCGAAAGCAGCTGAAAGGCCCACATACAATTGCTCTGCCTGATTTCGAGAATCAGGAACAGGACACCCGTGACGAGCGTGAATATTCCGAGAAAGTCAAATTCCATATATGGTCAAAATCCCTCTACAGCAGGCGAACAAACGCCCGATTTTTCCAAAACGCAGCAAAGATACCCACTTTCCGTGGCATTTCGTCCGCATACGATGTTTATTTTCACGGCAATGTCATATTCACATTTTTATCATTATTTTTGCACTCGGAAATAGGAAGGTTCGCCGCCGTATGACGGATGCGCGAAAGACGAATACACGAAATTTTGGGATATATGAAAACGATACGGGATGCGGAATTTGGAGGCGAACGCCCTCTGTTTGAATCACATGGATTGCGGCTTGAAAACGTCGTCATACGCGAGGGAGAGTCAGCGATAAAGGAGTGCAGCGACATTGAGGCGGTCGACTGCCGTTTTGAAGGAAACTACCCGTTCTGGCACGTGCACGGCTTTCTCATTGAACGATGCTTTTTCGATGTGGGAGGGCGTTCCGCGCTGTGGTATTCTGACCATCTGAAGATGAGGGACACTGTGATTGCGGCTCCGAAGATGTTCCGGGAAATGAGCGACATCGAGATAGAGAATGTCGAGATGACCGATGCAGATGAAGTTTTCTGGAGATGCAACAGGGTGAATGTCAAGGAACTGAAACTACACGGCGGGACTTATCCGTTCATGTTCAGCAATGACCTTCACATCGATGGACTCATCAGCGACAGCAAATATGTATTCCAGTATGTGAAGAACCTCGAACTGCGCAACGCGAAAATCACGACCAAGGACGCGCTCTGGGAGAGCGATAACGTGACAGTCTACGACTCTGAACTCTGTGGCGAATATCTCGGCTGGCATTCTCGCAATCTCAAGTTAGTGAACTGCAGGATTTCAGGAACCCAGCCTCTGTGCTATGCGGAAAACCTCGTGCTTGAGAACTGCACTTTCGCCGAGGACTGCGACCTCGCCTTCGAGTACAGCAGCGTGCATGCCACCATCGTTGGAGGCATACGCAGTGTCAAGAATCCTCGGACAGGAAGCATTGTCGCTGACGAAATCGGTGAAATAATCATCGACAAAAATATAAAGGCTCCGGCCGACTGCGTGATTAAGACTCGATGAAAAATGGGAAAATACAATTTCGATGACATTGTTCCGAGGCGCGGGACAAATTCCTATAAATGGGATACGCCTGCTGAGGGCGTGCTCCCTATGTGGGTAGCGGACATGGACTTCAGAACTGCACCCTGCATCATTGACGCGCTGCGGCGAAGAGTCGAGCACGGGGTATTCGGTTATGTAAAAGTACCCCAAGCCTACTACGATTCCGTTATCAACTGGTTCAGCACCCGCCATGGAGCGCACTTCGAGCGTGACTGGTTCATCTACACGAGCGGCGTTGTGCCGGCACTCTCTGCGATACTAAAGGCTCTGACACGACCAGGCGACAAGGTCATCGTGCAGCCACCGGTCTACAACTGCTTTTTCTCTTCGATTCGCAACAACGGATGCGTGATGCTCCAGAGCCGCCTCGTTCAGAATGGTCTTTCATGGAGCATGGACTTTGATGACCTTGAGGCCAAGGCTGCAGATCCGGACGCGAAGGTGATTATTCTCTGCAACCCGCACAACCCCGCAGGTCGCGTCTGGACGGAGGAAGAATTGCGAAGGGTTGGAGATATATGCCTGCGTCACAATGTATTCGTGGTTTCGGATGAGATTCACTGCGAGCTGACATACCCTGAGCACGACTACACTCCGTTCGCTTCTCTCGGAGAAGAATTCCGGCTCCACTCTGCAACGTGCATATCCCCGAGCAAGGCATTCAATATCGCCGGGCTCCAGATTGCGAACATCGTCACCGCCAACAATGAAATCCGCGCACTCATCGACAAGGCAATCAACATCAACGAGGTTTGCGACGTCAATCCGTTCGGAGTCGAGGCCACCATCGCCGCATACTCCCCCGACGGTGCACAGTGGCTCGACGAACTGCGGGACTACCTCTACGAGAACTGGCTGATTGTGCGGGATTTCTTCGCCGCGAACATTCCAACCTGCCCGGTCACGGAACTTGAAGGCACCTATCTCGTATGGATTGACATACGCAGCACGGGTCTCAGCTCTGACGAAGTCAGCTCAAGGCTGCTTGACGAACAGAAACTTATGGTAAATTCAGGCAGCATGTACGGCGGAGAAGGCTTCATCCGTCTCAACATAGCCTGTCCGCGAAGCCAGGTTGTCGAAGCTCTTGAAAGAATGGCAAAGGTGCTCGCTTAGTCTTTAGTCTTCTAGCGGTAGCGTATGCTCAAACTTGTGGCGGAGGGACGGTGCCGGAGTCGACAAGGTCGCGGAGGATGTCAAGAATCTGCTGCGGGAGTGGGTCCTGAGCCGGGTTGTTGACAAGGCGTTTGAGGACGTTGAGATCGTAGATGCCGTGAAGATCTTCGTTTATATAGGTAGAGAGGCGGTCTGACAGGTCTGCGTAAGAGGGCGAGGTTGTCTCCAGCGGCTTCCCGGCAGCCTTTTTCGCGCGGCAGATGTCGCAGGTCCCGCAGTCGGAGGAGTCGGTCTGTCCGAAGTAGCGGAGGAGGTGACGGCTGCGGCATTCGGTCTCTTCGGAGACATAGTCAATCATCGCCTCGATGCGGTCGTGCTGGCATTTCTTCAAAAACTCATAGGTCTTCGGCTTAAGATCTATGTTCTTTGGCATCAGGCGCTCGTGGTTAAGAAAGAGGACATCGGAAACGCTGCTCGGAATGTAGCGTATGAGGTGGAGCAGAGAGAGGGAGTAGAGCTTCTGGTGGAGTTCCGCTTCGGAGAGGCCAAGGCGGGCACAGATTTCGTCCTCATCAATTGAAACGGAAGCGCTGTAGATTCCGGAATATTTCCGCATCAGGATCTCGAGGATACGCGGGAGCACGGGGTCATCGAAATGATAGTTGTAGAATGCGGCGCGATCGACTGCAATCATCACCCGCGTCTTCACATCGACCGACTCGTTGAGTGTCCAGTGCCCGGCTTTTTCTATGTATTTTATTGCATACCAAGCACTTGTCTGACTAAGTTTAAATTGGCGACAGAAGGCGGCGAAGTCGAACTTATGTTGGGAGAGTTCGCCGTATTCGTAGGGAATGCCGAGGAAGATGTGGACTTTCTGGTATATATCCTCTATATATTGCGTGTCGGGAAACGAGACGGTTTCGGTTTGATGGAGCCGCCTCACGTCGGAACTGTTCCATAGCAGGACAGCATAGGAACGCAGTCCGTCGCGACCTCCTCGCCCAGCCTCCTGAAAGTAGGCCTCCGGAGAATCCGGAATGTCGTAGTGGAGAACGAAGCGCACATCGGGCTTGTCTATGCCCATTCCGAAGGCGTTGGTGCAAACCATCACACGGATTGCCCCGCTTTTCCAAGCTTCCTGCCTCTGCGTGCGGGTGTACGTGCCAAGACCGGCGTGGTAGAATGAGACAGAGATGCCTTTCTGCACAAGAAATGCGGCGAGTTCCTCCGCTTTCTTACGGTTGCGCACATAGACGATGCCTGTGCCGGGAACGGACTCGCAAATGCTGACTATCTGACCGAGTTTATCTTCGGTGCTCCGCACTATGTAGGAGAGGTTCGGGCGCTCGAAGCCGCTCTTTATCAGCAGTTTCTCCCTGAATCGCAAACGGGTCATGATGTCGTCGGCTACGGTGGGAGTCGCTGTGGCGGTGACGGCAATCACGGGAGCATCGATACAGTCCCTAAGCCGACCTATATTCAAATAGTCCGGACGGAAGTCATATCCCCATTGAGAGATGCAATGCGCCTCATCGACGACGATGTAGGAGACATCCATGTTACGGAGGTACTGCTGGAAGAGGCGCGTGGCGAGACGCTCGGGGGATATATAGAGGAATTTGTAGTCGCCATAGGTGGCGTTGTTGAGAGCGAGGTCGACATCGCGTTTTGTCATTCCGGCATAGACGGCTATGGCGCGGATGCCGCGGTCGCACAGGTTCTGGACCTGGTCCTTCATGAGGGCTATGAGCGGAGTCACCACAAGGGCAAGTCCAGGCTTCATCATGGCCGGAACCTGGAAACAGACGGACTTGCCTCCTCCGGTCGGGAGAATGGCGAGCACGTCACGGCCTTCCACTGCCGCCTGCACTATTTCCTCCTGTTTGGAACGAAAGCTGTCGTAGCCCCAATATTTCTTCAGAACCTCTCTTGTTGTCATCACCGCTCACCCCTTCCACCACTACGACATTTCTTCTACTATTTTATCAGTTGTAGCCACGACATCGTCCCAGACCTTCTGACGGTCAGTTTCGTTGAGAATTTCGTGGCGCATTCCCTGGTAGAGACGGCCTGAGACATCGCTGTAGCCAACCCTGCGCATATTCTCGACCGCACTTTCAAAGGCCTTAGGAGAGATGAGGCACGGGTCGTCTGCACCGGAGATGAAACGAACGGGAATTGACGGGCGTGAGACCTTCCAGCCCTTGGTGGAATAGCAGTCCTGCATCAGGCCGAAGAGGTTGCGGAAGCCGTTTGCGGTGAAGACATAATTGCAGAGCGGATCGGCGTCGTACTCCTTTATTATAGAAGGGTTGGAGCAGACCCAGCAGTTCGGCGAGGTCTCACCCTTAAAGTTGCGGGAATAGCTGCCGAAGGCGATTTTCTGGATGAGCCTCGGACGGTGACGCTCCCCTTTTAGGCTTCCGATAGCCTTCGCGAGCGCCTTGCCAACGCCGGCGCCAGAGTTGAAGCTCGGACAGCCGCAGACAAAGAGGGCGTCGAGTGTGTCGTCATATCTCTTTGTGTATGAACGCACTGCCATAGAGCCCATGCTATGACCGAAAAGAACGAGAGGAAGTCCCATCCAGCGGTCGTGCGCCCAGCGGTTGACGAGGCGGATGTCATCAATCATCGCCTTCCAGCCACCTTCGTAGAAATAGCCGAGGTCCTCGACCGACCTGACGCTTTCGCCGTGTCCGCGATGATCGTGAATAACCACTGCATACCCCTTCGACGCGAGAAATTCCATGAACGGAACGTACCTTTCTTTGTGCTCGCACATTCCGTGCACAATCTGGAACACGGCCTTCGGAGCGACGTCGTCAACACAAGTCAGTACGGATATTTCCAATCCGTCTGATTCCGATATAAGTTTATGTTTCTCAATCATATATGTATTATATTTTTCAATACTACTATCGTCGGCAGCGATTGCAAATTCCATACTTCTTGACCACAAAGCCGCGACATCTAAATAATTTTCTTCAAAATTATACATTTTTCTTCACGTGTGAAACTTTCACTTCTTTTCGGCTTACTTTTTGTTTTGAAAGTCGGCTGCAAATTTGTATTTTTGCAGGTTGAAATAAGAATTAAGAAAAAAGATTTGTGAAGGATTTTTGAGGATAGATTTCTTTTGGACACGGAAGTGTATCAGGTGTATATGACCAAGGAAAAGGAATATAGACCAAAAAGACGAACAAAGATTGATATTATTTATTATAAACCATTTATAAACTATTTTACACTATGAGTAAAATTGATTTGAGCAAGTACGGCATCACGGGTGCGACTGAGGTCGTTTACAATCCGTCCTACGACAGCCTGTACAAGGACGAGCTTAACCCTGAGCTTAAGGGCTTTGAGAAGGGCAAACTCACTGAACTCGGAGCCGTTGACGTGATGACAGGCGTCTATACGGGACGTTCGCCTAAGGACAAATTCTTCGTAATGGACGAGACCAGCAAGGACACCGTATGGTGGACTTCAGAGGGATACAAGAACGACAACAAACCTGTTACCCCTGAGACTTGGAAGGCTCTCAAGGAACTCGCAGTTAAGGAACTTTCAAACAAGAAGCTCTATGTTGTCGACGCATTCTGCGGTGCCAACCCTGCAACCCGCCTCAAGGTTCGTTTCATCGTTGAGGTCGCTTGGCAGGCACATTTCGTGAAGAATATGTTCATCCGTCCGACAGAAGAGGAACTTGCTTCATTCGGTGAGCCTGACTTCGTTGTCTATAACGCATCAAAGGCAAAGGTTGAGAACTACAAGGAGCTCGGACTCAACTCAGAGACTGCAGTTGTCTTCAACCTCACTTCTAAGGAGCAGGTGATTATCAACACTTGGTACGGCGGTGAGATGAAGAAGGGTATGTTCTCAATCATGAACTACCTCAACCCGCTCCGCGGCATCGCATCAATGCACTGCTCAGCCAACACAGACAAAGAAGGCAAGAGCTCAGCAATCTTCTTCGGCCTTTCAGGAACAGGTAAGACCACCCTTTCAACTGACCCTAAGAGACTCCTCATCGGTGATGACGAGCACGGTTGGGACGACGAGGGAGTCTTCAACTACGAAGGCGGATGCTACGCAAAGGTCATCAACCTCGACAAAGAGTCTGAGCCTGACATCTACAACGCAATCCGCAAGGACGCCCTTTTGGAGAACGTTACAGTTGACGAGGCAGGCAAGATTGACTTCGCAGACAAGAGCGTAACAGAGAACACTCGTGTTTCATACCCGATTTATCACATCGACAACATCGTAAAGCCGGTTTCAAAAGGCCCTCACGCTCATCAGGTGATTTTCCTTTCAGCTGACGCGTTCGGTGTTCTTCCTCCGGTTTCAATCCTTACTCCTGAGCAGACTCAGTACTACTTCCTCTCAGGATTTACAGCTAAACTCGCAGGTACAGAGCGCGGTATCACTGAGCCGACTCCGACATTCTCCGCTTGCTTCGGTGCAGCGTTCCTTTCACTCCACCCGACCAAGTATGGTGAGGAGCTTGTGAAGAGAATGAAGGCAGCCGGTGCAAAGGCATACCTCGTAAACACAGGATGGAACGGAACAGGCAAGCGTATCTCTATCCGCGACACTCGTGGAATTATTGATGCAATCCTTGACGGTTCAATCGAGAAAGCTCCAACCAAGAAGATTCCTTACTTCGACTTCGAGGTCCCTACCGAGCTCCCTGGAGTTGACCCGAAGATTCTCGATCCACGTGACACCTACGCTGACGCAGCTCAGTGGGATGAGAAGGCTAAGGATTTGGCCGCACGCTTCCAGAAGAACTTCGAGAAGTTCGCTACCAACGATCTTGGTAAGTCTCTCGTAAAGGCTGGTCCTAAGCTTTAGAGGATTTCTTGAAAGTTTGAGATTTCTATATTGGGTTGGTTAGGTTTTGCCTAACCAACCTTTTTGTTTTTGATTTGCCGTGAGATTTTCTACATTTTTTGCATAATCTTTGCTACTGGGAGTCGCGACAATAATTTGAAATAATTTAGAACAGATCAAAACGCGATGAAACAGAACTATCTGGTGGCCGTGATTGTTGCCACCGCTTTATTTTTCTCAGGATGCGACAAACAGGAGAATGCTCCCATTGTGCCAGACGGGCCTGAAACAGAACAACCTGAAGAACCGAAACCGGATAAGCCTTCAAAGCCCGAAGATTTGGACGAAAACGATTGCATAATCTTCTCTGATGCCGTCTTGGAAAAAGGACTTCTTGCCATAAAGCCTTCGATTGACCTCAATGGTGATGGAAAAATTTCGCTTAGCGAAACTGCCGAAGTGCGAGAAATTAATTTGAGTTTCGATGCGCCTCAAGACAGCGGAGAAAATCTTGTGGGAGACATATCCCAACTCAAATACTTCAACAAGCTTGAAAAACTCGGGCTTAAATATCATAAAGTCATCGATGTAACTCCAATTGAAGGGATAACAGCTCTCCGTGAGCTCATACTCATCGGGAATCCAATCAAAACCATAAATACTAAAGAATTGGGCAATCTTGAGATTCTCAGACTCTCGGACACAGATGTCAAGAGCGTAGACTTGAGCAACACACCAAAACTTACTGAGCTCTACCTTTCGCGCACACAAATAGAGAAGCTTGAAATCTCAGGAATGGCAAATATTTCGGAAATACTTGCCATAGGTTGCAAAAGACTTAAAGAAGTAAAACTATCCAATCTTCCGGCAATTAACCGGGTGGACGCATTAAAATGTGACGTGCTAAGCTCCATCAGTGTCACCGGCTGCCCGGAACTCACTGAACTTCAGATGGACAGCAACCAACTTGAAGGCATCACACTGGAAAATCTCCCTAAACTCCAGAGGCTCAATCTATATGAGAACAAACTCACTTCACTTGATGTGAGCGCATTCCCTGAATTACAATTCCTCTTCATTTATGACAATAAGATTCAAGAACTCGACCTGTCAAAGAATCCGAAGCTTTTGGTGTTGATGGCAAGTGGCAACATGATGGAGAGCGTAGACTTGAGCGCTAACGACAAACTTTCAAGGATCGAACTCGAAAATATGCCAAATATGAAGGTTCTCAACATCAAGAACTATTACTATGATGAAGAAATATGCGAGTACAGCATAGTTGAGGGCAACAATGCACTGGAAAAAGTCATTGCAGATGCCGGTCCAGAGTATAACGCCGTGGTCAATATGTTCAAAGGCAACAGTAAAGTCAAGGTTGTGACAGAATAGCCACCGCCTACAACACAATCAATCCGGAAGCTGATGTCCGGGGCAATGGACGCAAGGAAATTGCCCCGGATTCTATTTGGCCGGCCGCTTCCAATTCGTCCAGAACAGCCTTGGAAGCGTCGTAGGCAAGACGCGGGGTGTTGTTGTTCTCGCTCAAGTGACAGAGAAAGACATTGCGCAGGGACGGATGAAAAAAGCGGTGCAGTGCGTGGGCGCACTCATCATTCGAAAGATGACCGTGACCGTTCATTATACGCATCTTCAATTCGTGCGTATATGGGCCGCCCATCAGCATATCCACATCGTAATTGGACTCAAAAACCACCGAATCGGACTCCTTCGCAAAGGCAATCGCCTCATCGGTGACACGGCCGGCATCTGTCATTATGAAAAAATTGTGGCAACGTATTTCACCGGAAACTCCGAGCATCTGCGAAAGCGAAGCCCCTTCCGGAAGTTCGTCCAGGGGAATGCGGATTGCATAGCCAATTGTCTGTGTGGCATCGTGCGGGACGACGAAATAGCGTACACCGAAGCCGCAGACATCGTTCCAACCGTCTTCGACAAGTTTCAAAACAGTTGCTCCGAGATTTGCCAGCTTGAGAGTTCGACTGAGCAAAGCGTCAGCCAAGACATCCGAGGTCCAGATCGGCTTACTGAGCTTCTTGCAGTAGGACGCGAGGCTACGGACATGATCCATGTGATCGTGAGTGATGAGAACTGCGCCGAAATCGTCTGTCGAAAGACCATGGTCGGAAAGAATGGATTTTAGACGCTTCAGGCTCACGCCGGCGTCAATCAAAATGCCTCCGAGACAATTCTCGCCGTCGAAACGCCCGAGAAAATAGCAGTTTCCACTGCTGCCACTCGAAAGGCTCAGAAATTTCACATTGATGTCACTCATTGTCTTCCCCTCGTTTCATATAGTCTAACGCCAGTCTCCTGTCACTCTAGTTCTTCTCATCCTCACAGAATTTTTTGATAACCCCGTATGCATCCCCCACTCCGAGTTCACCGGCACGGGAAAGGTCTATGCAGCCTTTTTCCTTATCCTTCAGATAAATCTGGACGAGTCCCCGGTTGAAATATGCATCGCCGAGATAAGGGAATGCGGCTATGGCCTTCGTGTAGTTCTCGATTGCCTTCACAAAATCCGATGACAGGCAGTAGAGATTGGCCAGATTATATAATATATAAGGTATGTTTCCGGCTATGGCATCGGCTTCAAGCAGGTCATCAATAGCCTCGGAATAGTCGTAATGTCGCGTCACCTGATCCTTCACGCGGGCGCGTGTATTGCCGGAGTCGTCCATCGAGAGAGACTGCACATTACTTTCAATGCTGGATATAAACTCAATCATGTCGGCACGGAGCACCCCTCGATTCATGTAGTAGAATGCCCGGTAGAGTTTCTCGACATCGGTCGACGGAGATTCATCGATGGCGTTGTCGTAGTGGGCTCTGGCAAGATTGTACTGTCTGTCACGACTGTCAGCAAGAGCCAGAAGAAACTCTTCCCGAGCCGGCGAAAGTCCTTCGCCGCGAAGTTTCGTGAAGTCTCCGGAGCATTTCACAGTCCCAGTGTTGTCGAGCGTCACAGCAACTGGAAGGCTGCGTTCGAAACGCTGTAGAAGCGGGTTTTCATAGACATGAGAAGTCATGTAGTTGCCCTCATCAGCGGCGTCAGCAGGGACAAAACTGAACATCGGACGAAGTTTGATGTCGACGTCGCGGTGCTGGAGCATCTCATCGTTAAAGTCCTTCTTCGCGAAGTCAGCCTCAAAGGCAAGCAGCGAGCTGTATTTCTTCGTCGTATCGGCGAGCGAGTTTTCATCGGTGACGTTCTTCGCACGATATTCCGCGACCTTGCGCTGCGCCGTCTGATAGTCAGCTTTCGACTCCTTCTGCATTCCGAGAAGATTCTTGACGTATGAGCGGTTCATATACGCCTTTGCGAAATCGGGATAGAGTTCAATCGCCCGGTCATAGTCTTCGAGAGCATCGCGGTACATTCCGAGTTCGATGAGCACGGAAGCCCTATTGAAATGCGCAAGGACATTGTCAGGATTGATATTCAGCACCCTGTCCAGGTCTTCGAGAGCCCCCTCGTAGTCGCCCAGCTGGGCCATTATCAGGCCGCGGTTGTAGAGGGTCAGAGCGTTGCCCGGCTCGTCCCGGAGCACGCGATTGAGATCCGACATTGCCTCGCGGTACTTTTTCTGCTCGTAGTACATCAAGGCGCGGTTGAAATAGGCAAAGGTGTTCGAAGTATCTATCGCGATCGCCTTATCCATATCCTCTATCGCAAGATCCAGCCGGTTCTGTGCCGCGTAGAGCCGCCCCCTGCGGACATAGCCTTCGGGGTCGAAACGGTCGAGACGTATGGCCTTGTTGTAGTCGGTCATCGCCTTGAGCGTATCACCAAGGAAAAGATAGGATGCACCGCGATTGAGATATGCCGACGGGTCCTTCGGTTCTTTGCGGATGTAGCGGTCGAAATCCTTCACTGCGTTGTCGAACCGCTGTGAGAGGAAATAGGTGACTCCCCTGCTGAAATAGAGACCGGAATAGCCAGGACGAAGTTCGAGAGCCTTATTTATGTCGCTCAGCGCCGCATCATAGTTCCCCGTGCGGCTTTCGGTGATACCGCGGTAGTGGTAGCCGGAGGTGAAGACCGGGTTGATGCGCACGGCGGCGTTGAAGTCCTGTTTCGCTCCTCGGAAGTCCCCGAGGTTGTATTTTGCGATGCCGCGGAAAAAGTAGTTTTCGTAATCTGTCGTGTCCAGACGCGCGAGGACGTTGAAGTTCTCTATGGCCTGGGAAAACTTGCCGTCGGCGAGAGCGGAGCGTCCACGATACATGAACATGTCCTTGTCGTACTGGGCGAAGGCCGGAACTGCCGCAAACTTCATCGGAAGAATGGCGGCAATCACGTAAAGTGTGGAATAAAATGCTTTTCCCAGTTTGCTCATCGCGAAAAAATCACTACTTTTGGCGGCGTTTTGTGCAATCGATGGCAGATGCGCCAGAACTCAAAGACACATAAACATGCAAAGATAATCATTTAGCGAGCATTTTAAAATAGATTCTATGCCCATTCAGTCAAATATGATATTTTTTTCCGGAATATCAGCCGGCCTACGAAGAAGATGCCTAACGTCGGCAGCCGCTCTTGTCGGGCTGTTTTTCGTCTGCATCAGCGCACAAGCGCAGCGTTTCCCGGCAAGAAACGTGGTGTGGGAAGCAAAGCTCAAGTGGCAGGTTGCCTTTCTTGCGGACAGCCTCTGCGACGGGCGGGCAACAGGCACGAGAGGTGGGACCGAGGCTGCTTTTTTCATTGAACGCAGGTTCCGCGAGGCCGGTCTTGATCCCATAGGCGAAAGCGGTGCGCAGGAAGGCTATGTACAGTCGTTCAGGACGGAAAGCGGTGCTGTCGGGCACAATATCATCGGGTTCATGAACGGATCGAGAAAGGTTCACGAGAGCGAGTATGTCATTGTCGGGGCACATTTTGACCATCTCGGAAACTTCTCAGGCAAGATGTATCCTGGAGCGGACGACAACGCTTCTGGGGTCGTTACGGCAATCAGTCTCGCGGAGATGTTCCGGATTTCGAAAATCATCGGTAAGGCATATTTCAAAAACATAATTTTCGTAGCTTTCGACGCAAAGGAAAAAGGATTGTCGGGTTCAGCGGCATTCTGGACGGCACTCGAAAACGGAAGATTCCGAGATCCGTTTACGGGCAAAACAATCTGGCCGGAGATGGTGAAACTTATGGTAAACATCGACCAAATCGGATGCTCCCTCTCCCCTCTCGCATCAGGAAGGGAGGACTATCTGCTCGCGGTTGACGGAGGCACGCTCGGAAGCCGTGAAAGCGAACTTCTTGACTGGTGCAACCGCATTTTCGAGACCAATCTCGAACTCTGTCACAGCTACTACGGCAGCGAGAACTTCACCAAAGTCTTCTTCAAAATCACCGACCAAAACGTCTTTGCGCAGCACAAGATTCCGTCCGTGCTCTTCACTTCCGGCATCACAATGAACAACTACAAGCCCTGGGACAACGCCCAGACCCTCAACTACGAGGTCCTCAAACGCCGCATCTGGCTCATCTGGCACTGGCTGGAGTATCAGCTTTACTAAGATGGTCTACTTTGGAAAATAAATGCTATTTCGACAAAAAAGTGCTTAAACAACAATTCGAAAATTGCTCAAACGACAATTTGAAAGTGCTCAAACGACAATTTCCATAAAATACTGAATTTTAACAGAAAAAGTTTTTGTGATATTTTGGGCGCTGAATTGCATTTACTACCTTTGGGGAAGACAAAGATAATAAATTCAAGCCTATATGAGCAGAAGAATCACTTTTCTCACCTTGTTTCTGTGGCTGATGACGGTAACTTTTCCGGTCATTGCGCAGCAGAAAGCAGACTCGACCTACACCTTCCGCTTCGTTCCGCAGAAGGATATGTTCTACGTGCCTTGGAATGGCAATGACACGGAACTTGCCCGCCTGTTGGAATGTATCGAAAACAACAAAGCAATAATTCTTGACGGCAAAATGCCGCTACTGGTTGACGGATACTGCAATTCGCAGAGCAGTGAAGCCGAGAACCTTGCAACGGCGAAGATCCGTGCCAATCGAGTAAAATCAGAACTGATTATACGCGCGAAAATCAAGGAAGAAAACTTCATTACCCACAATCATGCGACAGGGGGTGATTTTGTAATCGTGCGCCTAACGGTACCCGCAAAGGAAACAGCCGCGATGGATGCGGAAGCGGAAGCGCGACGCAGGGCAGAAGCCGAACGCTTAGAAATCGAGACGCGTGCCGAACAGGAACGGCGTGCCGAAGAGCAGCGCAAGGCGGAAGAAGCCCGACTTGCCGCTGAAAAGGCAGAAGCCGAGAAAGCTGCTCTACAAAATACACTTGCCGGCACGCCGTCGGAAACTAAAATCACAAATGATTATCATCTCTCCCTGCGTGCCAACCTATTGCGCTGGGCTACCCTGACACCCGATTTAGGACTTGAATGGCGCATCTGTCCGTCGTGTGGCATTGCCGTAAACGGCTCATGGACTTCTTGGACGTGGAGCGACAAGGACCGCCGCTATGCACTCTGGGAAGTGGCTCCGGAAGTGCGTTACTATATGGGTGAGAAGAAAGCCTGGTATCTGGGCGCGATGTTCAAGGCCGGACAGTTCAACTACAAGTTCTCCGAAACAGGCAGGCAAGGCGACCTTATGGGTGGCGGCATCACCGCCGGCTATCAGCTGCGACTGAACAAGGCATTAGATCTTGATTTCAACCTCGGTCTGGGCTACCTGAATGCCGACTATGAGAAATATGAAGTCATCGACGGCGTGCGAGTACGCCGCGGCAACGGGACAAAACATTGGTATGGCCCCATCAACGCCGGTGTAACATTGATGTGGAAACTTTTCTGACAGAGGGAGGAAGACGATATGAAAGCAAGGCAATATATAAATATGATGGGAATGGCAGCCGCCGTGCTGCTCTCTTCCTGCGTGAAGGACACGCTTTATGACACGCCGCATCCCGACTACGGGAAGATTGCGGTGACAGCCGACTGGTCGGCCCGCGGTGAGGGTATCGACATACCTGCCACATGGACGGTCACCATGGGTGACTATACGGGTACGGAGACTTCCGCCACCCATGCCCCCGACCATCTGTTTGCTCCGGGCAGCTACACCCTTGCGGTGTGGAACCCGGCTGAAGGAATCACGGTAAATGGTACCACCGCCACCATTGCCGCAGCCACGGGAAACCGGGCAGGCACGGATGCCTTTGTGAACAATGCCCCGGGATGGTTCTTCACCTATACGAAACAGGTGAGCATCGAGAAAGACAAGGACTATCCGCTGACCGCCGCAATGAAGCAGCAGGTACGCGAACTGACGCTTGTCGTCGAACCTACTGGTGATGCCGCCGGACGCATCACGGAGATTGTTGCCCATCTGACGGGTGCAGCCGGAACACTCGACTTCGCTACCGACAGCTACGGAGCCGCTTCGAACGTCGTTCTGCCCTTCACCAAGATTACCGAAGGTGACGATGCCGGCAAGTGGAAAGCCTCGGTGCGGCTGTTAGGTGTGACCGGAACGGAACATCTGCTGACGGGTGAAATCCGCTATGCTGACGGCAACCCGACCCCCACGACACTGAAAAGCGACCTCACGGAAGCCCTCAAGGAGTTCAACACCGGAAAGGGCGAATCGCTGACCATCGGCGGAACGCTGGAAACACCGGATGAAGTGGAAATACCTGGAGCCACAATATCAGGTTGGAAAGAAATAGATAATGGAGAAGTAAACGCAGGTTTGTAACTAAGAAACCTTCAAAAAATAACAGATATAATGAAGACAAGATTCTTTGCACTTGCAACGCTCGCCCTCTCACTGGCCGCCTGCACGCAGGACGAAGCGGCTGACGATAACCGTCTGCCCGAAGGTGAATACCCCGTATTCATCCGTGCCACCGGACTGTCCGTAGAAGCAACGCCGCAGGCAGCCCCATCAACCCGTGCCACCGTGGACGGCGACTGGCAGGGCGTCACTTCCGTGGCACTCAAGATGGGCGATGCGGTAAAGGAATACACCGTAACGGCTTCTACCGATTTCAAGAGTGCCACACTCTCACGCGAGAACGCCCCGCACTACTGGACCAGCCGCGACCCGATTACCGTATCGGCATGGTGGCCCTTCGACAA
>ERZ1026860.439-NODE-439-length-28584-cov-31.806267_pt1 | contig 28584 bp, 18 predicted proteins | sample MGYA00380160_ERZ1026860 | MGnify/ENA primary metagenome ERZ1026860 (study PRJEB33269, sample SAMEA4719796) | human gut metagenome | biome: human-associated habitat; feature: organic feature; material: feces | place: Cameroon | collected 2013-10 ... | reverse complement strand
TGAACCATGAACTCCATCAAAAAAGCGTTCGGCAGGAACGCGCAGCCTGCAGCGGTACGATGCAGATCACAAAGGGTTTGGGAATTTCCAACAAGCATTTTGCGAAGCAAAAATGGCGTTTGTATAGACAGACGCCCTGCTTGCCGATACAATGCGTCCTTTCAGTCCACATACATTGAACTATTTATGGTTTGGTTGTATTATAGAACAAGGCGATACGCTATGGAATGCAGAATGTTACTATACGTTGTTTGACCAAACATAGAAAATGGACGAAGAAAATAAAAAATGGTAATAGATGTACTGCATATTGGATGGACAAGAACGTAGAATTGATTGCAAGGAATGCGGATTTAAGGGCATCGACAACATTTTTCTGGACGAGATGGTGCAGTGGTACGATTTCCAGGAGGATTTTCGGCAGATGCTGGGAGAAAAAAATTCTCTCCCTCAGCAATGCCGTGCATCGAGCAGGGCCGGAAACCGGAAGGCTGTCTGCACCTGTACGATGCATCGTGGGACGCTTACAACGGTGCTCGGTTGATGGAAACGGCTTGTTCTCCGAATTTTGCGGCAAATCCGGAAAAGGCACAGGCTGCCTGTTATCAGGAAGCACCCAAGATTCAGGGTAGGCTTCCGCTGGATGTGATGAAAAAGCTGGCAGCTCTGCAGCAGACCAGTCAGTCGGAACCTGTGATGGTGGTTTGAAAGAGAGGAGAAAGTAGAATGATTCGAGTACGATGGGAATTAGAGGAAGCAGTTGCGTTGGTTGATTTGTATTTTAAAAATGGCGCGACGCTATCGGTTCCGGAGGAAAAACTGATAGAAATATCAAATGCGTATCGCAACCGGGCAAAGCAACGTGGTCTTGTTGTAGACGAAAAATTCAGGAACCTTAATGGGTTGAAAATGCAAATTGGCTGTATTCACTATGTTGTAACAGAGGGCAAGAGTGGTCTATCTGGAGCGAGCAGCCTTTTTTACAAGACGTATGAACTTTTCAAAAATGAACCGACTCGTTTTCGGAAAATAGCAGATGACTTTCATGAGAAATACTATGAATGAGTAGAAAAGATCTTTTCTGGGAAATCAACAGAAATAGGTAGCATTATTTGTAACACTGTCGATTGAAGTAATGTGCATCAACTGATATAATGATTGCTATAGAAATGTTTTACAGACGGAACGAGAGGCTTGAGATATGGGACACCTGATCGGAACTTCCAATTCGAACAACTATGGAGAACAGGTTTTTATTAAAAAGGCATCAGAATATCTGGATGATTGCAATATCATATACTGGAATCGTCAACTTTTCGGAAAGGAATTTGATGTCTGTATTCTAATGCCGGAAAAGGGAATCCTTGTGGTTGAACTTAAAGGATGGCGCGAGGAGAACATCCTACGTGTTGAAAATAATGATTCAGTAATTATTCAGACCGATGATGGTGAGGTGTCTGCATCACCCCAGAAACAAGCCCGGGGATATCGTTTTTCCATTGAGCGTCATATTCGGCAGAATATTGGCAAGTTCCCGCTTGTATATCAAATGGTCTGTTTGCCGCAGGTCTCCAAGGCGTTCTTCAAATCCCACCGACTGGATGTGGTCATGGAAGAAAAGTTTACAATTCTCAAGGAAGATTTGAAAGATAACACATCTTTTTTCAATAAGCTGGATCAAGCGCTTCGTGAGGTTTGTCATTGGAACAGAGACCCATTTGACCGAAGAACCATGTTGGAGGTCCGTAATTTATTTGAGACGGATATCAACCTTGATGAAGATGGTGAATCCGAGATTGAGAAAGAGCTCGCCTTGTCCTATCATCGGCATGACTATTCGCGCTTTTATTATTTCAACGAATCCGATCAGATGTCCACTGATACCATCGATGATATGGTGGTTCAATATTTACAAGGTTGCAAGCTGTACTGTGTCTTTTCGGAGAATGCGCAAATGCTTGCAGTCCTTACGGCAGTTGACACTGCACTTACTCAAAGGGGTCTGGCCCGTAATCGCGACAATATCGAAATTGCATTTGAAGAACAGAAGGAACACACTCCTCTGGCTGATTCTGTTAGAGATGTATTCATGGGCTTTCATTGCTCCATGAGCGTATTAAGTGCACTATTTGATGAGAGAACAGCATCCTTTGTCATTCGAAATGGCCAATACAGTTCTGCCCAAGAACGCACACTCAAGAGACTGAGTGAGCGGAGTCAATTTAATTTTGAACAGTATCAGGTAGAACATGCTGCTCCTGAAAAGAACATTGTTATTCGCGCCGGTGCAGGTACTGGTAAAACTTATACGATGATTTCGCGCATAGGCTTTATCTGTTATACGCAGAATGTTCCTCTGCCCAAAATGGCTGATCGCATTGTGATGATTACATTTACCAATGAAGCAGCTGATCAAATGGAGGAAAAACTTAAGGCTTACTTCAGAAATTGCTACCTCGTTACCTCTAATCCAGAATACTTGCAGATGATTTCCCGGATTGACCATATGCAGGTCAGCACTATTCACTCCTATGCTAAGAATTTGATTGCTCAAATGGGCACTTCTTTTGGCTATGGAATTGACTTGGATATTACATCTAGCGAATTTTACCGACGCAAGAAGATTTCCGATATGCTTGATGCTTATATTCGTCAAAAGGAAATGGAATACGGCAAAAACTATACCGATAAACTGGGCATGCCCGTCTACGCAATTCGCGACTGCATCCTTGATTTTATTGGAAAGCTTCACAACAAAAGCGTCAATATTGGAGCTATTGAACCCCAAGATTTCGGAACGCTTTTGAATGATGAATCCCACGGCGAATTGCACGAATTGTTTGCCAGCGTCATTCCTGCCGTAGAACAGGAATACTTTGAGGAACTCCTTGAAAATAACAAAATTCATCTTAGTTCCATGATGTCGGTGCTTAATCGTTTTATCAACAATCCGGATAGTGAAAGCAGACTTAGAGAACTCAAAAAGGACAAGCATGCTCCGCAGTTTATGTTTGTTGATGAGTTCCAGGACACCGATGACTCTCAAATCGAATCGCTGCTGCGTATAGCACAGATCCTTGATTATAAGTTGTTTCTCGTAGGTGATATCAAGCAGTGCATTTACCGCTTCCGTGGTGCAAAAGAAAAAGCTTTTGACCAATTAGGGATTGAAAAAACTCCAGACAAATGGCTGGAGTTCTCCCTGCAGAGAAACTACCGCACAGATAAGTATTTACTTGACATCTTTGACAGCTCTTTTACTAAATGGGGAAAGTTGGACGATGAACTGCTTACTTATGATAAAGAAAAGGACAGACTTGTTGGAACGCGGGATTATAACGGCAATTATTTGGCTAATGTAACCCGATTTTATCGACGGCTCCCCGCCGCAAGCGAAGAAATGCGTATTCCTGTTCTTGTTGGAGAGCTTGAGCGCATCCAAAAGCGTATCCAGTACGAAGAAAGTCATGGAATGAAGCTCTCCGCAAAGGAGAAGAGTATTGCAATCCTTGTCCGTGAAAATTGGCAGGCCGATATGGTTCGTACCGAGTGTGCCCACTTTGGAATTAGTGTGCGTACTAATACTGGTGGCGACTTGTATATGTCTCAACCTGCCATTGATATGCTTACATTGGTTAATGCACTGGTACATTTCGATGAAGCTGATTACTTATATAATCTTGTGACGTCAAACTTCTTTGAGCTTAATATTCCAAAATCTAATCTGTATGAAATCCGCATGAGGATTCGCACCGGTGGGTGGAGAGCAAAGTGTGATGAGAAAGAACAGGTCAATTATCTTATTAACTTCATGAATCTGATGCTTGCAAATACCGTAGATAAGAATAACAAGTGGGAATACATTGTTGCCAGTCTCAGAACACAGCCTGTTCTGCAATCGCTCCGCAAAATCTATAGCACGCTCGAACCGTGGAAGCATTTTAGCGATGATCCGTGGAAACAACACTATTATCAGCTGAATGTAGACCTTTTGTTTGAACAGATTATCAATGCATGCAATGTAGACAGACTTACCATCAATACGTTACAGGAACATCTTCATAACAGTATCGTTTCGCGAGAATCTGTCGATAGCAGAACGCCCACACAGAATGAGGAAGAACCTGCTATTCAATGTATTACAGTACATAAATCAAAAGGTCTTGAATATGGTCATGTGATCATGCCATTCTGCTCGGCATCTATGGACTTCATCAAAAGAACACAGCTGCAGATCAGCACTACTAAATATCAAGGCAGATATCGCATTGGATATAGCATGAGCATTGGTGATACAGGAGAAACTGTCCAGAACAACTTCTACGATGAGAAAATTGAAAAATCTGAAAAGGCCCGAGAAGAAGCTCGTGTCCTCTATGTTGCTATGACAAGATCGATTCGTTCGTTTTCTTGGATCGAAATTCAACGGAAACAGAACCTATCTTGGCAGAATCTCATAGAAACGGAGGTTTAAGAATGCCGTTTAAGATCTATACATATGAAGATCCTTACAAGTTGGATAAAGCGGACTTCTGGAGTGAAATCTCTTCCTTACCGCACTTTTGCAGCGCACGAACCCTTGTCAATGGTCTCAAGGATGTGCTGGGTGACAATATCAAGGGATTGATTTGCCCATTGGATGAATTGGTTCAGCATGAAGAAGTCTATATGCGATGGACCGACAACATTAGCCTCCGCGTCCAGCAGTATAGTGCTTTTTCTGCGACCTTTAAGCAGCTGCTGGGGAAACGAAGAATCAGTAAGCCGTTCTACATGGCTCTGGAACAGAATCAGAACCATTTTCTCGAAGCTGTACGGCTATTTATAGAGCTTGATATCCCTGCCTCTGCTATTGATGGAAACATGGGCAATACAGAGCAAAAGCTTTTCGTTTACATGCTTAAAATGGCACAGAAAAGTTCGCTCTTCAGTTTCCCGGAAACGCCTTCTCGTGAGAAGCTCAAAGAAATCGTTGTTGCGCTTGCAAAAAAGGAGGTCGAAGAATGCACCGGAACACCACAGGAAGTGAAACGTTGCGAAAGAGCTGCCGATGCGGCCAGAAAGCAGCCCTTTGACAGCATCGTCGTCCATGGTGTGCATCAATTTACGCCGGTGCAGCTTCGTCTCTTGCTAGCAATGGAAAAGATGGGGATGACCATCATTTTTCTGTTCAACTACCAGAAGAAATATTCCAAGATTTACTCCTCTTGGAATGATATCTATGGGTGCTTTGAAGTGCCCATTCATCACGATACCATCGTTCGTGAATACACACTACCCACCATGCAAAATCCCAGTAACGCTCTGGCTTGTGCCCTTGGTGAGATATGTGAGGACAGAAATGCCATAGGTAGTAGCATGCTCAGAAAGTGGTATAAGCTGTACAAAAGTGTTCAGCTTATGGAGTTTGCAAATATTACTGAGTACGCGCACTTTGTTTCCAACCACTTTGATGCTGCGATTCAGCGCTATTCCGAATCGCGTAGCGTTATGGAAAGAGGCAATGATGTATGGAGTAATGCTGCAGTCTTGCGGTATTTGGACGAGCAGGTATATACCGCAAATCGTGATGTGCACACCTTGCTGAAAATCTACTACCCCGAATACGCCAAAGATCGCCACTTCCTCTCTTATCCCATTGGCCAATTTTTCTCCGCAATTTACCGTCTTTGGGACTATGAGAGCGGAAAGATCATCTTTGATGTGAATGCCATCAAAGAGTGTTTGTCTTCCAATATTCTGAGGGCTGCTCCCGGCGAAGTACTCTTACGGACTTTTTATAATGTGGCGATTATATTTGAGAATGTAACTACTTACGATGAGTTCCAGAAAGAAATTGTCGAAGGCTATGTAAAGAATTATGATAAATTGGATGAGACACCCGGTACCGATGCGCTATCCGAACTCAAGAGCCTGTCCATCTATAATAAGTACAAAGTCGCAAAGAAGGATTTACTTGCTCTTATCCATGCGATTGAAGAAATCAATGAAATTGCCACATATCTCTTCGCGATTGACAATACGCATGAGGACTTTATTAACTTTGGTAAGCATTTCCACAATCTTGAAGAGTTCCTTAAACAGCGCGAATTGGCTCTTGCAAATGAGCAGGAGCGGGCTTTGATTACAGCTCTGCAGCTCCGCCTTGATAGGATCAAGCCGGAGCAGGCAGCTTTTTCTGGTACATTTCGTGATTTAAAAGAAGGCCTCTATTTTTATTTGAAGCAGAAGAATGACGAAGATCAAGGCGTTGACTGGATCGTAAAGAATTACGAACAAATTGATGGTGATATTTTGCAAAGCAAGCGCCAGTTTGAGAGGGAACAGCAAAAGGTTTACCATTTTGCGTGCGTTTCGGATCGCGATATGAATATGACCGTCAACGATCAGTTGCCATGGCCGTTGACTGATGAGTTTATTCGTGCTGCATATTCTCCTATTGACTTGCAATTCCAGGTTTACTACACCGCATTAGGAGAACGCAGCAATTTCCTTAGATACGCTCTTTTTTATGGGCTTTGCTATAATCGCTGCGATGTTCGACTTAGCTATGTCAAGCAATATGGAGATGAAACAACGGAACCGTATGCACTGCTTGCTATCCTAGGGCTAAAGCCAAAGGCTGAACTCGTAGAAAATGTCAATAAACCGGTTCCGTTCTCTATCTCTGTGGGCCAAGAAGTCACTAAGGAAATTAGGTATGATTGGTTTCAAATGATGGATATGTTTCTATGTCCGTATCGTTTCTTCTTGGACTATGTAATGGAAAACGAACCGGTCGTACAGGGGGAATTTCTGTATCAGAAGTTTTTTGAAAACCTGTTGATCGAAGCTGTGTGGAGACGAATTGGAAAGCAACAGCGTTCCGATGCCACAAAATATTTGCCAAGGTATTTGGAAGAGGAAACTCAAAGACTGGAACCGTTCTTTAAATTCTGGAAGAGCACTGAGATTTTTGACCTGAAAACGAGAGCAAAAAATTATTTTACCAATAATGTTATCACTTCGGACGGAGGATCTACAGTAAAGCCTTATCAGGCCGACCATATGCAAATGCGGAAACTTTTTGGTAAAGCACTATTTGCTGTCGACATTTCGGAAGTTGAAAGGAAACATCCCTACCCTGAGTTTGAAGCTATTGCAGGGAGAGAAGGATGGAAGAAAACCTATTCGCTTCACAAAGTGCCCAGACCGGAAGATCAAGAAAGAGCCAAGATGCTTTGCACGGCTGCAAAGCAGTACATGAACCAAATCGGCGAAAAAGATAAAACGGCTATTCCGTCTGATTGGTGTACCTATTGTACTCATAGAGATAATTGCATGGAATCTTTCCTATGTGGAGAGATTAGCATGTCTTCTTCCAGAAATGAGCCACCAATCGGTTCCTCTCCTCGGCCCAATGCTTCTGTTAGAGCTGCTGTGCCTTCTGTGCATGAGCAGGAGGCCATTGAAGAGCAAGCGACTTCGGCGAAACGCAATGCTGTTGCGGCTGCAAGAACGGTCGAGGCTGTTTCTGCCATAGAAACTCATGCCGTAACAGTTTCCTCTGTAGATGCTCCGATTGCAGAGGGCGACGTTATTGAACCAATCGTTGCAGAAAGTTCTGCCGTAGAAGCATCGTCTCCCGGGAATGCTCCCACATCACCGGAATTGCGTATCTTTGAACAGATGTTTCGGCAGATTCATGATATGGTGGAGGGTAACAGACAGGAAATTCAGAACCTAAAGGGAGAACTTGCTGCAAGGCAGTCTCGTCGGGAAGATACTACGCGCATACAAGCTCGCTTGGAAGAAGAGGAGCATAGAAGCCAAGAACTTCTGGACAAGCTTGCGGAAACAGAAAGTCGCCTTGCAACGAGCGAAGCGCAGGTGAAGAAACAAAAGGAACTTGAGTTTACGGAGAGCGAACTTGCCGAGTTACGAAAGTATTCTACGATCATTGTATTTGACACATGCTCCATTATGAACTGTCCCAATCTTCTCGATGGCGTAAACGATGGGGAGCTTGTTGTGGTCCCCAAGGACGTAAACAATGAGCTTGAGCATCACAAAACAAGATTTGGTGCGGATGAACGGAAATTCAAAGCACAAAAAGCGATTACAGCGATTTTTAATTACAAGAGACGCTTCCCACTTGCTTATGCGGATGGGTTGCTTAGTTTGATTCCCGAAGCCTATCGTGCAAGAGTTGACGAGAAAGAGCAAAATGATAATAAGATTTTGGCTGTCGCGCTTCGCTACAAAATCTACGCGGACATTCCGGTGATTTTCATTACCGATGATAGAAGCCTTTCTAACAAGGCAGCTGGCGAGGGGCTCGATGTGTGGACATCCAAAGACTTCCTTATGCCTCCCGAAACCTCTTTCGATGGCGAGGGTCCCACCGCTCCAGAAACGGTTGCGCCTGTTCCGGCAATAGAGGCGCAGATTGCGGAAGAGAAAGCCTCAGCCCTGGAAATCAGCGAGAAAGAACGACTTGATGCAGAAACCATGGAAGCAGAAAGACACGCAAAAGCCAAAGAAGAATACCTCGCACAAAAAATTAGTACAAAATTACTTCGTTTGGAGGCAAGCCAAATCTCGCTTCTGCAGAATAATGGCATTAAAACTATGTCTGATTTCATGGCCCAGACAGAGAGCAGCTTTTCTAGTATGAAGGTCAAAAAGGGTGTTCATTTTACTGCGCGATTTTTGAAAGAGCAAGAAACCATTCGACACAAACTTGAGGATCTGTAATACTGTAGGAGACCACTGATATGGCTTTGGTTTCTTGTCAAGTGGAGAAAGGAGAGCCGCATATGTTATCTGGGTGTTACTACCGATGTCCTATAGTCGTTGAAGAAGGAGACAAAAGTCACCCTCGTTTCTATGTCCTTGCTCAACTGGACGAGTATAACGAAATTGCGGACGCAATTAAGGTCAAAATGCACGACCTTTTGGGTAGTAGGCAATACTATGAGGAAATCTTCCGGCATAACGTATTCTTTGCTCAAGCAGTAACTCGTTGTGAGGCTAGTCCTGGTGGTGCTGTTGAGAGCCGATGGGGGCGAGGCATAGTTGTGTCTCGTACCTCTGAACCCAGCACAGAGGATAATCCCTATTGGTATTGGATTAAGCTTCCCAACGGAAAGTATGTCAAAGAGTGCGAAACTGAGCTGAAGTTTGACTATTCGCAAATGAATTATGCACCGGACAAGCAACTCCGGGCTTATGAGTTTCAGCATCCCACATGGTTTATCAACCATCTCAAGGTGAGCAAGAATCTTCATCTTGTGAATAATGCTACCTATGGTTTCCGAGTTCTGGCGGGTTGTCGAGCCTATTTGCTTCCACATCAGATCAGCACAGTTGCCCGCTGCTTTGAAACTACTCCCGTTCGCTATATGTTGGCAGATGAGGTTGGCTTGGGTAAGACTGTCGAAGCATGCTCTATTCTCAGCATATTAGCGTGCGAGAATAAGGGACTCCGAGTGCTGATTATTGTACCAGGCGCCTTGGCAAGTCAATGGAAAAACGAACTGCATTATAAGTACGGTTTGGATGCAGTGATCGCCTCACCCTCTTCGAAGATATGCTTGCTTCCTATGGAGGATATCGACAGGTCTTTGTTGCTCCTTTCCGCTCCTTGGGATCTCGCAATCGTAGATGAAACACATAGACTCCTCGCAAATGATACTTGGTACAAACAAGTACAAAGTGTCAGCAGAAGAGTCAAACATGTGCTTCTTTTGTCGGCAACTCCCATCCAGGATAGAAACGAAGAATACCGCAGACTTCTTGCGCTTCTCAACCCGGAACAGTATGAGGATATGTCTGCCGAACGCTTTTCGTGGATGGTTAAGAGGCAAAAGCGAATTCAAAAGTCAGCCAATCTGCTTTTGGGTTATCTGGAGCGTTATGATGAGTACACTGAAATTATCATTGACGATCTGAACAACATTGTGGAAACTTTGGAAGATGCTGCGTTGAAAAAAATGGTTCGAGAGATTGATCTTGATGCAGAAGATAAAGGTCTATCCAAAGTCAAGCAGGCGTTGGCCTACATTTGCGAGAATTACCGAATCGAAAGAAAGGTAATACGCAATCGTCGTCAGTTGATTTCGGAAAAAATGGCGCAGCGTACTTTACATGCTATTCCATATACTCCGTTGTCCCTTAATGAAAACTATAACGAAATCGGTGCAATTCAGAATACTCTTGCATACCTTTCCGACAATGGTGTGGATGATGAGGACTATGTGATCGAAACTGCTATTCCGCTCCTTTCTGCATTGTTCAGCAGCCCTTGGGCTTTTGAAGATACTCTTCGACGGCTCAAAATCGACGATAGCATATTATTGGATAGTGCAGTTGCTTGGCGTCGCCAAGCAGAAAACGAGCACAGCTTAGTCAATGTGGCACTAGACGAAGACCCCGATTTGATTAAGGGGCGCTTGATGATCGCCATGGACTATATCGACCAAGAAACAGAAATTCTCGATGATGAGAACTGCAAACTGGTCGTATTCACGGCTCATAATGCTACGCTCGTAGAGTTTTTGAAACTGTTCAATGCAAGATACGCAGATATGGGGGTTCGTGCCGTAGCTTTCGGCAAGCATATGGAACGTGAAGAACTGGAAGACAGCGTGTATGCTTTCCAGAATGACCCAGAATGTCGCGTAATCATCTGCGATGAAACTGGCGGCGAGGGAAGAAACTTCCAAAATGCAGCTCAAGTGATTCATCTTGATATGCCATGGAATGCCAATGCTCTTGAGCAACGTATTGGTCGTTTGGATCGCCTTGGTCGTAATCCTGACGTGGATGTTAAGTCGGTTGTTATTTATTCGGAGGCCTCTGTTGAGGAACAGCTCTTCCACATTTGGAAAGATGGCATGAAGCTGTTTGAACAGTCTTTAAGTGGACTTGAAATCATTACCGGCGAACTGAACGAGCTAATTGTCAAAGCATTGTTGGATGACTATTACACGGGTCTTAACAATGCATTTGATGATATTCTGGGTCAAGCAGAGGAAATGCGAGATAGTGTTGAAGATGAGCAGGATTTCGACCTAGGAGCAACGCTGTATCGGCCGCTGTCACAAGGTATTGATAATGTTCTAAGTATATATGCATCCGAAGATGACAATCTGTTCGCTACTGCTATGATGGGCTGGGGAAAGCAAGCTGGACTAAACCCAGAGAAGCCGACCGAGACCGGTTTGATTGAGTTTAGAGAAAGTAACTTTAGTGTAAACGCAGCAAAACAGTCTCTTTTCATTCCTCCAGACTGGAAACGATATAGCGATACTTCGATCATGCGAAGAGAAGGGAAAATTCTGGGTTCTTTTAATCGTGGGACTGCGGCTACCCGGGAGGACATACTATTTTTCGCACCAGGCGATGCGGTGTATGATTCAATTATCTCAAATGCAGTAGGCTGCAATCGTGGGAGATGCACCGGAATTGAAACAACTGGTGCATATGATTACGATGGACTGGTGTATATCTATAATATTGTGCCAGAATTGGACGAGTTGCTTGAAAATGGGATGCCATTACAAACTTTGGCGCAGTATAAGATGTATCTTCCACTGAAACAAATATTTGTAGCCTTGCCCCTAAACATCAAGAGCAAGGGGGTCTCTGAAAAAGAAGTTGTCGAGACTTTGCTAGCGCTGCGCCCCAATAATGCTACTCATGTTGGCCGCAGAAGCGCCGGCAGAACGCTAATTTCCCCCTTGGAACGTTTTATCAGTTTGACACCACCTAGTACTTGGGAACCGTTGATTGATAAATATACGGAATCCGCCTACAACCGTGCCTGTATAAAGCTTGAAAAGAGCTCCGATTTTGACGCAGCCGAAAAAGAAATGCAGCGAGTATTGAATGGATATAGAGCAGAATGTATCTATTTTGGACGGGATATGTCAGGTCTGGAAGAGAGAACGCGTGTGTTCGATGTGACGCTCCGCGCACTCAAAAATGCGAAACCTGTATTGGATGCAGTATGTTTCTTGAGGGTGAGAACTAATGGACAGTAAAGAGGTATTACAGCAGTACATAGTCGGCGCGATGAAATCCAAGAGCGCTATTGCGGAACTTGAAAAAAATCTCTTGGACACTTCTACGCTGTTGAAAATGCAGGAGGCCGCAAGGTCGCGATATGTGATCGGCTTCATTCGCCGCGTTGTCCAGTTCAAGTGCGATGAGGCATCAGCGAAAGATCTCTGCTTAAATATCCGTGACATTGTTTTGGTGCTGGGTCGTGTAAGGTTGAATGAGAAGCTCTACAATGTCGTGCACGAGTACGGCACAGAGTTTGATCTTGTCTGCGAAAACGACATGCAGGTATCTTGTTTGCATCACATGCCTGAATGGCTTGAACCTCACCAGTACATCAAGGATGTTTACGCCCTTCGTCATGATGATGGTATTGAGCTGGAATGCGCATCCGCCGGTGATATAACATTGGTAAAGCACACTGGCTTTAATGCGTACAAGAGCTTTGAACAGAAAGTTGCAGTGCATACTGCGTTAAATCTTCCTAACGGTCACACGCTCCTTATCTCATTACCCACGGGCGGCGGTAAAAGCTTGGTAACTCAGCTGCTGGCAAGTGTTTCCAAGGGCTTGACTATCGTTATTGTGCCTACTGTCGCGTTGGCCTTGGATCAGTATTATGCCGCACGACACAATTTGACGGATGGAACAGAAATCTACTGCTATCGTGGGGAACAGTCTGAGATAGAAAGGTCTGCAATCATTAGGGCTCTAAAAGAAAAAAGAGCTCGTATTCTTTTTACTTCCCCCGAGGCTGTTTTGAAAAATCAAGAGCTGCACCATATTCTGGATGCAGCAGCGAAAAGCCACTACTTAGCCAATGTTGTGGTGGACGAGGCTCACGTCGTTCCGGACTGGGGGGTGTTTTTTAGACCTGACTTTCAGATCTTTTCTATCGCACTAAAAAAATGGAAGAGAGAGTCTAATGAGTTTATCCGCACATTCCTGCTTTCGGCTACACTTTCTGATGATGTGGTCGATACATTATTTACTCTGTTTGGCTCTGAAGGAAAGAATGCACAGGTCCGTTGTGATGCGCTGAGACAAGAGCCGCGGTTCTATTTCCACTCGACCAAATCCAAAAGGGAGCGGGATGATAAAACCATGGAGGCCATCAAGCTCCTGCCTAAGCCTATGGTCGTATATGTGCTGGAACCACGAGAAGCGAAAGAATTACAGAATAAGCTGCGTCAAGCAGGCTATAAAAACATTCCTACTTTCACCGGTGAAACGAAGGAAACTGATCGAGATACTGTTTTGACTGGATGGAAGAACCACGATTATGATGTTGTAATTGCTACCTCTGCATTTGGTATTGGTGTCGACAAACCCGATGTAAGAACAATAATCCATGCTTGTTGCCCTGAAAATCTAAGTCGCTTCTATCAAGAAGTAGGGCGTGGTGGTCGAGATCAACTTCCTTCACTCAGCCTGTTCATCCCATATCAGAGCAGATATGATAGCGAAGGTGATGTGCGCCGTGCGCTTGGTCTCGTTAACAAACGCGTGCTCACTGTTGAACGTGCTGTTATTCGTTGGAAAGGTATGCTGGACAGTCCTACTGCGATAATCGATGCCGATGAGTGCGTTCTGAACACTTCTGCTACCCCTGCAACAATGACTGACGAGGAAGCAGAGTACGCAGGAAACCGAAATGTGGCATGGAATGTAAACTTGCTACTATTTCTGCACCGGACTGGCTTCATTGATCTACTGGATGCAAGCTACGTTTTCGATAAGGAATCCAATCCGCCCAAAAAGTATTATACAGTCACAATCAAGCTTCTGCAGCCAGATGTTCTCAGCGATGATGACAGCCTTACAGCAGCATTGACAGAACCTCGTGCTCGAGAATATGAGACTCATATGGCGGGATATAGAATCATGAGGAATCTTGTGTCGTCTCCGAAGGCCTTATGTTGGGGAAGTGTTTTCAAACATCTGTTCCCGCTTTCAAGAGAAGTGTGCAATGGTTGTCCTGCAGACCCGGAAGGGCGTATCACAAGCGATGATGCCTATAAGCTGCGAATGAATCCCGATATTAAGCTTCCTCCCGCACGGCCTTCGAACCATTTGAATAGGAATATGGGCTCTTTCAACGAAATGATCATCAGTAGACCGGCCAACGGACCTTGTAGTGTGGAGGAGGTAGCAGTAATTGCGGAAAAAGCTTCTCAAAATAGCATTGGCGTATTAGTTGTTCCTAATCGATTGGAAAGCCAGATTATGTATAATGGTATTCTTTTGAATTACGATGAGTTTTATTACGCAGTGGCACATTGCCCGTATTTCTTTGCCAAAGGTGTTGTTTGTATCTTTGACGGTGATACAGGAAATAATTTTTCGCTATATAAGAGCCTTGGAAAATTGGACGCTTATGGTTATCGAAAGATACTCTATTGTAATGAGAATATTATTGTTGCCAATGGTGGCAAAACCATACGAGAGTACAGTGATGCCTACCCTATTTCAATTCAAAAATTTTAAGGAGGTATTCGGATGTTCAAAGCGAATCCTGATGGCATGCGAATGGAGCCTACACCGGAGCGAGTGCTTTCAGTATGCCGCCTAATTGCCCATAAAAGTATGACCCGTGACGAAGTTCGTAAGGCGATGACCTTGGGAATCAGTGGTGAAAGGGAACTTGATCAAGTCAACAAGTCGATCACCGTTGCGCTTGAAGAACTGTCCATTATCAAGGCGCAGGATGATACGCTAGTTTTGGCTGTCGATCCGAGTGTAATTGCCTCGCCTGAATCTTTTCGTAGGTATGTAAGTTCACGCGTATTCGCTGCGAAGGATACAACATTTCACATGTTCACCAAATGGTTGATATCACAAAACGAGCGAATTTTCTCTCTGAAATCTTGGGAAGGGCTGGCTAAAACCTGTGGCTCCGAAGTGGAGGAACTGTCTGCTATAAACGAAAATGCTGTCCTTGGATGGCGTTTTTGGGCAGCGTTCTTGGGTCTGGGCTATTTGAGCGGAACCACGATTATCCCCAATATGAAGCTTCGCCTGGAGGATATATTGGCAACTACATACACCGAGAAGTTCAAGTTTAACGAGACTATTCTTGCACAGGATTTCGTTTTTTGGCTAGGCACCAACTTGCCTGAAGTTGAAATTGGCGATAAGCTGCCTTTGGCGCTCTCTGCTGGACTGCGTACGCTGCATGAAGTAGGGCTTATCAAGCTTGAAACATGGTCTGACTCGACTCCGATTATGCTCTACCATGTAGATGGCGATCCCATCAATAGTTTCACACATATTTCTGTAAAGGAGGCAATCAATTCATGAAGTGGGAGCAGTATCGTTTAACAATGGAGCGTTATGCGATTAAGACTGACGATATGGCGACCGAAGATGCCTATTTCATGTCTACCCACATGCCGTTCTCATCTCTCGAACTCTTCCTTGGTGGTTATTATGAAGAAGGCAAAATGCCAGCTCCCACCAAACTCATGAGTGAGGATGAGCTTTTTGATCAGCTGATTTATAACCCAGACAACGAACACCGTATGATCATTGTTCGTGGTGGGCATGGAACCGGTAAATCGCACCTTATTCGCTATCTGAAGGGTAAGTTTGAAAGAAGCCCTTCCACCGTGTATAATCCTGCAACAGAGCAATTGATTTTTCTACGTCGACTGAATAACTCTGTTCGGGGGGCTTTCTCTCAACTGTTAGAGCAAGGCGCTATTAAAGATCCCGATGTGGCAGAAAAACTCCGTAAGTTTGTTGCTTCTTCTGACTCAAAAGACGAGAGCTCTTTCAAAACGGAGATCCTCTATGCTTATATCGCAGCTGTACGAAACGATATATCCGGTGAGACTTATAGGGCCGTAAAATGCCGCGACATTGCCAGCTATCTTGCCGATAGCCGAGTGAGTGAGCACCTTCTGCGGGAGGGTGGGGCAATTTCAAAATGCTACAATGTCATTACTGCACCGAGCAATCAGATTCTTCAAGATACAACTATCTTTACCGAGGAAGACTTTAATGTATCTAAAATCATTCGCGCTGTAATGAAGCAAGGCGACCCGCAGGCATCCCTCATGGCCTCTTCTTTAAAGGGGGATGACTTTGAAATCACTAAGCTTATCAACTATTTGAATAGCTTTACAAGAGAGGTTATTCAACGCTGTGCCGATATCTCCAGCGAAAATGCAGAGACGATTTTTGCACAGTTGAGAAGGGATTTGAAAAAACAGGGCAAAAATCTTACGATCTTCATCGAAGACTTCACCGGTTTTACCGGTATAGATCAGGAGCTGATTACCGCACTGTCCTATGAGCATGGCGGTGACTATAAGGATCTATGCCGCGTTACCTCTGTTATCGGCATTACAAACGACTATTATTATGCGTTCAGAGGTAATTTCAAAGATCGCGTGACCCACCAGATCGAAGTTACGGATCGGTCGTATGGTACTGATGAATTCATTATTCAGATGGCGGGCAGATATCTCAATGCCATTTATAGCGATCCGGAGAAACTTCGCAGCTGGTACGAGTCTGGTGCTGATTCGAGCGACTTGCCGATCAGCGATTTCGCGCCTCCGTGTGTTTGGGAAACCACAACTATTGAAGGAAAGCAGGTTACGTTATATCCTTTTAATCGTCATTCCCTGTTAGCCTTGTATGAAGCACTTGCAACAAAGAGCCCGCGAATGTTCCTAAAGAATGTTATCCGTGCACAATTGAAAGAGTATTTTGATGGAAAGCAATACGGAGATGATTGGTATTTCCCGATAAATTCAGGCAACATTCAGATGGCGAATGACCCTCACAGTTCTTCTATCGACCGTTTGGAAAATATCAGCAACAATGATAAAAATCGTCTAAAAGCAGTGCTTGCCATTTGGGGGGACGGTTCTGCAACCGGCGTCAAAGATGCAGAGGGAATTCTGTGGTTCGGAGGTCTGAAGCAGGCGTTTCTCGTAGACATTGGCTTGGCTGCATTTTCCGGAATTGGCGAGATCGTAGATAAAACTACCGGGCAAGCTGTTTCTCCGAAAGTCAAGTCTGGGCCAGATGTAGATGATAGCAATAATCGCGAACAAAAGCCGGTTGCTCCCGGGTTACCCAAGGCCAAGCCTCCCGTTGATGGCGCAACGAAAAACTATCTGAAGTTTAAAGCGGATATCACTGCATGGTTTACCAAGAACGAAACATTGAAATACGATGCTGACTATCGTGGTTGGTTGCGTACTTTTGTCCGTGGTGACTCTAAGCAATGTGGTGCAATTAACTGGCAGGATATTGGTGTCCCTGCCTATATTGCAGAAGAGCGTCTGTCCGACTTGGGCTGCTACTACATTGACGATCAGAGCGCTCCTACAAATGTAGATAAAGCTATCATTTACATGAACAGAAGTGCTGAAAGCCGCGATGCGCTGATGGCCTTGAATGAGCTGAACTATGCAAAGGGATGGGACTTTGAGGGAGCTGCCTATTATCAGCAGCGCTTGATTACATGGCTGGAACGCAGTAAATCCCAAATTATAGAGAGGGTTACAGCTACCAAGCGGGGTGAAGCACCGCTACCTGTATTGGAATGGTGTCTTGCAATCCAATATCTCAAAGCATGTATCTTGGGACAAAAGATTGACACGAGTTCTCCCTACACAACGATCAAATCTCTGCTCAAGGATTTCAAAAAGGATGATAACATCAAGCGCAATACCCGCGAGTGGAATGACATGATTCAGTTTGTTCTCAACCGAAAAGCGGATTTTGAAAGCGCTTTGACCATCTTAAAGCAGGCTTCCACAACCACCATGGGTGCGGTCCATTTTGCGGTTGACCCAAACACCAAGTCCTGCTTTAGAGCAGATGAGCTTATTGCTGCTGTCGAGAAGCTGATAGCGGCAGATTGGGACATTGAAACAGAGCTGCCTGACAGTATTCCGCAAAAGCATCTTCTTTATAATCCGGCTACGCTGCTTAAATCACTCTATCCCAGCGTAAAAAAAGCAATGGCTGCAGATACCGAGGAAGCGGCAACCGTTGTTGGTAAGCTTGAGGGCTACATCGGCGACCTCACACAGGAAAACTTGATTGCTGCATTCTCGGGCATCCAAAATCTATTTGCAGTATTTGCGGCAAACGGAATCATTGGTAGCGCCGAACTGCGTGTGAAGTACGACAAGCCGCCCATTGATACTGCCAATGATATCCTGGCACATGTAAAGCTGATTAACGATGCCTCTACTGCCTCTGCTGTAAAGCAGCTAGCTGCATATGCCAGTAATCCTCTTAATGTCCTGTATGTCTACTTGAGAGACATTCGTGATATTGCACAGAAAGCTGAACGCGAAGAGGCAAATGCCCAAAAGGATATTGCGATGACTGGTGGTTTTGCAGACACCGATACCCTGTCTGCGTCTGCGTTGGCTTCTATGGATGCGCTTTACACACGGCTTGAGAATATGGAGGTGTACGAAAATGCTGCTAACTGATACCATTAAGAATAGCACCTCTGCTATCAAGAAACGCCGTGCAATAACCGAAAGTAAGCAACATGCCGAGACATACGCTAAAGCATTGGCTCAACTCGCACAGGTTACTGATGGCATCAAGAAAAACCTTGACTGCGCTGTGGTTATGAAAGAGAGCGGAATCGCCAGCCAGCCGCTTATGGACGAAACCTCTCGTGACGATTTGCTGACCTGTATTAACGACTGTGGAAACGGTGTTTCTGAAATGAAGCTTACTTTGGAATCGGTGAAGCTCCTGAAGTCCAAGGGGGATGCCTTTAGCGCACGAATCAAAATTGTTTGGAGAGAAGCGGCTCAGAGTTATTCGGACGGACCTAAAGGATATTTGTCAATGATTGGTGGTCTTTCAGATGACCCAAAACGAGCTAAGGAATTGGCAGAGAACATTAGCAAGACTGTTTCTGGAGATCCGTCTATTAAGGCCATAAATAGTTTAGTGTCTGATGTAGCCGAGGCAAATCGGGTTGCTGAACAATTCTCGTTGAATCCAGAGATTGAGCGTTTCTTGAAGAAGGTCTCGTCGCAAGGTGCCACAGTTTCGGATTTGACCCCTGAAGTTATGACATGGCTGCAGGAGAAGAAGTTGATGAGCAGGTTGAAAATCAGGTTCTGAGGAGGATGATACATATGACCATTCTTGAGGCTATTAAGGTCATCCTTAGAAAAGCGCCTGAAGGATTGACGTGTAAGGAAATCACTAACCGTATACTTTCTGAAAATCTATATGCCTTTAATGCACAGGATCCAAATGCAATTGTGGGACACTGTTTGCGAAGGCATTGTCAAGGGCTTGACTTTCCATCTTCGCACCCTATCAAACATTTTTATATCGTTTCCGGTAAACGTGGCACCGCTGTATATTGCCTTTTGTCTCAGCCAAATCATGAAGATGGGGGAATGGAGCAACATAGACCACCGGTGTCTTCTGCGGCTGATTTGCTGCCAGAAGAGAAAATGCAAAAATATCATAATGAGCATAAGCAAAGCGTTAAAAATCAATTACTTGATATGATCCTAAACAACGATTCCCGATTCTTTGAACATCTTGTAGTTAAACTGCTTCTTGCTTTAGGCTACGGATACGGGACTGATGCTGGTAAGGTGGTTGGCAAATCTCATGACGGGGGCATCGATGGCATCATCAAGGAGGATAAGCTTGGGCTGGAGAAGCTTTATATCCAGGCCAAACGATATGATCCAACTAATCATGTGGGAAGCAAAGAGGTTCAAGCTTTTTCTGGTGCTATGAAGAAGGTTACAAAAGGCGTCTTTATTACAACATCAAGCTTTACCAAAGAAGCTCAACGCGAGGTTCAAGAGCAAGTGAATAAGAAAATTGCATTAATTGATGGTGCAATGCTCACCGAATTGATGGTGCGTTACGGAATTGGCATTCGCAATGTTCAGACCTTTGAAACGTACGAAATCGATACAGCGTTCTTTGAAATTGAATGAATGAACCCGGGTGCAGCGGTTACAAACCACTGCACCCGGGTTTTTATTCAACTATAGATTTAATATAATTGATCAATGCGGAAAAATCAACTTTTGTACAGTAATTCCAAGAAATACGGATAGCTTCATTTACTCGTGCTTTATCCAGCCCCATTGCAGTTAATACATAACTGGGTAAATGGCTACCGGAGTTACATGCAGAACCATTTGAGAAAGCATAGTTGTCTTTTAGTGCAAGGAAGATGCCCTCAGCGTCAACACCGTGAAAACTGATGTTGATGGTAGATGGTAGACAGTATTCTTGGTCTCCATTCAAAGAGTAGCTTAAACCCTGTACAGCATCCAAAAAGCTTTGCTTGATTTCCTTGCATTTTTCTGAATGAGCAGTTGCTTCCTTGTCACACAGCTCTGCTGCAAGGGCGAATCCTGCAACCAATGCAACAGGAGTAGTACCCGGACGATAACCACGTTCCTGCGGACCACCGTACATAAGCTGCTTGACCGGAGGGCGTCTATATGTGCGGTCACGCCGCAGAATAAAGGCACCAATGCCTTGTGGACCGCCAAGCTTGTGGGCGGTAATGCTGAGCATATCGTATTTGGTATTTCGCAGGCTGTCGTTCAACTTTCCAAAGCCTTGTGTTGCGTCCACATGAAAAAAGGTTTTGGTTTCTGCCAGAGCTGCGCCGATTTCTTCAATCGGTTGGATAATGCCAGTTTCACTATTGACATGCATCATTGAAACAAGCAACGTTTTATCGGTTACAAGATCAAGAATCTGTTCGGGTTTGATTCTTCCGGAAGCATCCGGCGAAACAAAATCTACAACACAGCCTTTTTCCTGCAGATGTTTCATGGCCTCCAGAACGGACTTGTGCTCAATAGAGGTCGTAATGAAATGATTACGTCCACTCTCAAGAGCGCAGTCAAGTAGTCCGAGAATAGCCATGTTGTTGCTCTCGGTAGATCCGCTGGTAAATAACACGTCCGTGCTGTCTACAGCTAAGATATCTGCAATGGTTTTCCTTGCTGAAGACACGATCTCTTTTGCGTCCGCGCCGAAGATATGCGTTCTGCTGTCCGCGTTTCCGTAGTGGGAGCGATATATATCAACCATTCGCTCCAAGACTCTTTCGTCAATTGGAGATGAAGCGTTGTAATCAAGATATACGGCCATTATGCTTCCTCCTTTGGAAGAGCGGATTTGAGAAGATCGGGACAGTTTTTTAGAACATCCCTTGTGCTGTAGTGATTGATACCTCTGTTTAGATGCAGCCTGAAATATTTTGTGAGAGTCTTTTCATCATCGCCAAGGCCATCGTTTATGCAACGCTGCCGGATGATTGCTTCATATATTTCGGAATATTCACCGGCAAAAGTGGACCAATCCATTTCCACATTACTGTCAGACAGTGGATCAACGCCACCAGGAATAGAAGGCTCAGCCAATGACCAACACAACGCCCAACGGCACAGGACGTTCCAGTTCTGAATTCCCGTCTTTGCCTTAATGCGAATAAGTCTGTCTTTTTCGGGCTGTGATAATTTGAAATGCTTCACAATCATGGATCATACCTCCCCAAAGTAGCCGTGAACTATAGAGGTGCACTGTTCCTCTTCGCGGTAGAGGAGAGTATAGTAATCGACCACATTATCACGGACAAGATCAAGATAGCGACCATAAACCTCTTCATCCGTGGACAGAACCATGACCTGTGAACTTGCAGCAGGCAGATACTTCGTCACAAAATTTGCCCTGTGGGAAGAGTCCAAACGCGCCATTGGTGTGTCGATAATGACAGGAGCTTTGTAACCGGAAGTCAATGCAAGGGCCCAAACAATGGCCACCGCAAACATTTGCTGCTCGCCGGCAGAGAGCTGACTCTTCAAAAGCTCATTACCGTCTAAATCCAGAATGGTGACATCCAAGGTGGTGGGGTCAATCTTGATCTCACTAACCAACGAATCCTTTTCAACAAGCTCACGGAAACAGTGGGTCACTGTGCTGGATAGCTTAGCCACTTTTTCTCTTTGCAGGCGAATTTTGAACTCTCGAAGAACTTCAATAGACATAGCGGCGTATTTCACAATACGGACATTGTCGTCATTTGCATGTTCTTTCTCTGCAACGGCTTTAATTAGCTGAATACGTTTTGCAACAAGCATTTCGCGCTGACGCTTCAAGCTCTCGATATTATCCAACTGACGCTGATATTCTGCATCAGCAAGTGCCTTTTCACCCTCGACGGATTTGAGTGTATCAAAAAGCTGCATAGCCAAGGTCTTCTCATCCGCAGCTCCCAAATGTGCATCAAGGCTCATCAGCTCACTCTCTTGTGCGTCAACATGGTTGACGAGAGAATCAATATGCTGGGGGATGTTCTGGAACACTTCTGCAATTAGCCTCTGATAGAGCATCATGCTTGTTGCGGACATGTTCTTCACGGCTTCCCTTGTCGCACTTTCAGGGATATGACCGACCAAAACATCGTTGACGATATCTTGAACGGTTTTGAGATCGGATTTACTCAATCCGCACTCAAGCAGTCTGTTCAGAATTTGCTGGTGAAGGTTAACGATAATTCTATCGGAATAGAGTTTTGCCTCAGACTGTTGAGAAGAAAGCTCATGGTCATAGGACTGAGCAACCAAGTTACGGCACATAAAGAGCGGAGTGGAAGCGTCCACGGCTATCTGCAGGATATCCTCTTGTACTCTTTGCACTTCTAAAGAGATTTTTTTCATTTCCAGTTTTATAGCGTCGCGGTTGCGGCTGAGATCACCACCGGAGGACCAAAACTCTTTTTCTTTGGCTTCCAACGTAGCGGCCAGGGCCTCACATTTGCGTTCCAGCTCATTAGCCTGCTTTGTGGCTTCTGCAAGACGGGAATCAATATCAACAATTTGCTCCTCGACCTCCTGATAGCCTACATTCTCCTCACTGTTTTCAAAAGCTGCGAGCGCATTTTTCTTGCGGCGAATAACCTCATCAGTATGCTCGATCGCCTTCTCAATGGTAGAAACGCCAATCGCAGACTTGATCGAACTTTTGATCTGCTCAAATGAGGCATCATCGGCAAGCTGCGTGATCTTCTCGTTATTGAAAAAGAAGAAACGAGCAATGCCAAAGGGCAGAATTTCTTCAATGTAGTAGCTCCAGCTCTCGCCAAGGTACTTGTCTACAACGCCATCCTTTTCAACGATGGTCTGCTGCTCAACCTTCTTGCCTTTGGCTGTCCAGGAACGCTTGACACGCAATAAGGTTCCGTCATCAAGGCACAGAGAAACTGCTACATAAGTCTCATTGTCGTCGGCATGTTTGTTTATGTGATCAAGTAGAAGTTTGTCGTAGGAACGAGCGTTTTCTTGTATGTACTTCAGAGCCTGCTTACCATAAAGAGCAATCAGAATAGAGTCATGGAATGTGGTTTTGCCTCTGCCGTTCAGACCACCGACCAGTGTGATATTTCGGCTACCAATTCTGTCGGTAAGAGACATTTCGTGAGTGCCCTTGTATATACCGAAATTATGAAGTTCAACTTTAGTAAAATACACGCTTACTCACCTCAATCTACGAAATCATCCGGGCTTGCTTCATCCGTGATTCCAGAAATCCTGCAGGCACGAGCTGAAGCTATACTTTCCGCATCGGCCTCGTCTCTATAAGAAGCCTTTTTGATCTCTTTTTCAAAATTAAGAATAACATTTCGTTTATTAGAAATAGCAGCAGCCTTTGCTTCTGTGTCCAGAAGCGCTCTCTGCATTTCGGCAAGCAGTTGTTCGTCGGGATAAAGCTCGGCGCATACTTCTTTGAGAAGATCGGCCTCCGCCGCACCAAAGTACTTATTCTTGCTAATCGTGCCATCGGAATACTTTTTTCCAGTCACTTCTTCGTAGATTCTCGGTAGAGAATCATCAAACTCGTGAAATTCATCAAGCCACAACTGGCGAATAAATTTGAGTTCATCCATCGTAATTAGGGGAACGTTCTTGATTTCCGCTGGCCCGATTTCATGAACCAAAAGCTCCACTTCCAACAGTCGGCGAAGGAAGTATTCACGGGTGTCTTTTGTATATGGTCCATGAACAAGACGATTATTATACCACTGTAATCGACCATCTCTCTTGCGAAAGTCTCGGCGGTCACGGTCTGTCTGCCAATCGCCATGCCCGGCGATTTCATTGCGGAAATCAAGCATGGGAAGCATCCAAGCTTTTTCTTCGTCATTCTGAATCATAGCAGCCATTGATTTGTCCTCTGTGACCATAGTGCATACCCAACAACCAAAACGACTGTTACCACAGCTAGGTGTAGAAGAATCGATCACGAGAGGACATTCGCCATCAGCAGAGGCACCACTGTACATAGCCAAAAGATCTTTGTTGGAGTGTTCCCAGGGGTTCGGAACTTGGACTAGATATTGCCACACATTGTCATTTGACCAGTTTTCAATAGGCGTAAACACGTAAGAATTCGGGAAGGAACCGTTGGGGCTAAGATGCGCTCTGTAACGCTTCTTTTCATAACCTTCCAAAACGGCCTTGCGCACAGCACTTTCTGCCTTACGAGAACCCAGAACCATAATGGCTTCGCTTTCTGCGTCAAGGATGCTTTTGATAAAGCGATTAGAGGCGTCAATTTTCATCCTATCTGTACACCAACGGAAGTCTCGGCGAGGGTAAGGGTATCCGCGGCCAATTAGATTGACCCAAAATGTATTCGTTGTTGCAGGAGTGAGTCTATGGGGAACAATAGGAAGCTCTTGTTCCTTTGCGGTCTGCTCCATCTTTTTGAGAGATTCTGTTGCCCAAATTGCCACTACAGGAGACTCGACTAAGGTGTCAGTGCTGATGACATGAACGGTTTTTTTGAGCTTTTCCCTGGGCAACTCCTGGAGTGCATACCAAACAAGCTGAACAACAGCTGTAGAGTCCTTTCCTCCGCTGTACCCACAAATCCAGGGAATCATATCCTCTAAATACAATTCTTTAATTGTTTCGATAACCGACCGAATATCTTCTTTGCTAAGGTTAGCCATCCTCATTACCGTCCATTCCTATTAAGAATTTTTTCATATAGCTTGACATGGATTTTTGCGTTGACCTATTCGCAGCAACTCGACCGTTTACAAACACAAGATTATCCCAAGTAGGATTTGTTTTTCTCCAGTCGATCATAGACAGCTTCTCAAGATGATCTGCCCAGGTTTCAGGAAAGCTTTGAATCAAGGCGTTTCCGGCGTGCCCAAGCGCAACAAGCGTGATGCTAAGGGAACAAATATAGTCTTTTCGCACAGCAGATGATTTCATCTCTCCGGTCTTGACCATATTCCATTCGCTTATATACCTGCCGACAGCGCTCCAGTATTCTTTGGCCAAATCAATTTTGTTTTGTGTTGACAAACTCGAACCATCAAGGAGTTCACTAGTCGCTGTGCATATCGCACTGAGTGTAAATAGTGCCTTGGAGCGGTTGGAAATTGCGGTACGTTCTTTTTCAACTAGGCCTTTGAATACATCGACTTCTTCGATGACTTGCTTTGCAATAATCGAAGATTCTTCACGAGAATTGAAGAGAATATTGATCGATTTTGTTGGCTTAATAGCGTAGCGATTCAAATCTGAAAACATCTGCTGTGAACGAAACAACCCTTCATCCCGGTAAAAAACAACAGAAATATGCTCGTTCTTTAAGGTTGGATCCATTTTGACAGCCTCGGCTATGGCGGCACGCCTGTGTTGACCATCGTTGATAAGAAAACGAGCGGTCATTGATATGCTGATTGCCCCAACTTGTGGCATCGTTTCATCTACAGGCATAAATTCCATGTTTCCGTCAACGGAGACGGTTAATGCAGAAAAAACATAGCTATCGGGATTGGACAATATGTAATCTCGAATTTCAGGAATGCGTGATTTATTTAGAATGCGTTGAGCTCTGATTTCAGGTGGAAGTTCTTCATCAGAAAACTGAAAAATCCTTGACATGACATCTAGGGAAACCATTGAGATATAATACTCACGCTTTGCTTGTGTTCCCCTAACCGCAGGGAATACATAAGCTGCACAATCCATTTTACACACCCCTTCCGTATTGCATCAAGCACAAGAATGAGACACTAAAGATAATTATACACAATAATGGAAGTCTTGTAAATGGGCTGAGTTTGTTTTTCTCGTTCAAAAGAAACAAACAGACACGAATAGGCGATGCGGCTTGTAAGTCGCATGAACTTCGTAAGGGAGCAATATGGAAAGATGAAACTGCGGAGTTCATATTTTTTGACAACCATAGAAGTTGATCGGTATGATTGCATATATTAATCATCTCGATTTTTCTTTTGTATAGGCTATTGGAATTACGGAAAATACGAGTATAATTACATTGGTGTGAATATCAAGGAATATTTGAGCGACGATTGTCTGTTGATATCAGGCATGGAGACCGGTCTTGGCAGATATGCCCTATTTCGGTAGCGGATTCATCATCTTTGTTTTCTGCGTCACAGACTGCTTTATCCTGTGTACTAAGCAGCCTGTAGGAGAAATCTTTCATATCCAGAACAAAGTATCTGTAAAAATGCTTTTTATCGTACACATCTTCCTGTAAAATGACCTCAGAAGAAGCAAAACACACTTCGGGAGGAAATTTTATGTTTGATACACGGAAAAAGGCAACCATGCCACAAGTGCTGGCAGAGATCAAGCCCTATCTCACAAAAAGATTCCTCTCAGAGCCGGTCATCGACGATAAGAAACTTCCGGTGATCTGTCAGACCCTTCTGCGCCGATACAGCAACGTAAAGCTGGTGCAGGGCGTGACCAACAATAAGCCCAATCTGCGGATCCGGGTGGAGGGTGCGTTTTCTACGAAAGAACGCAGCTTTGAGGTGGTACACACCGGCGGCAGGAAAAAAGACGACCTGCGTTGGATCGACAGGTTGGAAGAAATGGATGCGGCGCTGTAAGCGGATGAGGTGCGAGGAATGAACTTTTGGAAAAAGCTGTTTGCCGGCATGGGCTTTGTGTGCGGATTTCTGGTCTTTGAGACCATGTCGCTGGCGTACCACAACTCCCGCCGCCGCCATAAAAACCGCAAGGGGCGCTGTTGGCGCAATAGTTTTTGGGACACGCTTACCCGGTATATGATCTTTGCGTGGATCTACGATGGTGTGAAGAAAAGCAGGGAACAGGTGGGCAGACGATACTACCGCCGCACCGGAAACGAGTTCCGACTGCCCTACGATTCCGGCACAAGGAGCTATCACGCCGAACCTGCAAAATCCGCTCTGAAAACCGTAGATGCAGCACAGCCCAAAAAGCAGAGATCGGCTTCGTCTGCACCAAAAACAGCGGTAAAGACGGCACCGGCCTCCACGGCAGATAAGCCCAAAACCCCTGCTGCGGCGGCAAAGCCGCCTCGTGAAACAACGGTGAAACCTGCTGCTGCGCCGGTAACCCCCTCGCCGGACGCTGTGCAGGATACCGAAAACCTACCTGCCCCGGAGCCGAAAACGCCGGAGGAGGTGGAAGCAGAGCATCAGCAGGTGCTTGCCCGGCTACGCACCGAGCTGCGTGAACAGGTCTGCGCCATTCATGCAGACGTGACCCTGCCGCCCGATGAGACGCAAGGCAGCGAGACGGCAGAGCAGCAGCTACACATTCTGCTCTACCAGACCGATGTACCGGAGGCAGAACTGAACGCCGCCCTGTCTGACCTGCGTACCCAGCGTAGGCGGGAGAAAGCCCAGTATCAGGGCGCGCCCTTTGCGGATGTGTTTCAGGTAGAGTTGATTTTATCGGAGGAGGATAGCGACCGGGCCTGCATCGTGGATGTAGGGGACACCGGCATGAGCTATGTGATTCCGTGGAGCAGCATTCCGCAGGAACTTCAGCAGCCGCTGCGCCGCTATGTGACACAGGCAGACGGAAAGCTCTGCGGCTATTGCAAAGAGGAACTCTGCAACACCGAAAACGGACGGATGATCGTGGAGTTGTATCTGGGCAAACAGGAACATCACATTTCGAGGATCTTGTATTAAACAGGGCAGCAGCCCCAAAAAAGAGTGACAGCGCTTCAGTTTGAAATGCTGTCACTCTTTTTTGTTGTCTATATCACAGATAAAATAGCCGTATCATCTTGAAAACAGCATAAGGATTTATTATAATAAGATAAATGGTTGTGACTTTTGCAAAGGAGCTGTGAGGAATGAATTGGAACTGCCGCCGCAAAACAGAAAAGGTCTATGTGAAGGTGAACTCTGATTTTGATGCAACCGGCTATATGCAGCCCCGGCAGATCACATGGGGCGATGGCCGGACGTATCCCATCGAGCAGGTGCGGGACTTTCGCCCTGCAAATACCATTGCCGATATGCCCGGCGACTGTTATACTGTAATGGTAAAGGGGCAGGAACGGCACCTGTTTTTCGAGCGTTCCGACCCACGGTTTCCATCCCGGTTCGGCAGATGGTTTGTGGAGGTGGAAACCAAATAACACAAAGGAGGGCTGAATCATGGCAGCGCAGCGCACCTATCTGGCAATCGACCTGAAAAGCTTCTATGCCTCGGTGGAGTGCGT
>ERZ1026860.438-NODE-438-length-28608-cov-5.323994_pt1 | contig 28608 bp, 48 predicted proteins | sample MGYA00380160_ERZ1026860 | MGnify/ENA primary metagenome ERZ1026860 (study PRJEB33269, sample SAMEA4719796) | human gut metagenome | biome: human-associated habitat; feature: organic feature; material: feces | place: Cameroon | collected 2013-10 ... | reverse complement strand
CTTGCCCTCGCCCTCGTACAGCTTCAGAGCCTCGGGACGGAACTTCTCTACCTTCTTCAGGGTAGCGACATCGTAAGCGGAAATGACGAACAGGGTGTTGATCTTAACATTAGCCTTCATGATTTTTTCTCCTTTGTAATTAAAGATTGATATGTAAACGGGCAATCACCCGTTGTACCTTATGCGGTTTGTAGTAGCTCCTTCATATCATCCAGAGCTTCGTCCCATGTATCGGCCGACTGAATGAACTGGCCACTATCCGCCGATACGATTTCATAGTGACCGTCGACATACTTGATAATCATTTCATCACTCCTTACTATATTTAAGTTATGTTTGTATGCCCAAAAAATAAAATCACAGAAGTGATTTGCAAGTAAGTTTTGTTGGACACGGCTCCCAAAATCTCGGCGGACACCAAGTAATTGTTGTTTGACCATCTGTGAATGGATCTAACATCTCCACAATTGGAAGATCTCCCTCAAATCTTACAATGCGTCCTCTTTTGTGGCGATTCACATCGGTTTTAGATACCTCGTTGCCGATCCTGACTAGCTGTCCAACGTGCAAATCGTATTTCATACTACTGTCTCCTCTGTAATTGTCCATGTGTGACGATAGCCGGCAGGGACATCTGCAACACGCGCTCCCCAATCATCGATGTAGGAATCTCGCATACTTTCTGTGTCCTTTGGAACGCGTTCGTTCAGACACTCTAAGAACAAATCTTGCATCCTATCTACCGCGTCTGCATGATTCGCATAAGTGTGCTCAACACCAGCATACGCCCATTCGTCGGGATTTTCGACACAATCGTAAAGAACATAAACTGTCATATCGTACACTCGCAATCAAAGCATTTCACAAAACTCGCCTAGCTTAATCCACAGCCAATATGTAGATTGATCCATCCTAACAATATCAGGAACACCACGGATAAGTGCCCACTCATGCGCCCTCTTAAATAAGCTTGCACATGCTGCCTGCTCCTGTTTAGTAAACTGCTCGTTCCACAGTCTGCGGCGAGTGCCACTGTTCCAGCGAGAACCTTCCCGGGTCTCACAAACGAACATAAACGGAATCGTCTCGAGAACTTCTTCGTGTGTCAGGGTAATCATACGGCTGCGCCCTCCTCTTCTTTGAAATTCTCAACTTTCATAAGATGCTCAGTTTTGCCTCGATTTTTGTTTCGCATAAAGGTATCAAACTGGCTTTTATAATAATCAATCGGGAGACAATATGCCCCGTGATCATTATGAAAAATATGCAAGCCAGTATGCTTAATATAAAGCTTAAAATCAGAAAGGTCGTTGAACAGCTTGATAGATTTCTCGGTTGGGAAATACAGATAAAAAGTATCAGGCCATCCATACATGTCGGAATCATTGCCCTCACAATCCAGAGCAATCACACCAGCCTCTCGGCATTTTTGATTCATTTCCTTTGCTTTTGCTAAATCACTTTTATAAAGATAAATCATTTTTGCATCCCCCTTCTTTTTTGTGTATTGATATTCGAACAATGGTGCTACCAGCGGGACTTGAACCCGCACGTCTTTTGACATCGGTTTTTAAGACCGAAGCGTACTGCCAATTTCGCCACGGTAGCATATAAAAGAAAATCAGAAACAGCCAACATTCGTTTTACGTTCCAGTTTACTGGCTACCTGAAGAGTATTCGTCCGACAGCTACTCGGCTTGCACCTTATTTCCCTTCCTATTTGGCTCAGCATCATTTACCGGTGTGATGCCTGTCGTTTGCCAATGAACGGCAAATCCCCGATCTAGCTGGAACAACTGATTTTCTATGGAGCGACTGACGGGGTACGATCCCGCAACATTCGGAATGGAAATCCGACGCTCTGCCAATTGAACTACAGTCGCATAAGAACCCGGCTTACTACGCCTTATTGCCACAGCATGCGCCATGGAGCCGGGAATAACAAGGAAGAAAAGAGGTAAAGCCCGAATAGGAGGAATGAGACCCTATAAGCGGGCATCGGAGTGACTGGTTGGACTTGAACCAACGGCGCGCATTCAGCTTGCTGCTCTACCATCTGAGCTACAGTCACATAAAATACTCGGCTTACAAAGGCACGCTGCACTCTTTCGAGCGAGCCGAGAATAACGTACATGATCGATTTTACATCCCCTTTCGGGGTGGTATCTCGCACAGGCGCGGCCGGATCTGACCGCTAAAGATCCTACCCATACGAGATTGGTGCTCACAACAGGACTTGAACCTGCACGCCGAAGCAGCGGAACCTAAACCCGCAGTGTCTGCCATTCCACCATGTGAGCATATCAAGAGCAGGATTGCGTACCTGCTACGACTTGTTCAGTCACGGTTGTCTTATGTTTGGAGGGACATGAAACAACTAATCCGATATAAAGGAGAAATATGAGAATACGAGGGACGCAATGACCAAACGCCCCATGGTGCAGCTAGTCGGATTTGAACCGACACGGATTTTCACCAGCAGATTTTGAGTCTGCCGCGCCTGCCTATTACGCCATAGCTGCATATTGCTCGTCTTTCCGAGCTGCCACTGCTTGCGCAGATTATTCATCCTCGATTTCTTCGTCGTCGATCACATAGGTCGCGTCCAAAGACTTACGCAATACCGCTTCATACGATCACTCCTTCTCAAAGATATCTGTGTACTTCGTGTACAGTTTACCGTTGTGGAAGTAAGTGTTGTAGTCACACTGCTCGATGTACCACCAGCGCTTCTGATGGCCGGCCTTCAGGAAATCGTGCAGATGATAGGTCGGCTCGTAGTTTTCGTCCACACGCTGCCGGAATGAGAGCTCGTCAATCTCGTCAGACGTCTCAACAAAGTCAGCGATCTTATTGATATCTTCCTCGGTCATGCTGTCGTCCACAACAAAAACCACTCGAACAATTTCATCACAAGTACGTGTAATCTTTTCCAGTTCGTCGATGTTGTGAACATGATATACAATTCTGTTAAACATGTTGTATGGAAACAGCATAAACATCTTCAAATCAGTCGTTGGAAGATAACTGGTATGAAGTTCCAATAATCTGTCTGCGCTGGAGCAAACAGTAAATAAACCACACCACCAAATTTGATGCTCCCACCAATGAAACAGCGGATCTCCGCCGCCAGATACAGACACCCAATTCATATCAGGATTTTCTTCAAGCACTTCAGACAACTTGTTCCACGAGGAGTTTTCATCCGTCGGTGACATCTTGAGATTGTTGTTGCGGACGATGCATTCCGGGCAGCTATAGTGGCAGCCGAAGTTTGTGATGATACTGAGATATTTGTCAGCCATTTTGATTACCTCTTTTTTGATTTGTTGATATTCGTACACTAAATGGTGCGGCGTGAGGGCTTTGAACCCACGACTACTCGGTTATGAGCCAAGTGTTCTGCCAACTGAACTAACGCCACAGAGAGGAGGATTTAACCATGTAACGACATCGGCGAGGAGCAAGCGGCTTACCATTGCGCAATACTCAGTCGCGTCAGTGGATACAACCAAAGAGGCTAACGCTCTCGCCCTTTGGTGTCCATCCTCAAAGACTGCCCTTTTCAAATTCTCTCTCCGCTAGTCTGGGCACCGACTAAGCTAGACCACTTACGCAGGTCTTCCTATCGCCTACTCACAATAGAGCCACACAAGATCACCAAGGGAGCTACCCTATCGCAGCATGGATTGTTGTTTTCGGTCAAAGCGTTATGAATGCATTACATCCACGGTGGAATTGCGCCACCCCAGCGACCTCGCACTACACTACGCTGTCGCATCGAACCTAGCTGGAACCCAACAGAATTGAACTGCTGTACGACCATCGGCTCCATATAAAGCAGGGTTATCGTACCTGCTCGGCATTTTCAGCCACGCGGTTTCATAATGATTGTTCGCCAAACACACAGAAAGCAAAGAGCCTGTAAACCGTTTTTATACACACAATAGGCACAGGTAGAAAGGAAAAAACCCTGCGCCATGGTCGAGCATGAGGGATTTGAACCCTCGACTTCTTGCGCCCAAAGCAAGCGCCCTTCCAAACTGGGCTAATGCTCGATATATGCCGGTCTTTCCCGGCTGCCAGTCCCCAGGACAATGGAGGAAAGTAGATAGCTTAGATAACTGCCGCCACAACCTTTGCGGCTTCCTTAAACACTTTCATGTTCTTATCAGAACACTGGAAGATGTCAGGAGTAGATTTTGGCGGTTTATTGTGGGAACGTACATACGCCTTGCGCATCCGATCCATCTTGACAGCGCCGATCGCGTTATAGATCTTTTCGTAAGTGATTCGGTATCCAACCGTCTTATCGCCCAGCTTCTTTGCAATAGGCTCAACAATTGGAAGCGTAATGCTCGGCCTGTAGTAATAATATTTCTTTTTCGGTTCTTTGACCGCAGGAACTTCGACCACAGGGGTTTCAACCTCGATCGCCTGAACCTCTGCCACAACCTTGATATCATCGCCGCCCGGAGTTTCAGGAGACAAAACCATCGGAAGATCTTCAACCTTATGCCGTGTAGGAATCATGCTGGCAGGGATCATCGGCGGATTTCTCTTGCTCACATGTGGCTGCCTCTTTGCTTCCTCTGGATCAAAAAGATCGTTCTCGTAGCGATCCTTGAGTCGGCAATAGAAGCTTGACCGAATATTATCGTTGGCCATCTCCACAATATCAATGAGCGGGATCGAATAAACATCCGAAATGTCCATTTTCTTCGCGTAGAGCTTTCGTTCTTCGTGTGCAGACCATCCGAGTTCTTTCTTAAAAGTTTTATACATGTCGTTATAGATGTCTTTTGGGGGTACGCCCTCAATGTGGGAGATTTTTCCCACCATCTCCTTAACGTCATGCTTCCACGAAGTTTCTGCTGGATGAATATAAGTTTTGCGCGGGGTATAAGAACCATTCTGATGAGTTGGCTGCTGGACGGTCGTTGCCAGCTGCTTCTTGATTTGTTCGATCGCAGAGATGATGATTTCATTTTTCCCAACAAGGCGCTCTGACTTATCAAGTCCCGCTTTTGTGAAATGAATCAGATTCTCAAGTGCTGCCCTATCCTGTTGACGCTTTTCTTCAAGCTCGGCAACCTGCGAACAAAGCTGGATCTGAGACTGGCGAAGTTCCTCGATGCCTTGAGTCATAACATCAAAGCGTGCCTGTCGCCGCAACTCTACGTCACTCATCTTCCCTCTGTCCAGAGATACGGTTTCGCCCTGCATCAGAGCGACCATCACGTCCCAACAGAAGTCAATAAAAGCGTTTGCCTTGGGCTGGGTGCTGAATCGGCAGATTTCCATGACACCGCGCAAGCTGTACACGCGCATTTGACGCATCTGCGTGTGATTTCCGACCTCAACCCTCAAATTGAGGGTCGAGCTCAACGGGTCAAGACGACCAATATTCCGCTTATGGATGTTATCAATCGCTTTCGTAGGGTCCGCATACTCCAGCGCAGTGCCAATCTGCTCACGAGTCATCCAGAAATCATCCTGTACTCTGCTGTGACCGACCGCAGGATTCTCGTAAACCTGAATCTCAAGCTCGCCGAACTTCCTTGTGGTCGCCAGCTGCATCGCTACGTTTTCGTTCTCATTCACTTGTATTTCCTCCCTTATGTATTTTTAAGTCCTGTTTGTGAGATGATGATAACACACTTTCTCTGCGTCGTCAATTGTCATTATAAACAGAACTTAAATATATTTTTGTACTGTTTTTTGTCGACTACCTTATTTATAATAGGCGTTAGTCCGCGCCTCGATCGGCTATGCATAAATCATTGTATGTTATTCATCCTTTCTGCATATTTATGCATTATTATTCATCGAGATCTAAATGATGTTTCTTGCTCTCAGAAAAAGGTTCCGAGGCTTGATCGAACTCAATGGGAACTCATTTGGCGAGTACCTGCTCAGCGTTGATGAGTTTCTGATGAGCTTCTTGGGTTGTAATTTTCGGCGTTTGTGCCCGTAGTACCCCACTGAGTTTGTTGGTTTTGAGCGACAGAGTCGTCTTTCGTCGATTTCCGCCGCGTTGCCTGCCTTCAGGTGCCTCCAAGCCCCGGGGTATCTCATCTTACCTTTGCGTAACTGTCGGTCAACCGGCAGCCGTAACTAAATACGTATTCATCTCGATGTTTTACGATAACTGTCTTGTAGCATTTGCCACGCCATCGGCTGCCTAAGATGTGTTATCGAATGCTTTCATGATATCACCTCATTTCATATTGTGCTATTTTCCCCTTATGCAATAAGGACTGCAGACACATACTTAATAGCAGCATAGTAGTTTCATTACCGAACCACTATATGTCTGAGAAACCCTTATAGTATAAGGACGTTTCAGGCTAAGAATTGATTGTGGTAATCGGTCAAGCCTCAACCTTTGCTTCTCGGTACTGTTTGAACCGTTCTGCAATCTGTGCCCGCTGCTCTTCCGTGTAGACACGAGGAGCTCTAAAGCCCAACAGCTTACGAGGTACCGTGTACCACTTGCACAGGATCAAACCGTCCTTGGTACGATGGACCTTAGTCAGCTTGTAATCATCGGGGGATTTCTCGCACATGGCATCGAGCTTGCGCCAATAGATTGGATCATTGGAACACACCTCAGCAATCTTATCCAGCGCCCCGATTGTGATAATGGTCTCCTGTTCGGCTCGAGTCATCGCCACTCCGCCATGCTCAGGAACCGCTTTCATTACGATTTCTTCCATATTATCAACCTTCCTTCGTTATTATTTGTCTGCGTCGTTGCCATCCGACCACATCGAGACATAGAATACAGCCGCTCCGAGGTCTGATTTGAGATGTCCGTCCAAGCCGCCAGTGGTGTTTGTGATTTCGAAAGTCACCTTGTCGCCGTTGATCTCGAACAGATGACCATCCCGCTTACGCTTGTTACGACAAGTGATAAAGTCCTCACCAGCCGCGCCCTGCTCAATCTTGACCCACTTGGTCGGAACTCGAATCATGGCAAACGACGAATCATCACCGCTCCGAATCGAGAACTGATCGTACTGATGCACCAGCTCAACGAACTTATCGAGGGTGAATTCATATCGGCCGCGCTCAAAATTGGTCATATCGGTCATAAAGGTTTTCTCCTTCCCTGCTTTCTTCTCCGCTGCTTCTTCGCTTTCGCTTCCTTCTCTCCGTTCTCCTTGGAGGTTCTTTTCCCCTTGACAATCCTCTTATCTCCTATAATCCTCTTACTACACATCCATCACTATCACATCAACATCACTACATCAATCATCCTTTTCTCTTTCCAAAATTCTTTTCGCCGCCACTCGCTCGTCGCTCATCACGGCTTCAAATCGGAGGCGCTTCGCGATTGGACTTCGCCCAAACCCATTCGTGATTGCGTTTCTGATTTTTTGTTTTTTGAATTGAGAATTGAACAATTGAATAAATATACATTTTGTTGCATATTGACCAATTCGCCCAAATCGATCAAAATATATAACTTTTCAGCTTCTATTATACAACAGTTTGATGTTACAGTCAAGTAAACTGACGTAGTAATTTGGAGATTTTACAACTGTTTGGGGTGAATTAAGTAACACTTAAAAAAATTTAGCTAATGCGAATCAGCCCTGCTCCAGCGCCCATTTTCACTCCGATCGCGCCGAACTCACTGAATTCCGGTGCATTGTAATTGACCGCATAAACACAAGGACACATATTTTCGATATCGTCCCAGTCCATCGGCCACTCATCTTTCTCGTCACTGACATAAAGCAAATTGTCAATGACACCGAGCTCCTGATGGAATGATCGAATCACACCGTAAACAAGGCAGTCATACTGTTCTTCGAGTTCGTGAACAGCTGCTTTCTGTTGATCGTTCAGTTCGTGAAATGCGCCCCAAGGCGGCTCACTGGACAGCGGCGTACCATCGGCCTCGAACAGCTCGATCGCTTCATAAAAGAATCCGAACGCTTTCATTCGCTTGATAGCTTCGATGCGTTTCTCTTCGATTGATACTTTCATCAGTTGTCACCTCCAATGACCTTGATTGATTTGATAGAATGCTCAACATAGGCTCTACGACGAAGAAATTCAACAGCTCGAAGAATCTGTTCCACTTTTTGCCATTTCATATAGGTGATTGAATCCATTTCTGATGTTTTTGCATATTGGAATCGCACAAGCTCGTTGACTGTATCGTCATCAATGAATTCCAACTTGGTTGCAGCCTCGCCTGTTTCCCATGCTTTGCCATTCCATACTTCTACATCGTATGTAACTTCGATTGATTTCATTATACTTCGTCCCTCTCAATCAGCATTCTCGCTGCTTCTTTCAGGATACAAACGCCCTGTGCACAACTCGCCACATTGATATCATTCTGTCTGTAAAGCATCCAAATCCCGCCAAAGAAACATACCGGGTCGCCAGCAGTGAACCCAGCCGCATTCTGCCACAGACCCAGCCCGGTGTTGTTGAACAGCTTGTCCTTCTTATAAGCCTTCTGCAGCTCTTTCAATGGAATAGGAATGTACTGTTTGACATTATCCAGACCGCCCAGATAGTCGATATAACGAGCATAGATTTCGCGATGATCGAGTTCTCTGCCTGTTCGCTTATCGATGGTGTTGCAGACAATGCCGCACGCTTGTTCGAGTGTCACGACTGCGTCACCTCTCCTTGCACTTCCATAATTGACCAGCTTTTGAATTCTTTTAACGTTTTGATTCTTGCAGAATATGTGTGACAAATAGACAGCGGCTTATCATTGAGATTAGATCCGCAATCCATCCAAAGATCATTTGCTTCTTTCAAATCGTGGTCAAAATCGGCATTCATAATTTTCTGAAGCTCTTCCACATTGTTTGATACATGGATATTGCCAACGTATGCAGAAACATTATTGGCCACAATTTCAGTCAGGACAAACATGTCTTACTCCTACTCTTCTAATGTGATATCATCGTGGCCAGCATCCTCTTCGTTAGCCATTGCTGCCACTTTAGCTGCATTGCTCTTGACAAGATCCCAATATGTTTCAACGCGCTGATCGAGAATTTCTTTTGCTCGAGCAATCACATCTGCTTCGGTAACATGATCACAACTGTATTTCAAATCGAAAATCAACTGATCAAATGTAACAGAATCAAGAATGCTTTCGTCTGTGGCCATCCCTTCACCAAGAATCCAGCGATAATACATCCTTCAAAGCCTCCTCTCCTTCTAACTCGATCTCTTGAAGGGTATGATATACACGATGTTTTAATTTACGAACTTCATTTTCAAAGAGATATTCGGAATGTGCGCCGTATTTACAATCAGAAAATTCAGCAGATCGAACATTCTTTTTCTTGCAAGCCTTCCGATAGATGCTATAGATATAATTGCAAGCAGCGTCTCTAGTGATAAAAGATTTCACAACGTGATTATATTCAGTCCGCCAAACATAATCCTTGCCTTCAGTTTGAAATGTTTCAATAACCAAATAAATCATCCTATTTATCCCTTCCCTTCTGCGCTAGACCGCCGGGTTAAAACCTCCTGAACTGTACGAACTTACCATCAACGTAGCAGGGCGAGTAGCATTGCGAAGCACAGTAGTTGTCCATAAAGGTGTAAACAAAAACGGGTTCTCCCTGAATAATCACAGCGTCAGGTTTCATAGAATCAATCGTTTCTGCCACCTTCCATGCTGTACTTCGTACTTTAAAAGATGAGTCACTGGGAAGAATCGTAGGCAATACCCAATCTTTAAGTACACCGTCCGTACACAGCTTGCGAGCTGCATCGAGCTGTTCCGGTGACCAGCTCATAATGGGAAGTTCAGTCATATTGATAACCATACTGCGTAGCACTCCTTTCAAGTCAAGTCACGAATAACGATTTCTACGAAACGTTCGTGCTGTTTGTTGTCGGCAGTCTTCCAGCGATAAAGCACATAAGGAACCGCCGCTTCTTCATTGATCTGCGCATCGTAAAGATCGGAGTTCTGAGTTGCCGCCTTGTAAATGGCACGAAGAACATCGAGAGCATCCTCAGAATTTTTGTGCACAGACTGAATGCAGTGAGAATATTCGTTCCAAGAGAACTTATCATCCTGCTTGTAATAACAATCCTCAACGATATATACGGGTACATTCATAGGGGCACACTCCTTTCATTCCATCTCGATCTTAACGCCGCGATATTTGCGATTTCGATATAACACATTAGCCGCCCACTTTCGTGCACAATCGTAACTGGCGAATGCACGGTGATATGTTTTAAAATTCAGCCAATTACCTTCAAGTCCCCCATAGAATGTAATCTTGTAATGCTGGAGCTGATAGCCAGCATCTGCATAATCAGTCATAATACAAAACCTCTTTTTATTTTGATGCGTTAGCAAATGGATGTGGTTACGTCTGCCCCGGTACCACCAGTCGCCCGGTTTCTGAAAACTCCTTAACATACGGTTAACTTGTCCGTTCGGGAATCACCCCGCCCCGCATTATAGCGGGCACCTATGGGGGGTCGATTATGCCTATTTGCGACTACCGCTAACCTCGTATGTATTGTGCGCGTTTATGCTCGGATGCGTCGAGCACATGCAACGATCGATTCTATTCACTTTGAAAATTTCAGTTAGACGTCAAAACAATTTGTATCGCCATCCCATGAAAATTCGCTCATTGGAGTAAGACGCGACTCTTGCACCAAAGGCCACTCCTAGCGAGCGGCACTGGATTTTACAATTCAAGCTATAAACCCTCCTTTCGTTTAGTTTCGCTCATTCTAGTAACACCCTCTAGTTTACTTTTATCATTGATTTATCCGCGTGGCCTTTGCTTCAAAATCAAATCAAATTTCACTAGAGCGGTGGAGCGCCTGCTTCTTTACGCTGCTGCGTTCTGGGCTTGGGACCAGTACCAGTTCTGCAGAACCAGTAGCCGCATTAGACCCCGGCAGCACAGCTGTTGCACTGTCGGAGTTCCCTCTGCGAATACTTCGTTTATAAAAATGTATAATCCCAAAGACTATACTCTGTAGTAAAGAATTTTGTTGGTTGACCGAGATCTTCTGGTTTAATCGTATCAAGATGTGCCATCGTTTCTGCATCAACGTTCTTCCATGCAAGAATAACGCCCAAAAGAAATTGTTCGTTTCTTCTGGCAGCAAACGTAGCAAGATGCACCATATCTTTCAATCCATTATGAGGAACAATCTTACCAACAACATGAAGTTTAATAATCTCGTCTCCATTATGAAATTCATAGATTTTAGGATGATCTCGCATTGCTTGCTTTGCCTTTTCTCGATAGAATTTTTTCCAACTCATCTTTTCGAGTTCATTTGGAGTAAACTCATCAAACTTTTTACCGGAAAGATCGACAGCTTCCATGTCTTCCCATTTATCTTTCTTCCCAAAGTTTTTCTTTTTCCCGCTTTCAGAAACAGCCTGTACAAGACAGTGATATGAGTCAGCCATGAGTTCAGCTTCACGACAAACTGATTCAAATCCAATGTCGCCATTAACATCAATAATTTGAACTATAATAATCACCTCTTTTAAACACTTTCGTTTATGATATCATCTGTGCCTAGGTTATGTATGTAGGAAATTACTGGAAATCTATTTACTTGTTTGCCGCGGCCGCATCGTTCTTCTTCGGAATCGGCAGCTTAAATCGAACCAAGATTGTGGTCGGCCGAACGCTAGAGTTAGTCGACAGATGACTCTTATACGACCGCCTGTCTTTCAAACGAGAGATCACTTCTTTTTTTGCATTCTTGGACAAAGGTTCCGGTTTTGGCACTGCTTCTACCGACTTGATATTGGCATCAAAATTCGCCACACGGAAACAACCATGCCGATGCGTTTGGCTCTGCTTGATTTCAACAGGTTCCAAATAATTTCTGTTCAGATTCATCTTGACGACTTCCTTCTCAGTGAACAGTTCGTCGGCAATGTAGATAGACCATGCCTCTTCGTTTGCCTTCCGCCCCTTGCCACGATACATGGGTTTATTGTTGGCACTTCTCTTGGTGCGATAGTAAATCATTTTGTTACCTCTCTCTTTTTGATTGTGTGTAACAGCGCTTTTAAATGAGTGCCGCCGCGTTATTTATCGCAACAGCAACAATTACAATCACCGCTGTGCTATACAGAACGAATTCGCACGGGCAATCCAGATAGACAGCTACGATGCTGCCAAGCAGGCTTTTTCCCGCACGATACAAGCCCCGACAGATTCGATTGAATCGCGGAAACTCGTCCAAATAATAAAAGCCACGACCAATCTGAATCATGGCGTATGGAACAACAAAGATTCCAACGATGACCCAGATGGCGCGGCTACAAAGCTCTTGCCATTCAAGCATTTTCTGCTCTCCTTAGACTCTAATAAAATCGTCGATGTAGTGGCGCTGACCGCCCAGATTGAAGTACGGACGCCCGCTCGACGTGTATTTGACTTGGCGTGTCCCGCAGTCCTCGCCCGTATCGCCGTTATTGATACCAACATGAACGAGCTCATCATCACATTCGTAGATTTCATAACCGCCGAAATTCGAGATGGGGCACACTGCGATTAGTTTAGGCAAGCTGCTCTGCTTTACGGCAGTAGTTGAGTCTACTGTGAATTGTCCCGCCATAGTTGGCACCTCCATTGTATCTGCGATCGTAATTCATTCGCGCTCTCTTGCCGAACATTTTACGGCTGCTGCGGGTCATATCGTGGTCTGCGTGGACGATAAATCCATGGCAGTTTGTGATGGTTGCAACCAGACGGCAGTTTGATTCAATACGACGCCACATCACTTTCTTGGGCAACTGGTCGTAGCGAACCTCGGCAGGAAAACCCATTCTTGCTCGCCGGAAAAAGTCAGGAGTAAGTTCGCGGTCATTGATTTTAACAACCCGAATGATTTTGATATCCTCATTCAGAACTACACCATAGAGGTCACCCGCCATGGTTTCGTAAATCTCGCTTACAATCATACAGCCGCGTTCCTTTCCATCATGCTTGCAAACAGCTTACGTCCTGCCTTGCCCATATCTGCGGGATACAGAATCGGCTCACGACCATTGATTTCGGCGATGACTTCAGCGCCCATAATATCACACTCGGCAAGGAACGCTGTCATACTCAGCCCACCGTAATCTTCGGGGTCATACTCGTCAGCGAACGGCCAGCCGGTTTCACAGGAGTCCATCACAGATTCGATACTTTCGTCGCCGTGCAGGTGAATCACATTGATGAGGTCATCGCGATAGTAGACAAACACAAAGATATTCCCTGCGTTGTCTTCACAGAAGAAATTGGAATACATTGCGTTGCACCTCTCAGTCTCTCTCGTATGCTTTCACAACGGTGTTCTTGTGAATCAGGGTCATGCGGGAAAGATTCGACTGGGCAATCCCTTTATCCAGCGCCCGAATTGTGTTATACGCCTTGCGAGCGATGTCCTCATGGGAAAAACGAGACACGGTTTCGCTGCCATCTTTGTACCGGATTGCGACAGTCCATTTAGTACCGTCATCCACGATACGTCCGGCAGTTGGGCGCTCCGGCTGCTGCGGCGCTTTGGTCTGCGGCGGCTGTGCCTGTTGCGCCTGATGTGCTTTGGCGGCCTGCTCACGCTGCTTTTCAGCTTCTGCATGGAGACGCTCTTCTTCATCTGCAATCATCACTTCGATTTCTTTGATATCGCTCATGATGCAGCTGGTCATTTTGCGTGCCATTTCACCAATCACATCGTCTTTAAAATCATTCGCAGTCTTGTTATAGAAATGGCACTTTCTAACAGCGCTTTCCTGTGCGTAATAGAGCAGTTTTAACTGAGTCATAATGTTTTACCTCTTTCTTTTTTGATGTTATGTGTACGCCGTGTTTCAATCGTCCTCGCATTCGCTCCACAGAATGTCCTCAATGGAATCATCAGAGAACAAGTCGGGCGTGCCATTGCTGTTCATGATAAGAACAACGTGCTCGCCCTTCTGCTTAGGACAATAGGCATTCCAGAACCAGAGAGATCCGTAAGAATCCCGCACCCAGCAGTTGAGGCAGTTTGTGTTGTCAGTTGCAATCCAGCCATCAACGACATAGTAGCCGAAGGGTCCAACGATATCGCTTTCATAGCCACGCCACATAGGAGATACAGCTACGAGAGTGTCGTCGTAGATATTGTCTGGGGTGCCCATGTCTGACATGGTCATTTCGACATATTGCCCTACGATATAGGCATACACATCGTCTGTAAAGCCCCACAACTCACCAGCATCATCGAGCACTTGGTACTCGCCAGCGCTTTCACGCCAGATTGTGCCGGACTGGATGTAGGTCGTGGGCTCTGCCGCATTAACAGGAATTGCAAAGATGGTGGCTGCGAGCATGACGCTTGCGATAACGACTGCTGCGCCACGAGCGGATTTCAGAATCGATTTCATATTACTTACGCTTCCTTTCTTGTGCTTTGCGAGGGATTCTGTTAGTGGGAACGCCGCTGGTGGAATAGCTCTTTGATTGCGAGCTGAATCGACACGGCAAATGCGATACCGACAACGATACCGCAAAAGAAAATCGTTTCAACGCTGAAGTAGTCCATACTGCTTGCGCTCCTTTCGTCATGCCCAGCACTTGGCAGTGCTTTCATAGTGGACGCCCGCTTCTTCGAGGGCTTCGATATAGATTTCCGCCAGCTCTTTGTCGCCGAACATAATCGCGACCTCGAGGGCGGATTCGATTGCAATAATAGCCATATTGATTTCTCCTTTGATTGTGTGTATGATGCTTTCGCATTGGTCACGGTTTCGTCTGCCCTGGTACCGTGAATCGCCCAGTATAGCCCCTTGCGGGAGCAGAGAAAAGAGGTAAAAAGAAAACGCCAGTCGAATTTAATCGAATGACGTTGGGGTTGACTAATTGATTTTATTAAAAGTTTAAACTATAATCTAACTAAGAGGTGATATTATGAAGCCAAAATTGATTTGCTATAGACCTAAATGTAACAATCCAGTTTTTCAAGATGGCTTGTGCTATAAGCATTTATGTAACAAACGACAAGGGATTGCGAAAAAGAATGGAACGTTTATCAAAGTCCATTTCACGCCAAAAGAACTCAAACAGCTTCAATCAGATAAAATCACTTGTTTGAACTCAAATTTGGGAAATGATTCAAGTAAAAAACTAGGCCCAGATGGGCAATGGAACCACGGCAACAACAAATAACCATTAACGCTTTCCGCTCTTGACTGGAAAAACTGGATTTAATGGCCTTCTATCTCTGTTATCAAAAGAAGATCCCATGCCAGTTCCGTCCATATAATTCTGTACTTGTCCGATTTTTTTGATTTTGCCATTCATGTCGATGGATTCACCATAAAGGACAAGGCTTCTTGTTCCATATTCGTGAGCCGTCATGGGCGAATTTTGGTATTTAACTTTTACTTTAAACCTGCGAATGGTATCAGGATTTGCGGCTTCTTTACACCAGAATGCAGCTTCTTTTCTAGTCTTGTCTTGGTCAGGAGAAGCCATTTTTGTATCCCATTTGTAAAGCTGAACACATCCAGCTTTTGCGGCTAAGATAATATGACTTACAATTTCCTTGTCGGGAATGTCGTCCCAGCGAGCCTTGGTTTTCAAATCGCGATGTTTCAGTCGCATTTCTCTTGTTTCAAGGTTCAGACGAGGTTCGGCGACAAATTCCTTGCCGTTGAGCGTGCCGTACAGCCCCATATACGGGACTTTGCAGCCATTGTACGTCATTCCTTTACGATTGACGCACTGGATAACTATGCCATTTTTGTCTTTAAACATTTAGCGCATTACCTCTCTTTTCTTTCAGAATCTTAGTTTAAAGCCCCCGCGCCACGTCAAGGCGTTCTGAATTTGCGGGAGTGAGCAGTTTAACGTCATGCTCAGGACTTCACTTATTATTTTTGATTTCATACCCGGCGGTGCTCCTTTCAATCAAAATGCGAAATAGACAGAACAGTCATGAATAAGTTTTCCGCTTTTGTTTGTATAGAATTTTGCGAACAGGATTCGCTTAGTTCTAGTCCAGTCTGAACACTTATTGGTGAACATGGTTTGGACGTCTTTCATTGCGTTTTCGCAACCAACTCCATCCAATTCATAACAGAGCGTTTCAAAACGATCTGTCTCTTTGTTATGCACCCTTACCTCAAGAACAAAAGGGGCATCAAACTTGTAAAGACTAGCGTCTGTTGCAATTGGATGAGGGTATGACCAGTATTTAGGTGCAGTATCATTCTTTGCTCTGGTGATACCGCCAACTTTCTTGGTGTTGATGACAGGCTTGCACTCAGGACGGGCATACATGATATCCCCGTCTCTTGCATTCTCAACGTACTTGACAGGCAAACCAGCAGACAGCATCTTGAACACTGCCCCATCGTCCACATCGGAAAGTCTTTCACCGCTTTCCATGATGACGTTGTACACAGGACGGCTGATGACCTCGACGTCTGCGTTTGCAAAGTCGTGGGTCAGGTCATAAACCATTTCGTCAAGCTGGTAATAACCATGCTCACGAACATGGTCTGCATCAATAGTTTCTCTGATGATGTAAGGGCAATCCATAGTAAACCTCTTTTCTGAGTGTACAAAATGCGCCACACTCTTAGACGCTACGCATACCGCGTTGGAAAGAGGCCGCTTTGAACGGTGCGACCTCGAAAGGGTATCCGTTAGTGCGTGGGATTACTTGTCGCTCACAAAGAATTTGGACTTGCTGGTGGTGTTATACTTGAGAGTACGAGCCTTGCCATCGAAAGACAGACCAGCGGCCAACGTGACAACCACAAAGTCTACCATAGCACGGTCACCAATGCCGTTGACAGAGTTGCCTTTAACACGGAATGCGGCCTTTTTCATGAAAGACACGTCACAAGACAATGCTTTGCAGTCTTTGGCGAGTTCTTCCGGGAGCATAGCATTCCAGATAGACTGGAGCTGCTGGAGACGCTTAGCCTTGTTGATAGTGCCAGTAAAGCAGTCCAAACCCTTTTCGGTCAGTGCTTCCGCAACTTTGGTAGAACGCTGGAGCTTATTAGAGCCCAGTTCTGTTGCAGTTTCTTCAACCAACAGGCCATTGAACAACATGATAAGCTTGCTATAGCTTGCATCGGAGCACAGGGTAACGGCGTAGTTAGGACGGGGCTTGCCATCATCGCCGACTTCTACGGACTTCAGGAGCTGGTAATGCCGTTCCAAAGTCTTGAATTTGAGCGGCATCTTGGCATCTTGCACAGTCAGTGCGTCAGTCTTGGTGTCAACAGTGATTTTTACGCCCATGTAATAGGGGTTAGGAGCGTAAACTTTCCACATATCAGAACGCTCCATAGCGCACAGTTCCCCACAGCGTGCATCACACTTTGCAGAGTTATCCTCTTCAACACGCTGGTCAAGGGTTTTGCGTACAGCGTCACCCTGTTCTTTGGTCAGGACGCCCCCCTGTTCGTTCAGAAACTTGACCAGTTCCAGAACAGTCAGAGTGTTTGTCTTGCCATCCTTAATAATGGCTTCGTAGTCAGCATAAACTTTCAGCATAATTGTTACCTCTAATCTTATAAAAACTTGCACTAAACCGGATTGTTTAGCGCTCTGGTACGGTACGCTTTTGGAGAGTGCATACCGATGACCATCTCTTTATGTAAAGCCACACTTGTAGCTTATATACTTTTGGGGTTGTGCTTTTCTCTAGGCCATTGCACTGTTGCCCGTGTTCCATTATGGCACGGACTTATACAGCCCGTGTGCTATCCATTGTGCGTTAGTTAGTCTTGGCGCACTTTACCCATCTGGAACTAATGGGGTTCTTTTGCTTGCACCCTTGCCCGCTATTCTAACTTATAGTAGGGGTGGTACAAGAGCTTTTTTCTCCTCTAGGCGGTTCTACGCCATCAAACAACCATGCTATCTTTGAAAATGTATCAATTATCGCCAGCTTTGGCCTTGGCGTTTTCTACAAATCTATGCTTACGCATAACAGTCCCCGTGGTGTTATCTTAGGTTCTGCCTTTTGTTCAATTTTCAAGGTACTCGATTGCAAACACTTCTCCCACGTTCTTGGGAATTATGACGGTAGTGCTTGTCCATTTTGCAACCGGCATACCAACTGTTCAAACACTTTGCGCGTGGTTATACAGACAAACCGCATAAACGACTTGCCCGCCGGCGTATAAACGCCCCACGGAAAAGCGCCTGTTCAGTTTTCAAGGTACGACTACCCCGCCGGGCTCGGTTTCCCGCTCCCCTTGGAGTGTCTACAGTATAGCCTATCCATTTATTTTTGCAACAAGCGCACAAATGCCAAAATCCACCGCCCACAAAAACGGAATGGGAAGTCCGCCTATATAGATAAGGAATAAATTCCGTATTCAGGGGTCATCAAATCCCACCTTTTAACGGAAGGTAAGATTCGTGAAAAAACCGCATGAATCCTAGAAAAAATGGATGGTGTACAGGGCAAGATGGGGGGTGGTTGAAAATCCGGGGTCAGCCCGCGCGAAGCCCGAAGGGCTTAGTTGTTCTATCTCCCCATCACGTCCCCAACCTCCCGAGTCTCTTGCATAGCTAACAACATTTCTACATCCATCTGCACAACATCTCACTCCCCAATTTCGACCCCCACAGCCATGCCAATCACCTCTCCACAGCCTCGTTTCAGCCCCTCAAGATTGCACAGTACACCGTCCGCAGTCGTATTTTAAGATCGCCGCCAAGTGCTTCCGCACGGCTCAAAAACGTCCCGAAGCCACACCCGGTAAATAACGTATTATCGTCACAAAATGCACTGCGTTACAACGTCCTAAAACCCGCCTATCATTGTAATTTCGCCCCGCTGGCGCTCCACAAAGCCCCAAATCCCCTTCTCCGATCGCTCAAATTCCGCTCATTTTCTGATCAAAAACGTCAAATTTCGCTCCAAAATCGTTAAAAAAGCCACTAAAAACGCATATTTCACGCATAAAATCCACTATTCGCCCTTATCACCGAGCAGATCCGCGCAGTAGCGCCAAAAAACAACGTATTGCCCCGGAAAATATATACAATTTCGCTTGCAAATAACGAAAATCTGGTGTATAATATAGGTATGATATATTTAAGTCCTGTTTGTGCTGCTGAGAGCATTTCTCGCCCGCTATGTTCTGGCAGCTCAAATTTTCGCCCTTATAAACATTACTTAAATATACTAACCATAATGCGACGCATGTAACACCCGATACGCCCGATACATCGTTATCAAGGAGGACAATGATCCGCTATGAAATTCTACGACACCTCTGCCCTGCTAGATCTCTCGCCCGACACCATTCTGGCAGAGCCGTTTCTAATTGCCGACATCACTCTTTATGAACTGGAAGATATCAAGACCAGTGGCAAGAAGGACGAAGGTACTAAAGCTAAAGCCCGCACAGTCACTCGCCTGCTCGCCGAACATCCCGCAGCATACACAGTGGTATCTATTGATTATTCAAAACTGCTCTCGATCCTGAACGATGTCCCCGTCAAGGACAATAACGACGGAACGATTATGGCTGCTGCTCGGTGGTATCTCAATGAACTGATTGAAAAGAAGGAAGACGCAGAAAAGATTCAGACCAAGGCGGGGGTATTTGAAAAGTCAGCTGCAGACGAACTTGTAGCTAAGACGACCGCCGATGTTAACTCCTTCTGTTTTGTTACCAGTGACCTAAGCTGCTTCAATCTAGCACAGCATGTTATGAAACTGCCCTGTGAACTATCTCTTGATTGCGGCGGAACCCACAATGACTACACTGGTTGGACAGAGGTTGCCCTAGAAGACGGCGGCGAAGAAGCGCTGGCTATGGCCTACTCCAAAGATGTCGAGCAAAAGAACCTGTTTGATACGCCCACGAACGGTTATGTCTTGATTCCAAATGCTGACGCTGATGGTAATACGGCTGGACTTCGCTGGGATGGCTCGCGCTATGTACCTATTAAGTATAAGAACCTGAACACCGCCTACTCTGGCAAGATCAAACCGCTCAACAATCAACAGAAGCTCGCCTTTGACCTACTTCAGAACGACGACATCACAATCAAACTGCTTCTTGGCGTATATGGCAGCGGCAAGGATTTCCTGATGGTTAATCACGCTGTTGATCTGATCGAAAAGGGCAAATATGACAAGATTGTCTGGGTTCGTAACAATATAGAGGTAAAGGACACAAAAGAAATTGGCTTCCTCCCCGGTTCTATGCTTGAAAAGGTATATCCATTCGCTGCTATTCTAGCCGATTGTCTGGGTGGCGAAGTTGCATTGGAACGAGCTATCACTGATGGGTGGGTAGAGATTCAGCCGCTCGGGTTTATTCGCGGGCGCAGCTTCCAACGATCTATTATCTACTGCAGTGAAGCAGAGAATCTTACCAAGCAGCACATTCAGCTATTGATTGGTCGTGTTGGCGAAGGCAGTACACTGTGGATTAACGGTGACCTGAGACAGATTGACGATGTAGCCTTCGAACGAAACAACGGCATTCAGAAGTTGATCGACAAGCTGACAGGGAATGAACACTTTGGAACGGTTTACTTGCCTATTACGGAACGCTCTGAGACTGCCCGTCTGGCTGACCTGCTTGATTGAGGAGCCACGCAAGATGACAAAAGTAAGAATAGACGGTTTGAAAGTTGCAGACTACTGGTCCCCTGATACTGGTTGGAATTATAAGGCGATTCACGTTCTAGCAAGAGACCTATGGCTAAAGCGGCAGAACAATATAGCTATGGAGAATATTAAACTGCTGGATTATCTACTTACCATAAGTCGCTCTGATACGAAATATATGCCACAAAACATTCGTTTGATTGAATCTATGCGCGAAAACTTTAACGCCGAGTGTGAGCATCGATATTTGATTACACCGTTTGGGAAAAGGACATCCGCATGGAAGTAATGAATGAAACTAGTTTAAATGTGTTCTGGGCGATTGATGAATATTTGACTTATAAGATGTCGCGATACTTTGATGCGTATATTCTTCTGATTGGTTTGAAAGACGATTCTGGTTTCTTTATGAATTTTGTGTGTGGCAAAGGTGGAGTTGAAGGCCATCTATATAAAGAAAAAGGCCCAGCGGTATTCGCATTTATCTGCGACAATTACAAAGTCCTGCGTAACGATGACGCCAAATGGATCGTCGATTTAGCTTTAAAAGTATGTGAACAAAATTTAGATGATTAATGGAGGTTTCGCAGGGTATGCATAAAATATTCGCCCCACGCGGCGGTGGTCGCACCTATCAAATATGCAAATACGCGATTGAAAACGACTGTGACATTATTGTGCCAACGATAAATCAATTTGATTACATTGTCGATACAATACAAAAAATATGTTCTGCTTCTGATGGTGAATTGATCTATTGTGGCACTGATAAGCCTACGGCTACAGTTGACGTTGCAGTATGGAATGGTCGACGGCGGATAAAAATCTATGACGCTGGAAGTTTTACTGTTGCGTATTTTGGACACAGAACGAAACCAGTGGTGATCGACGATGTAGACGAGTGTATGAAACACATTGTTGGACATTGTACTGTAGCCGCCTGCTCTATAGCTACATATGACCCATCTGATGTCGCACTTCACCCTGAAATCACAGATGCAGACGATCCGACCATAGGAAGACCGGCACCGCAACTGACCTGTAGGAGTTTGCTATGATGATAGATATTTTGGGAATGACTCATCACACAAAGAGTGAGAAAAGAATACTAGAACTTGCAAGTAAAGAAATTTGCGAACAACTTAGTGAAGAACGAAAACAAAAAGTAGATTCTATTGTAATTCGTGCTGATATTGACAGTGAATACATACATTATAGTTTTACGTCTGCTTTTTTACTTAACCAAATAGAAGCTTTTAGCGTTGACATAATGTCTGGGTCATATTTTGAAACAATTGATGGGGACGCCGCAGAAGCAATCTACAAACGATATGTTCATTTAGTCTGTAAGCATGCGTTGCAATTCAAAAAACCGTTTACCTGTAAGAGCCTATTATAAACTCAACAATTGGAGGACCCTTATGGTATGACACGAGAAGAAATTATAAAAGAAGCAATAGATTACTTACAATCGGGGCGTTTCAGTTGTTGCAAAGAAACTTACGACGAGATTTTTGCCACTTTAAAATGTTTCGCTGATACCGGTGCTAAATATGTAAATTATCAAAACATACGAATATGCTTGGACGAGAAAAGCGGAAGGTTCAGTTGTGAATATTTGCTTAATCAGTGGGAGCCCGAACCAACGCCATGGTATCAAAAACATTTTACTTGTAGGAGTTTACTATGAATCACACTGTAACCGCTAGAGTCGCAATGCTGACTTCTGCAAATTATGACGCTAAAAACGGAATCTACGTCCCCTTAAATGATAACAACATGGTATGGGTTAAGCCATTCAAGTCGTATCGTGATCTTAGAGCATGGTATTTGAGAGCAAACGATGGTTCAAAAATATTTCATCAGATATGGTTTGGCCCCGGGTACACCTATAATTCCATGAGCGATGTAGCGACACGACTTGCGAAAGAGTTTGACCAGCTTAATGATGTGGATTATTACCGACTTGCCAACAAAGATGACGTTTTAGATTTGTTCCATCCTATTGAACTTGACTATACGTGGACTAGGGACCATGTCGTGGAAATCAGAGCACCGTGGTATGAACGAAATAAAAAGAATCTAGTATGTCATAGCTTGTTATAAGTGCGCCGAAGCGCCGCAGAGGGAGCTCGCAATGAGAGTATTATTCGTAAAACCAGAGAACTACAAAGCAGTATGTAACTGGTATGACAGATTAAAAGAAGTAAAAAATCATCCAAAAACAACTGTAATATGTCAGAGCCCAGAAGAGTTTCGCGCGCAGTTTGACAAGGATAAATTCGGTGCTACATATACCACATTTTATTTCGATGAAGAATTTGGACTGATAAACAAAGTAAAATGCTTCAAAGAATTTGTGAGATTATATGGCGATGAGGATGCGCGGTATATATCTGCGGCGATGAAAATGCGAACTATCAGCATTGACAGATTATTGTGGGCGGGCGATTTTAATGTATTCAAGGGTTTTTATATTGACCCAGACTGTATTGATGACATTATCAGGAGTGCAAAACGGCCATTGTCATGCAAAAGCCTGTTGTGATAGGAGGTTAATAAAATGGATTTTTTTGACTTATATTATATTGGAAATCCAGAGAGCCCATACGGTTATTCGATATCAAGCGATTTAGCAAAAAACGCAACCATTACCATACCTAAAGAACAGCCTGTTGCGCCTGTGGAAGATAGAATAAAAACCATAGAAGAGCAAGTTGCAGATATTTATAATCAATTAGACAAACTAAAGAAGCCACTTCGGTGCAAATCGCTTCTATAAGGAGGACTACTATGAAAGAAGAAGATTTTTCAAAACAGGATATTTTTAATATTGGATTTGCCGTAGTTGATGCGGTACGCGATTATAGTGTCACGGTAGAAAATATCATTGACGCGATTCAAGTATATGCAGACTGGCAGGAAGTTATTGGTGACGCTTCACTGTATGACACACTGTGGATGGAAGACTACACGCCCATGTCCCCCTCTTTGACACGATATTTATATCATAAGTTATATGGGTTGGAAGAATACGATAACGATGGTGAGGAGGATTACGGCGATGAGTGACCGCAAGCGTGACAAGAATTCCAAGAGTACATATATGAGAGCTGCCCGCAAACAGCGCATGATTGAAAACCAGTTTATGCAGGAGATTGAGAAGGCGCAGGAAGCTCCGACACCCAAATATAATAAAAAGTCCCACAAGCAGCGCCGCGAGTGGGATGACGAAGATTAAGGAGGTGCATAGCAATGGATAAAGATCCTAAGAAGCCCGGCAGCCAGCAAAACGAAGATGATCAGCAGGGTGTAATGCGCACAAATATTCCTTTGACCATTGCTGTATCGGCATTCATTAACAGCAAAGATTGGTTTGACTGGATACTGCACGCTGCCGAGGTACTGGTAATCTTCTATTTGACCTATCAGATTGTGGGCAAAGTGTTATTCGTAGCACTGGTTATCACTCCCCTTCTTGTATTTTATATTAGCAGCGCGATTGATTGTTATTACGTTGTGTGTGAAGACGAATGGGATGACGAGGACGATAACTCCGACGATGACGACCACTTCCATAATAAATTGAAGTAAAGGAGAATTGATATAGATGTTTTCTCCTCCCCTGTATAGCGTTTTGAAATTCAATCTCAATTACATTATATCGCACGACTATAATATAAAGCTCACTGATGATGAAAAAATGCAGTGGACAGTATTGCAGGGCGATAACATGATGTTCCGCCAAATCCGTATGATATCTATGAATGACGATAAGTTTCAGAAATTTGTTGTTTTTGTTGACGCTACTGGTGGATACAATAAACCAAAAGCTCTTGAACGTCTTGTAAAACACGGATTTAAAATCAACGGAGAAACATATTTGTTTAGTGAGCGCAGTGCAAGTATGGTTCGCCAAAGCATGCTTAGTTTTGTTGAACGTCATATTGCACCAGAACTTGATAGACGTATTAGTATGGGACTTGATTTTTCTGAAACACCAACTGTTCTTAGCAAATATTATGCCTATCGTGGTTTAAATCTTTCGTCTGCTTTTTGCTTACCGGGATGGGAGCCAAAAATTTGTATTGTTGATGATTACGAGAATACAATCAAAGACCAAATGGTCGAATATCTATACGATAAAACAACAGAATTTATTGATAAAGCAGGGAACAAAAGAAGTTGGACACAAAAAGATGTTGCTGTAAAGAAAACCGATATCACCATTAACTGCTTCGATGGTGCAGGTATTTGTCACCCAGAAATCATGCGCCAGATTGAACGCAAAATAAATACTGATGAACATATTAATAGTTGTATCATTCGTGCTCCATATATTAAAGGATGCATGCATGAAATTGACTATGAATCGTTCTATGCGGAGCGTGGCATTACAAAAATCAAAGATATTTGGGGGCAAGAATATGATGTAACTCCCGGTAGTGAACCGCTTATGATTCTTACCGTCAGCCTTTATAAAGGATATAAATATTTCAAGAAAGACGGCACATATAAAGACTGGGAGAGATATTGGGAACGGTTTCGCAAAACAAAAAGCTGCTTTGCTATTGCGAAGTGGAATTATAGTGCTGAACGAGAAAATTTAACCACAAAATGCAACTATCAAATTCTGCAGAATATTGACTTAGAATTTGATGATTTTAAACACTTCGCTGATATGTCTGTCGATTTCTATGAAAAGGTCACAAGTGATGATATTTTTTACACAGATTGTTTCCTTGGTTTAATGGCTGATGATGTTAATCCATTGAATCATTATATTGCCGCGTTAGCACGTAATCAAGAAATGATTCACGAGCCATGCGTTAAAGAGTACGTCCATTCACTACTTGATAAAACTCGCGATGGATTTAAATGTGGGAAACTATGGATGAATGCAACATTTAAATTTTGGGTGCCAGATCTTGTTGCTCTAATGGAATGGGCTGGCGGGCTCCCTGTCGTTGGAGCGTTAAAGGCTGGTGAGATTTATACTTTTGATCGTCGTGGCGTTGCGCTTGGAGAACGCATCTGCGAACGAAACCCCCATATATCAAGATCAGAACATCTGCTTGTTAACGCCGTTGACAACGAATTGACTCAAAAATATTTTCATGGACTTGTAAATTGTTGCTTTACTTCGATTTATGACATTAATGCACCTCGTCTCAATGGTTCAGATTTTGACGGCGACCTTGTATTGGTTATTGATGAGCCTTCCATGATTCCTGGAGTACATACAGATATCCCTATTACGTTAGATCTTGAGGACAAAAAAACTGCACTTGCTGAAACCGACACGCTTGACAACAAATTCGCTTGTACTCTTCGCGGTCTCAAAAGTCAAATTGGCGAGATTTCAAATTTAAGCACTGTCTATCAAAATAAAGTCCCTAAGACTGAAAAAACAAAGCAAGAGTATTTGAAATATGTTTCTCTTTTGTCTGTCGCAAATGGCAAGGAAATCGATAGAGCTAAAACCGGATGCGGCTATAAGATTCCAAGAAACATACAGAAATATGGTACTGGTCCTAAGAGCACGCCCTATTTTATGAAATATGCAGGTCCATACTACGCACGCCTCCACAATCTCAGCAAAGCGCACAGCAATATGAATCTGCTTTGTATGAGTCTTGAGCGCTGGGAGCGTGGAGTCCGCTGGCATAAAGAGCCCGCCGGTAGCTTTGATTGGCACATAATGTTTGACCCCGCCGTAGGTTATGACCAAGCTGTATTTGATGAGATCGAAACCATTTTCTTGGATTTCAATAAATTCCGCAAGCAACAGCTGGAACTCGAAAAGAAAGCAAAGAACTGGAAACTCTATCGCAAAGAGCTTGAAGGTATTATGACCAAGGAAGAAGCTAAAACTTATGAGACAAACTGGCAAGCGATCTATAACGTATACCGTAACAAGTGTAAGCTGATTTGCCCTGACGTGCGTGAGCTAGCGAACATTTTGGTCGTGCTATGCTATGAAAAATATCCAAACAAATTTAAAAAGTTCCTGTGGCACATGGCTGGTGCTGGCGTAGTTGAAAATATCAAACCTGTTCCTGTGCGGTTACCAGTCCACGACCCGAATGGCGAATACGAATACCTTGGTCAGAGATACAGTCTGGCTGAGCCGAGAATCTATGAGGCGAGGGTGAAATAATATGGACGATTTAAAAGATTTAATAACTATAGACGAACTTGAGCAGACAAATATGTTTATTTGCCCATTTTGTTATTCTACGAGAGTGTATCCAGTTGTTGCAATGGATGTAAAAATCAAAAACAAATATGCGCCATATCAAGAAGTTAAAATTCAGAGCATCGATGGGTTATATTGTGTTGACTGTAAAATTGCATATGCCACAACTGTCGATGAAGTAATCCAACAATGCAGAGACATTTCGGGCGATCCAGAATTTTATCCAGAATCAGGAGAGGAGAAGATCAATGTTTAATCTATTCAAGAAAAAGAAACCACAACAGGAGGAAGCTCCGCAGCAGATGGAATGCCCTAAGTGTGGCGGAACCATGACATTGACAAGCGGACTGACATATAAATTTCATTGCCGGGGACAGGAACTCGAAGCATCAAATGTTACTGCTATGAAATGTGCAAATTGCGGAGAGATGATGTTTAGCTGGAATGAAGTCCAACGCATTCAAAAATTCGCTCATGAATCTGTTGGCTGGGAGGATAAAACAGAATGAGAAGGTTCTTTATTGCGCTGTTGTCTGTTTGTTTGATAGGATGTTTGCTGACCGGCTGCGGTACAAAAGAAGATCGATATGGTAATTGGGCTGATAGTTATAGTAATAATTTTTATCATATTTTGAATACTTCCATCGTGTATGCGAACGATACAAAAGTTATGTATTACTACATTGGTTACGGCGCAGGAACAACTTGCATGGCTCCGTATTATAACGAGCATGGACAACTTTGCCGCTATATTGATGGCGAAATTATACCAATCGAGTAAGGAGGATATGTAAAAATGAATATGGCCGCGTTAATTGCATATTGGAGAGCTAGACCATTTTCGTTCATAGAAAAGTATTTTCATCTTCGTCTATATTGGTATCAAAAATTGTATTTACGAATGATCTATAATAGGAGGTTAAATGGCTTATACGACATTTTATTTGAACGAAAATCTGTTGCTAGACAACTGGCATTATTATCACGAGTCAAACCTGATGCTGCGGAACCTACTGAAGCGGACCAATCTCTCCCCTATTGAGTGTGCCACGATTTATTATGAACGAATGCGCAATCCAGAATCTGTCAGTTATGACCGCAGCCACTTGATTCAAGCATTCAGTCGAGGTCGCAAAAATAACGCACCAATACTTGATGTACGTCAAGTTGTTTTATATCAGAAAGACCTAGATTACATTACCGAGGCTCGCCGCCGCTATCACATCAACTGGGCACAACTCAGGGTCTTACTTGGAATTATCTTCTTCTGTCGGCTGTATGGTAGTGACACGGTAGCATTAGACACTGATTTTAAAATGAAGCGGTTTGGAAAGTGTTTTGAAGAACAGACAGAAATCATGTATCATGGTGGACCTAATTGGGACGATGGATACAACACTGTTCGCGGCATGTACGAGTTATCTGACGTGTATCACCTACTCGATCGAACCGGAACAGACGATATTGGCTGCTTATATACATATCCTAATTTTGCACTTGATAAAGATGACGTAATTGCGTACACGTTCAATGTGACGCTTGAAAATAATCGATTGAACCTTAGCAAAGTAGCGCGGGAGCTGTTTGATTCCAAAGAATGCTATTGTACTGTGTGTGGTGAAAAGTATATCGCAAAGAGACCGAATGCAAGTTTGTATTGCAAAGAGTGTGCAGCAGACAAAGAAAAGGCACGTATTGTAAAGAAGAACGCAAATAGAGTTAGTGACCGAAATTAACTTTATTTTCTTAATATATGAAAGGGTATAGCTCTTTCAACTTTAAATTTAAAAGGA